>OGDJ01000188.1_pt1 | contig 48581 bp, 48 predicted proteins | sample 1570401 | NCBI WGS metagenome assembly OGDJ01 (sample SAMEA2582185, study PRJEB24529) | metagenome | biome: Human gut stool | place: China | collected 2011
GCAGGTCAAACCCCGGTTGGAGCACATCCAGAACGACCTGATGAACAATTTCCACCGGCTTGGCGTTCTGGCAAAGCCGCTGGACGGTACGGAACGTCTGCGGCTGATGCACGGGATGTTGAACATGGATGGAGCCAACAAGTTCCACTTCAACTGGAAAGACCTTGTGCCCAGCGGTCTGTCCGTAAAGGATGCCATTGCCCCTACTGCATTGGCATTTAAGAACAGCCGTACCTTTCAGATGGGCGGCATCTTCGGGGCGGTCAGTTTCCTGAATATTACGGCTTCTGACCTGAGCGACCAGCTTTTGAAGGATTTCCTTGATATGGATTCCAGCCAGATCGTTACCATGCACATCCAGTCCGTTGACCAGAACAAGGCCATCAAAACCATCAAGCACACCATCACCGAACTCGACCGCAGCAAGATCGAGGAGCAGAAAAAAGCTGTCCGCGCCGGATACGACATGGACGTGCTGCCGTCTGATTTGGCGACTTACGGCAGGGATGCCAAGGCACTTTTGAAGGAGCTGCAGAGCCAGAACGAGCGTATGTTCCTTGTCACCTTTTTGGTGTTGAACACCGGAAAGACCGAGCAGGAACTGGAAACCAACGTGTTTCAGGCGGTCAGCATTGCGCAGAAACACAACTGCGAATTATGCCGCCTTGATTTTCAGCAGGAGCAGGGGCTTATGTCCTCGCTGCCGCTGGCAGACTGCCAGATCGAGATCCAGCGGGGGCTGACCACCAGTAGCACGGCGATTTTTGTGCCGTTTACCACACAGGAGCTGTTCGATAACGGCAAGGAAAGCCTGTATTATGGCTTGAACGCCCTGTCCAACAACCTGATTATGGTTGACCGCAAAAAGCTGAAGAACCCCAACGGTCTGATTCTGGGTACTCCCGGTTCCGGTAAATCCTTCAGCGCAAAGCGTGAGATCTGCAATGCGTTCCTCGTGACGGACGATGATATCATCATCTGCGACCCAGAATGTGAGTACGCTCCGCTGGTGGAGCGTCTGCATGGGCAGGTCATCCACATCAGCCCTGCCAGCACCCAGTATATCAACCCGATGGACATCAACAGCAACTATTCGGAAGAGGATAACCCGCTGGCTTTGAAAGCCGACTTTGTACTGTCCCTGTGCGAACTGGTGGTGGGCGGCAAGGAGGGCTTGCAGCCAGTGGAAAAGACGGTCATTGACCGCTGCGTCCATGTGATCTATCGCAAGTATTTCGAGAATCCCACCCCGGAAAATATGCCGCTGTTGGAAGATCTGTACAACGCCCTGCTGACGCAAGATGAACCGGAAGCCCGCCATGTGGCGGCTGCGCTGGAAATCTACGTCAAGGGCAGTTTGAACATTTTTAACCACCACACCAATGTGGATATCAATAACCGCATTGTCTGTTTTGACATCAAGCAGCTTGGCAAGCAGTTGAAGAAACTCGGTATGCTTATCGTGCAGGATGCCGTGTGGGGGCGCGTGACCGCCAACCGCAGTGCTGGAAAATCCACCCGGTACTATGCAGACGAATTCCACCTTTTGCTGAAAGAGGAGCAGACTGCCGCTTATTCTGTGGAGATTTGGAAGCGTTTCCGTAAGTGGGGCGGCATCCCGACAGCCCTGACGCAGAACGTCAAAGATCTGCTGGCAAGTCCCGAAGTATCGAACATTTTTGAGAACTCGGACTTCGTTTATATGCTCAATCAGGCCAACGGAGACCGGCAGATTTTGGCGAAGCAGCTGAACATTTCGCCCCACCAGCTTTCCTATGTGACCCACTCCGGCGAGGGCGAAGGGCTGCTGTTTTTCGGTAACGTGATCCTGCCCTTTGTTGACCACTTCCCGAAAGACCTTGAACTCTACCGCATCCTCACGACCAAACTCAACGAGATCTCGGAGGGCACACAGAAATGAGTAATCCGAAGCTGAACATCAAAGAGGAATCGTCCGCAAAAAAGACTCGTTCTCCCCCGAAGAAAGCGAGGGTGGAACAGTCGGTGCCCAGAAAGAAAAAACTGAAAACCGATGCAGACAAAGCTGCGGAGAAATCCCAGCATCTGCGTTTTGGCAAAGCCGAGATCACCCCGGATGAAGCATCCCGCATGACAAAGCAGCAGAAACGTGCTATGTATGCCGCTGCTGCCGCCCGGTCTGCGGTGCATCGGGGGGTTGACCAGTACGAGGACGACAATGTGGGCACACAGGCGTTAAGCGAGGGCGAAAAAGCGGCAGGAAATGTCCGTGATATTTCCAAGAGCAGATACGCCAGAAAACTGAAAAAGAAAGCCAAGATGCAGGGCAAGAAGGGTGCCAAAACCGCAAAATCTTCCCTGCAGAAGCCGACTGCGGCACAAGATGCAGGCGCATCCGGCACCGGCGAGGGCGGCTCCAACTGGCTCTCCCGATGGCGGCAGAAACAGGATATTCAGAAAAGCTACCGTGCCGCAACCCGATCAGGCGGCACCGCTGCACAGACCGCAGGCGGTCAGAAAGCTGCATCTGGTGGTGTTCCTGCTGCAAAGTCCGGTATGGAGCAGGTCATCGACAAAGGAAAATCGGTGGTCAGCACTGCAGTCAACGGCATTGCCAATTTTGCAAAAAGCAACGCACACGTTCTTTTGATCGTGGGCGTTTTTCTTTTGCTCTTGCTGCTGGTCATGTCAGCCTTTTCGTCCTGTTCCATTCTGTTCTCCGGCACCACGCAGGTATCCGGGCAGACCATTTATACCGCAGAGGACCGGGACATCCGGGGAGCCGAAACCGACTACAAGAAGCTGGAAAAGGAACTGGATAAAAAAATCAAGCGTACCCCCACCGACCACCCCGGCTATGACGAATACCGATACCATCTGGATGCTATTGAGCACGACCCGTGGCAGCTCACTTCGTTCCTGACCACCCTGTATAACGACTATACCCGCAGTGAGGTACAGGCAAAACTCAAGGAGACGTTTGCCAAGCAATACAAGCTGACCACATGGCTAGAAGTCCAGACCCGATACCGCACGGTAGTGATGATCGACATTTTTACTGGCATACCCTACACCGTGCAAGTCCCCTATGAGTATCGAATTTTTCACACCAAGCTGGTGAATAAAGGGCTGGAGGTGGTCATCCGGGAGGAACTGGACAACGACCAGTGGAAACGCTATGAGATCTTTCAGGATACGTTGGGTGGTCGGCCATATCTGTTCAAAGGTGGACTGCCGCCCGGTGGCTCCGATGGCTCTGGCGCACCGGGCATTGATTATCAGGTTCCGGCAGAAGCCCTGACCAACAGCGAGTTTGCGGCCATCTACAAGGAAGCTCAAAAGTATGTGGGCACGCCCTATGTGTGGGGCGGCTCCACCCCGGAAACCGGGTTCGATTGCAGCGGCTACGTCTGCTGGGTGTACAACCAGAACGGCTACAATGTAGGGCGCACCACCGCCAACGGTCTGTGGAACAAGAGCCAGCATATTTCTGAAGCCGAAGCAAAGCCCGGAGACCTTGTTTTCTTCGAGGGAACGTATGATACGCCGGGGAAAAGTCATGTGGGCATCTACCTTGGAAACGGCATGATGGTGTCCGCCGGCGACCCCATAAAGTATGCCAATATTCATTCGTCCTACTGGCAGAAATATTTGTCCGGTTTTGGGCGGCTCTCAAAATGATTGGAGGAAAACATGAGCGAAAAACTCGATAAGCTGCGCGCTTCTCTGGAAAAGGAAAGGGAGCGTCGCATTAAGATCAACACTCGCATTGAAAGCCTTGAACGGCGGATTCAGGAAGCAGAAGCTGCCGAGGTCAACGAGATGGTGCGCACCGCCAAGGTCACGCCGGAACAGCTTGCCGCCCTGCTGCGCCAGTCTGCAACTTCCACCCCGACCCCGGCTGCGTTGTCCGCAGTCGGTGCTACGTTCAACAAGGAGGAATCTGATAATGAAGATGATGAATAAGTTCTGCGCCCTGATGCTGTCGGTGGCACTGTGCGCTGGCATGGCGGCTCCTGCTTTTGCCTATGGCGGTGAGCCTGTGGAGGAAGCGGAACAGCCTGTCTTGACTTCTACCACTGATGAGGAAGATGCGGTCACCGTGACCGATGAGGAAAACGGTGCCCTAACCCCGGAGGGCAATCTGACGCTGGTGGACGATTACCACACAAGTTACTCGGATGGCAGCGGTCAGCAGTTTATTACACTGGTGTCGAAGTCTGGCAACACGTTTTATCTGGTCATTGACCGCAACGCCAAGGGTGACAACACCGTTCATTTCATGAATCTCGTGGATGAAGCCGACCTTCTTTCCCTGATGGAGGAAGAAGATGCAGACGCTTATACCGCTGAAAAAGAAGCGGCGGCGCAGGCAGAGCAGGAGCGCAAACAGGCCGAAGAGGATGCGAAAAAGGCTGCGGAAGAAGCGGCGGCATCCGGCACGGAACAGACTGGTGGCAACAAAGTTACGAAGTATGCTGCCACATTCTTAGGCGTTCTGGCTCTGGTCGGTCTGGCTGCTGGCGGCGGCATTTACACCTTTATGAAGCAGAAGCAGAAAAAGCAGGCAGAAAAAGAAGCCCTTGACCCCGATGCAAACTACACTGAGGACAAGGGCAACTTTGAAATCCCTGTGGAGGATGAGCCGGAGGAGACCGGCGAGGAGGATAAGGCAGAAGAATAATTCTATTGGCGGCATTTGCCGCCTTACATATTGCAATCCAAAACAGATTGGAGGGATTCTTATCGCAAAATTGATCGTGGCGGAAAAGCCGTCGGTTGCCATGTCCTACGCCAAAGTCCTCGGTGCCACCAGCCGTCAGGACGGCTACCTTGAGGGCAACGGCTATCTGGTGAGCTGGTGTGTGGGTCATCTGGTGGAACTGGCTCCGCCTAATGTCTACGATGCCAAATACGTCAAGTGGAGTATCGCAGATTTGCCCATTCTGCCGGAAAGGTGGCAGTATCTGGTTTCTGCGTCCACCAAAAAACAGTTTGGCATCCTGCAAAAGCTCATGCACCGCCCGGATGTGGACAGTGTGATCTGCGCTACGGATGCAGGATAGCGCGGTTGGGTGACTTAAGAGCGAGAAAAAAAGAGACCTCATTGCGTTAAAAACACAAACAGCCGTCTATCGTTTCCTAAAGAAACAATGGACGGCCGTTTGTTGTTATGCATCTATGGTAGATTTTGGGATGAATGCGAAACGTTTAATCGTAATTGTACTCGCCACTGGCATAGCTATATGTGTAATCTGCGGGAATGTCAACAAAGTCGCTATTCCACGGCTCAAAGTTTTCATATTCTTGGTAGTATGGAGCACTCGAACTCGTTAAATAGAAAAATTCCAGCTTAACTTTACCAGTAGTGCTTCGATCAATTGCGTCATTCAAATCCCATTGTTCGAGGTTTTGCAAAATATAGAAAGTTGCGCTTATCGGAAGGCCAATCAACCATATGGTTGAACTTGCTTCGATACCAAGGTATGCCGCAATTTTCTCAGCACCCTTGGCGGTTATCACACCAATAAATTCGCCTGTAGCCCAATCGATAAAACCAGGACTATTCATTGCACGCTGGTAAAACTCAACTTGCTCAGAAGGCATATATACCACTTTTGTGTATATGACATTGCTGACTGGACTCAGGCTACCAGTGTAATTTAATGTTAACGTTCCACCCTTTTTGGAGTAAATCGAACCCGCTGCGGAAGCATAGAGCGTCTCATCGACAATTGAGTGGTACTGCTCCATCAAACGACTTACTTCTCTGGAATTTTTTGCTTTAGCGAGCTGATTGTTTATAGCAGTCAATTGAAGGATATCACTGTCTGTAAAGCCCATCTGATGTAACTCAGCTTGATATTGATTAGAAATCTGGCTCTCCGTTATGCTATCTTTTCCAAGAGCAAGAGTGCTAAGAGAACTTGAAGTTGAAAGCATAACGAGTGATAAAAATGCGGCAAAGAACTGTAATGTTTTCTTCTTCATAATGGAAGCTCCTTTAGAACATTTGAAACCGGATAGTATCCGCAGATGAGCAATCCTATGCCAACCAGTATGACACAAGCGAACTCTATCGTGTAGGCCAAGGCTTTCCTGTCAGTCAATTGTAATATCTTTTTATGAAAGTCTTCAATACTTTTGATGTTGACAACAAGCAAAAAAATTGACAACCAACTACTCAAAAAGGAAAGATAAAAACAGGCCCAAATGTATTGCTCAAACATGAATACTGTCGATTGGAAAACAACTTCTAAAATATTATTGGTTTTCATGATAATAAAATTATTCTTTTTTGTGATAATAGTTTAGAATATCAAAATCGGCATCGGAATCACCCTTTCATATTTTGAAATCAAAAAAAGTCATAATATACATATCGATTTAGATTAACCATTAATACAATCAAATCACAAGAATCAATCTCTGTCCACGATTTTGTATCAAAATAGAGAAAACTTGTAACGAAATCGGTGTGGCTGCAAACAATATGACCCTCAACACTGGGCATCCAGCATTGAGGGCCATGTCTCTAAGTTATCTTTTGCATTGTTCTCGCACTGTATTGCAAATCAATCGTTAACCGAAGGCTTTTATTATGTCATGAAGAATTTCCATCTGCTGCGGCGAAAGATCATTTCCTTTTTGACTTGGTGAAAGCAGTTCATTACGGAGTTTAATTAAAGTTTTCTTTTGCGCACCAGTCAATCCAGAAAGAGATAGTACTTCTGGCGCATCCAGTCCTAGAAGTTCATCTGTTGAAATGTTAAATAAGGATGAAATGCTTGCAAGCACATCCAACGGAATTGCATGCGCATCACTCTCATATCCACTAACCGTGAATACAGCCTTATTTAACCGTTTAGCCAAATCCGCCTGCGTCCAGCCACGACTTTCTCTCAGCTTTTTTAGCTTTTCTCCTAAATAATGCTCCATTCCCGTACACTCCTATCCTATATAAAGTGTACTATTTGAAATTTCAACATAATCGTACTATACTACATATAATGTTCGATTATGTTGAAATTTGATTGACTTGTGAGGAGCAGGGCTGTATGTTGTGTGATAAAAAGCATTCCCATGTGCAATGGAGGGATTTCAAAATGAATGTCTTGGTTTGTGACGATGACCAGCAGATCGTTGATTCTATTATTGAAGAACTCAAAAAGAAAAGCGAGGAAACGCATGTATCATCAAGATTTTATGGTTTTTCTCAACCAAGTCAAATAGACTTATCACTTCCGTATGATATTGCGCTTCTGGATATTGATATGGGCGAAACAAATGGAATTGAGCTTGCCAGAAAGTTACGAGCAGAAAATGAAAACATTGTGATTATCTTCATTACGAATTTCATTCAGTATGCTCCAGAGGGATTTGAGGTTCAAGCCTTTCGATACTTACTAAAAGCAGATTTCTCTGCTAAACTTGATTCCTACTTTGATTCAGCCGTCCAAGAAGTGCTTCAACGGAAACAGCTTGTTACAATTTCGATAAACTCTGAAATTATTGATGTACCTGTAAATGACATTCTGTATTTAGAATCTCATCGAAGAATCATTGTTATGCACTTGTTGGACGAAAAACGCCCAGCATACCAATTTTACGGCAACATAACGGAACTATCCGAAAAAATCGAGCCACTCGGTTTCCTTCGTATTCAAAAAAGCTATCTTGTCAATATGCACTATGTCGAAATCTTTCAATACAATAAAGTCCAATTGCGCGGTGGTCTTTGTCTGGCTCCAAGCGAAAAGAATTATAATGAGCTAAAACAGAAATATTTACATTGGCGAGGTAAAAGTAGATGGATGCTTTAATCAGTTTGGTTTACACAATCATAGATTCAGTCTGCGTATGTCTGTTTTTAGACGCTTTTGCTTCGCACCGTTGGAGGGATCATAGATTTCTTGTCGGTGTAATAGTTCAAACTATTTTAATGTATGCATCTATTGAATTCAGTGTTATTGCCTTAAATCGAAACCAAATCGTCAAAATTTTTTTGATTCTACTATCCTGTTTTATTGTTGCCAGAACTCTATATGAGAATATCTCAGGAAAGTTTTTATTATTTCTTATTGTCACAGAATATCTTTTGACATACAGCTTATCTTTTGCAGTCGGAATGCTTGCAACATCGGTTTGTGGGATGGATGCTCAGACGTTTCAAGCCGACAAGGCATTATCCCTAATCTATGGAATCTCTTATTATTCAGCCGAATTATTTATTATTGCGCTATTTCGCAAAATGATGCTTCAGCGTATGGGCAACAGACCCAGAAGCGATGCTCAACATTCGCAGCTGATACTGTACTTTCTATTTCCATGCGCATCGTTTGTAATGCTTGTGATTCTGCTTTACGTTACAAGCGGTCATAATATAGAAGAGTTTGTTTCTGCTGGCTGTTGTATTCTCATTTTTATTTCAAACGTCGCAGTCCTCTTTTTATTGGAGCGAATGGAGTATGCCGCATCGGAAAGAGAACAATTATTGATGCTTAACCAGCAGATTCAGCTGCAATCGAAAAACATGACTTCGGCAAGCGAACTTTATTCTGCCCAAAGGAAAAAAGTTCACGATTTTCGGGCGCACCTGAATATCCTAAATCAATTGATGAAGAATCAAGAGTATTCTGCCGCTGAAGAATATCTTGAAAAAATCACCGAACAGCAAACAGATCGACTATTCCTTGTCAACACACACCATCCTATCTTGGATGCACTTTTCAACACAAAAGCTGCCGAAGCAACTCAAAAGAAGATCAGTATTGATTTTGAAGTGAACGATCTATCAAATCTTCCATTTGATGCCTCTGATATAGTAGTGCTTCTATCAAACCTCTTGGATAATGCCATTGAAGCGTGTCAACGGTACGATAAAGGTGACAAAACGATTCATGTCATGGCGGTTGCGCAACAAGACTTTTTTATCTCTGTCCGAAACACATCAGAACCTGTTACAATTATAAACAGTTCCATTCCAACTACAAAACCAGAACCACAGCTGCATGGTTTTGGACTTGCGAACATCCGACTGATTCTTGAAAAATACAGTGGAGAGTATACGATGTTCTATGAAAATGGGTGGTTCCAGTTCACCGCTGATATACCGCTCACTCCGATTTCGTGACAAAAAAAGTCCATTTCGTTACATTATTGTGGAAATTGTAGCTCAACTTGTGTATTCTTTCTTTCAAGAAAGTTCTTTTAATGAGGATTGTCGCAATGAAAGATTTTGCAATGCAATTAACGCAAAAGTGCGTGTCGATGGGATTGCTTGATGAATCTTATTCTGAATGGTTTGCATATAGCATCGAAAAAAGAGTGACAACCTTATTCACTTGGCTTGTGCAGTGTCTGATTGGCGGTTTTTGCTTTGGCTGGACCTTAACGATTTCATTTTCTGTGTTCTTCCTCTTAATTCGGAAATACACAAACGGTTATCATGCTGCTACTTATAGTAAATGCCTGTTCTGTTCCATTTTATTAGAAGTAGTTCTTCTTGCTTCAATCTCCTACGTTTTCCGTACAGGCTTGGCGTTGCTTTTCTTAACTATAGTTTCTGATATTACAATTTTGTATATTGCACCAGTTAACAATAAAAGCATTCACTGGTCAACAAATGAATTTAAGGCTGCAAAAATAGCTGTTCGTTGGTTATTATTGATTCTAAATATTTTCGCAATTTTGTTGGTGGGAACTCAAATCGCTCCTTCCATACTACAAGGGTTGGTCGCAGCATTGACTGCTGATGCAATAACATTATCCATTTCACGCTGTCAAAATTGAAAGGAGGGCATACAAATGAAAATTCAAGTCAAACAGTTCGCCAAAAAGAAAATTGAAGCTCTGGTAAAGAAGGATATGCAGGAGTGGCCTCCGGGTTGTGCGGGCTGGATGTATCAGCCGAAGCGTCCCTATGTACCTGAGAAGCATCTGCAAGAAGAACGAAAATAAGTTTAATCCTGAGATGGCATGGTTGCTTTCCTGTTTCACCAACAAAAAGCACTATGCCATTTTTCTTTGTTGGTGACTCCGATTTCGTTACAAATTTTCTCCATCTTATTACAGAAACGTAGACAATATTGCTTGCTGCGTATACAGTGCAAGAAAGGATGGCACAATGCACAAATCGAAAGGAGTTACTCCAATGCAGCAATATAGCTTTGAATGAAATTCAAACTTATCAATCAAGTTTCATCGCACAGAGTGGATGAGGCTAAGGATGCTGTGCTTTTTTGTCGGAGGTGTTCCTTATGCTATCGTCTGAACAGAACTACGAAGCGCAGAATTTCGAGAGTGTCCAGTGCGCCATTGATTTTGAAAACACGATGAACGAGCTGGAGAAACAATTATACTATCGTCATCTTCCGCCAAAAGAGGTTGCCTTACGAGTCATGGAAGCCGCCTGTAAATTCTACGCCGCTGATTGGTGCGGTTTAATTCAGGTCGATCTCGATTTAGGGTTATGGAAACCATATTGGTGGCACAACGAATGTTCGGAAGATAAAACTACAGCTCTGACAAATGAATTTGAATCATCTGAATTTCTTGATCGCTGGGTGAGAGCCGTGCGCCGTGGAATTCCGATGGTAGTTTCTGACACTGAACTGATCAGAGAGCAATACCCGGATGAGTACAGCCTATATCAGCGCCTTGGCATTCAGTCGGTTTTGGCGATTCCCTTGGAACCTCGCCCGGTTGCATTGATTGCTGTTCGCAACCCTAAACGGTACATTTGCCAAACCAGTATGCTGAAACTGCTGGCCTATGTACTGTTGGTCGCTTACAATGATAGCCGGATGGTTGATGGTCTGAATATGACTTTGGCACCGGAAAATATTAAAAGCAGCCACGACATTTTTATCAGTTTGTTCGGTGAACTGAGAATCTATACGTCTCGTGGCGTTCTGCGTGAATCTGATTTGAAATCACCCAAGATCAGCCGATTACTTACCTATCTACTCCTTTCCCAGAAAAAAACTGTTCCCCCGATGGAGATCGTTCAAAACATTTGGCCAGAGGAAATGGAAGATGCAGAAGTACCCGGAAAGAATATGAAGTATCTGATTTATCGGCTTCGGCAGGCATTCAGCCTGATTTCGGATGAACAACTTGTACTTTCCACCGCATTTGGCTACCAGTTAAATCCCAATCTGCACATCACAACCGATTTTCAGAAATGTGATGAACTGACAGTTGCTGCGGCAAAGGCAACCTCCGTTGTAAACAAGGTTGGGCTGATGGAGAAAGCTGTTGAACTGTATCAGGGGAAACTTCTTTCTTCTGCAGAAGGTGAACACTGGCTGGTTCACACAGCAAATCGATATCATTTTGCGTATATGAGTACCGCTAACGAACTGTTGAAGCAGTTGATGACCATTCACGCCTATGATTTGATTCACCAATATGCAGCACTGGCATTGACGATCGCGCCTGAAAATACAAAAGCCTATTACTGGCTCATTCAGTCCTACCTGAAACAGAATATGGAGAAGATGGCCACAGGCGAACTGGTTGCTGCAAGACAGAAGCTGCCGGATGAAGAGTATCAGAAACTGCTTCAAGAACTCAAAAAATAAAACAGCGCTACTACGTCATACCACTTTCGTGCAACTTTCACGCAACTTCTGTACAACCTCATTTTTTCATAAATAGAACCATACCACCTTCATGCAACCGTCATACCACTTCCATGCAACCCTCGTGTGCTATGATAGCAAAGCAGTTTTAAGCCTTGCTGTCTGGCCGCGAGGGTTTTATTTTTTGTAATCTTTCCAGCCAGACACCAGCTTTCGACTCGCAGAATCCAAAAAACATATCGAAAGCCTGAGATGCATTAAAGGCCGAGGATACTTATACTGCTTTCCATTTTCTGATGGAAAGGTATCGGTAGCCTTTTCTTTTAATGCGTCTTTTTTTCGCTGAGAAAAGTCCGTAAACTGCCCCACAGTGAAGTGTCCTCAACCTCCGCATCCGGCGGAAAGGACCTTCATTATGTTCAGTATGAAAGAATTTGGTCAGCGTGTCAGCAATCTTCGGAAAGTTCGCAATCTTACCCAAGATGAGCTTGCATATCGAGTAAATGTAAATAAAGGTCATATTAGCCGAATTGAGCGTGGCACAGTTGCTTGCTCCTTAGAACTTCTTATTGATCTCTCAAATGAGTTGCACACCAGCACGGACTTTCTTTTAACCGGTATTGGCCCTTCTAATGATTTTGCCAAAGAGGAAATCGAAACTGCCATCAGCATTCTTTCTTCCATAAAGCAACTGCTGTAATTTCAGGATTTGGAATTTTCTTCCAAAAATAGGCCTACTAAGCCTACAAGGTAGGCCTACGAGGCCCACGCATTTCACAATTTGAGCCGCTATACTATAAGCAAGCCAGACAACATCTGGCATCCGCCCCTTGAAAATTCAACACGCATTCTTCAGTCACGTTCCTGTGATGATGAGCCACGTCCGTAACAAATGCGATGATCTCCCACTGAGGGAATGAGCGGTAGGTTGACGGTAAATGGATGACAGCTTCTCCATAGCTAAGAGCCATCACAGAATAATGATACTTCTGCCTTCGGGCAGCTCGGTGAGAACCACGGAGAGGTGAGAACCCTATGGATTCGGTACGCTGCCGGACGGCTGAAAGATTTCCCACACGAAAACAGAGTTTTCGGTTTCCGGGGATGTCGGGGACAAATACGGAAAGGTATAGAACTATAAATCACAGCAATTTGCTGTTTGAGATAGTAGGGTGGGCTGTGCGAGCAGCCCACTGTTACATATACGGATAGAAAGGAGAAATCCAAATTGGCCACACGAGGTAAAAAAGAGAAAGAGTATCCGCCTATGCCCGCAAACTGGATGTACAAGCGCGGGGATGTCTACATGATGGATCTGAATCCTTACAGCGGTTCCGAGCAAGGCGGCATCCGACCTGCCATTGTTGTCCAAAACGATGACGGTAATTTTTATTCCAATGTTCTTCTGGTCGTTCCGCTGACAACACAGATCAAAAAGCGAAATATGCCAACGCATTTTATTCTGCACAATCGTTTTTTGAGTGCGCCATCTATGGCGATTTGCGAAAGCCCGCGCCCCGCAGATAAATCCAGAGTGTTAAGCTACCTTGGGCACCTGTCCAAATATGAAATGCGGCAAGTGTCAGTGTGTCTGCAATACAGCTTTGGGTTCATTGGATACAAGTCATTCCGAAAATACCTTACGGCTCCTCCGCAGGAGGATGTTCTCGCCGCTGCAAAAGAGCTGCTCTCCCAGCAGTTTCAGAATCTTCGGGTGCTGAACAGTCAGCCCCCTGCTCTCGCCAAGCACACAAAAGGCGATCTACATAGCATTGAGCAGATATCGGAAAGGATGCTCTCCACCCCGACGGAATCTTCTGTTGAGTTCATGGTCGCAGAACTGGATGATGCACTTCAATCGCTTATGTTCCGCTGGAATATCTGTTATGAACGGTATTCCAGTTTCCGCTTATCCGATAACGAAAAGAAGAAAATCGGTTTGATTATCCAATCAGGAATTGATTTTCTGCAAAAGAAGAAGGAGGTTCCTTTATGATGAACGCAGTTGTAAAACCTTACCATGAGATGTGCCTGAACAGCAGCGAACTGATCGTGCCGCGCGACACTTATCAGCGTGCTCTTCACCCCGCTCGTGTTGCCCGCATCGCAAAAGAATTTGACGAGCGGGTTGCCAATGAGCCGAAGATCAGCTTCCGGGATGGTCACTACTATGTGATGGACGGACAGAACACCATCGCTGCACGGAAATTTCTGAACGGCGGCGAAGATTTGCAGATTCGCTGCAAGGTTTATTTTGGTATGACAGAACGAGAAGAAGCCCTCCTGTTTGCACAGCAGACAGGCATTTCGGAACGGCTGAGTGCAGGGCAGAAGCTCCGTGCCCTGATTTTTGCAGGGGAGCCTGCTGCCGTTGCATTCCAGCAGGCCACCGAATTGGCTGGCGTTCATCTTTCTTTTGAAGAAGGCCGAGGCAAGCAGCGGATCAGCTGCATTGCAACCGCCTATCACGAATTCATCCGGCTGGGTCCGGAACTGTATATCGAATCCCTTGATGTTTTGTTGAACGCTTGGAACGGCGAACCTGATTCCATGAGTTCCGCAAACCTGCTCGGCATCTGCCGCTTTGTAGAACTGTATCAGTCCGAATATAACAAAGGCCGCTTGATTGCCAAACTGCGGCAGGTCGATGCGTTCACGATTTTTCGCCTTGCTCGAACCGCAGGCGTAAGCCTTCCCGGCAAGACGAAGTACCTTCAGCAGGTCTATACTATTTATAATGGTGGAAGCCGCCGGGCTGCACTGCCGCTCAAGTTTTAACTCAATGTATAATCAAAGAGGTTTTATCCCATGAATAATTGTGAAGAAAAAATGCCTACTGCATCTTCCACCCCCACGCCCATAGTACAGGATATCCGCTGTTACACGATTGAAGATCTGATGGCAATGCTGATTTTAAGCCGCCCCACCGTCTGTCGTCTGCTGAAACAGAATGAATTCCGCTGGTTCAAAGTTGGTGGTGCCTATCGTATCTCCAAAACCAGCTTCGATGCGTGGCTGAACGATGGCATTATCGAACCCAATCCTGCTGTTTGACATCCTCAACATTTCAAGCGAAATCTGCTATTCTTTAGCCGGGACGAGAAATCCCGGCTAAACTTTTACATAGATAGAGAGGTGTCTTTCATGGATGATATGCGGAATACTCAGGCTTCCTTATACGGAAAAGCTGAACCTGCCACCGCTAAAACCACCATGTCGGTTCGTGAGATGCAGCATCTTCTCGGTCTCGGCAAAACGGATAGCTATTGGCTGCTTCATAAGAATTTCTTTGAAGTCATTCTGATAAACGACAAAATGCGTATCGTTATTTCCAGTTTTGAAAAATGGTACGCCAATCAGGTCAAATATCATAAGGTCAATGGTCCTCCACCGGGCGAGGAACTTTGCAAGCGGTCATATTCTATTTTGGAAGTTGCTGAAATATTAAAGGTAGACTCTGACACTGTCTATACACTCATCCGTCAGGGAAAGTTGAAAGCAGAAACGGTAGACTTCTGGATGCGGATTCCGAAAGAGGAATTTGAGCGTTGGTATCGGTCACAAAGCCGCCACCGCACTACGGCTGATCGAGAGCGTGACCGGGAGATCGAAGCACAAACCATCTCCATCCCAGAAATGGCAAAACTGCTCGGTGTTCCAAGAGAAAAGGTCTACTGGATTCTCGACTGTAAAAAATACCGAGACTGTTTCGTTATTGAGCGCGTGGCCGACAGGCGGCGCATTACCAAAACAAGTTTTGAAATATGGCTCAACAGCCAATCTACATATCGACTCCAAGAACCGGTCATGGAAGCGCATGAAGAGCCACCGCTGGAACTGAAAAGCCCTAAAAGCGGAAAGTATTACAGTTTTCAGGAGATTCAGGATTTCTATGGTGTCAGCCGCACCACGCTTGTAACATGGATTCGTGAGGAAGGAATCCCCACAATTGATGTAGGGCGGGCAAAACGCGTCCGAAAAGATGTATTCGATGATGTTCTGAAATCCAAACGTAAAGTGGAAGGAGATACATAATGGCCAGCATTATCAAGCGCAACAATAATTTCTGTGTTGTCTATTCCTATAAGGATGCAAATGGCACCCCCAAGCAGAAGTGGGAAACCTTCACCGATCTTTCGGATGCCAAGAATCGCAAGAAAGAGGTCGAATACAAGGAATCAGTTGGAACCTTTGTAGTTCCGCAGTGCAAAACCCTTAACGACCTACTTTCTGAATATGTTGCCCTCTATGGAAAAAGCAAATGGGCACTTTCAACCTATCAGGCAAACACTGCACTGATTGCCAATTACATAACTCCGCTCATCGGCTCGATGAAGTTGCAGGATATCTCCACTCGTGTGATCGAGGGGTATTATCAGCGGTTGCTCAAATATGAGGCTGCTGACCCTATGTGTGGGAAGCGGAAGCACCAGTTTGTTTCCCCCAGTACAGTCCGTTCGGTTCATAAAATTCTGCGGAGTGCCTTTGAGCAGGCTGTAAAATGGGAACTCATGGAAAAGAATCCCTGCATTTACGCTACCCTGCCCAAGTACACTTCCAAAAAACGTGATATCTGGACAGCCGAAACGCTGTTCCGTGCTTTGAAAGTTTGTGATGATCCGAAGCTGCGGCTGTGCATCAACCTCTCGTTCTCTTGCTCCCTGCGTTTGGGCGAGCTGCTCGGCCTGACTTGGGATTGCGTGGATATCTCCCCTGAAAGCATTGATGCAGGACGCGCATCCATTTACATAAACAAAGAACTTCAGCGTGTGGATGTTGCTTCACTGAACGCCTTGGAAAACAAAAATGTCATCACTCGTTTTCCCTCACTGAGTTCCCGCTGTACCACGGTTCAGGTTCTGAAAAGCCCCAAAACAGACAGCAGTATCCGAACCATCTTTCTCCCCAAAACAGTTGCTGAAATGCTCGTTGAATTCAAAGCAGAGCAGGATATGACAAAGGAAGCACTGGGTGCAGAATATACGGACTACAATCTTGTAGTTGCCGGCCCATTGGGAATGCCAACCGAGCAGTCTACCATCAACGGTGCATTGAAGCGGTTGATTGAGAAAAACAATCTCCCCAAAGTGGTCTTTCATAGCTTCCGACACTCCAGTATTACATACAAACTCAAACTGAACGGCGGTGATATTAAAGCCGTTCAGGGTGACTCCGGCCATGCACAGGCTTCGATGGTCACAGAGCAGTATGCACATATCTTGGATGATGATCGGCGTTTGAATGCACAGCGTTTTGATGATTTCTTCTACCAGCATCAGGGCGCAGAGCCTGAAATGCCCCATCAAACAGCGCAGTCCATCCCTGAAAACAGTGCGATCGATGCCGACGCGGCAGCAGCACTTACCAAATTGCTGGCTAACCCCTCTATGGCCGAACTCATCAAAAATCTTGCAAAGAACTTATAAGCTCCTATACATAAACAGCGACAGCTTTCCGATTGGGAAAACTGCCGCTGTTTGTTTTTAAGAATATCTTGACTGAATTAAGATCAGGCGGGTTTCTTTGTATCCAGTGCCTTTACTTCTTCAACAGGAAGCTGAACCGACCGAGCAATTTCTTCATAGGTCATTTTTCCAACTTCTAGCAAAGATTTTGCAATTTCAATCGACTGCTCATGCTTTGTTTCTTCTCTCACTTCTTCAAATGCTCTGCACATCGTTGCCACTCCCTTCGTATCTTCTTTGAAATAACGCACCCGCTGTGCCAGAACAGGATAGTTCATGTCATCCGGGTTCGTACAGGTAAAATCGTGCATTAGTTTTCCCAATGCGGTGTCATCTTTGATCTGAGAGTTCACATAGATAATATGTGCTTCATCTCCGAAGGATTTCCCCATTTCCTCAATAATGCGGTTGATATGGTAAATAGGAAGTCCGCCCCGAAGCACATCGTTCTCTGTGATAAAGATTACATAGGTTTCGTTCAGTGCGTCATACGCATCGCCCTTTCGGGTGAGATTGGCATCCAGCAGGCTGCTGTTATATCTTGCCCTCTTTGCGACTGCTCCACTGTCACTGCGCTGCACCTCGACATTGTAGGCACGATTTTCATGATCCACTGCCAGAATGTCAAGCCGCACGGAACGGCCCTGTATATTGTTCAGGTCATGCTGCCCATGGACCTCTTTGACCTTCAAATCATCCCGATTCAGGATGATCCGGAGCAGGAATTCCGCACACGGCTTATCTTCAAAGACCTTGCTCATAAAGTTATCATCCATGAGCCGAAAATCACGGATACGCCGCAGATCCTCCTCATGCTTGCGCTCAAAATCAAGGTCGTTTTGTGTTTTGACTTCTGCCATCGGTTCACCTGCTTTCTGTTCCTTGTCTAAGGTAAGAATACCATAAAACCGTTCTTTTTACAAGATGAAGTACTTCCCACTACATAGGTCAGAATCCTTCTATCGCGTATTCCGGCCATGTTCCTATCGCAACAGTATTTCTGGCATGGTATCATAAATCCAGAAACAAGTTTCAGTTGCTTTTTGCAACTGTTCTTCCTCTGGTGCCTATAAACAACTACACGCCTCCCAGCTAATGAAAGGTGAGCGTTGTACAATAGAGCGGCCACTTTTCGTTAGCTCAGCTAATTTCCAGCTAATAAACATCTGTTTACGCAGATTAAAAAAGGTTCGATTCTATTTACATACGTTGACATCACAACAAAAAATTCGTTGATATAGAGTAGAATATATTACCCTATTTTGCAATGGGTTTACAGATGCACGGGCTACTCCTAAGGGGAAGGCCGCAGGTTCGACTCCTGTCTGGGACATGTTGCAAAAACGCGAAGGACTTTTCTTTTAACGGGAAAGTTCTCCGCGTTTTATTTTATCTTCCCTGCGCAGTTTTCCACGTTTGACCCCTGTGCAGTTCAAAACCACAGTCATCCGGACACGACAAAGGCGGCTTCGATCTCTCGAAGCCGCCTTATCAACTGTGGAAGTGGAAACTCATTGGGTGAACTCAGTTTTCCAGCCAACCGTAATCAAATTCTGTAAAGTCGTGGATGTAGTGGTCTGCTCCCAGTGCCAGCAGCTCGGACCCGTCTGCCGTCTCTCCGACGCCCACGATCCGGCCTGCGCCGTTTCGTTTTGCCAGAGCGATGGCGGTGACGCTGTCCTCGATGACCAAGCACTCAGAGAACGGAACACCCAGCCTCCGCGCAGCTTCCAGATGCATCTCGCCCTTGTCGGCATAGCTTCCGTCGTCGTACACGACGTCCTGTTGTTTCAGCCAGTGACCGATCGGAAACGAGTCAAAGTAGAAATCAACATTTGCTTTTATGGAAGCACTCGCCAGCGCGAACGGGATGCCGCGCTTCTGTAAGCCTTGCAGCAGCTCTTCAGCACCTGCTACGAGGTGTAAACTGGCAGGATCGTTCCTGCATGCCTCCCGGTACAGCGCCTCTTTCTTTTCTGAATACTGCTGGCGCTCCGCAGGGGTGAGCCACGGGGCCATGTTCTTCAGGATGACATCATTGCAGGGACCGCAAATCTTCGTCGATGCAAGAGGGCTTTTATCTTCGGGATGCAGTTCATGATAAATCTTTGACCACGCCTCCATGTGGAAGCGGGTATCAAAGAACATCGTCCCATTAAAATCAAGAAGTACCGCGTGCATTGTGATTCCGGCTTATGTCTTAAGCAAAGATGCCGAAGAATGCGCCGACCAGACCGATGACCAGCAGCAGAGCGATGCAGGTAACGGGCTTCCAGTTCTTCTTCTTCATCAGGAAGAACAGGCCGAGGGTCAGAGCCAGAGGGATCAGCTTGGGCAGGACGCCATCCAGAATGCTCTGGATAACGATGGGGCTGTCGCCGTTCTCGATGACGGTAGCAACGGTGGTGCCGCCGTAGTTGGAAGTCAGAGCACCGACGATGAAGACGCCCAGCATGGAAGCTGCACGGGTGAACTCCTTAGCGTTGGCAGTCAGGATGTCGATTGCCTTGGTACCCAGGTTGTAAGACCAGTACATCAGGAAGAAGCGGCATGCGAACTGCACGATGTTAAAGATCAGCAGGAACAGGATGGGGCCAGCCAGCGAACCGTTGATGGCCATGTTCGAGGTGATACCTGCGGTGATGGGAACCAGAGTGAACCAGAAGATAGCATCGCCGATGCCGCCCAGAGGGCCCATAGCGGCGACACGCACGGCACGAATGGTTTCGATGTCAGCCTTCTGCTGCTCCAGAGAGAGGATGATGCCCATGACGAAGGTGACCAGGAACGGGTGAGTGTTGAAGAACTCCAGGTTGTGCTCCATGGAGAGCTCCAGGTCTTCCTTGTTGTCTGCGTGGATCTTCTCCAGACCGGGCAGGATGCAGTACAGCCAGCCGGCGGCCTGCATACGCTCGTAGTTGAAGGATGCCTGCAGGTTCAGGGAACGAAGCACCATCTTGTTCAGCGTAGCCTTATCCAAAGGCTGCGCGGGAGTCAGATTGTTGTAATGAGTTGCATTAGATGCCATCTTCGTCGTCGCCTCCATTCGCAGCAAAACCAGAACCAGCAGCCTGCTTGATAGCAACGCGAGTCTGGTAGTCATACAGAGCGATCGCAATACCAACGAATGCGATCAGCAGCAGAGCAGAACCGGACAGCTCGGGGATGTAACCGATGATGGTTGCCAGAGCGAAACCGGCAAAGTAGATGCCCCAGAACTCGTTGGAAAGCATGATGCGCAGCAGGGTAGCGAAACCGACGAAGCGCATCATACCGCCAGCAGCGCCCAGACCAGCCATGATCCATGCATACTTGGCAGCCAGGTTGCTCAGGGTAGTACCCATTGCAGAGCCGCCCAGCATACCGAGGGTGCAGACGATGGCGAACAGCAGGCCCAGCAGAGCCATTGCCAGATAGTTCAGACGAACGATGCCCTTGGTGTCGCCCTTTGCTGCCAGCTGGTCAGCCTTGGACATCATGGGGGACATGAGGGTGAACAGGAAGGTAACCATGTACTGGCCGATCAGAGCAAAGGGAACTGCCAGACCGACAGCAGCGGTGGTATCCAGATGAGAAGAGATCGCAAACACGGTAGCCATGACGCCGCCGATGACTGCGTTTGGCGGCTGAGCGCCGCCGACAGGCATGTTGCCGATGGTCATCAGCTGGTAAGTACCGCCGACGATGAGGCCAGTGGGAAGGTCGCCCAGGATCGCACCGATGACAGCACCGGAAACGATAGGCTGGTACAGGGATTCCAGGAAATCAAACTGGTCGATGGCGACGATGAACACCCACACAAAGACCAGAATGATCTGAAGTGCACTAAAGCCCATAATAAATACTCCTTTTCAAGTATTTTCGAAAGCATCCGGAAAGCTTACTTGAACAGCTTTTCGATGTTTTCAGCGTGTTCGGTAGGAACGCGGCGGATCTCCAGTTCCACACCAAGCTCCTGCAGCCGCTTGAACGCAGCCACATCGGCGTCGTCAACTGCGACGGAACCTGCCACCTGGCGCTTGCCTTCTGCCATGTGCATGTTGCCAATGTTGACTTTCTTGATGGGAACGCCACCCTCCACCAGCTTCACGACATCCTGCGGGTTCTCGCAGACGATGAAGATCAGCTGCTTGGCGCTGGCCTTGTGGATGGTGTCGATCGTCTTCTGGACGGTCCAGTAACGCATTGCAGCGTAGGCAGGAGCGGCCATATTCATCAGACCCTGACGCAGGCTGTTGCCAGCCACTTCGTCGTTGGCCACCAGAATAAGGTTTGCACCAATAGCGCCACACCACTGCGTTGCGACCTGACCGTGAACAAGACGGTTGTCGATCCGCGTAAGAACAATGTTCGGCATTCTCAAATTCCTCCTTGAGTTTTTTGTCTGAGTTTCCAATTCAGAGTAACTACATTATAGGCTATATTTGAACAAATGTCTTTATATTTTTTAACAAACTGTTTCTAAAAATCGGTTAAATTCGGTGAGTCTCATTACAATCTACCAAAAAAGCGCAAATAAGACTAGTCAAAATGCCAAAAAAATGATATACTTTTTCAGTAAGGAGGGATTTGAATGCAACGCGAAACTTCCAATGACAGTTTTCTGGACTACGGCTCGGTCTACCACCAGCCCATCGACCGCGAGCACCCGGAGCTCATCCACCAGACGATGGTCGCCATCACCCGCCGCTATGTCTCCCAGTTCTACTGCTTCAACTGCGATACCTATTTACAGGTAAAGAGCGGCATTGGCGTTCTGCTGGTCTCCCACACGGCGGAGGCTGCCGATGTGCAGGAGTTTGCGATGAACAGGCTCATCCACATCAGGCCGAATGTCTACTTCGCCGTCGTCTCCACGACCCAGAAGCTCGAGTACGACCTTTACGCTGAGAGCAGCTACTCGCTGCATATCACAGACTTTCCTTCCCAGTACGAATTTCTGGCCGTCCTGCCCCGCATCGAGATACAGAAAATTCTGGGCTACTACTACCGCATCCGCACCGAGAACTACTGTTTCCATGGTGAGCGGCACGATTTCTTCGAGCTGACCTACGTGGACACCGGCGAGCTGGAGACCGAAGTGGACGGCACGCTCTACCACTTAAAAGAAAAAGACCTGATGATATACGGCCCGGGCCAGTTCCACACCCAGTACACCGACGAAGAGCACGGGGCCTCCTATATGACCATCCTCTTCGATATGCGCAACCTGACTCCCGTGGAGCGGGAGGTCTGGTATGACGCCCTCATCAATCGAGTGTTCCACTACGACCAGAAGATAAATACCTTATTAAAAGCCTTCGTCCGGGAGAGCACCACCGGCATCCCCTATATGAACAGTCTGATGCTCTGCCTGCTGACCGAGACCATCATCCGGCTGCTCCAAGGCACCTACGCCTCCCCCATGGCCCCCGCCAGCAGCACGGCCCACCAGAGCGCCATGGATGAGCTGTTCGACCGCATCATCGCCTATATCGACGACAACATCTACGACCCTCTCACCATCCCGGAGATCTGCGAGCACTTCTCGCTGTCCCGGTCCGCTCTGCAGCTGCTGTTCAAGAACTCAGTGGACCAGTCGCCCAAAAAGTATATCAACGACAAGAAGCTGGAGCGCAGCTGTCAGATGCTCCTCGAGAACCGCTATACCATCAGCGAAATTTCGCTGCGTCTGGGCTACAGCTCCATCCATTATTTCTCCAAGTCTTTCAACATGAAGTATCACATGTCCCCCAGCGAATTCGTCAAGCAGAACTGTCAGAGCAGCGTCTGATACCCATTATATATAAGGAGAGGCGTTCCTATGAATATCGGCATCCTCGGCACTGGCTCCATCGCCCGCACGATGGCGGCAGAGTTTGCAAAGGTCCCTGCGTTCCGCTGTGAGGCGGTCTGCTCCCGGCAGCAGGCCACCGGCGAGGCGCTGGCACAGCAGTTTGGCATCCCGAAGGTCTACACCGACTATAACGCCATGCTGGCCGACCCGGACATTGAGCTGGTCTATATCGCCACCCCCAACAGCCTGCACTATGCGCAGACTAAGGCGGCGCTTCTGGCCGGAAAGAACGTCCTCTGCGAGAAGCCCTTCGTCCCTACCGTGGCGGAGGCTGACGAGCTCATCGCACTGGCGAAAGAGAAGCACCTCTTCCTCTTCGAGGCCATCACCACAGCCCACCACCCCAACTATGCACTTGCAAAGCAGTACCTCGACGACATCGGTTCTCTCCGCATCGTCTCCTGCACCTTCTGCCAGTATTCCAGCCGGTACGACGCCCTGCTTTCCGGGCAGGTACCGCCGGTATTTGACCCGGCCTGCTGCGGCGGCGCACTGATGGACCTGAACCTCTATAATGTACATTTTGTGGTGGGGCTGTTCGGCGAACCCATGCTGGTGAACTACCATCCGAACCTCTACCGGAACGGCATCGACACCAGCGGCATCCTCCTGCTGGAATACCCCGACTTCATCTGCCAGTGTACCGGCGCAAAGGACTGCGCCGCGCCGGGCAGCGTCCAGCTCATCGGCGACGCGGGCCGCATCCTCATCGAGCCGGGCAGCAGCAACTGCCAGAAGCTCCGTCTCGTCCGTCCCGGACAGGAAGATATTTGCAGCGAGTACAGCGAGTCGCCGTGGTTCTACGAGGTGGCGGAGATCGCCATGATCCTGGCCCTCAAGGACTATGATGCCTGCTACGCCGCACTGAAAAAGACCCGGCAGGTGGTCACCGTTCTGGAAGCCGCCCGGGAGGATGCACAGCTGGGCTTCTGAGCTTTCAACCGCAAATGACAAACTCTTTGGCGTTTTTTGCTCTTGCCAAATTAGCCAGGACTATCTATAATAAAGATGAATCGTTAAACTCTTAACGCTTTTTGAAGAAGGTAAAGTTTTTGGAGGTTTTACTATGTCCTTAGTTACGACCAAAGATTTGATGCTCGACGCTCAGAAGAACCATTACGCCATCGGCGCGTTCAATGCCGAGAACATGGAGATGGTGCAGGCCATCATCGCCGCTGCTGAGGAGCTGCGCGCTCCTGTCATCGTCCAGACCACCCCGGGTACCCTGAAGTACGCTTCTCCGGCCATGTTCCACGCCATGGTGGCCGCAGCCGCTTCTGAGGCAAGTGTCCCCGTCGTGATGCACCTCGACCACGGCAGCAGCTATGAGCTGGCCATGCAGGCATTCCGTGCCGGCTACACCTCCGTCATGATCGACGGCTCTCACCATGTGTTTGAGGAGAACATCGAGATCACCAAGTCCGTTGTCCGCGCCTGCCACGCTGCCGGTATCCCGGTGGAGGCTGAGCTGGGCAAGGTCGGCGGCAAGGAAGACGACCTTGACGGCGGCAATGGTAACGGCTACACCGTCCCCTCCGAGGCTGCTGAGTTTGCAGAGCGCACCGGCGTCGATTCTCTGGCTGTCGCCATCGGCACTGCCCACGGCGTCTACAAGGGAACTCCCAAGCTGGATATGGAGCGCCTGAGCGAGATCCGCAAGGTCGTGTCTGTGCCTCTGGTGCTGCATGGCACCTCCGGCGTGCCGGATGACGCTGTCCGCGAGTGCGTCGCACGCGGTATGTGCAAGGTCAACTACGCCACCGACCTGCGTATTGCCTTCAGCAAGGGCCTGAAGGAATACCTCGCCAAGGACCCCGAGGTCTTCGACCCCAAGAAGTACAGCGCCGTCGGCCGCGAGTACGTCAAGGAATACGTCAAGAGCAAGATCCTGGTCTGCGGCAGCAACGGCAAGGCTTGATCACATAAAATCGCAGCGGGAGCGGATGTCCTTCGGGATGTCCGCTCCCGCTTTTTGCTGCACAAATGACAAGGCCCCCGCAGAATGCCGAACATTCTGTGGGGGCCTTGCCGTTATGAAAGAAAGGTAAAAGTAGCAAATATGGGGGAATGCCGCCTTATTTCAGCAGGCTCTGGACTGCGTAGCGGGAGATGGTGATGACGACCTTGGGGGCCACCTCCACGCGGAGGGTGTCCTCGTCGTCGATGCCGACCACTTTGCCATAGACGCCGCCCGCGAACATGATGCGGGAGCCGACTTTCAGCTCCGTGTGTACTTCACCCAGCTCCTTGCGCTTGCTGCGCACGTTCTTGGCCGAGATGGCGTAGAGGATGAGGCCGATGACGCTCATGAGCACGGCCAGCGTGATGCAGGTCCAGATGATAACTTCCCAGTTGATCGTCATAAATCAGATCCCGTCGCTTTCTTCAGATTCGGTCTCGGCAGTGGCAGCCTCCAGCTCAAACAGAGCGATGCAGTCCTTGCCGGTGTCGATAAGCTCATCTGCCAGCGAGCGGGGATCGTCCTCCATGTCCAGCATGGTCACGGCGGTGACGATCATGGGCAGGTTGGTGCCTGCGATGACTTCGATCTTCTGCTCCGGGCGTGCATACTTGCACTCCACAGCAGTCTTGAAGGGAGAGCCGCCGGGCAGGTCGGACAGCACCACGATGCCGTCGCAGCTCTTGAACTCATCAAAAGCGGCGTTGAACTTCTCGGCCAGCTGCTCGGGAGCCATCCCCTCTTCAAAGTTGATGTAGCGGACATAATCATTTTCGCCCGCGATCATCTGCGCAGAGGTGTGGATACCGTCTGCAAAATGGCCGTGGCCGGTAACTACCAAACCGATCATACTCGTTGCCCTCCTGAATTTATGACGTTGTTTTGATTATTTCAGCGTATAGGGGTACAGGGTGACGCCCTTGACCACGCGGTTCACCTCGCCGGTGGGGCAGGGGTTATCCGGGGTGATGCCCAGAGACAGGGACTTCATCAGAGCGATGGTCTGTGCGAACAGGATGAAGTCCAGACCCAGCAGGACGTTCTCCATGTCGGCGCCGACCTTGATCTGGACGGGATAGTCGGCCAGCTCCTCGATGCCCTCGCAGTCGTGGTTGTAGACGACGGCGATCTTGTTGCCCTTGCGCTGGTGTGCCATCTCCTTGACCAGATCCAGCTCGTAGCGGCGGCGGTACTCGTCATCGCTCAGGTAAGCGACGGTCAGGGTGTTGTCGTCGATGATGGACTTGGGGCCGTGGCGGAAGCCCAGCTCGGAGTCGTACATGGTAGCGACCTTGCCGGCGGTCAGCTCGAGGGTCTTCAGAGCGGACTCCTGAGCGACGCCCTTCAGGCCGATGTTGCCCAGATAGACGATGCGGTTGTAATCGAACTCGTCCACGATCTTCTGTGCCAGACCGAACTGGTCATCGAGGAAGTGCTGACCGGCGACGGCCAGCTTCTCCACCTCAGCGGTGATCTCGTCCAGCTTGTCGAGATTGAAGGCCAGATAGGTAGCCAGATACATATTGCTGTAGCTGGAAGTCATGGCGAAGGACTGGTCGTGGGTCTCGGGGGTCAGGTTGATAGCGAAGCAGTTGTGACGGGTGTTTGCCAGCTTGGACAGAGTACCCTCGTGGTTGCAGGTCACAAACAGGTGATACAGGTTCTGGCAGACGACCTCAGCGGCCTCCACATTGCCCAGAGACTCGGGGGAGTTGCCCGAACGGCCAAAGTTCACCAGCAGGGTGGGCTTGGTGCGGGAGAGGAAGTTCTCGGGAGAAGGCACGAGGTCGGTAGAAGCGTAGGACTTGACCTTGAAATCGTATTTGGGGTTCAGGGCCTGGAACAGGGAGTTGCCGACGAACTCGCTGGTGCCGGCACCGGTGAGGACGATGTCGAAATCATCCTGCTTGACGACCTGATCGATAAAAGCCTGAAGCTCATCCTTGCAGGCAGCGAGCTGTGCGCAGGTCTTGCGCCAGGTGGCAGGCTGCTGATAGATCTCATGGGCCGTAAAGGTGGAAGACGTCTCCTTCATTTTCTCATCGGTCAGATTAAAAATGCTCATCCTAAATCTACCTCCTAATGGATACGGTAAAACTTTTTTCTGATAATTCCATAGCAGAGCTGTTACGCTCTCTTTTGTTTGTTATATCACAACCAAACCGCAGAAAACAAGGGGGTAACTGAAAGCCATAACTTTTTGGTTGAAAAAGACAAACCAGCCGCTGCGCAGCGGCCTGTCAGGCCGTTTTCTCCATCATTTTTATGTCTTTTTGCCGAAACGAATAACAAATCGATTGAAAATTATAAATATTTTTCCGAAGCTGTGCGGTATAATGAAATCAAGTTATCGACCCCAGAAGGAGGGCATCTAAAATGGTAATACAAAGCAAAAAGGTCTGGCTTGCAGACCAGTTCGTCCCTGCTGCCATTGAGGTGAATGACGGCAGGATCACCGCCATCCTGCCCTATGGCACCAAGGATGTGGACGACGATTACGGTGACAAGCGCATCGTCCCCGGCTTTATGGACATCCACTGCCACGGCGCCTACGAGTTTGACACCAACGACGCCAACGAGGACGGCCTGCGCTACTGGGCAGAGCACATCGTCTCGGAGGGCGTCACCAGCTTCCTCGCCACCACCATCACCCAGAGCGTGGAGGTGCTGACCAACGCTGTCACCAACGTGGCCAATGTCATGGAGAGCGGCTACGACGGCGCAGAGATCCTGGGCATTCACTTCGAAGGCCCCTATCTCGACATGAAGTACAAGGGCGCACAACCTGACCAGTACATCGTCAAGCCCACCATCGAGCAGTTCGAGCACTACCAGAAAGCGGCCCGCGGCCACATCCGCTATGTCACACTGGCAACGGAGCATGATGAGGACTTCGCCCTCACCCGCTATCTGACGGCCCACGGCGTGGTGGTCAGCATCGGCCACAGCGGCGCGACCTACGAGCAGGCTGTCATGGCCTACGCCAACGGCGCACGCTCCATGACCCACGTTTATAACGGTATGTCGCCCTTCAACCACCGTGCAAACGGTCTGGTGGGCGCCGCTTACCGCATCCGCACCATGTACGGCGAGATCATCTGTGACGGCTGCCACTCCACCCCCGCTGCTCTGAACAACTACTTCATGAGCAAGGGTCCCGACTACGCCATCATGATCTCCGACGCCCTGATGGCCAAGGGTACGCCCGTGGGCAGCAAGTACCTGTTCGGCGGCAACGAGATCATCATCTACCCCGACGGCAGCGCCCATCTGACGGCCACCGGCGGTCTGGCAGGCTCCACCCTGAACATCAACAAGGGTCTGCGCATCCTCGTGGAAGAGGCTCTGGTCCCCTTCAACTACGCTCTGAACTCCTGCACCATCAACCCGGCCAAGTGCCTGCATCTGGACGACCGCAAGGGCTCCATCCAGGTGGGCAAGGACGCCGACCTCGTGGTGCTGGAAGATAACTACGACGTCCTGCAGACCTACTGCATGGGCCAGCCCAAACTTTAATTCAATGCATACACCCAAGCAGACACGAAGGAGATAGCAAACATGAAACACCCGCTTCAGGAAATGATGGACAAGCGCCGCCAGGGCATCCGCTGCGGCATCCCCTCTTATTGCAGCGCCAACGAGCTGGTCATTGAGATCGCGCTGCGCCGCGCCAAGGAGCGCAACATCCCCGTCCTGATCGAAGCCACCGCCAACCAGGTCAACCAGTTTGGCGGCTACACCGGCATGAAGCCCGCCGACTTCTACCAGATGGTCCTGAAAATGGCCAAGGACATCGACCTGCCCGAGAACATGATGATCCTGGCAGGCGACCACCTCGGCCCCCTGACCTGGCAGAAGCTGCCCGAGGCCGAGGCCATGAAGAACTCGGTCGAGCTGGTCTACCAGTATGCCCGTGCAGGCTTTACCAAGATCCACCTCGACACCAGCATGAAGGTGGCTGACGACGCTCCCGGCCTGCTCAAGACCGAGGTCATCGCACGCCGCGGCGCGCAGCTGTACAAGGCAGCTATGAAGGGCTACGAAGAGCTGAAGGCCGAGAAGCCCGATGCAATGCGTCCCGTCTTCGTCATCGGCAGCGAAGTACCCATCCCCGGCGGTGCTACCGAGGCTGAGGACACGCTGGCTGTCACCAGCCCCGATGCTTTCCGCGACACCGTCTCTACTTACCAGCGCGTCTGGACCGAAGAGGGCGTGGGCGACGGCATGAAGGATGTCATCGCTGTGGTCGTCCAGCCCGGCGTCGAGTTCGGCGACGAGCAGGTGTTCGACTATGACCCTGCCGCCGCTGTGGACCTCTGCGCAGCCCTGAAGGAGTTCCCGAACATCTGCTTCGAGGGCCACTCCACCGACTACCAGACCGCCACCGACCTGTACAACATGGTCACCGACGGCATCGCCATCCTCAAGGTCGGCCCGGCCCTGACCTACGGCCTGCGTGAGGCCCTGTTCTCCCTGAGCATGATGGAGAAGGAGCTTGTCCCCGAGGAAAAGCGCGCCAACTTCATCGAGACTCTGGACTCCGTCATGCTGGCCTCCCCTGCAAACTGGGAGAAGCACTATCACGGCGATGAGAAGCATCTGGCACAGTGCCGCAAGTACAGCTACTCCGACCGCGCCCGCTACTACATCGGCCAGCCCGAGGTGGTGGCCGCCATGAACAAGCTGTTCGACAATCTCCGCGAGTACCCCATCCCGATGAATATGCTCCACCAGTATATGCCCATCAGCTACGCAAAGATCCGCGAGGGCAAGCTGAAGCTCGACCCGCGCGAGCTGGCCATGGACGGCATCGTGCAGTTCATGCTGGACTACGAGAGCGCTGTCTGATTTTTTGAACGACCCGAATCCCCCTTTTATCCAACAAGGAGACTATGAGCCATGAAACAGTTCCAGTATACCATCAAAGATGAACTCGGCGTCCACGCACGCCCTGCCGGCCTGCTGGTCAAGCTGGCCAAGCAGTATACCAGCACCATCACCATCGAGAAGAACGGCAAGACCTGCGATATGCGCAAGCTGATGGCCGTGATGGGCATGGGCATCCGTCAGGGCGAGACCATCACCGTCACCGCCGAGGGCGAAGACGAGGCAGCTGCCATTGAGGCTGTCGAGAAGTTCCTGACCGAGAACGTCTGAGTCTTACAGCAATGCAAAAGGACCGCCGTGCAGCTGCACAGCGGCCCTTTTATTTATAAGAGCTTGATAAAATACAGGATCGCCATCAGGACGATGGCACCGCCCGCCACAACAAGGAAGCTGCGGTCTTTTTTGCCCGGCTCCGGCGCAGGGGCGGCAGGCTGTTGCCCCTTTTTCAGCGAAGTGATTCCGTCGCCCAGCTTTTTGCGCTGCGGGTTATTGTTCCGGCGGTAGATGCGGTTCAGGGTCCCCATGTAGCGGCTATAGTCCTCAGGTTTGGGCGGTTCCTGTGCCATCTCCGGCTCTTTCTTTTCGTTTTCGTCCATGCGTTCCTCCGGGCTTTACAGCAGGCTCAGAGCCTCTTCATCGGCCACGAGGATGCAGTCGGGGTGCATCTGCAGGATGGAGCCCGGGCATTCGGGGGTGACGGGGCCGGAAACGACAGCCTTGACGGCCTTGGCCTTTGCCAGACCGTTGGCGACCACCAGCACCTTGCGGGCCTGCATGATGGTCTTGATGCCCATGGTGTAGGCCTGCTTCGGCACAAGGTCCTCGTTGCCGTCGAAGAAGCGCTTGTTGGCCTCGATGGTGGCGGGGGTCAGGTCCACACAGTGGGTCTCCAGCTCGAATGCCTCACCCGGCTCGTTGAAGCCGATGTGGCCGTTGGGGCCGAGGCCCAGCAGCTGCAGGTCGATGCCGCCCATGCTGTGGATGATGTCGTTGTACTTGGCGCAGGCGTCGGCCGCGTCGGGGTTGGTACCGTCGGGCAGATGGATGGCCTCGGGGCGGATGTTCACATGGTCGAACAGGTTCTTGTGCATGAAGCTCCAATAGCTTTCGGGGTGCTCTTTGGGCAGGCCGCGGTACTCGTCGAGGTTGACGGTGGTCACTTCGGAGAAGTCGAGGTCGCCCTTGTTATACCACTCCACCAGCTGTGCGTATGCGCCCACAGGGGTGCCGCCGGTCGCCAGACCCAGCACACAGTTCGGTTTCATGATGACCTGCGCGGAGATGATGTTTGCCGCCTTGCGGGACATATCCTTGTAGTCTTTTGCACGAATGATCTTCATTGGTAGAACCTCCTGATGCATTTTTACTATCCTATTGTTTATTATATCACACTTTTTGCCAGTTTCCCTCATTTCATGTTGCAATTTTGTGTCATATTTTTATAATTTTCGGTTAGAAGCTGTTTTCGTAAGCAGGGTGCGCCGAATGACGAGAATTTTTGCCCACAGACAAGGCGATTTTCCGCAGCAATCCTGACGGATTGCAAGGGAAAGCAACGCAGTATGCGAGCAAAAAGACCGTTCAAGCGGTGTGCAATGCTTATGAAAACGGCTTCTTGTTTATCGGAAAAGCACAAGGTTTGCTAAAACACCGAGGACGAAAATATGGGCGGGGTAGAACCAGTAGAACGCCCACTGCTCGAGTTTGGAGCTGCCGCCCCGCTCGCCGCTGTAGAACCAGACCAGCCCGAACGCCAGCGGTGCCACCGGCTCGAAGAGGGAGAACACTGCGCCCGCGATGCACTGCGCTCTTTTGTCCTTCCGGGTCATGTAGAGGGCGAGGATGAGGGCCAGCCCCAGCACATCGTAGTCACAATGGAGCAGCGCCGCCGCGAGGAAGCAGGCTGCCGCCCCGAGGATGCCTTTCAGCGCCGACATCCCCTCCGGCGTCTGGTATGTATCCAGAGCCTTCATGGCCAGCAAGCCCAGCAGCAGGGTGAAATAGACATTCTGATGTCCCCAGTAGACGCCGGAGAAGAACGCCCAGTCGAAGGGCCACTCACTGATGAGTGCGAAGCCCAGCATCCGCAGGGCGTATTTTTTGAAATCGTGGGTGTGGAGAAAGCCCTCCACCAGCAAGAAACAGTAGATGGGAAACGCCAGCCGACCCACCAGCCGCAGAACGCCGTCCAACTGAACATCCCCCGGCCAGAACGATCCCTGCTTGAACAGGCCGTTCTCGAGCAGGGACGCGCCGATGTGATCCAGCAGCATCGACAGACAGGCAATGCGTTTCAGAGCCGTGCCGCTGAGGGAAAAGTCCGGGCGGGAAAGTGTGTTGTTTTGCATTTTGTCAGACCTCACATTTGAACTGTCCCCATTATATCGGTTTTGGGGGATCGTTTTCAACCATTTTCCCTTCCTGCGTGAAAAAAGACCTCCCCGCACCATTCGATACAGAGAGGTCTTTTGTTGTTATCTTCTCACCACAGCCGGATGACCTTGATGACGCCCTCGGCCTTGTCACGGGCGATCTCCAGATGTTTCTGCAGGGCATCGGCGGCGGTGTTCCAGTCGCCCTTCAGGGCAGGCTCGAGAATTTCCAGATGCTCTTCGCAGGTCTGCTCCCGGTTGATCATACTCACCTTGCCGGTCATGATGCGGAAACGGGTGTTCAGGCCGGTGATGCGGTCATAGGCCGAGCGGAGATACTTGTTGGGCAGAGTGCTCATCAGCAGCTCGTGGAAGTCGTCGTCCGACTTGCAGAAGTCGTCGATGACGTCCGGCTCGTGCATCATCTGCACAAATTGTTCCAGCTCCTCCCGGGGAATGTCTGCACCGTAGGTGCGCAGCGCATAAGGCTCCACCAGCAGGCGCATCTCGAACATGCTGTGTACGTCCTCCTCGGTGATGCCCGATACCATCAGGCCCTTCTTGGGCAGGATGGTGATGAGCCCTTCCTGTTCCAGACGGCCCAGCGCATCCCGCATGGGGGTACGGCTGATGTTGCCCATCTCGGCGCAGAGCTTCTGCTCGTTCAGGAACTCATTGGGGCGGTACTCACAGTTCAGGATCTTGGTTTTCAGGTACTGATACGCCTGTAATTTCAGGCTCAGCTTTGCCTGTGCTTCCGTCTCTTTCATCTTCTTCTTCCTCTTCTCCAGTCTATCTCCGGTCGGATGTTTCGTTTTCTGCTTGTATCCCTGAAACCATCCAACTATCATCTCGATTTTATTATCACACAATAGGTTATTTTTTACAAGAGTTTCTGCTGAAATTTGGCTTGATTTCCGTTTTGGCCAAATATCTTAACTCATTTTTGCACATTTTTCACAACGGATTTTGTGCTTGTTGCCAGCATTTAGCTGTTGTTTTGCATCGAAGGATAAAATGTGGTACACTACAGACAGAAAGAAGGTATCAGCATCATGGCACGAAGCGACGGCTACAACACCAAGACCCGCCAGCTCATCCTGGATTATCTCATCCGCAACCGCCAGCACGCGGTCAGCGCGTCCAATATCCTCGAGCACCTCGAAGCCGAGGGCACCAGCCCCAACCCCACCACCGTCTACCGCTATCTGGACAAGCTGGCCGGAGAGCAGCGGGTGATGAAATACGTCGCCGACAAGGGCGAAAAGGCCGTGTTCCAGTATGTGGACGAGGGCCGTCACTGCCGGGAGCACCTGCACCTCAAGTGCGTGCGGTGCGGGCGCATCTATCATCTGGACTGCCACTTCATGGACGAGGTGCGCGCCCACCTGATGGCAGAGCACGGCTTCACGCTGCAGTGCGAGGGCAGCGTTTTGTACGGTTTGTGTCGCAGCTGCGCTGCAAATGAGGCCGAAGACGGGCAGGCTGCACAAACCTGTAAAAATTGCTGCGCAGATGTTGACACGGACAAAAAGCAGTGATACAATTTCTGCATAAAAAGCGATGAACGGGAAAAGTAAGGCCCTGAGCGCCCTCTTCCAGAGAGTGCGGGCAGGTGTGAGCCGCGCAGATGGCCGGGCCTGAACGAACCCCCGTGAGCTTCCCCCTGAACCCCCGGATGCTGTGGCATTGCGGGCAGTAGGGGCAGACGTGCGCCGCTCGTTATCGCGGCAGTGCTTTCAACGGGGAGAGCGCACAAAGTGACTGGCACGCTGTGCCGGTAATTTAGGTGGCACCACGGATACGGCAGCATTCGTCCTAGCAAAAAGGACGTTTGCTGCCGTATTTTTTATATTTAAGTAAACCTCTCAGTCTCGCTTCGCTCGACAGCTCCCCTACCGAGGGGAGCCTCTGGCGAAGAGGGAAAGCTTTACCAGAATGCCAAGGCCTCTCCTCGATAGGAGAGGTGGCACGCCGCAGGCGTGACGGAGAGGTTGGAAAACAACACAAGAGGGGTAAGAAATATGTGCTGTGTGATAGGCTATACCGGGCATGATATGAGTGCCGACAAGTTCAAAGAATATCTGATGCGCACCGTCTCGCGCGGGCCGGACGACCAGCGTGTGGTGGAAGGGCCTTTCGGCCTGATGGGCTTCGGACGCCTTGCCATCATGGGCCTGACACCGGAGGGGATGCAGCCCTTCTACCGCGGGGCCGACTGTGTGGTCTGCAACGGCGAGCTCTACGGCTTCCGCTTCGAGAAAGAGATTTTGAAGCGCCGGGGCTACAAGTTCACCTCCGACTGCGACTGCGAGATTTTGCTGCCGCTCTACTATGAATATGGCCTCGATATGTTCCGCCACATGGACGCCGAATTCGCGCTCATCCTGTACGATTCCCGCAAAGACCGCCTCATCGCAGCCCGCGACCCCATCGGCATCCGTCCGCTGTTCTACGGCTACTCCAAGTCCAGCCACAAGATCGCATTTGCGTCTGAGATGCAGAACCTCATTGGCTGGTGCGATGACATCCGCCCCTTCCCCATCGGCAGCTACTACTGCGACGGACGCTTTGTCCGCTACGAGGACATCGCCGACGTTCCCGCCCCCATGCAGGACGACATGGGCACCATCCTGACCAACATCCGCGAAAAGCTCATTGCCGGCGTGGAGAAGCGTCTGGACGCTGACGCACCCGTGGGCTTCCTGCTGTCGGGCGGCCTCGACTCCTCGCTGGTCTGCTCCATCGCCGCCAAGAAGCTGGGCAAGCCCATCCGCACCTTTGCCATCGGCATGGACACCGACGCCATCGACCTGAAATATGCCCGCCAGACCGCTGAGTATCTGGGCAGCGAGCATCACGAGATCATCATCAACCGGGATATGGTCATCAACAGCCTTGAAGAGGTCATTCGTCTGCTGGGCACCTGGGATATTACCACCATCCGCGCCAGCATGGGGATGTACCTGCTGTGCAAGGCCATCCACGAGCAGACCGACGTGCGCGTGCTGCTGACCGGCGAGATCTCCGACGAGCTGTTTGGCTACAAGTACACCGACTACGCCCCCACCGCAGATGCATTCCAGCAGGAAAGCCAGAAGCGCATCCGCGAGCTGTATATGTACGACGTCCTGCGCGCCGACCGCTGCATCTCCGCCAACAGCATCGAGGCCCGCGTGCCGTTCGGTGATCTGGACTTTGTGCGGTACGTCATGGCCATCGACCCCGAAAAGAAGCTGAACAGCTACGGCAAGGGCAAGTACCTGCTGCGCAAGGCTTTCGAGGGCGACTGGCTGCCGCCGGAGATCCTGTGGCGCGAAAAGGCCGCTTTCTCCGACGCTGTAGGCCACAGCATGGTGGACGACATCAAGGAGTACGCCGAGAGCCTCTACACCGACGAGGAATTCCAGCTCCGCCGGGCAAACTACTCCGCCCACTGTATGCCGTTTACCAAGGAGAGCCTGTTCTACCGCGAGATCTTCGAGAAATACTACCACGACCAGAGCCGCACCATCGTGGACTTCTGGATGCCCAACAAGGCATGGCCCGGCTGCAACGTCAACGACCCCTCCGCCCGCGTGCTGGCAAACTACGGCGCTTCGGGCGTGTGATCCTCTGAGACCCGCAGGTTATCTTGCGGAGTTCCACTTTTTGCTCGATATTACGTCCAGAATCGAACATCGCACGCTTTGCGGAGTTCGACTTTCGTGCGGAGTTGGAACACCGCAAATGACCCGAACACCGCAAACCTTGCGGAGTTCCAATTTAAGACGATATTACATCAAATATTTGGAACATCGCAAGATGTTTTACCACAGTAGCGCAGCTGTAAGAGCATAACAAAGCAGGCACGCATTTCCGGTTTTTCCGGGTACGTGCCTGCTTTTCTTCTGCTCTGTTTTTCAGCTGCCGGAGACTGCCAGCGCCAGAACGGTGACCAGCACTGCAAAGCCTCCAAGGACGCCGAGGGCGATCTTTGCCTCATCGGCCTCGATCTGTTCCTGAATCGCCACCTGTGCCCCAGCATAGACGCTGCAGCAGGCGCTGTGGCCGTCCGGGGTGGTGGCGGTGATCAGGGCCTCTCCGTCCCCCACCGCCGTTACCAGACCAAAGGGGTCTACGGTGGCGGCGGCAGGGTTGCTGCTGGTCCAGGTGATGGGTACGGCGCTGCCGTTTTCTGCCGCTACGGTGGCTTTCAGGGCCGCTGTGCCTCCGATGCCCTCCAGATACAGTCGCTCCTTGTTCAGGGTCACCCGGCCCACGTTGGACACCACCGTTACGTCACACCGCAGGGTGGTGGTGTAGGTGTTGGCCACGATGGTGGCCTTGCCCGGCTTCTGGGCCGTTACGAGGCCGTTGCGGTCCACCGTCGCCACAGCGGGGTTGGTGCTGTACCACTGGTACACCCAGTCGTCGGGGGCGGCGCTGGAGAGGTAGAGCTGGTACACCGGGTGCAGGTCGTTGTACTCGATCTCCAGATCCAGCCAGCTCTGGTTCAGGCGGCTCTCTGCCGCCGCGGTATTTTCTTCGTCCAGTATCGCCGTGGGTGCCGCCGCAGCCGCACTCAGAGGGCCGGCCGCAGCGCCGAAGAGCAGTGTCACTGCCAGAGCGGCAGCAAGATGGGCTAAATGCTTTTTCATCCGATGTTCCTCACAGTCTTGCGGGGCGCTGATCGGCGCGGCCCGCAGTCCACCAAAAATCTCTTGCGTTCCGGAACAGAGCGCCGCAGCTCGTTCCCGTTCTTACCTTTTATTATATCATCCCTCCGCTGCGTGAGCAAATAAAAGCTCTTGCGCAGTTTTTGTGCAGATGTTACAATAAGGGCAGCAAGTATTTCGGTCAATAACAGGAGGAACTCATCATGGTAAAGCACATCATTCTCTGGCAGCTCAAAGACGAATATTCCGACGCCGAAAAGGCAGACATCAAGGCCGGCATCAAAGCGGGCCTCGAGGGTCTGGCCGGTCAGATACCCGGTCTGCTGGAGATCCACGTCAACATCAACGGCCTGCCCTCTTCCAACGCCGATTTGATGCTGGACACCACCTTTGAGTCTGCCGAGGCACTCAAGGGCTACTCCAAGCACCCGGCTCATGTGGCCGTCGCCGACAGCAAGGTGCGGCCCTACTATAAGAGCCGCGTCTGCCTGGATTACGAGGTTTAATATTGACAAACCCACCGATTTTGCGTATATTAGATGTAATAATGTAAATTGGCTGTGAAGAGAAGAGTACGCCTCGTCTGCGCCTGACAGAAAGCCCGAAGGATGGAACCGGGCAGGCCGCGCGGAGCGGAACATGGTCTCTGAGCTGCGCGGGCGAAGCGTTATGTCAGCCTGCGACGGGTGCGCCCGTTATTGCGCTCGCCGGAAGTTCCGGCGCAAGGCCGCGTCTGCAAGGGTGCGGCGAAACAAGGTGGTACCACGGAAGTTATACGCTCTCGTCCTTGTCCGGCACAACCGGCAGGGCGGGGGCGTTTTTCGTTCTGAGCGCCAAAAGAAAGGAAGAATCGTTTTCATGAGCGAGCACAAGACATTCTACATCACCACACCTATTTATTATCCCAGCGACAAGCTGCACATCGGCCACAGCTACACCACCGTGGCCTGCGACGCACTGGCACGCTTCAAGCGGATGCAGGGTTACGACGTCATGTTCCTGACCGGCACCGACGAGCACGGCCAGAAGATTCAGGACAAGGCCGCCGACGCAGGCGTGACCCCCAAGGAGTACGTGGATAAGATCGTCGCCACCGTCAAAGATCTGTGGAAGCTGATGGACATCAGCTACGACCGCTTCATCCGCACCACCGACGACTACCACATGGAGTCCTGCCAGAAGATCTTCACCAAGCTCTATGAGCAGGGCGACATCTACAAGGGCGAGTACACCGGCCACTACTGCAAGCCCTGCGAGAGCTTCTGGACCGACAGCCAGCTGGTGGACGGCAAATGCCCCGAGTGCGGCCGCGAGGTCTACGATGCCCACGAGGAAGCCTACTTCTTCAAGACCGGCAAGTACGCCGACCGTCTGCTCAAGCTCTACGAGGAGAACCCCCAGTTCATCCAGCCCGAGAGCCGCAAGAACGAGATGATTGCCTTCATCAAGCAGGGCCTGCAGGACACCTGTGTCTCCCGCACCTCCGTCAAGTGGGGCATCCCCGTGCCTTTCGATCCCAAGCACACCATGTATGTCTGGGTCGATGCTCTGAGCAACTATATCTCCGCTCTGGGCTACGGCAACGAGAAGTACGACGAGTACAGCAAGTTCTGGCCTGCTGACCTGCATATGGTGGGCAAGGAGATCCTCCGCTTCCATACCATCCTGTGGCCCGCCATGCTGATGGCTCTGGATCTGCCGCTGCCCAAGCGGGTGTTCGGCCACGGCTGGCTGCTGATGAACGGCGGCAAGATGTCCAAGTCCGTGGGCAACGTCGTTGACCCCGTCATCCTCTGCGACCGCTATGGCGTGGACGCCATCCGCTACTTCCTGCTGCGTGAGATCCCCTTCGGCAACGACGGTACGTTCACCAACGAGGCCCTCATCAACCGCATCAACAGCGACCTTGCAAACGACCTTGGCAACCTGCTGAGCCGCACCGTCGCCATGTGTGAGAAGTACTTCGGCGGCACTGTCCACAAAGTGGCCGGCACCGAGGCCATCGACACCGAGCTGGAGACCATGACCAGCGAACTGCTGGGCAAGGTCACGGCAGACATGGACAACCTGACCATCCCGCAGGCTCTGATGGAGATCTTCGCCGTCATCCAGCGCGCCAACAAGTATATCGACGAGACGGCCCCCTGGGCTCTGGCCAAGGATGAGGCCAACAAGGAGCGCCTTGAGAGCGTGCTGTACCATCTGTGCGAGGCTCTGCGCGTGGCCGGCATCCTGCTGAACGCTTACCTGCCCTCCACCGCTCCCAAGATGATGGAGCAGCTGGGTCTGGACGCTTCCGCTATCGACGTGGAAAAGGCCGCTTACGGCGCACAGGAGAGCTACACCGTCCACAAGGGCGAGGCGCTGTTCCCCCGCATCGACGTGGCAAAGGAGATCGCCCACCTGAAGGAAGAGGACGAGAAGCGCAAGGCCGCTGCCGAGGCCGCTAAGAAGGCCAAGGAAGAGGCTGAGAAGAAGGCCGCTGCTCCCGCTGAGGAGAGCAATGTGGACTTCACCCACGAGGCAGAGATCTCCTATGACGACTTCTGCAAGGTGGAGCTGCGCGTGGCCGAGGTCCGCGCCTGCGAGAACCTGAAGGAGAGCAAAAAGCTGCTCCACCTGACCGTCTTTGACGGCGAGCGTGAGCGCTGCATCCTGTCCGGCATCGCCAAGTGGTTCAAGCCGGAAGACCTCATCGGCAAGAAGCTCGGCATCGTCTGCAACCTGGCCCCCCGCCCGATGATGAAGGGCAAGTATGTCAGCGAGGGCATGATCTTCGCCGCTGACACTGCCGACGGCGGCTGCTCCATCCCCTTCTACAGCGACGACACCCCCGTGGGCGCGCGCATCCACTGAGCGATGGAGAACAACATGACTCTTTCCCGCGCCGAGAAACTGGACAAAATTTTCGGCACACCGCTGTTTGCGGTGCTGCTGGCCATCTTCTGCAATGTGCTGTGGGGCTGTGCGTTCCCCTTCATCAAGATGGGCTACCGCCTCTTTGAGATCGATCCGTCCAACACCGCGTCCATCTTCTGCTTTGCCGGTGTAAGGTTCATGCTGGGCAGTCTGCTCGTCCTGCTGGGCAGCACCCTGCTCCAGAGCCGGATGCCCACCTTCCCGAAAGGGAAAGTCTTTGCCGAGTGCTGTGTACTGGGCCTGTGGCAGACCACGACCCAGTACGCCTTCTACTACATCGCCGTGGCGATGCTCACCGGTGCGTTCGGCGGCATCCTGAACAGCACCCAGAGCTTTCTGGGCGTCATCTTTGCCCACTTCATCTACGGCAATGCCGATCGGATGACCCCGGCAAAGACCCTGGGCTGCGCCGTCGGCTTTGCGGGCGTTCTCATCGGCACACTGGGCAACCACGGCGGCGGCAGCGGCTGGGGCGTCTTCTGTATGCTGTTTGCAACGGTGATCTTCACCCTGTCCGGCCCGTGGAACAAGTCCGTCACTAAAAAGGCGGACAGCTTCGCGGTCTGCTTCCTGAACCTGTTCGTGGGCGGCGCAGCACTCTTCGTGCTGGGTACGGCTCTCGGCGGGCGTCTGGGCAGTGTGACGCCGCTTGGCATTCTGGTGCTGCTGTATCTGGCCTTCATCTGCGGCGCCGGCTATCTGCTCTGGGCCTTGCTGATGAAGAACAACCCCGTCAGCCGCATTGCCATCTTCGGCTTCGTGAACCCGGTGGTCAACGTGCTGCTGAGCGCTGTGCTCAACGGCGAACCGCTGTTCCGCTGGCAGTATCTGGCCGCACTGGTGTTCGTCTGCGTCGGCATCTGGCTGGTGAACAAAGCTCCCGCCAAGAAGGAGGAGCAATGACCGGCCCGATTTTCGACACCCACGCCCACTACAGCTCCCGCGCCTTCGATGCTGACCGCTTCGCTCTGCTGGACAGCCTGCCCGAAAAGGGCGTGGTCGGCGTCTGCGAGCAGGCCACCCACTCGGGGGACGCGCCCCGCGTGCTGGAACTGGCTCACCGCTATCCGTGGGTGTATGCCGCCATCGGCATCCATCCCGAGAGCCTGCTGGCTCCCGAGGACTGCGGCGAGGAAGGCCCTGCCCCCACTGTCTCGGTCTTTGGCGGCGACTGGGCCGCTGAGATGAAAGCCCTTGCCCCCTGCTACGACGACCCGAAAGTGGTCGCTGTGGGCGAGTGCGGGCTGGACTACCACTGGCCTGTGCCGAAAGACGCACAGCTGGCGCTGTTTGAGGCGGAGATCCGCCTTGCGCTTGAGCTGGACAAGCCCGTCATCGTCCACGACCGAAACGCCCACGCCGACGTCTACGCCCTGCTGAAAAAGTACCGTCCCAAGGGCATCGTCCACTGCTATTCCGGCAGTGCGGACGACGCCGTGTGGCTGGCCCGGCAGGGGCTGTATTTCGGCTTCGGCGGCGCCTGCACCTTCAAGGGTGCCAAACGGGCGGCAAAGGCCATTGCGGCTCTGCCTTTGGAGCAGATCGTCCTCGAGACGGACTGCCCCTACATGGCCCCGGAGCCGGTGCGCGGCATCCGCTGCGACAGCTCCCTCATCCGGTACGTCGGCGAGTATGTCGCCAGCGTCAAGGGCATCAGCCCGGAAGAAGTCTTCCGCCAGACGGCGCAGAACGCCCGGACTGTTTACCAACTGTAAGATTCAGGGCATTTTCCTGTTTCTGTATAAATTCGAAATCATATTTTTTCATAAGGAGATTCTATTATGAAAGCTCGTATCCCTTCTCACCGCGAATTCATCATCAACTTCCCCGACAGCGTTGACCAGGCAAAGGCCAACGAGGGCTGGGCAAAGCTGCAGCAGGTCGTTGAGGACTACAAGAAGGCCCACAACGGCGCTTCCGTCTACGCTCCCACCTTCATCGAGGACTGCGAGCCTGCCGTCAAGAAGCTGCAGGAAGAGTACGGCTTCGAGTACACCGTCGAGTACGTGAAGTAATTTTTCCTAAAGATTCAACAAAATGAGAACAGCCGCCGCATGGAGCTTTCCGTGCGGCGGCTGTTTTTGCCCGGCGGGACGCGAAGCGCCGGGATGTATGGCGGCGGTCGTCGTCGTTGCTCCTATCGAGGAGAGACCTTGGCATTTCGCAAGGCCTGATCTCTTCGCCAGAGGCTCCCCTCGGTAGGGGAGCTGTCTGCGGAGCAGACTGAGAGGTTTATTCTAATGCTTCCAGCGCTTCGACCACACGCTGATATTCCTTCTCTACCGGAGGGAACAGCTCGTCGGCACCGTCAAGGCTGCCGCCGCGGAGGGCTTCCGTCAGAGCACTGGACGGGACGTACAGTGCATCGAAGCCGAGGTTCTGGCAGACGCCCTTCAGGGTGTGAGCGGCACGGAATGCTGTCGGGGCATCCTTCTCTTCCAGCGCCTTTTTCAGGTTCCGGAAGCTGTCGTCCTGCAGAAATTTCAGAGCAAAGCGGCGGACGAAGTCTGCGCTGGGCAGACGCTCCGTCACGCCCTTGTAATCGCCGCCAATGGCTGCATATACTTGTTCCAACGTCATTTTTATACCTCACCCAAGAACAGTTTCGTCAAAGAGAATTCCTTTTTTCGGGGGGGGGGTAGTATCTCCCTCCGTCTCCTCCGCGAGCCGGTCTTCTACGTCGCGCAGGCATTCCAGCAGCAGCGGATTGAAAGCGCCGTGCTTTCCGGCGGTCAGCTCAGCGACCGCTTCCTCCTGCGAGAGGGACGTGTGCTTGTCCCGCTTGCCGGTCAGACCGTCATAGGCATCCGCCAGCGCTACCACCTGTGCTGCGATGGGGATGTCATCGCCCTTCCGGCCATCGGGATAGCCGCTGCCGTCCCAGCGCTCATGGTGCCAGCGGCAGATTTGGATCGCAAATTTCACCAGCGGCTCGTCCTGATATTGGGACAGATTTTCCAGCATCTGCGCACCCAGAATGGGGTGGGTGTGGAGGATGGCGGTTTGTTCCGGCGTCAGGTCGTGGGCGCTGAGGATGTGGTCGTCGATAGCAACTTTGCCGATGTCATGGAGGGCAGAGGCCGTCGTGATGAGGTAGCGGTCCATTCCGTTCAGGCCGTAGATGTCGGTCTTCTGGCACAGACGCTCCAGCAGGATGCTGGTGATGCGCTGCACCCGGGAGATGTGGTGGATGCTCTCGCTGTTGTGGATCTCCGTGACCTGGCTGAGGATGCCGATCATGATCTGGTCGTTCTTCTCCCGGTCATAGAACTGTTGGGACACCAGCGCACTGAGACGGCGCTGACGGGCGTAGAGCCGGGCGACATTGGAGACGCGGCGGTGGACGATGCGGGCATCGAAGGGGCGGCTGATGTAGTCCGAAGCACCCAGCTCGTAGGCGCGGCGGACGGTCTGGGAGGAATCCTCGCTGGAGATCATCACGACGGGGATGTCCTCGAGCCAGCCCTGGGCGGACATCCGGGAGAGGACATCGAAGCCGTCCATGTCGGGCATCACGATGTCCAGCAGCACGATGGAAATATCCGAGCCCCAGGCGTTCAGAAGCTCGAGGCACTTGGGGCCGTTGGGGGCTTCCAGGATCTCGAAATCGTCGCAGAGGATCTCCGAGAGGATGTCACGGTTCATGGGGGAGTCGTCCACGATGAGCACCATCGGACGGTGGTCATTTTCAGAGCGGACGGCATCGGGGGCGATGTCCTCGGTGACGACAGTGTTCTTGCGGTGTTTTGCAAGGTACATCCGCTTGTCGGCGATGGGCAGGGCATCGCTGATGGGGATGCCGGCGGCCATCACGCCGCCGATGCTGGCCGAGACGTGCATCTTCTCGAACTCGGGCAGATGGGCCGCGAAGAGGCGCTTGTTGATGTCCTTGAGCTTGCGCACGAAAGCCTCAGCCGAGATGTCAGGCAGGATGAGCAGCAGCTCGTCGCCGCCGTACCGCACCAGCATATCGGTGGAGCGGATGCAGCGGTGGATGATGGAGACGATGAGCCGGAGCGCTGCGTCACCGGCTGAGTGACCGTAGGTGTCGTTGCAGAGCTTGAAGTCGTCGAGGTCTATCATGGCGACGCCGGCGTTAAGGTACTTGTGCTTTAATTCCTCTTCATAGAAACGGCGGTTATAGGCACCGGTGAGGGCATCCCGGTAGATGAGCTCGTTGGAGTTGAGGGTGCTGCGGGCGCTGGCGTCCAGCGGCAGGATCATCTCCATCACATAGGGCTTGCCGTCCACCTCGACATAGCGGGCCGTGACCTGATAGAGGGAGCTGCCAAGCGTTTCCAGCTTGGAGCACTGGCATTTGCCTGCCATCGCCTCGCGCCCCACGCAGCTGGTGCAGGGATGGACATTCTTCCAGGGCGGGTAGCAGGGTTCTTCCGCCAGCATCTTCGGGTCGAGAAGACGGACGGAAGCATATATCTTGCGCAGACAGGCCATCTCCTGTTCGGCCTGCTGGCGTGTCAAATTTTGCTCGGTAAGTTCGGACATGATGTCGCTCCTATTATAACAAGGTAACGAGGTATGGTGTGGAAGGAGGGCGAGAAACAGCGGTCCTTCTGCAGCGGATAATTATAATCATGTAATATACTACCACAATCATGGGAAATCCGTCAATGCATAGAGAAATATTTCCGAAATGGAATGACAGTCTGCCGGGATTCCCGGGAAAATAGAAATTTGGAGCAGACCGATAAAATTGTTGCATCCCGGCGCGAAACGGCTCGAAAAGTTTGTAACCAATTTGATAAAAATACGCACAGACACAATAAATTTGGACGCTGGTTGCACAAATATGAAAAAATGTGCTGCTTAACAAAAAGATTTTGGGATACAACAGAATGTATTGTGGAACACTCACAAAATATGGCAAATAATCTTGTCTATTTGTTCTATTGCGAACGGTCGGACGGATGGTTATAATACAAACAGAAACCGCAAAACGTGTAACGAGTGCGCTTTGCGAGATGCTGTGATAAGCGTTAATGAAGGAGAACAAGATTATGAAAATGATTTCTCGTCGTGACTTCCTGAAAGCTTCCGCTGTTGTGGGTGCTACCGGCGTTCTGACTGCCTGCGGCGGTTCTTCCGCTTCTACTGCTGCTTCCTCTACTGCAGCTTCTACCGCTGCTTCTTCTACCGCAGCTGCTGCTTCCGGCTCTGCTAACGTCGGCGTCTGCATCTATCAGTTTGCTGATAACTTCATGACCCTGTACCGCACCGACCTGGAAGAGTACCTGAAGGACATGGGCTACGCCGTCACCATCGTCGATGGCAAGAACGACCAGAACACCCAGACCGAGCAGATCAACACCTTCCTGCAGCAGGGCGTGGACGTCCTGGTCATCAACCCCGTCCAGACCACTTCCGCTCAGACCATCGTTGATACCATCAAGCCCTCTGAGACTCCCATCGTCTTCATCAACCGTGAGCCCGACAAGAGCGTTCTGGACTCCTACGCAGACAAGTGCTGCTACGTCGGCGCTGACGCACGTCAGTCCGGTACTTATCAGGGCGAGCTGATCCTCGAGACCGAGACTCAGGGCGACATCAACGGCGACGGCAAGATCACCTACATTATGTGCAAGGGCGACCCCGAGAACATTGATGCTCAGTACCGCACCGAGTACTCCATCAAGGCTCTGACCGACGCCGGCAAGGAAGTCGAGTGCCTGTACGAGTACCTGGACAACTGGGACCAGACCACCGCACAGCAGGACGTCGCAAACGCTCTGGCACAGTACGGCGAGAAGATCGAAGTCGTCTTCTGCAACAACGACGCAATGGCACTGGGCGCTCTGCAGTCCCTGCAGCAGGCTGGCCGTACCGTCGGCAAGGACGTCTATCTGGTCGGTGTTGACGCACTGAGCGAGGCTGTCCAGAATGTCGTCGATGGCAACATGACCGGCACCGTTCTGAACGATGACGTGGGCCAGGCTACCGCCGCCGCAGCTGCTACCAAGCTGTACGTCGAGGGCAGCAAGGTCGAGCAGTACTACTGGGTCGACTACGTCAAGGTCACCAAGGAGAACGCTGCACAGTACATCAAGTAAGCAGCCAAAACCCTATCGTTGCAAGGTGCGCAGTGAACCAATAAGGCTTAATTAAAAGCTAAAAAGCGCGTGCGTGCGAGAAAACATCTCCGCGCACGCGCCTTATTTTAAGAGCCCGCCGGAAAAAACGCACTTTCCAAGACCCAAAGACAAGGAGGCTCTGAGGAATGTCAGAATACCGTCTGGTAATGAAAGGCGTGGTAAAGACCTTCCCCGGCGTGAAAGCGCTGGACCACGCGCAGTTGGAGCTCCGCCCCGGCAAAGTCATGGCCCTGATGGGCGAGAACGGTGCCGGTAAGTCCACCCTGATGAAATGTATGTTCGGCATTTACAAGATGGACGAGGGCGAGATCGAGTACGAAGGCGAAAAGGTCAACATCCCCACCCCGCTGGATGCACTGAACCGCGGCATCGCGATGGTGCATCAGGAGCTGCAGCCTATCCCGGCCCGTACTGTGGCCGAGAACATCTGGCTGGGCCGCTACCCCACCAAGAAGGCTGGTCCCATCACCATCGTGGACCATGCCAAGATGTACAAAGATACCGATGACCTGCTGAAAAAGCTCAAGCTGGATATCAAGTCCCACGCAAAGCTGGGTACACTGAGCATCGCACAGATGCAGATGGTGGAAATTGCAAAGGCTGTTTCCGCAAACTGCAAGGTGCTGATCCTGGACGAGCCGACTTCCTCGCTGACTGCGAACGAAGTCGAGTCCCTGTTCCGCATCATGAACGAGCTGAAGGAGCAGGGCGTCGCTCTGGTCTACATCAGCCATAAGATGGACGAGATCAAGGTCATTGCCGACGAAGTCACCATCATGCGTGACGGCCATTATATCGGCAAGTGGGACGTCGCCAACATGACCAAAGAGGAGATCATCGCTAAGATGGTCGGTCGCGAACTGTCCAACCTGTATCCCCCGCTGGAGAACCACCCCTCCGACGAGATCATGATGAAGGTGGAAGACTTCACCTCCATCCATCCGCGCTCTTTCCGCCACTGCAGCTTCGAGCTGAAGAAGGGCGAGATCCTGGGTGTGGCCGGCCTGGTGGGCGCACAGCGCACTGAGCTGATGGAAGGCATTTTCGGCCTGCGCGCTCACACCGCCGGTAAGGTGTGGATCAAGGGTCAGGAAGTCGCCATCAAGCAGCCCCGCGACGCCATCCAGCACAGCGTGGCTCTGCTGACCGAGGACCGCCGCGCCACCGGCATCATGGGCGTGCTGAGCGTGGCCGATAACATCTCCATCGCCTCTCTGGACGCCCTGCGCAAGGGTCCCATCATGCTGGACGACAAGAAGATCCTCGAGCTGGTGGCTACCAACAAAGAGAAGATGGCCATCAAGGTCCCCAGCCCCAAAACGGCGATCAAGAGCCTTTCCGGCGGCAACCAGCAGAAGGTGCTGATCGCCCGCTGGCTGGCCAACAACCCCGATGTCCTCATTCTGGACGAGCCTACCCGAGGCATCGACGTCGGCGCAAAATATGAGATCTACTGCATCATCGCCGACCTGGCCAAGCAGGGCAAGAGCATCATCATGATCTCCTCCGAAATGAGCGAGATCATCGGTATGTCCAACCGCGTCATGGTCATGTGTGATGGCCGCATCACCGGCTTCATCGACGGCAAGGATGCTACGCAGGAGAACATCATGGCTCTGGCGACCCAGTTCGAGACCGCGCCCGAAGCGGCGGCGGCCAATCAGTAAACAAGGAGGCTGTCTATCGTGGAAGCTACCAAGAAAGTAACGGGCAAGTCTGTAAAGAAGTGGCTGGGCAACAACGCCATCATCGTCCTGATGCTGGCCGTGTCCCTCATCGTCGGCATCATCCATCCCAACTTCTTCGCACTGGCCAATATCATCAACCTGTTCAAGAACGTCTCTATCCGCTACATCATCGCTCTGGGCATTTCCGGCTGTCTGATCACCACCGGTAACGACCTGTCCGCTGGCCGTCTGGCTGGTTTTGCCGCCTGCCTTGCCTGCATTTTTGCGCAGACCGAGGGCGCATCCGGTAAGTTCTACCCCAACATGCACACCCTGTCCACCCCCGTGGTGTTCATTCTGGTTATTGCCATCTGCGCCATCGTGGGTCTGTGCAACGGCCTCGTGGTCAGTTACCTGAAGGTCCAGCCCTTTATCGCTACCCTGGGTATGCAGCAGGTGGTCTACGGTATCTGCCTGGTCTACACCGGCGGTACCCCCATCGGCTCTCTGAACAAGGACTTCACCTCTCTGGCCTCCAACACCCTCTTCGGTGTTCCTGTGCTGATCATCATCGCCCTCTTCGTGGCCTGCTGCTTCTGGTTCCTGTACAACAAGACCCGTCACGGCAAGTATATGTACGCCATCGGCGGCAACGAGGCTGCTGCTGAGGTGGCCGGTGTCAACGTTTACGCCACCAAGATCCGCATCTACATCCTGGCCTCCTGCATGTTCGGTCTGGCAGGCTGCCTGCTGGCTGCAAAATCCGGCGGCGCATCCGTCAACACTGCAATGGGCTATGAGCTGGATGCTATCGCAGCTTCTACCATCGGCGGCGTCTCCACCACCGGCGGTGTCGGCACTGTCCCCGGCATCCTCGTCGGCGTTCTGGTCTTTGAGCTGATGAAGGTCGCTCTGCAGTTCATGAACGTCAACTCTTCTTACACTTACATCGTGCAGGGCCTTGTCATCATCGTGGCTGTTGCTATCGATATTCGCAAGTACCTCGCAAAGAAGTAATTTCCCTAAGAGAGCGCCTATCGGGCCGTCCACTCGTTGCAGTGGGCGGCCCACTTTGTTATAATAGGTTAAACCTCTCCGTCACGGCTGACGCCGTGCCACTGCCCGGGTTGCGGCACCCAGCAT
>OGDJ01000200.1_pt1 | contig 46940 bp, 48 predicted proteins | sample 1570401 | NCBI WGS metagenome assembly OGDJ01 (sample SAMEA2582185, study PRJEB24529) | metagenome | biome: Human gut stool | place: China | collected 2011
ACACATCGATCACATACGCTGCAATCTGGAAGGTGTAAAAACTGATCCCAAGCGGCAGTTTTGTGGTCAGACCGCTGTATTTAAAGAAAAAGAGCATTCCGAAATCGTAGCAAAGCGCCAGAATAAGCAGTACTGCCTGTCTTCTGCCTCTTCCGTCCTCCGGTGTCTTATACATGCTGCGTGCGATCACATAGTTCACCGTGACTGACGCTAACAGCAACAGGACATACTGCGCCTCTCCATAGGTGTAGAAGGCAATGCTCCCCAAAAAGAGTACTGCGTTGCGGAACTTCTTCGGTGTGATAAAATATATGATTAAAAAAGCCGGCAGAAACCGGAACAAAAATTCAAAACTGCTAAATACCATACGTAATTCTTTCTCTCATTCTCCTGCTTGTGCTGCACGTTCAACGTGCTTTTCTGCAAAAACTCTACCTGTTTTTCACAAAAAATAACTGCCTGTTTTCTTTTTTTATTATATGCACAGACTGTTGTTATTATAGATGAAAAAAATAAATATTACCATATGATTAATTTTAAAAATATATTAAATCCATGCTATTTTGTAACTTTTCTGTAATGATTGGGCACGGACGCTGCTTTTCTCAGATTTTCCGGAAACCGTGTTACTGTTTTCCCTGCAGAAATGCTTCGATCTCCCCGATAAAATACAGTGAGCCGAATGCCACTGTCTTTTCTGCGGATGATTTTGAGAAATCCGGCAGCACATCCTCAAGGTTCCGATACGCCTCCGCCGGGATCCCTTTTGCCCGGATGCAGTCTGCGAGCGCCTCTCCCTGCAATGCCCTCTCACTCTCCACAGTCACTGTCTTACAATCCAGTGCCAGCGGAAGAAGTTCCCGGATCATCTCCCCATAATCTTTATCCGCCATGACACCCATGATAAAATGGAATTTTTCATCCGGATACATTGTCTCCAGACTTTTTTTCAGCGCCTCCACACCGTTACTGTTATGCGCACCGTCCATCAGGAAAAACGGATCATTGCTCACAAGCTCCATGCGTCCCATCCACTGCGTCCGGTCGATCCCTTCCCGGATCGCATGCTGCAAAGCTTTCCGTTCCGGCACACTCTTTTTTCCTGCAAAATATTTTTCAAAAAATAATTCTGCTGCAAGCATTGCCGCCACGGCATTTTCATACTGGTGCACACCGAGCATTTTCATTGTGACTGCATCGTATCCAGCGTATGAAAAACACTGTTTTCCGTCCTTTTGTGGCAGGATCCTGATCTCATCTAAATTTACGACTTTTGTAGTTTTGATATCTGCACGCTCTGCGGCTTTGTTTAACACGTCCATCGCTTCTTTTTCCTGGCTCTCTAACACAAGCGCTGTGCCGCGCTTGATAATTCCTGCTTTCTCTGCTGCAATTTTGGCGAGTGTATCACCGAGGATCGCCATATGGTCAAAACCGATTTTTGCAATGACGGTCACATCCGGCACTCCGCAGGCATTCGTGGAATCATACGTTCCGCCAAGTCCTGTCTCCAAAATCACAACATCACACTTTTGTTCCTTAAAATAAAGCAATGCCATTGCAAGACAGTAATCAAACATTGTCGGACAAACGCCAAAATCCATAGAGAGAAGCCTGTTTCCAAGGCGCGTGGTATCCGCTTTTGAGATCATATCTCCCTGCACCTGGATGCGCTCCCTGAAATCCACCAGATGTGGAGAAGTAAACATCCCGGTTTTCAATCCTGCACATTCAAAAACAGAGCGCAAAAAAGCAGAGACGGAGCCTTTGCCGTTCGTCCCTGCTATGTGTATGATGCGTAAATCTTTCTCCGGGTGTCCTAACTTCTCTAACATTATCTTTGAGATCTCGACACCCTTTAAGTTTCCAAATCTTCTTTTATTTTCAATCGCTGTTACTGTTTCTTCGTAAGTTAATGTCTGCATCTGACTATACTGCCATGATCACACCGCCGTCGTTGGCATACATGCTGCTGACACCTGCGGTGTTGATGATGATGATCTTTTTGAACTTCGCAATCTTCTCGATTTTTTCTTTCACTGCTTTTGCACGCTCCGGGCAGTTGCAGTGTGCGATTGCGAGAACACGGTTCTCACAGTCTTTTGTCTTTGAGATCATATCCTTCACCATACGCTCAAGTGCTTTGTTCATACCGCGCGCCTGATCTAACTGGCAGATTAAGCCCTCCTTTGTTGAGCCCATAACAGGCTTGATATTTAATGAATTGGCAATAAATGCTTTCAGATTGGAAAGTCTGCCATTCTTTCTCAATGTCTCTAACGTCTCCAATACAAAATAGGTGTTCATGGACTGGATGTACTCTTCCACCTTCTCCACAACCTCGTCGAAACTGCATCCGGCTTCCTCAAATTCCTGAATCTTCATGCCGATGATCGTCTCACCGATGGACGCTGATTTTGAATTGAACACATAAATTTTCTTTGCGTCTGTGTGCTCTTCCTCATAGAGATTCTTTCCGAGCACTGCACTGTTGTAAGAGCCGCTTAAGCCGCCGGACAATGTCACAACATAAACATGGTCTGCCTCACCCTCATATGCATCCATATACTGCTCCGGTGACGGGCAGGAGGACTTTGGTCCTTTCAGACTCTCTTTCACTCTTCTCAAAAAGTCTAACTGATTAAAAGTGCTGTCATCTTTGATACGGCATCCGTCCACTTCCAACTCTAATGAAACGGTCTCATAATGTCCATCCTGTTTTAATTCTTCCGGTAATTCCCCACAACTGTCGATTACAATCTTATACATAAATCCTCCTTGTTTTGCGAAGCAAAATGCGACTGTCCTTACATGGAGCAATGCCCAGCAAGCTGTGCAGGATTTTGCCTCCTTGTGATATTCATTATTATATCAAAAGTTTCTTTTTTCTATTACATGTAGTATTGATTACTACGTAACATTAACACAAAAACTTTACTTTGTATAGAGGATATTATGATTTTTATTAAAATTTTATAGTCAGCACGTTCTGGTCGGAATCTTCCAGATAATATAAAGATGTCAGTCCTTTGCAGTAATGCACAATCTTCTGATCCATGATAAAGTAGGTGAATGCCTGTTCATACAGCTCCCTGTCTGCAAACCTGACAGAGCAGAAACCATCTCCCCGCTCATAGGCAGCCCGATATACATTTCCGATGTTGTCTGCATCCCATGTGTCAAAATAAAGATTTTCATGGACATAATAATTGTCTTTTACCGCCTGACACACCGGAACGATAATATCGTCATTCGGCTGATGCGTTTTCTGTAATTCCCCGGTCGTAACTGCAAAATAATTATAATTGATAAAGGAATCCAGCCCCATTCCATCACCGCTGTAGGTGGCATTTCCCCATGTCGTATCCATGTAATAATACTCTCCATCCAGCTTTACCAGATTCCATGCATGAGACTGTCCGTCTGCCGTTCCGGCCACCACTGCACAGGGAATGTCCAGTTTTTCCAGAAGATACTGCGTTGCTGCAGCGTATCCCTGACAAACCGTTTCCCCATTGACAAACACACTGATAATGTTCTGATTGTCCGGCGCACCTGTGCTGTACGCAACATTCGAAGCCAGATAATCAAACACATATTTTGCTTTGTCATAATCCGGCGCTTCCGCATCGATCCCTGCCAAAATCTGACTGACTGTCTCGTCGATCTGTGCCTGCATGTCCATCCGCTCATCATCCGCCATGGTAAACTTTGGTGTAAAATGGAGATCCACCAGCTTTTCCCCTCTGGTATACTGCGTGTAAGTGTAGCCCGATACCCAGAACAGTCCGCCGTGGTCCGCCATCACCGAAACATACGCCTGATGCAGGACTTCGTTGTCTAACGTGCTCAGCGCCACATCTTCTTTTTCATAGAGAATCGCATCATAAACCTCATCGTACACAGTGCGTACTTCCTCCGGAAGCGTCTGATATGCATAACAGTCCGCAGACTGCTTTTCAACGGATGGCTCTGCCTGCTTCTCTGTTTCCCCGGAAACTGCTGCCTGCTCAGTGTCCGTTTCCTGTTCTTTACTTTTTACTTCCGTGCCTTTTCCTTCCGCAATTTTCTCCTCCACATAGCGGGTAATATCGGATAATTGATTCGTTGTCTGCTGACACCCCGAAAGCAGAATGAGTGCTGCACACGCCGCACTCCCTGCCACATAGGAAAAAAATTTTTTTCTCACCTGATTCTCCTGTCAAATTCATACTTCACGCTGTATGCATCTTTTTTGCAGTTCAGCCAAAATAAGCGCTCACCAGATCCTTCAATGCCTGCTGGTCTGCTGCTGCCATCAGTTCTCTTGCAGAATGCATTGCAAGCAATGGGATTCCGATATCTACTGTTTTAACCGGAAGCAATGCAGATGCGATCGAACCTAATGTGCCGCCTCCTGCAAGATCCGAACGGTTCACAAATTTCTGATATGGGATCTGATTCTTCTCACAGATCTGCTGGATCACTGCGACCGCTCCACAGTCTGTCGCATAGGACTGCGAGCATGCTTCCTTGATACAGAATCCTTTTCCAAGCACCGGCTTGTTGGTCAGATCCATCTTTCCGGCATAGTTTGGATGAAGTCCATGTGCCACATCCACAGATAAAATCATGCTGTTGTACAGTCTGTTCCACACTTCTTTTTCCAGTCCGCACTCGGTCAGAATGCGCACCAGCATATCATGGAGCAGAATGGAACCGGCGCCCTGCTTGGAACGGCTTCCGATCTCCTCGTGATCGAACAGTGCAATGAGATTCATGCCGTCCGCCCTGTCGCTGTCGATGATCGCAGACACCAGTGCAGAACAGGAATTTAAGTTATCGAGTCTGGATGCAGAGATAAACTCATCGTTTAATCCCACAAACTCCGGCTTTTCTTTATTATAAATGGTCAGCTCAAAATCCAGAATATCCTCTTTTTTCACAGCAAGCTCTTTTACAAGAAAATCAAGGAAATAGTCTGCATCATCGGAAAGTCCGCAGATTGGGAGCAGTTCCGTCTGCTTATTTAATTCCACGCCCTTGTTCACCTCACGGTTCATGTGGATTGCAAGATTCGGGATGGTCATAAGATTTTTTTCAGACTGGAACGTGACCACTTTCGGTGTAAACACATCCCCACTGCGCACTGCAACTCTTCCGGCTACACCGAGTGGACGGTCGAGCCATGTATTTAAGATTGCGCCGCCGTAAACTTCCACATTCACCTGTGCGTATCCGTTTGTCTGAATATCGCAGGATGGTTTGATCCTTAAGCATGGGAAATCTGTATGTGCTGCTGCAATGCGGATCGCAGGCTCTCTGTCACTCCAATTCTGCGGTAATGTGAATGCAAACAATGTCGTTTCATGATGATTTACCACATATTTTCCGCCCGCTTTTAAGTTCCATTCCGTACCGTAATCAACCACTTCAAAACCGGCATCTGTCAGTCTTTTTTCACATGCACTCACTGCATGTGCCGGAGAAACTCCCTTTTCCAATAAATCAAATAAAATTTGTGTCTCTGTCATATCTGTTACCAACCTTTCCATCAAACCTCAGACTTTTTATCTGCGGCTGCAAATCTGTATCATTATTCCGTATTTTGCATTCGCAAATCCTCTGTATTCTAGCATATTTTCTCTCATTTGTCATTTCAGTTATTTACAAGAAAACAAACCAATGATAAATTTATGTTGATACCATTTTCTTTTGGGAGGATTTTATGATCGCTTTAAAAATTGCCGAAGTCAAAGACTTTATGAATAAATTACTGTGCCAGGATGTGTTTGACCACTTTCTCATTCAGGAGGCTGTCATCACAACGAATGTATCCTGCCATATCGACGGCACGCTGCAAAAAGACTTCTACACCTTAGAAGAACTCGAAGAACAGAATCTCACCGGGCTTTCCTTTGTTCCGTATGGTCTTTTGCGCAGTTCCTGCTTCAACCTGATCAAAGGAAAGAAAACTCCTTCTTATTTCAAGTTTTCCCTCCTTTTATCGCCGGAAAATCTCAAACGCACTCTCTCCCAGACCGGAAGCTCTTTCACGGAAAATGATATTTCCGCAGTGTTCTTAAATATCCGCTTCCAGAATGGAGAACTGACCGTGACCACGGGTATCTCTTACCGGATTTTCTCGACCGACAAAACTCTTGAGCACGAGTGGGACACACTCCTCAAACGCTTTCTGACGAAAAATCAGATTTCATTTGACGAATTGTAGCGTCTGGCTTCCCCCTCTCTCCCGGCTTTTGCCAAAGTGTAAAGCTATGGAATGGATAAAAGGGTTCCTTATAAAACTTTTGTGAGAATTGAGTGCTTTATCAGTGTTCACATTTTGACTTTAAGTTTATGTACATTCATCAATGGACAGTCCACGCAATGTGTCCGTCTGGGACACACTTCCTTTATCTGTATCTAGCGCAAGTAAATGCCGGAATCAGCATCCTTTATTGCAGGTCAAAAATCAAAGAAAGCCTGAGTGATTTTTGACCTGCTCATCTGCTGATTTTCCGGCATGTAACTTGCGCACGATACAGATAAGAAGGAAGTGTGGCCGCAGACGAACACATTGTGCGGACTGTCCATTTCTGAATGAATATAAACAATCAAAAAAGTCAAAATGTGAACACTGATAAAGCCGCAATTCGAGCAAGTTTTATAAGAAACCCTTTTATCTATTCCATAATGAAAACCAAGTAAAAGCCGGGAGAGAGGGGGAAGCCAGACGCTACAATGCCACGGTAAATAAGATTGATTTTCCGTCCTCGCTTTTGGCTGAAATTTTGCCCTTGTGTGCTTTCACGATCGCATACACGACGGAAAGTCCGATTCCAAAGCCCCCGGTCTTGGAATTGTGGGAAGCGTCCATACGGTAAAAACGCTCGAAAAGCATATCCAGCTTTTCTTTTTCGATCTGGTCTGTGGTATTCCACACGGTGATGATTTTGTTTTTTCCGGAAGTTTTTAGTGCGATGCGGATGATGCCCTGCTCTGAGGAATATTTCATTGCATTGTCCAAAAGCAGGGAGATCATCTGCCGGATATTTTTCTCATCGCCGACATATTCCACATGCTCTGCCACATTGATCTCAAATTGTTTTCCTTTTGTTTTTGCGACAGAGCGAAATCCCTCTGCGGTATCAAGCACTGCATCCGAAAGTGAAAATGACACTTTTTCCAGCTTTGTTCCTTCCTCGTCCATGCGGGAGAGAAACACCAGTTTTTCCGTGAGGGAAGTCAGTCTTGCAACCTGTTTTCTCGTACTCTGCGTCCACTCGTTTTCCCCCTCCATCATCTCTATGACTTCGGTGTTGGCATCGATGATCGTGAGCGGCGTTTTGATCTCATGGCTTGCGTCCGTGATAAAGCGTTTCTGTTTCTCATAGCTTTCTGACACCGGTTTTAACACTTTTCCGGAGAAAAAGTATATCATGACAAACACAATGACAAGTCCGAGTGCTCCTGTTCCCACACTGGCAAGAACATATGTTCTTATGGTAGAGATTTCCCGCTGACAGTTTAAAATACATCGTCGAGCCGTCACTGTCCGTTGCAAGGTATTTATAATCAGCGAAAAAGCCTTTTTTCTTTCCTTTTTTCCACAGCTCCGCTGCGTATTCCTCCGCTGTCCCGGCTGAGATGGAAGCAATTTTTCCGGTATCCACAGATTCCACCGTACCGTCCGGTGCGATCGTCACTGTAAAATACCGGGTGTCAAACGGACTTTCCTGCGAAATTCCATGCTTTTGCAGGTCATTCATTGCCGGTGGCTGATCTGACTTAGGTTCCAATTTTTTTCCAAAATCTCCGGGTGTCATATCCGGGAAAGTACCTCCGTTGTCAGCGATCAGGGAGAGTCTTGCATCCAGCGCCTGATTGGTACTGATGTAGTTTGCAATATTGATCGTACCGACAATTGCGATCAGCACGATAGAAACAGACAGCATTGCAATTGCAATAAATTTTCTTCTTAATTTTTTAAGCATTGTCTTTCTCCAATGAATATCCAAGTCCTCTGGCCGCCTTGATCTTCACCTGACTTCCAATGGAGGTTATTTTTTTTCTCAAATAGGAAATATATACCCATACGACATTTTGTTCCGCTTCTGAATCGTAACCCCAGATTTTATCCATAAAAAGATCCGGGGAAATGACCTGTCCTGGATTAGACATGAGCATTTCAAGCATCTGGTATTCCTTGCCAGCAAGACGGATACCTTCTGGATTCTCCGGTCCTGTGAGCTGATATGTAGAACGGTTCAGTGCAATATCGCCAAATGTCAGCACATTATCGGTCGTGTCCGTCTGTCTCCTTGTCATTGCCCGGATCCTCGCCAGAAGCTCTTTCATGGAAAATGGTTTCGGCAGATAATCGTCTGCGCCACTGTCTAAACCCTCCACACGGTCATCAATCTCTGCCTTTGCTGTGAGCAGCAGGACCGGAACGGAATTTCCATGTCTGCGGATTGTTTTTAATACGGTGATACCATCCATTTTGGGCATCATGATATCTAAGATCACACCGTCATAATTGTCACCGTTTTCCAGATAGTCCAAGGCTTCTGCACCATCGTACACAGCGTCTACCGAGTAATTGTTATGTTTTAACACCGTGACAAGCGCACGGCTCAAATCCTCTTCATCTTCTGCAAGCAATAACCTCATACAAAATCCCATGCCTTTCGTTTATTTCACAGTGATACCGATTCCTGCCCTCAGCTGTTTTTATTCTGCGGTCACTTCTGTCGTCGTTCCCGATGTTGTGAGCGTGTACGTTGCTCCGCTCTCCACCTCTGCGGTGCTGATGATCACACAGTCATAGGTTTTTAATGCCGTGTAACTTACGATCACATTTCCCTCACTGTCTGTCAGCACAACGTTGCCGGCTTCCATTTGTTCTCCTAATTTTACCATAAGAACCTTCTGTTTGGAAGAATCACTCATCACCTCTGCCATGCCGCTGCTGCCGATTGCCACAAGCGTTCCGCCGTTCACATACGCAGACGACCGGTCGCCGTAATCGATCGCACTGTTTCCGTTATCAGACGGACCGTCAATGTAGATCTCACGGGAGTTTGACAGTTGAATATCAAGAAAAGTACTTGCAGGTCTTATAAAACCTGCATTTTTTATGTCAATTTTTATGTTTTATATGCTGTTATTTTATGTTATTGTGTGTTATAATAAGCATTGGAGGGGTGCTTATGAATCTACATATAACAAAATCCAAAAATGCAGAATCCTTTTATATTGCAAAATCTTATACCAAAGCCAATGGCAAAACATCCTCTGTCATTGTCCGTAAACTCGGCACTTTGAACCAGCTCATTGTCGAACATGGGCCAACCAGGGACGACGTTCTTGCATGGGCAAAAAATGAAGTTAAGCTTGAAACCGAAAAATATAAAAAAGATCAGCAGACAAAAGCTGTCCAGATAACCTTCCATTCTGATCATAAGTTAGATTATGGCCAGCAGGTTCTCTACCGTGGCGGTTATCTTTTCCCACAGACTTTTTATTACCGCCTCAAGCTTGATAAGATCTGCCGGAAACTCCGCGATAAATATAAATTTAAGTATGATATCAACGCGATCCTATCTGATCTCATCTATGCCAGGATCTTAGAACCTGCCAGTAAACGGTCTTCCTATAAAACAGCTTCTGAATTTCTGGAAAAACCATCCTACCAGCTGCATGACATCTACCGGGCACTCGACGTTCTTGGAAATGAATGTGATTTTATCCAGTCGGAAGTTTATAAAAACAGTCATCTTCTCGGAAAGCGAAACGATGCTATCCTGTATTATGACTGTACAAACTATTTCTTTGAGATTGAGCAGGAAGATGGGGACAGAAAATACGGCAAAGGCAAAGAACACCGTCCTAACCCGATCATCCAGATGGGGATGTTTATGGACGGTGATGGGATACCTCTTGCTTTTTCACTTTTCCCCGGAAACGCAAATGAACAGACTTCCCTGAAACCGCTGGAAGGAAAAGTCCTCCAGGACTTTGGCTGTACAAAATTTATTTACTGCAGTGATGCCGGACTTGGTTCCGAAGCCATCAAAAAGATAAACCATGCCGGTGAACGTGCTTTTATTGTCACCCAGTCCATTAAAAAGCTGAATAAAGATGATAAAAAATGGGCTCTGGACAAGACCGGCTTCAAACGCGTATCAGATGATATGCCTGTTGAACTTTCAGAAATCCCGGAAGACGATAACGGATTGTATTATAAGGATGAGCCTTATACACCCCACACGCTGCACCAGCGTCTGATCGTAACCTATTCGCCTAAATTTGCAAGATATCAAAAAACAATACGTGATCTTCAGGTTGAACGTGCCAAAAAAATGCTGCAGTCAGGAAACATAAAAAAAGAACGGAGAAATCCAAACGATCCGGCACGTTTCATAGGAAAGACAGCCGTAACGGAAGACGGTGAAGCCGCAGACATCCGCCATTATCTGGACACAGACAAAATCGAAGATGAAGCACTTTATGATGGAATGTATGCAGTTACTACTGATCTGTTGGATGATGATGTAAAAGACATCCTAAAAGTCAGTGAAGGGCGTTGGGAAATTGAAGAATGTTTCCGCATCATGAAAACGGATTTTGAAGCAAGACCTGTATTTGTCCATGCTGACGCACGCATAAGAGCACATTTTCTCATCTGTTTTCTTTCCCTGGTGATATACCGGTATCTTGAAAAAGATCTGGGACAGGATTTTACCTGCGAGATGATCCTGGATAAGTTGAAGTCCATGAATTTCGCAAATATACAGGATCAGGGATTTATCCCACTTTATACACGCGATAGACTGACAGATTCCTTACATAAGATCTGTGGTTTTGATACAGATTTCAAATTTATCACCAAAAGCCAGATGAAAACCATCCAGAAAAAAAGTAAAGGAAGGGAATAAAATACTATAGTTTAAAACAACAGTCAAAATCGCTACAACGCCTATATTTTCTGGCGTTGCAGCGATTTTATTTTTTGAAACTGTCAAAAACAGGAGTATACCACAGTTCCTGTGCCTATGCGATAACATTTACTGTTTCATCCGATAAGAACTCATCCTCTCTGCCAGACAACGGAATGCACACCCTGCAAATCATGCCCTTTCCATTCCATAAAAAAGCCCCCACATGCTCCTTATCGAACACGCAGGGACTTTCCTGTCATATTTTAAGTTCTGTTATCTTTGCACACAGGGTGCCTGATAATCTATTCTTCTTTCTTCTCTTCCGGTGTAACTTCCGCTGCTGTTTTTGCATGTTTTTTGCGATAGCGAACAATCACAAGTGCCATGCAGAGTACTACTAATAATACTGTTACAACATCAATTGTCACGAAGAGTTTTGTCATATTTGACATTCCGCCATCATCAGTAGTATTTGTATAATAACCGCTGTTTGCGATTGTATACATAATATTCTTGCATGATGTGCGAAGTGCGTTATTAAGAGTTGCACTTTCTGTATTTGTCAGCTGGTTAGATGCCTGAGAACTAAATCCGAGCATCAGGTCATTTCCTGTACGAACGCAGTGATCTGTGATCATGTATCCGTAAGAACCATCATAGTCTGTGATGACCATTCCCTGGAATCCCCACTCATTACGAAGGATTGTTGTTAATGTGTCTTCATTTGAACATGCCGGAACAGTTCCGATCCAGTTGAAGGAAGACATTACTGCGATCTGTGTTCCGTCAAAATTCTTGATACATAATTCGAATGGTTTTAAGTAAATCTCACGGATTGCCTGCTCATTAGAATATGTAAGTAAGAATGCACATCTGTTTGTCTCCTGGTCGTTTAATGCAAAATGCTTGATGTAATTGTATGTGCCTTTTGTTGCCATCGCATTTACCTGGGCGGCTGCAAGTTTACCTGCAAGTACACCATCTTCTGAATAGTACTCGAAGTTTCTTCCTGCAAATGCAGAACGGTGTGTGTTCATTGCCGGACCGTATACACCATAGTTATTTACATCTGCATACTCCTGTCCCATTGCAAGTCCAAGGTCATATAATAAATCTGTATTCCATGTCTGTGCCATTAATACTTCTGTCGGATATGGTGTTCCATAAGTTCCTGTAATGAAGTTGTTAACTCCAGCAGGTCCGTCACAGTCACTTGTTGCAACTTTTCCTACAGAATCGATCTGAGCTGTCTGCCATCCACCAAGGTTTACAAGTAATGACATATCTTCAAAGCTCATCTGGTCTAATAACTGATCCCACATCGGATCATCATAAGCCTTGCCTGTTAAATCTGCTAATGTAAGACCATTGTCAGATCCTAATGTCGGCATTGTATCTTCTGCATTGTCATATGCTGTAGAGTCATAGTATGCTGTAGAGTTTGCTTCTACTTCTTTTCTTGTTGCATCATCCATTACATAAGCTTCTTCAGCCGGTGCTGCTGTAGCTTCTGCATAGTTTGCAAATCCGTCTGCTCTGGAAAGATAGGTAACATTTCCTGCTGTGTAATCATTTAACTGATTTGTTGCAGCTACATTATCTGTTGTACGTGCATTCTCGCTGTAGTTGATATCTGAATCTACAGTAAAGTTTGCCTGATCTAATACTGTATGGGAATCAGATCTGACAGACACTGTGTATTCACCGGCTTCAAGAATATATCCGCCGCCTGCTACTTTGATCTCGTTTGCATCATAAGATGCCATATCTTCTTTGTTGATCGTAAACTCAACTGTTTCAGATTCACCCGGTGCGATCTCACCTGTTTTTGCATAATCAATTAAGTTTACGGAAGCTTTCTCGATTCCTCCGTTTGTATAAGGAGGTGTGAAGTATACTTCTACAACATCCTTACCTGCAACATCGCCTGTATTTGTAACTGTTACATTGAATGTTACATTGTCTCCATTATCAGAGAAATCATTCATTTTCTGTTCAAATGTTGTATAAGATAATCCGTAACCAAATGGATATTTTACAACATCCTCATAATTGATCACACCATCATCAGATGCTGTCTCATAATATTTGTATCCTACATAGATACCTTCTACATAATCAACAAAGGAAACTGTTCCTTCGTATGCTGTATCAGAAGCTGCGATTGCTTCTTTTAAATCATCTACATTGTTGTATGCAAATGCTCCAATGTTATTATAGTATGGAGTCTGTGTTAAATCTTTTACATAAGTATCAACTGTTTTTCCGGATGGATTCACAGATCCGTTGATGATCTCACCGAGTGCAGCCATACCTGTCTGACCTGTACCAGGTGCAAGGATTACTGCTCCGATAGAATCATAGTTGTCTACCCAGTCAAGTTCCATTGGGTTGTTTGCGTTGATCACAACGATTACTTTACTGAATTCTGAGCAAACCTTATCGAGCATTGCTTCCTCTGTATTAGAGAGTTCAAGATAAGATTCTCCTGCATCAAAATCGTCATAATCACCGTTGTTAGTGTAGGAAATATTTGTATATGCATAGTTTGCAGGATTTACAGAAACTTCATCTGCCACATTGTATGTGCCATGGATAACAGAGTTCATGTCTGTAGGAAGATCATATCCTTCACCACCGCCACGGCTGATCACTACCATTGCTACATCAGAAAAGCTTTCTGCTTCGCCCATGACATCATCTGTATAATAATCTGCTGTAGGTTCCGGTAATGTGATATCAAAGGATCCGTCTCCGCCTAAAATTGTTGCAGCCGGTCTGTCTGCGCGGTAATCTGTGTACATTTTGGTCAGGGACTCATTTGTCTTATATCCTGCATCTGATAAAGACTGTAAAATACTTACTACAGAAGATGTATCTGCAGAACCTGAACCTGTACCACCATAGATAGGGTTTGTAGATGCCCATCCAAATACGTTCATGGAATCCACATCACTGCTAAGAGGTAATAATCCATTATTCTTTACAAGAACCATACCTTCTTCGCCGACTTTTTTGATCACTTCATTACTTGCTGCTTTTGCTTCATCGGATACTGTTCCGCCACCGTTTAATACAACGGAAAGGTTTGTGTAAAGCGGTCCGTAGCAAACCATGTTTACCATGGTCACAAGTGCGAGTACCCATGCTAAGGAAGCTCCCCAGCGAACTAAATGTCTTTTTCCTTTTGGTGCAATAAAATGTGCCGCTACTAATAATACAATCAATACTAAAATAGAAATAAGGATTGCATAAATGTATCCGCTGCAGTTTGTTACATATGTTGTAACGTCTGCTTCACTGACACCGAGGCCTCCTAAAATAGGAACCAGAATTGAAATAATAAACTCGATCATTTCTAAATCCTCCCAAGATTTATTTTTGTCCGTTCCGGACTTTGTATCTATACTCTATCATAAAGTACTTTTCTTATGGAGAATTTGCATAATCTGCATTTTTTTTGCATAAACGGTATTACACGTTGTGAGTTTCAGACAAAAATAACGCTATGTTTTCATGCATAATGCACAAACCATAGCGTTATAAAGCAAAAATTACGAATGCTTATCCATCCGTATTCTATTTGACACCGTTATCCGTTCTGCACTCCGTCAGATGCAGTTTTTTTCATCGGGATCAAAATCTTCAGATCAAACCAGTTTTCTCTTGTGTCAATACTGACTGCACCGTCGTATTTATTTACCGTATAGCGGATACTCTTGATTCCATAACCGTGAAACTCTTTTTCCTTCTTGGTTGTCAGGAAACGCCCTTCTTTCACTTTTAAACTACCTTCATAGTAATTTTCAAAACGTAAGATCAAAAAATTCTTCTGCTGGGACACAGTCACATGGATCAACCGCTTTTCCTTGTCTGCAATCTTAAGCTCACACTCAATGGCGTTATCCAGCGCATTTCCAAAAATACTGCAGATATCCATGATATCCATAAAATCAAGCAGCGTTCCGTCTGCCACACACGTAAATGTAATGCCATGCTTTGCACAGTACAAGCTTTTACTCGTAAGCACTGTATCTAACACTTTATTTCCGGTCTTGTTCTGTGCTTCGTACTGCCTGATCTCATCTTCCATGTGATTTAAAAACTCATTTCTTTTTTCCGGGTCAGTCTCACTCCGGAGCACAGCGATCTGATGTTTTAAGTCGTGATATTTATAATTGATCAGATCTATGCTCTCCCTCGACTGCTTGTACTGCACATACTGATTCTGCAAAACATTCTGCACCGCCTCTAATTCCCTGCGGACACGCAGCTCGCCACACTGGATCAGGTGAGCATATAAAATGGCGATTCCACCGAAATCAACGATCGTGCGGACATGACCGATTTCAAGCGCATATCCATTTGAAAATGCTCCCGTATCAGAAATAAAACTCAGATTGCTGACCGCAAATACCGCTATCACAATCAACGCTGCCGAAAAATATTCCTTGAGACTGATATTTAGTTTTCCATCTTTTGGCAAATGCTGCTGTAATAACTTCCATAATAAAAACGCAACTGCACCATAAACTGCTGCAAGCATAAGTACCTGCATTCCGGCACCCGGCAATTGTCTTGTCCAGATCGAGCATACAATCTGCCATTCCATAGATGCCATAAATTCTGCCACAACAAACGCAATCATACCAAAATATCCGGCATCCCGAAAATTCACATCACAGCATAAATGAATAAACCCTATCATTAGAAAAACTGCTATGATCATGCACGGTATCCAGAAATAAATTAACACATTACCCGTTGATACCAGAAAAGCCGACTGCACGATCAACATTCCTACTATAATTAATGCACTTTTCCACCACTCAAATCTCTTTTTCAACGGAAAAATAAAAATCAGGCAGGCAATCCACTCCGCAGCTGCCGTGTAAATTCGCGGAATATCCGGCATAAGATTATCGATCATTTCACAACCTCTCCCCAATAATTCGTCAATGCTTCCATAAAATCTTTCCTGCGGGAGCGGCTAAGAAGTAACGGTTCACCCTTTACAACCGCACATCCATCCTGAAGTCCCTCAACATGCTGTAAATTAATGAGATAGCCTTTATTTCCACGGCAGAAGTTCAGTCCCTGCAGCTTTTCCTCGACCTCTTTCATCGTGCCAGCCGATTCATAGTCACCAAGGATCGTATGCAGAACCAGATTGTGCCCCTGACTTTCGATATAATAAATATTTGCAATATTGATCCGGACAGCGCCGCCCTTGATGTTCACAGTGATGACCTTCTGCTCACGTTTCTTCATACGGCTGATCGCACGATTTAATCTCTGCGAAAATGCAAAATATGACACCGGTTTTAACACATAATCCAGTGCATCCACCGCATACCCACGAATTGCATACTGCGCCATGTTCGTAATAAAAATAATGACAACTTCCGTATCGACTTTGCGGATCTCTTCTGCCGCAGACATGCCATCCATGAACTTCATTTCCACATCCATCAGGATAATGTCAAACTGCGACTTATACTTATGTACGATCTGGTCACCATCAGAGTAAACCGTAATATTGAACACTTCTCCATTTTCTTTTTCATACTGATGCAAAAACTCCTGGAGCTGCTTTGCATACATAGCTTCATCTTCAACGATTGCAATATTGATCATCTGTGCTATCCCTTCTATATCAAACACATTTCATGCCCACTCATACATGCAATAATTTTATCACACAAAAAAAGAAAATACATCTGCTTTTTCGTTGACGCAAAATATTTTTAGTAGTAAAATTGTATCATTATACTTTTTTGGAAAGAGAGAGATAAAATGAGTATTTTCAAGAAAAAACTGACAGTGAACGAAGCAATCAACAAGGCTCACACTTCTGAGAACGCCATGTTGATCGACTGTCGTACCAAAGATGAATTTAACCACGGACATGTTGCCGGTGCAGTCAATATCCCATTGGATAAAATCACGGAAGACCGAATCTTAAGAAGATTCCCGGATAAGGAAACTTCTCTCTATATCATCGGCAGTTATAATTTCAGACCGGAAAAAGCGGTCAAAGCCTTTAAGAAACTGGGCTATAAAAATGCCATCTTCGGTGGAAACATGGAAGAGCATTATGGAATGTTGAAAAAATAAGTTCCTTCCTATCGCAAATGCATTTACATGGAAATCCATCCAAATGCATTTGCGACAGAGCTTAATAAAATGATTCCAGCAAAAATCGGACACAGATACTGTATCATAAACAGAAATACTTTTCTTCTTTTGAATGTGCCGCCACCGTATGTCACTTCTTCTTCGATTCTCTTTACCCCGACAACCCTTGAAACAAAAAGACAGGTAGCAATTGCCGCAATCGGCATCATGACAGAGTTCGTCAGGAAATCAAAAAAATCCAAAAACTGCATGCCAATGATCTTCACATTTGCCAGAGGTCCGTATCCGAGCGAAGACAGACTTCCCAGTGCGATCATGATCACGCCACAGAGCACCGTAGATTTTTTCCGGCTCCACCCAAGTTCATCTTCAAACGTGGATACCGCACTTTCCGTCAGTGCGATTGAACTGGTAAGTGCCGCAAAAAGTACAAGCAAGAAGAACATTACTCCCGCAAAAGTTCCAAATCCCATACTTGCAAAAACTTTTGGGATTGTAATAAACATCAATGCCGGTCCAGCCTGTAAGGTGTCCGGATCTCCGCCAGAGAACGCAAACACCGCCGGAATAATCATTAGTCCAGCCATAATTGCAATTGCTGTATCAAAAATTTCAACATTCTTTGTAGACTCTTCAATGGAAGTTTCTTTTTTCATATAAGAACCAAATGTAATGAGAATACCCATCGCAATCGACAGCGAATAAAACATCTGCCCCATGGCTGCCACAACGGTCATCCATGAAAAGTTGCTGATATTTGGCACAAGAAAATATTTCACACCAGCCAAAGCCCCTGGTCTTGTCACAGAATAAATTGCAATGATGACAGACAACACAACAAGTATCGGCATCATGAATTTGGAGACACGCTCGATTCCATTGCGCACACCCGCATAAATAATCGCCAATGTGATCACAGAAAAGATCACAAAGCATATTTCCGTGGAAAATCCATCTGAGATAAATGCAGAAAAATAACCATCTTCTGCAACTGTCTGCGCATGTCCTCTGACATACTCAACCAGATATTTTAAAACCCATCCACCGATCACCGAATAATATGGCACGATCAAAACCGGAATGATTGCATTGATCCAGCCTCCCAGACAAGACAAATGTGATTTTCCAAAGGAAGCAAATGCTCCTACCGGACTTTTTTTCGTCATACGTCCCAACGATGTCTCCGCCATGATCATCGTATAGCCAAAGGTCAATGCCAGAATGATATAGATAAGCAGGAAAATACCTCCGCCGTATTTGGCTGCCAGATATGGAAACCGCCAGATATTCCCCAATCCCACGGATGCTCCGGCTGCTGACAGCACAAAACCGATTTTTCCTGAAAAAGAACTTCTTTTTGTCGTTTGATTTTTCATAATTTTCTCCTCTGATTTCTATTTTGAAACATACTCAGAATATCATAGGGAGTAGGGAATTACAATATTGTGATAATCTCTTTTATCCAAGCAGAGACGTATAAATTTCGCGATCCAAATCCTTGAACACATAAAAAATAATCCGGTCAAACTGATCAGCTTGCGTCTGTAAAAATGCGTTCCTCTGCAAATCCGGCAGATTTTTGTAAATATTTTAAATAATGCGGTGAAATACAATAAACCGAATGGTAAGATTCATGTCAAACTTGAAAGTGGTGCCTGTGATGGACGGACTGGAAGCTTGCAACGTAATCTCGTCCAATGGTTTTGCAATTTTCGTTCCACCAGTGCCACGTGCCACCTCAAGCAGTCCTGCTGCCTTCAACTGTGATAACAGTTTTCGAATAATGACCGGATTCACGTTCGTGCTTGCCGCAATAAAATCGCTCGTCACTTTATATTCATTTTGAAAGGTGTCCGCACACATAAAAAGGTGCAACGCCAGAGTAAAACTACTTGAAATCTACATAAATTGTCCTCTTTTTCCATCTTACTTCAAATAATCTGCCAGTTCTTCACAGCGCTCCATGGTAAGCTCTGCCATTACTTGACTGCTATCCATCAGCGCAGCAGATCCACCATTATTTTCCATGATCTCATTACCTACCGCTTCTTTGTCTGCGATCCATTTCCTCTGCTCATTAAGAATTTCATTGAACTTTTCCTCACTTGTATTGTATTTTATAAGATTCCAGATTTCATTTAAGCAGGAATCGCTGATATCATACATCTGCATAGCGTAGTCGTCCATTCGGGACTGTAGAGTTGCTTTTTTAAGCTCCTCCTCTGCTGCATCATAGGATGCTTGATAAGTATTTAATGTACTCTGCGCTTCCTCATATGGTGTCATTCTCTTGTAAGAATAAATTCCATATTCCATTTTCTCATTCACAATGACAGGAATCGTCAGTGTATCCTGCGATTCTTCTGCACCATTTTCATTTGCTGTACGCACCCAGAAATACTCTTCCTCTGACAGATCACTCACCGGTGCACCCGGAAGGTACACTTTAAACGTATCCGTTCCTTCCAGACCATAAACATCTGTATAAATGTACTTCACACCATCTGCGATTTCTTCTTTTCCCGGAGTCTCCTCATAGGTAAGATTCTCCATTTTCATCTCATAAGTGTAATCATTGATTTTGGTCAATCCGGTAAAATCTCCCGAAAAGCCGCAAATGTACCTCGTTCCATCCTCATAGTTTTCCCCGGTGTCTCCCATGTCAGAATCATGGTAGTTTCCCTTGAAAGAGCCATCTTTTTCAATTTCAAAATCGGTAGACCAGCCACCGGCTCCACTGCAAAATTCGAATGAATATTTTGCAAGATCCGCGAATGTCAGATCACCACTTTGGTTTTCGCTTGCATTTTCTGCACTGTCACTGCTGCCTTCCGTATCATCGCTTCCGTGATTTTCCTCTATGTCACCCTGAATAGTGTCAGATGTTCCCTGACGGTCCTGATTCTGATTCTGCGCTTCCTGATCTGCCGTATTTTTTGACGCATCCGGTGTCTTGGAACCTCCACACGCAGCTAATGATGCAAGCAACAGTCCTGTTATTGTAAGTATTATGAATTTGTTTTTCATTATTCCGTCCCTTTTCTTTTGTCGTTTTCCAGATGACCTAATTATTTACAATCCATTTTACCATTTCATCGTTGGAATAGCAATTGTTACATCTGTTCATTTTCTGGCAGAACTCTTTCTTGACTTTTTTCCAAAAGTTCGTTTACCATTATTTTATTACTGCTGAACCATACTCGTTTTCGTATAAAAATTTTATGTTCTATTTTACTCTGGAAAGGTGGGAGCCAATTATGATCTTACAGACAGGCATGAGAACCGACATTCCGGCATTTTATGCGGAATGGTTTACAAACAGAATAAAGGACGGTTACGTTCTTGTACGCAATCCCTACAACCCGGTGCAGGTGACAAAATACCGCCTCGATCCGACATTTGTAGACCTGATCGGTTTTTGCTCGAAAAATCCAGCTCCTATGCTACAATATATGGATTTATTAAAGCCTTTCGGCATGTATTGGTTTGTCACGATCACGCCTTACGGCACCGATATCGAGCCTCATGTTCCGGATAAGGAAAAAGTGATCGACAGCTTTTTAGCGTTATCTGAAATCGTTGGTCCCGATGCTATGGCTTGGCGCTATGACCCAATTTTTCTGGATGAGACATACACGGTGGACTATCACCTGAAAGCATTTGAACATATAGCAGCCCGCCTTTGTGATGCTACGAAAACCTGTGTGATCAGTTTTATCGACCTGTATCAGAAAGTAAGGAAGAATTTTCCGGAAGTACGAAGTGTCGGTAAAGATGACCGTATTTTTCTCGGAAAAGAAATGATTGAAATTGCAGCCACGCATGGTATGACAGTGCGCCCTTGCGGAGAGGGAGACGAGCTTGCTCCTTATGGTGCCGATTGCAGCGGATGCATGACACAGCAAGTTTATGAAACCGCCCTGCATACTTCCCTAATCTTTCCCAAAAAACAGCCACTTCGTAAAGAATGTGCCTGTTTTCTCGGAAACGATATCGGGGCTTACAACACCTGCCCGCATCTGTGCCGCTACTGCTATGCCAATTATGACGAGCAGACAGTACGACAGAACTATGCAAATCACGATCCGCACTCGCCTTTTTTGATTGGGAATCTGCACCCTGAGGATGTGATTCATGAGGCTGTGCAGAAAAGCTGGGTGGACGGGCAGATGCGGTTGTTTTAAATATATTTTTATTTTGAAAGAATAGCATATTTGTTATATCCCCCAATGACAATTGTTGATTAAATTTCCATTCTCCCTTCCATCACGGTTCTTAGCGGAAGTTTACGACTACTCAAGATTTTCCGTCTTTTTAGAACTTTTCGTGTATTTCGCATCTTTAAAGCAGTCCGCTACTCTAAAAGTATTGATATCATAATCACTATGTTATCTGCCATATTTGGTATTGCAATCGTAGCATTGCCTGCCGGTATCATAACTGCCGGATACATGGATGAAATTAATAAAAATAAAGATAATTGAAAATATTTCCATTGACAAATAACTTTGTCTTTCATAGAATATAAATGAAAATAATGTTCGCCCACCGTTAGCGACTCATAAATAAACGGCTCGAAAATAATGTTCGCCCACCGTTAGCGACTCATAAATGAACGGCTTGAAAATAATCCCCTTCACTTTTTAGCGAAGGGGTTCTTACTTTATATGGAGAATAATATGGAAATAATTCAAGGATATGCCTATCATATTAAAGATACTTATTTTGACTATGTACAAGATAAGTATTTATTACAAAATAAAGAATCCGGTCATTATAGACCTACTTTATACTGCATAAAAGATGAGCTTACAAACCTATATTGGATGATTCCAATTTCATCACAATATGAAAAATTCTCATCTATCCGGCATAAAATTTTAGAAAAAGGCAAACCTTGTAAGGGCATTATTTTAGGTGAATTTGATAGCCAAAATGCGGCTTTTCTTATCCAGAATATGTTTCCTGTAACCGAAAACTATATTGATCACATTCATACAAAAAATGGTAACCCAGTTCCTGTAAAAAGGGAATTACAACGTGTAATTCGTAAAAATGTTAAAAGCTTTTTAGCTTTAAATAAAAAAGGGGTCAAAGTTACTTTCACTGATATTACACGACTAGAGCAACTAATGCTTAATCAACATTAGTTCTCTTTCTTTAATATCTCCCAAATATCCCCATCCACACAAAAGGACTGATTTTCAATCTCTAGCGGGCAGTAAGCCTGCCCATAATTCAGGCAGATATAGGTCACATTGGGATTTTGCGCCGTCATCTGCCAGAACGGATATTTTATAATTCCCGGCGTATTATACCCGACACCAAGTTCCACAAAAACTACTTTCATATTCTGATGTCGTCTCAGAAACAGTTCATACCGCTCAAATGTCCACTTTCTCCTTTTCTCATAATAAAATCGCTACACGATCTCTGATCAATGTTTTCAGCTCATCCCTTTGCGCTTGAGGCAAATAGGATTCATCCACAAGTGACAACATTTTATTTTCTAATGCACATAATTTTTCTATCATTTTTTCTGCTGCGTTTGCAGGAATATCACATACTTCTGCTAATATTTTAAATTCTTTTTTATGAATATTTCTCTTCTTTCCATTAATAGTAAGTGCCATCTGTTCTTTATCTTCCGGCATAATTACATTTACAGGAAGCATATCATATGCGTTTGATAATTGAAACCTTCTGTTTCCCGGTTCAGTTTCTCTTAACGAAAAATTTTTCAAATGCATATCCGAATTTCCAATGATAAAAGATCCCACAACCCGTAAGTATAATTCTGATAAATCTAACCCTGGTGTAATAGAATACTTCTTTATGATTCTTCCGCAGTTTTCATAAGACCCTTTGTATTTATCCTGCGTTAAGCGATTCGATAGCTGGCAAAAATCTTCCATTGCATATAATTTTATCTCATTTTTTTCAATATCGCGATCTACTCTCTTTGTAATATAAGCGTACTCATCATTTATTTTTATCAGTGCATGCGGCACTGTCTGGATTCCCATCAACTCTGCCAGACGCATTGCCAGGTCTTCAAATTCAGGCATATAATCAAATTCTTCTGTCTGTGGCTTTAAAATATACCCTGTTGGATAATCTACAATTGTAAGTCTTGCATTCGTGTCACTGGACAAATGCAAGGATAGTTTTTTTTGAACTCCTGGTACTGTAAGTCCCTCATTGACAGTCTCATTTGCGAGCCTTTCCAATTGTTCCTTCGTAATATCTAAAAAGGGCATTTCTTCTGTCATAAAAAACGATTTCACACATTTTTTATGCCAGCTCCACTCCTTTTCCGCATTAGAAGCATTCTCCCTTATTGTTTTTCCACAACATAGACATTTCATTCCTCTTCCCCATTTCTTATATTGACATCTCCAATACAATCCCTGCATACCGACAACAGCAATCCAAATCTGTCATTCTGATTGATTTTCCAGTTACGGCTTACAACACCAAGGAGCCATCCTTCTGGAATTAACCCATCAAAAAAAGGAAATAAAACTGTCGCTTTATAAGCCTCTTTTTGTAATGGCAGCGTCAAACTTACAGATACTGCATCTTCTCTTTTCAAATAATCCTCATTATAAGAAAACTCATATCCTTCTTCTGTTTCAGCTATTGTTCCGGCAAAAATTTTTTGAATATAAACATATCCTTTTCTATATTCTGACTCCACTTGTTATTCCTCCTTTTCTCCCGGTACAGCTTCTTTCCCGAACATTGCCAATGCCTGATTTACTTTGTCCATACGCACAGTTTCCTTTCCCTGTTCTAATTCTCTTACAAACCGTAAGCCTAATCCTGATCTCATGGCAAATTCTTCCTGTGTTAATCCAGCTTTTTTTCTTTCTTCTTTTATATAATTTCCAATTTTATTCATATCAATCATAATACTCCCGTTCGGGTATAATTTCAACGTTTTCAGGCAAAAAAATCCCGAACGGGTACAATTTAATATTTTTCAATAAATTGTACACCCGTTCGGGTATGATTTTATATGTACATTGTACTGTTCAGCATCCTCTTTTTCCTTTGTTTTGCGAGTTTATTCTAACACAAAGTTTTTTGGAATGCTATAGGTGCGGGATTTTTGCATTTTTATCGCAAGATACACGTTGCCCCGGATTTATTTTCATCGTATAATGATTATATTCATTTATATACATGAAGCAACGTTTCACGGAGGTTTTATTCCATGGGAATTTATTTAAATCCTGGTACGGATGGATTTGTAAAAACGATCAATTCTGAAATTTATATTGACAAAACCGGTTTATTAAATTATACCAACCGCGTCATAAATACTTTGCAGGGATATATCTGCGTCAGCCGTCCGAGACGCTTTGGAAAATCTATTACTGCTTCCATGCTGGCTGCTTACTATAGCTGCGATTGCGATTCCAAAAAGTTGTTTTCTCCCTTTGAAATTGCCAAGAGCTCCGTTTTTGAAACTTATCTGAATCAATATGACACCATTTTTTTGAACATGCAGGAATTTATGAGCCAGAGTCATAATATGGATGATATGCTTAAACTTATTCGCAAAAGTGTTCTTTGGGAACTGTTAGAAAAATATCCTGATTATCGTTACTTTGACAACACCAATTTAACCCGCACGATGCAGGACGTTTACAATAAATCCAAGCGGCCATTTGTCGTAATTATCGATGAATGGGATTGCATTTTTCGTGAATTAAAAATCGGAAAAGATTCTCAGGAAAAATACCTTGATTTTCTCCGTGATCTTTTAAAAGATAAACCTTATATTCACCTTGCATATATGACAGGTATTCTCCCAATCAAAAAATATGGCACTCATTCTGCTCTCAATATGTTTGATGAATTTTCCATGTTAAATCCGGGACCACTTGCTCCGTATGTCGGATTTACAGAAGACGAGGTTGCTGCTCTCTGCCAAAAATACCAAATGGATTTAGATGAAATCAAAAACTGGTATGACGGCTATTCTTTTTCCGGTGCTCCTTCTGTATACAGTCCAAGATCCGTTGTCAATTCCATGCTTTTAGAAAAAATTGGAAATTACTGGAATCAGACAGAAACTTTCGAAGCACTTCAGGTTTATATTGATATGAATTTTGATAGCTTAAAAGATGATATTTTAAGTATGATCGCTGGAGAATCTGTTCCTGTAAATACTGGAAGCTTTATAAATGATATGACTACTTTCCGAACAGAAGATGATGTACTTACACTTTTAATCCACCTTGGGTATCTCAGTTATGATAGCGTTAACAAATGCGTATTCATCCCAAATGAGGAAGTCCGTACAGAATATATTAATGCTGTTTCTGTCTCTGACTGGGGCGAAATATCCAAAGCACTCAAAAATTCTTCAGATACATTAACCGCTATCTGGCAAAATCGTCCGGTTCAGGTTGCAGAAGGTATCAAACAGGCTCATTTTGAAACATCTCATCTTCAGTATAATGATGAAAACGCCTTAAGTTACACGATATCTCTCGCACTTTTTGCCGCTCGTAATTTCTATACAATTTATCGTGAACTTCCAACCGGAAAGGGATTTGCTGACCTTGTTTTTCTTCCAAGGAAACGTTTTCCTGAAAAGCCAGCACTCCTTGTAGAATTAAAGTGGGATAAATCTGCTACCGGTGCAATTACACAGATCAAGGAAAAAGAATATGTTCAATCCTTGGAAGAATATCATGGAAATCTGCTTTTGGTCGGAATTAATTATGATGTGAAAACAAAAGAACATGAATGTGTGATTGAACCTTATGTAATATAATAAAATATAGCTTCTAAGTTCATTTACTATTTTATATCTAACAATTCACAAAAAAAATCCCGAACGGATGCAATCTATTTTTCAACAAATGTACACCCGTTCGGGTATGATTCTTTTCTAATCCAGCAGATTATTTAACGCATCCAGACCATCTGCACTGATAGCAGCCTCATTTTCCTGCTGGATCTGTAAATATACTTCTTTTCGATAAATTGGTACATCCTTTGGAGCAGAAATACCGATTTTGATCTGATCCCCGCGAATCTCTAATACTGTGATCTCAATATTATTATTGATCACCAGAGCTTCGCCTTTTTTTCTTGTCAATGCCAGCATTTCTATTCACCTGCCTTTTCTTTTCTACTTTTCAGCAGGTCATAAATTTTAAAACGTACCGGAAGATCATCTTCCACGATAATCTGTGCCCCTTTATTGTTAGACATATTGATAATGATTGGAGCTTTCAGGTTGATCGACATATCCTGAATATCCTTTGGGACTCTGACGGTTGTAAGTACAAAAGTGTCTTCCTGTTTCATATCGCCCAACGGCTTCAACAATTCCTCGCTGACAGATGGATTATAGTCCTCCTTGATTGTCACCGGATTGATGACCGGAAACGCAGTCTGTGGATCATCCATAGACTGAAGCCACATAATATGTGATTTACTGCCTTTCTCCTCATCAAAAATCAATGTAAACTTCTGCATATCCGGAAAGCCGATCATTCCACTCTCCAAAGTGATGATCTTATCCTCCTGAATATCAATTTCGCCAAACATTCTTGTTTTTGCTTTCATCTTTCTGACCTCCTGGTTTTCTAACGTTTTCTTAACGTCTGGTCTCCGACCATTCTATCCGTAACGTCCTATGGGAAAAACTGTCCCACAAGCACGTTCCTGCCACACTTTCCGCAGCGTGTTTTAAATGTAATTTAACAATGTTGTCTGATTCAGCATTCCTGCCGCCTGTAAAGATGCCTGATAAGCAGTGTATGCTGCTGTATAATCAATGATGATATCGGAAAGTTCACGATCCTCATTATTTGATTTTAATGTTTTTACGGTCAGCTGCTGGTTTGACATACGCGTCTCTGTCAGTTCCAGACGATCGCCCTTGCTTCCTACAGTTGTAATAGCAAGGTTTACATCCGAAAGATATTCATCAAAATTACCGATATAGCTGTCATATAATTTCTGCAGATTATCATTTGCATAATCTGCTTCCTTCTGTGCTGCCTCTAACCATGTCTGCAGATTCTCCTGTGCCGAAACACCCGAATACGCTGCCTGATTCATCATATCTTTAATCTTATCCACTTTGTCATTGGCATCAATAGCAGCTTTTACCGCATTGATCATCTCGTCCACATCACGTCCGATATCTGCATTGAATACGTCAGATGCGTTTGTGTTGACTGTCAGTGTCTGGTTTACAGCGATGATATAATCGATATCCTGATAAATCTCATTACCGTTAGCATCATATTTTTCATATGTAATTTTATTTTTAGCATCTGTAATATCTGTGCAGTTAAAATAATACTCAGGTCTTACTTCACCTGAATTAAAGCCTTTTTTATCATAATTTAACTCAATGGATGCCTTATTCTGTTTCAAAGTCTCGCTTGCCTTATTACCTAAAACAAGCTCTCCTGTTGACTTAATGAAAGCTGCTCCATCTTCCGGCATATTTCCGGCTTTCACCGCTTTCTTCCAGTCATCTTCTGTCTCATAGACCGTTACATTTAAATCACCGGTCTTTGCTGTGCCTGCGTTATCTGTGTAATGATAAGAGAGTTTTCCTGCGGCGCCTGCAGCTATTTCATTACCGTCTTTATCTTTGAGAGATCCGATGTCTCCATACGCCAACCGGATCCTGTCATAAGTGTACTGCTTCGTATCAGAGGTAGTGACTTTCTGACTCATTTCTTCTGCTGTCTTAAGCTCTACCTGTCCATCATAATAACGATGTTCCCCGATATCTTCATAGCTGAACTTCTGCTGGATATTATACTCCGTATTACTCTCGTCTTCCATAAATGTCAATTTACAGTTCGTGCGATACCCGGTAAAAACGGTTCTTCCTGCATGATCAGAATTACCTTCTGAATAAATCTGCTTACGCAATGACTCTAACTGTGTCAGGATCGTTTTTCTATCCTCTGCTTTCAACTGGTCACTGGCTCCATACGTACACTGGGTACGGATATCTGACAAAATGGTTTTCATATTCTCCAACGCAGTTTCTGTCACATTAAGCCACGCATCTGCATCCGGGATATTCTTCTCATAATACTGATTGATCTCACTTAAATTGCTTCTCAGACGAAGTGCGCGGATGGCAACAACCGGATCCTCGGAAGGTCTTGAGATTTTTTTCTGTGAAGACATCTGATTGTTCAGACTGTTCACACTGTATTTATTGTTATTGATGTTCGAAGTTGTATTACGAAGCATCATGTTATTCGTTACTCTCATAGGATGACTCCTCTCTTCTTATCACGAAATTTTTATACACCTGTCTCATTGATCAGCTTATCATAAATCTCTGCCAGAACAGATACCATTTTTGAGGAAAGGTTATACGCGTTCTGGAATTTTACAAGATCAATTGCTTCTTCATCCTTGTCGACACCGGAAACGGACATTCTCTGCTTGTCGATCGCATTTGAAATATTACTGTAATTTTTCTGGAAAATGGTCGCCTTCTGTGTATCCACAGAAATATCTGAGATCATACACTGTAAGAAATCATCTGCACCACCACCACGATACATCTCTGTATCACTCTTTAACAATAACATTTTCTCTACCAGATCATATGCGTCTGCACCATTGGTAATCTTCTCGGTTGTTGCAATGGTTGTCGGATCTTTGACCGCAATATTGGAAACACATACATTTCCACAGGTAAGCTGATAGTAACTGTTACTTGCTTTCGCATTATAATCACCAGCCGCTTTGCTGAAATGATACTCTTCTCCTGTCTTGGTATGTGTACCTGTAAAGAAAGAAAAATAATTTGTCTGCTTACCATTCAGATCCTGCGCATTATCGCCATTCATGATCTCATTAAATGAAATCGCAAAATTACGAAGGAACTCATTCATCTGTGCAAGATAATAAGGAATACCCATCGCATCGATGGATTCGCCGATAGATGCCTGTTTTCCATCCAGCTTTGCCTGCTGATCGGAACTCAACTGATTCTCCAATGTAAATGTATATTCCTTGACATTTCCATCTGCATCCGTCGTAAAAGTAAAGTCTGTATAGTTATAGTTCTTTCCATCAATCGTGAGAACACCCTCTGCCGGCATAGTCATGGCATTGACGTTTGTAATGGATGGATTGCTGATTGTAATTGTGCTTGCTGTAACCCCTTTGATGGAGCCTCGGAAGTTCTCACTGTTGTTACCATCCCGGATATCGAACAACGCTTTCAACGAACCGGAGCTGGAGTCGGAACCTGCTTTAAAACTGTTTCCGGTATCCGCCCAGACAATCTCATACATTCCTTCCCGGTCAGACTGATTGATCGTGTTTTTTCTTGCCACACAGGTAAGTTCACTATACTCGTAAGTATCAACAAACTTCTGTCCATTGATTTTTACCGTATAATAATTTGCACCTGTCTGCATGTCCGGATGTTTGGAATTCGTTACCGGAACTTCAGAAACCTCTGTTGGAACAATAGAGGATAACTCATCGATCAGAAGTGCCCGCTGATCACGGAGTTCATTTGCATAACCGCCCTGTACTTCAATAACGTTGATCTGTTTATTCAAAAGACTGATCTTTTTGCCGATCGCATTGATATTTTCAACGGTAGATTTAATCTCCTCGTTCACACTGTCCTGAATCTCGCCAAGACCGGTTGCCACACTGTTAAAGTAAGTGGTAAAACTCTGTGCATCTGAGATAAACTGCTGTCTGACATTCACATCACCGGCATTATTTTTTAATGTGTCCAATGAATTGAACATTTTATTTAAAATGGTCGAAAAACCTTTTTCTGTATCATCATCAATAAAATAGTTCTCAATCTGCTCCAGATAACTTAATTTCGTCTCATACAGACCAAGGCTTGCCTGATTCTGCCAGTATTTTGTATCATAGTACTCACTTCGGATCTGTTTAATGGAATTCACCGTAACGCCGGAACCCATGCTTCCGTATTTTGCATTGACACGAAGTGCATCCGATGCGGAAAGATTTGCTGCCTGTCTGCTGTATCCCTTTGTCTGTTCGTTTGATATATTATTGGCGGTGGTATTAAGTGCTGCCTGATAAGCACTTAAGCCTGACGATGCAATTGTTAATCCAAAAAATTGTGAAGGCATCCTCTCACCTCTCTCTTTCTGCTATGTAATCTGTGAAAGTAACTGTTTTTGTTCCACTAAAAAATCCGGTCTTTATGAGCCAAGCTGTGTGATCATGGATTCGATCATTTCATTCACCACATTGATAAACCGGCTGGATGCATTATATGCATTCTGGAACTTGATCATCTTGGTCAATTCTTCATCAGAAGAAACTCCCATAACCTGTGATCTCTGATTATCTACAGCTGTCACTGTTCCGGAAAGACTTTTCGCTGTGGATTCATAAACGGAACCGATCGTTCCAAATGCTCCCACCATATTATTATAGTAATCAATAAATGTAACTTTATTCGTGTCATCCGGATCCAGGGTAAGATACTCACCCTTCCAGAGAGCTGCTACTTTCTGGGCGAGATCATAATTCACTTTCCCATTTTGTGAAAGATGTGGAAGCAGCGACTCCTGTTCTACCAGCTTATCATTTACACTGACACTCGCTAATGTATACTGTTTGGAAGTATCTGTCTCACTCTCTTCATTGTATACATAATAATCGTTGGTAATGGTATTGCCATTGGCATCTGTCTCCTGCACAGAAACTTTGGTATAACGCTCTGTACCAAGTCTTGTGAACAGCTCCTGTGGTGGGATCTGTTTGTCACTTCCGGTAGAGCAGTTTTTCGTATCCAGCACTTTCATTCCGGATGTGATCGTAACGGTATTACCATTCTGATCTGTTCCGGTAAGGGATGCTGTATTTCCGGTAAGTGCTCCAAGTGTTGTATTCGGACAAAGTGTATCATTAATCGCTGTGATCATCCCATGTACTAACTGATCTAACTGCGCCTGTGCCTGTAACATGACAGACATTCCTGTTGCGATGGAATCTGCCGTTGATCTGTTATATTCATCCGATGTCAGTCCCACAATATCTTTATAAGTTGCTTTTCTGTCTCCCCGTGCCAGGATCAGTGCTTTTAATTCTCCAAGATCATTATTAAGATCCGAGGAGATCGGTGTTGTAAAGCTGAATACGTTGTCGTAATCGCCGTTCTCGATATCGGAAAGATGTGTCCAGTAAGGTGTGACAAATCCCGTAATCTCATCACGGTTCTTCCCCATCTCGTAACATCTTGCCTCGTCTACAAATTCAACACCTTCGACACTTACCTTTACAATTCCATCAGAATTCTCTTTGTAACTGATATCTACATAAGAAGCGAGTTCATCCAGCGCATTATCTCTCTCATCACGCAATGTCATTGCAGTCTCAACATTACCCGATTCTACTTTCTGGATTTCCAGATTCAATTTAAAAATGGTATTTCCCAGCTCATTGATTCGATCAATATCATCTGAAATCTGTGTATTGATCGTGCTCTGGTAGTCGGAAAGTCCCGTATAGACTGCATTGGATCTGCTGACAAACAGATTGGCCTTCTGAATGACCAGATTCTGCTGTACACTGTCATCCGGAGCTTTTGCCCATTCCTGAAAAGCTGTCCAAAAATCTTCCAGAGTTGTCTGGAAAGCCTGTCCCTGTAACTCCTGATAAAAAGTGTAAACTTCATCCACTGCCTCATACGTGGCTGCATAAAATGCCTGACGTCCTGATGCGTTTCGATATGATTTATCCAGAAAAATATCCCTCGCATGCACTACATCACCGATCTTCATGCCAAGACCGGACTGCTGCTGACTGATCGATGCAGTTGTATTGAAGGTTGTGTAGTTTCTGTCTACCTGTAAAACCTGCTGACGTACATAACCCTTGGTATTTACGTTCGCAAGGTTGTTTGATGTTGTATTTAAAGCATTCTGGGAATTCTGTAATCCCGATGCTCCGATATATAAGCTTCCAAAGCCGTTAGCCATGGTGCTCCCTCCTTACATGTTACTGTTTTGCGTCAAAGCCACTGCTGCCAAGCAGATCACCTGTATTGCAGGCGTTCTTATTATAGTTGGCGGTCTCAGGTGCCTGTCGCATACTCTTAAGCAATGTAAGGTCAAACTCCACCATCTCTAATGCCTGATTTAAAAGGATCTCATTCTGTTCATTAATGGCTGCCATCTCTTTTCCTGTCTGTAACAACCGCTCCTTTACTTCCATGAGCTGTTTCTGCTCGACCGGCTGTTCCTCCAGATAAGAAATCATCTTTGTGATCGTAACCTCCCCCGGATTCCTGCCAAGAACCGTCGCCATATCATTCAGCACTCTGGCTCTCTTCTTCGCCAGATTCTGCAGATTGCTGGCAGCCTCCTGCTCTGTCGCGGTGATCTCATCCAGCGTCTTAATATCCGCCCGGATCACCACTTCCCTCTTTTTCTTTCCGAGTTCGATCAATCCCTGATACTGTTCTTCTTCCTTATTCAGAACGTCGATCAGGTCTTCCATTAAACTAGCCAAAATTCATCCTCACTTTTACATTAATGATGTGTTGTACTTTTCCAATAATTTTTTCGCAAAATCTGCAGTATCCACGAAATAATTACCAGAGTTAACCTTTGCTTTTAGTTCTGCGACTTTATCTTCCCTGATATCCGCTGCTTCAGTGACTGCCTGTTTTGCGATCTGATAATCTCTGCCAAAAGACGAGATCTGTACTTCATCACGTCCGTGCCTTGCATTCTCTGTCTTCTGTAACTTTGCTGCGCTTGTCGTCTTGTATACCTGCGCGATCTGATTATAAGCATCTATACGCATATGAGGCATCTCCTTTCTTCCTTGAAATTCGCTTTCACGTTATTTATCGGACATTTTTTGATTTTCCTTAGAGTAAAATCAGTAATTATTACGTTCTGATCGTTCTCCGTCTGTAAATCAGATTTCCGTTTTGCTCACAACCAGCATATCGCCACTTTCCAGCCGGATATTTCCGTGCGGGATAATGACCTGCTCTCCTCTCTGGATCATGATCACTAACGTATTCTCTTTCTTTGGAATCTCTGATAACAATTTTCCGTTATACTTACTGTTTTCATCCACATAAATCTCAACAAGTGATACACCCTCGACATGATCCGGCGAAGTTGCGCTTAAGACCAGAACATCGTTTTCGAGAAGCCTGGTATTCCCATTTGGGATGATATTCTCTCCATTTCTTTTTAATAATACGACCAGTGTCTCCGGCGGAAGTGTCAGCTCTTTTAGTGTTTTTCCACACCAGTGATGGCTCTTTGGAATACTGAGCTGGATAAACTGCACCGGAACTTCATCGGAATAATCATTAAACGTTTTCATGACATCGCCTTTTTCATCGATCATATCAAGCTTCTTTGCCACAAGCGGCAGTAACGAGCCCTGAAGCAGGATAGAAAACAGCACGATCATAAAAACAATATGGAACACATCATTTTCTGTTTCCACTGCCATCTCTGCCATAATTGCAAACACGATGGACGCTGCACCCCTCAAACCTGCCCACGACACCAGAAGCTGTTGGGAAATTTTTCCTTTAAACGGTGTGAGTACAAGTGCAACTGCCACCGGTCTTGCCACAAATGTCAGAAATACTGCGATCAAAAGTGCCGGAATCACCACCTGCGGCAGTCTCGATGGAAATGCCAGAAGTCCGAGCAGAAAGAAAATGAGCATCTGCATCAATCCGGTCAGTCCGTCAAAAAAGTTTACCAGATTCCGTTTGTTGCGGATCTCAGTATTTCCGAGCACAATTCCCACAATATAGACACTTAAAAATCCATTTCCACCAAAAACTGCCGGAAGTGCGTACCCGATCACTGCAATTCCAACCACGAAAACCATGTCAAATCCTGCGGTCGAAAACTTAATTTTTTTCAACAGCAGCACTGCAGCTGCCGCGATCAGCCCACCAAAAAGAATGCCAAAAAGCATCTGTTTTACAATGAGAAGTCCAATCTGTCCACCACTGGCGCTGCCCTGTGCGATCGCGATAAATGTCACCGTGAGCATATATGCGCACGGATCATTACTACCACTTTCCACTTCCAGAAGGGAAGCCGTATTATAACGCAGACTCAGCCGTTTTGATCGCAGCACTGAGAATACGGACGCCGCATCTGTGGAACCGATCAGTGCACCGATCAGCATACTTTCCACCCATGCGATATGTAAGGCGTAATGACAGAAAACTCCGGTAAGTGCTGCTGTTATCACAACTCCGGCCGTCGATAACAGCCCTGCCTTTACCGCAACAGACTTCGCCTGCTGCCAGTTCGTTCCAAAACCACCATAAAACATAATGAAGATCAATGCGACCGTACATATCTGCTCTGCAAACGCATAATTGTCAAACGGAATCTTTAAAATCCCATCCGAACCAAACAGCATTCCAAGCAAAATGAACGCAAGCAGCATTGGAATTCCAAGTCTGCTTGACACCTTGCTCAGGAATACACAGGCAAAAATAACTACCGCTGTAATAAGAAGATATGTTGTCATAAAGTGACCTCCTTTATAAATGCATGGTTTCTTTTGCTACTTTTGTCCGCAGGAAATCACCTCTCCCAGATCTGTGCTGTTTTTACCTGATCAGCAGATATGCTGTGTATACAATATACAGTAGTACACAGACTGCGCCTTCCCATCTCGACATTGTCTTTTTGGTCTTTGCCAATACAAACAAAATAACTGCGCTGATCAATAGAATGATACAGTCCGTCAGGGATTCTCCTAACACATTAAGTGGTGAAATTGCTGCTGACATACCAAGGATAAAAAGAATATTGAAAATATTTGATCCGATCGCATTGCCCAGTGCAAGACCACTGTCTCCCTTTCTGGTTGCAACGATGGACGTCACAAGCTCCGGAAGTGATGTTCCGATCGCTATGATCGTAAGTCCGATAAAATTCTGGCTGACACCAAAATTTGCTGCGATCACACAGGCATTATCCACCACAAGATCCCCACCAAAAATAACTGCCACAAGACCGCCTGCCATAAACACAATACTTTTTGGCAGCGACAGTACCTTACAATCCTCACCAGTTTCACGATTTTTCAAAGCAGAATAAATCATGCTTACAATATATGCTGCCATTCCTGCCAATAGAATCAGACCTTCGATACGGCTCAGTTTTCCATCCATAAACATGAAACAGAGAATCATTGTGATCACAATGTTGAGAGGCATATCTCTTTTTAAAATATCGAGATTTGTCTTAAAACTTGCTAAGAAAGCACAGATACCGACCACCACAAGACCGTTAAAAATATTCGAACCGACAACATTGCTGATCGCAATGTCATTATTGCCTGTGAGCGCCGCATTAATGCTGACGGATGCCTCCGGGGCACTGGTTCCCATCGCAACAATGGTAAGACCAATGATGACGCTCGGCACTTTCATGATTTTTGCCAGAGAAGAACTTCCCTCCACGAAAAAATCTGCACCTTTTACTAAAAGTACAAAACCAACGAGTAACAGTAAATATTCCATAACGCCTTCCTTTCCTGCGATAAAGGATTGATTATGAAAAGAGACCTTTATCGCATCAAAAAAATTTTTTGAGTGATAAAAGTCTCGTTACTTACAATAATAACCGGCCTTTCAGCGTGATGACGACTACTATTCCATCCGAAGATGCTAACTACTCCCTCTTATATTTGTTAGTTTAATATAAGAATGCCTGTCCTGTCAATTTTGTTATAAAAATTTTTCCAAATCTTAACTATTTTTTTATTAATTCTGCCAAAGGATCTGCTCTTTTTCCAGCATCGGATAATGGATCAGTCCACTTCCATCCAGGTCTTCCCTGTGCATATCCACCGCTGAGATCTGGCGGTTCGTATAAGTTGTGTAATAATAAATACCTTTTGTGGCGTTACAACAGGAAGTATAAATCGTGATCTCATATTTTCCTTCTGCCACTTCACAGCATCCTCTCTGCTGCTCCACGGATCCTAAAATATGGAAAAACTGACCAACGCTCTCCTCCTCCGAATCACCGGAAACAGAGTTCATCTTCGTAAAAGCCACCCTTGCAAAACGGGATGCACTGGAAAGATCTCCCGGCAAGCCCAATGCTCCCATACCACGGCTATAGCACTGCAGTGGCAGCTTCTCGGAAAACAAGTTTTCCGGCTGTTTTGGCGAAAGTCCCCTGTAATTATTCAATAGAAACATCTGCTGGTCAAACGGTGGGTTATTTGTCATAACGCCCGCCGGGTTTTCGTAAATTTTCAGCCCATCCCTCATGGATTCGACTGTGACAGCCTCATCAGCATCCGCGATGATCCAGTGCAGGGAAGCCGCCGGCATATTTTCCGCAAAAGGTGTTCCTGTAATATTGATCTTAGCCAGCAATTCACGTACTTCCTTCATGTTTGCACACTGTCCCAACACCCACGGAATAAATTCAAAGGATGCAACATTTTCTTTTCCTTCTGTTACTTCCGGGAAATACGCATTTCCGACAAAATTCAGTCCTGCCATCCCAACGCCTTTTTCGTTGACCGCATCATAATACAGCGGATAATCTGCTGCAACATGCGCCATTCCTATGATCGCATAATGGTTTGCCACATCCCCCATATGCCGGAAATGAAACGGATAATTGCGCGGTGTCACTGCAATCTGCTCTCCATATGAAAATTCATAATCTAACGTTCTTCCAAAATAAAAATCTTTTGTTTTATAAGTTGCTGCTGTACACATAATTTTCTCGCAACGATTCCTTACGAATCCCTGCTTTCCTCCTGATCTTATATTTATTTTAAGTCCTGAAACCTTGACTTTTTGCTCTTTTCTCTTATATTTTCCTTAATCGGGGAGGAATTATACCACGGTCAAAAATGTTTGTCAAAAAGTCTTGCAGTGCGATTTCTTTATTGAATATCCAAATCCAAATGTGCTATAGTATTGCTGATAGACTTATTTGTATTAGAGTCCATTCCTTATGGGGGATTAGTATGTACTTACAAAAGGAAGAAACTATTTTAATTGTTGATGACTCAAAATTTCAACGTGCAATTATAAAAGAGATGCTCGGAGAACATTTTCATCTCGAAGAAGCCACTTCAGGCGAAGAATGTTTAATGATCCTTGAGAAAAGCAGCCATCTGATTGACCTCGTTTTACTTGATCTGGTAATGCCGGGGATTGACGGATTCGGAGTTCTGCGACGCAGACAGACGATAGATGCATTTAAAGATATCAATTTTTGCAGATGTATCTGATACAACGGATTCCGGCAAATTCATATGGGATACGGTAAAAGATGCAAACCCGAATCACGTATGCCCGGTCATTGCAATCTGTAGGGAGGGCTCTTTAGACCAGATACAGACAGCAGTTTCCTCGGAAATCATTGACGATCTTCTTTTTTCACCGTTGGAGGTCTCTGTTTTAAAACGCCGGATCAAGGCAAATATTCATCCTGATAAAAATAATGAAGCCGATGCGTAAGCATCGGCTGTTTTTATATACTATGTATTTTCAGTATGCCTGCAATCCGGGTACCCTGTGCAGCCCCAGAATTCCCCGAAACGTCCATTTCTTTTTTTCATCGGAAGCCCACATTCCGGGCAGATTTTTTCTTTCGACTGCTTTTTTGCTGCCGGCATTTTCTCCAATTCTTTTGCCAGATACTCAAATACCTGCTGATTCATCTTACAGTCTGTCAGCGCCCTGTGTGCACCACTTGTTGAAATTCCATAATGCTCTGCAAGATCGCTGAGTCTCCTGCGCCGCCACTCCGGGAAACAGAGCTTTGCAACCCGCAGCGTATCAACATAATCATTCGTTAATTTCTGCTGGAAAAGCCGCTCACAATCCCGATATAAAAATTTCATATCAAATGTCTGGATATTATGACCTACCAGAATATCATCTCCGGCAAATGTTAAAAACTCAGGCAGCACCTGCCCAAAATCCGGCTCATTTGCCACCATCTCATCCGAAATATGATTAACCATACTCGCGGCATACGGAATCGGTCTTTTCGGATTCACAAGCCGGCTAAACTCCTCAACAACTTTTCCACTCCGTACTTTTACCGCTGATATTTCAATGACTTCATCATAAATACAAGATGTCCCGGTCGTCTCCAAATCAAAGAGTACATAATCCGGTACATATCCGCATATCATCTTTCCTTTTTTATTTCCTAACATATCTTCTGCTTTCTAATTATTTGAACTGCCAAATATTTTTCTGTGTTTAATTATTATTCACTTAATCTTGTACCGCATTTCGGGCAATATTCAAAATCTTCCGTTGTGGAAAATCCACAATTTCTGCAGCGTTTCATGCTATATCCGTACCCTTGCTGATTCATCCTTCTTAAATGCTGTGGCAGAATTTCCACATCTTCGCCTGCTGCAATTCTTTTTCCTACTTCCGCATCCAATTCGTACACCGTATTACAGCAACTCGTCTGCACATAATAATGCTTATTCCATTTAAAACACGGAATAAAGAATAAAGATAATACTGTATACGTCATAGAAACCTGAAATCTTCCATACTTTCCACAAATATCACAAATGATCTGTTGGTGAAAGTCAAAATCCTTTCTTCCGGCCGTGATTCCCATCATAAAAAACATGTTGCCTACCTTCTTTTTCTAAAATTCATCTTGCTCATTCCATAATTTTACTTCCAAAATACGCAGATAGCAACGTTAATATACATTATAATTTCCAGAAGAAATCCGCTACGCCAATCATTTTAAAAATTCCCAAAATTCCTTTTACAATCCAGCCCATCATTTTAAATGCAATAATAATAGGAAAAAACATAAGGTAAACTAACAATTTTAACATACGCTGCTCCTTTCATATATCGAAACATTTTTTAAGCTTGGATTTTGTCTTTCCAACATGGCAAACAGTGTGTCCATTCTTTTCACAGCCTCTCTCTTCACTTTTCGCTCTGCCTGTTTATAATATTTTTTCTGCTTTTTCGTGCGTCGTGGAAGATTATGGTAATCATCCTGAATTACAACCTTGGCTTTGTCATGCGCATCTATGTACTCTACTAATTTTACTAACGAATCTGTCTGTTTCACATCTTTTTGTCTGTGAAATTCTCCTCGGATAAGTTCCTGATAATCTGTGTTAACTTCAAATTTATTTCTATGATATAAAAGGTATTTATCTATATCATCTTTTAAATATATTTTCCAAAAACCAATTTTCGTTTTTATATATAATGTTTCTGTATGATCATCAAATTTAAATTCCATTTCTTTTTTGTGTGTCCAGGATAATATTTGCGCTTTATGAGTTCTGACATCTCCTCTGAGTCCTGCGCAATATTTACACTCACAATAACCTTCTTTTTCTGCTTGTTCAACTTTTATTTCCAATCGATTTTGAAATTTGATTCTTTCTGCATATATGCAGCCCATTTTGTGATAAATTTTTCTTTTCTTTGGTGCTTCACTACTTATTACAACTAACATATCCATATCCTCCATTTCCAACTGAAATCAACTTTTCTTGTTATCTCTAATTGTACTCATCATCTGTCCTATAAATCGTACTAAAAAAGGTGTTTTGACAAGTTATTGTTTACATAACTCTGTCAAAACACCTTTTTCTTATTAAAATTATTCTTTTTATTTATTCGTTATCTTCATTTTCTTCAGATAACTATTTTTCAGCTGATTCTCTTCCCTCAATTTCTCATTTTCATCCTTGAGATACTGCATATACTCCCGCGCAAGCTTCACACCGCAGCGCACTGCAACATCGTCATGCTTTTCCATCTCATCCAGCCATTGAAGAAATGATTTTTCCCGAATATCGTTATACTCACTCTCTTTTGCAAAATACATGATTCATTCCTCTTCTTCTGATTTAACATAAAATGTTATCGTTACTGCACACTTGTACCTCATTTGAACATCATATTATTTTCCGTACACACAGCGTTCTCTGCCCGGCATATCTTCTCCTTTGACGTAACGCGCATTAAATTCCATATTGATTTCCCGCAGCTCTCTTTTCCCGTCAATATAGTCCTGATACATTTCTGCCAGCCCGGACATACAGCCATCACAGCTTGCTTCAATATTTCCAAGAGATTCCTTGACAATCGCCTCTCTCTCTTCTTTTGTTGTTTCTGAAATTAAATACATTTTTCTACCTCTCTATACCATCTGTACGAGCCATACATTGCTTCGTACCATAAAATAACCAATTGCTACTTTTATAAGTTCTGTCGCCTGCACGAAGAAATAAACGCTCACAATTCCAAGTCCTGTGTAATGTGCAAGCACAAATGCTGTCGGAACTACAACCACCCAGGTAAAAACCGAATCAAATAAAAAAGTGACCAGCGTTTTTCCTCCGGAGCGCAACGTAAAATAAGAAGCATGACTAAAGGAACAAAATGGCATAATAATTGCCGAAACTGCAATAAAACTGGTTGCAAGCTCTTTGATCTGTTCAGAAGTATTATAAATCTGTGGAAAAAATCTGCCGATCACAAGCATCACGCCCGCCACAAGCGCACAGCAGAATACACTGAAAACAATCATTTTATTATCTGCGTCTTTCGCTTTTTTCAGTTCACCAGCCCCAAGATACTGACCAACCACAATGCTGATACATGCTCCAAGCTGGATATAGATAATGTTAAACAGATTCGTGATCGTAGTTGCAATATTAAGACCTGCCACAACTTCCAATCCTCGAATGGAATAACACTGGGTAACGGTTGTCATACCTGCTGCCCATAAAACCTCGTTGAACATAAGTGGGAAGCCTTTGATAATAATTGCCTTCAATTCCCCTTTTGGCATTCCAAATCCGGTGTACGCACCTTCCAGATACCTGTTTTTCTCCTTGTGGGAATGTGCCCAGATAATAATGATAAATGCTTCTATGTAGCGTGCGATCACAGTTGCCAGTGCTGCACCAATAACTCCTAATTTTGGAAATGGTCCAATTCCGAAAATAAACAGATAGTCCAAAACCGCATTGCTTCCAACTGCTACAAAACTTGCGATCATCGGCACCAACGTCTGCCCGGTTTCTTTAATATTAGTAGCATAGGACTGGTTTACCGCAAATGGAACCAGACCAACCATCATAATGCCTAGGTATTCCAGACCATACTGCAGTGCCACCCCGGTGGCTCCACTTCCTGCCGTGTCGGTGAGATACAGGGAAATCAGATCTGCTCCTTTTGTCGCAAATAATAATATCGTTAATCCCGTTACAAGCAACGTTGCATACAATTTAAAACGGAAAGAATACATATGTCCCTTATGATTTCCTTTTCCGTAATACTGTGCCCCAAAAATGCTGGCTGCAGATGCCGCGCCAAATATTGCCAGATTGTATACAAAAATCAACTGATTGACAATTGCAACACCGGACATTTGCTCGGTTCCCAACTGTCCTACCATAATGTTATCCAGAAAACTGACCAGATTCGTTATGGCATTTTGTAAAATCATTGGCAGCGCAAGATAAAGATACCTTTTGTAAAATGCAGCATCGCCAATATATTTTTCCTTAAATCGTGTTAACATATATTTTTCCTTTATTACATATAAAATCTATTTTTTCTACATCTTCCGCTAATTATAATTTGTCCTCACAAATATATCAATCCCTCTTGTATTCTTTTACAGAACTTATGCAGCTTTATATGCAGGATTATAGCCTTAACCTTTCGCCTGTCTCAAGTTATACACAGTCGCTGAGCCAATGACAAGCACCGCTCCAAAAATGGACAACACACCTATTGTCTCTCCACAAAAAATTGCTACAAGAATAGGATTTAAAATCGGTTCGATCGTAGAAGTCAGCGATGCTGTCACTGGTGAAACACGATCTAATCCTCTGGATAAAAATACATATGACAACCCAAACTGTACAATTCCTAATACCAGAACATATCCCCAGACGGTTGGTGTGAACACTGTCTCTCGCATTAAAAATGGAATTCCCACCACAATACTGATCAGATGAGAGACCATAAGCGACGATTCAAAATCTCCGCCCGGGAATTTTTTGATCAAAAACACGCCTGCGTAAGTCACTCCCGACACAATTGCAAGGATATTTCCCGCCATTCCACCTGTGCTGAGCGATTCAAAAAAGAAGCAGAAAATTCCACATAACACAAGAATGCAGGTTAAAACTGCGTCCTTTTTTGGTTTTTGCCTGTATACGATCCACACGATCAAAATCAAGAAGACCGGTTCTGTAAACTGCAGTACAATTGCATTTGCTGCGGTTGTCATCTTTGTCGCCATGACAAACGTCAATGCCATGACAAAATTTAAAACCGCTCCAAGCAGCACCATTTTATTAAAAACAAACTTTCTCCCCTGTGTTCTCTGATAAGCAAATATCAGAATAAATGATAAAACGCTTCGCACCATGTTGATCGACAACGAGTTCCACGGAATCGATTTGATCAGCACTCCGCCCAGACTGAAACAGATTGCTGACAATAATACATACACGGTACCCTGTAAACTATTTTTATTGTATTTCTTTTCACTCATAACGTATCTTATTATTCAAAATCTATGAAATAATATTCTCCTTCTCTGCTTATCTTACATCCATCTGATCAGTCCATAAACGGCCAGCAAAACTGCCAGATATCCCACATTGGCAATCGTAAACCACCTGAAATATTTTCCTTTCTGTTCGTTATAGTGATGTGCATAAATTTTATATGAGATCAGACTTGCCATTGATGCAATCAAGGTACCAAGCCCTCCAATATTTACACCCACTAATAATTTTGCATAGTCCTTTGTAAATCCAGAAAGTAATAAGGCTGCTGGAACGTTACTGATCATCTGGCTTGCAACGATACCGACTCCAACTTCCCGGCCACTCACAAACTCCTGTAACACATTCCTGATTGTCTCAATTTCTCCTATATTCCCAGTAAAAATAAAAAAAGCGATAAATGTGAGAATTAAACTGTAATCTACCGTTTTCAACACTTGTCTGTCCATGATAAAGACCGTCACAAACACAACAATGAAAGCCACATAGTACGGCAATACTCTCACAACGACAAGCAGACTCATCAGAAATAAAATCAGATAAACTGCATTTTTTTGATGTGTTTTTCTTCGAAGATGTAACCTTTCTTTTTCAATTTCATGGTCGCCGTTATTTTCTTCGAGTGTAAATTCAATCTTCTCTTTTTTTCTGCATACAACAGCAACGGATAACAGCAGCAATATACCGGATGCTAACGTATATGGACCTATAATTCCTATAAATGTTGACATTTTCATCTCTGCAAGATTGTAAAGATATAAGTTTTGCGGATTTCCAATAGGTGTCAGCATACTTCCAAGATTGGCTGCGAGTGTCTGAACTATGATTACCGGTATTAATAATTTTTCCTGATTACATTTCCGCAAAGTCAGCATTGCAAAAGGAACAAATGTGATCAATGACACGTCATTCGTAATAAACATGCTAAAGAAAAAACATAAAAAGACCAACACAAGCGATAACTGCATTGTATTTTTTGTTCTTTTTAATAGGCTGCTTCCAATCATATCAAACAAGCCATTTCTCTGGAGTCCTGCCATAACCGTCATCAGGCTTAATAAAATTCCCAAGACGCGGAAATCAATATAGTTTACATAATTCAATGTTGGTTTTACAAAAAAAGCGGATACCATTGCAAGTGTCATTGCCACGCATAATACCGTATCTTTTTTTATAAAGCCTATTACTTTTTCTTTCATTATTAAATTCTCCAACGCTGTTTTTTGATCTGTTCTTCTTTTCTCAAATAAGCAGCCTCATCCATAAAAGATATTAGTTCAAGAGTACAAGCCTGTCTAATGCATGGTAAAGCCCATCTTCATCAATATGTGATGTTACCATGTCGGCTCTCTTTTTGACTTCTTCCCTTGCATTTCCCATCGCAATGCCAATTCCGGCATAATCCATCATCTGCAGGTCGTTTGGTCCGTCTCCGATTGCGATACTGTCCTCTCTGGGAATCCCCACATATTCCAGATATCGCTTCATCCCGGTTGCTTTATGGATGCCGTTGATTCCAACTTCGCCACAGTAATCATCCGCCCCGCTCAGGCTTAGTGCCACTACATCAAAATAAGGCTCCAGATCTGCATGCACTCTCGCCACTCCAAATGGTGCATCATAATAGATCAGTTTTTCTTCCTTCTCATTATTCCAGACATCTTCCTGAATAAAAAATTCACCTACAAGCTGACGCAGATGCTCCTCCGTGATTCCCATATCGCTCATAATTTTTAAAATCTGCTGTTCGCTCCGTTTATTCATGACAACTCCTGCATCTGTCTGGAAGCAGTAAACAAAATTATTTTTTTCCATATAATCTACAATAAATTTTCTGTGTTCTTCATCAATGACAGCATGATAAATTTCTTTTCCATCTGCGATCACCTGTGCTCCGGCTGCCGTAACCATTCCACTGAATCCAAGATCCAATAGCATCTGCGGCAATTGAAAAAGACTTCGTCCACTGCACACGACCAGTTTGTGGCCGTTCTCTACCGCCTTTCTGATCGCAATTTTGGCTGATTCAGGGATAATGCCTTTATCATTTACAATTGTTCCGTCTACATCTAAAAATACAACTTTCTGATTCATACTTTTTCCTGTTCTCTATTTTTTCGGCTGTGAAATTACTATCACAATGTAAAAATTATTTTATACATTTTTTCACAAAACAACAAGAGGTTATCACACATAAACACATTTTATCACAGACGCACTCTATCATACATCTGAATATGCCTATGCACTGACAACCTCCTGTCTTTGCGCAATTTATTAATTTTAGATATTGAAAGCCAACTGTGTTGTACCTCTAATGATGTAAACCTTCTTATTTGATATATCCGGCTTTTACTAAAGGATTCTTAATCATCGGTGCTACAATGATCGCCACGATCATTTTTGCGATATCACCAATTATAAATGGGATTACACCAGCCATCAAAGCTGCCTTGAATGTCATTTCTGCCTCATAAGCAAGCCATGCTGTTCCAAGTGCATAACAGACTGCCGTTCCTAAAACCATTCCAACAAAATACATCACTCTTTTTCCCGGAAACTTCTCAATAAACCAGCCACTGATCATTGCCAGAAAAATAAATCCGATCAGATAACCACCTGTCGGTCCAAATAATTTTGCTGGGCCTGCCGAAAAACTTGAAAACACCGGGACTCCAACTAAGCCGATCAATAAATAAATCACATAAGACACCGTTCCTTTTTTCCATCCAAGCAATATTACGGTAAAATAAATTGCAAGATTTGTCAGGGAAATTGGAACCGGTCCGATTGGCACTGATAATGGTCCTAAAATACAGGTAATTGCCGTCATAAGGGCAATGATTGCTATTGTTGATGTTGATATTTTTTTCTCATTCATTGTTAACTTCTCCATACACTTTTATTTGAGCTGCTGTATGTCTATCCGTGAATACGTCTGACACGCAAAAATAGTGTTACTGTTTATGCGTACTTCGTTCCAGTAACGCTTCGCTCGTACTCACTTATTCTATAAAATATCGTTTCGATTGTCAACCTGTATTTTATTCTTAGTTAACATTATTCATTTAACAATTATTACACCCATATTCTTGTACCAAATTGTCAGACATGATAACACATCTTTATCAGCAAGGTTCTGTTGATATCCGTGATTGTGTAAGTAAAACAAATACCGCCTCCCTCGCAGCCCACAAAAAATGCAGCTTCTTTATTGCAGAGGAAAACGGTATCTATTATCCTTCCAATACGGTTAATAACAAAACTTACGGCATGCGATACTTTATCCGATAAATCCGGCAAATCCGCATAATAGCACGATTGCACCAAGAATAATACGGTACCATCCAAACACTTTGAAATCGTGTTTCTTAATATATCCCATTAAAAATTTAATTACAACGAGCGACACTGCAAATGCAACAACCATTCCCACCACAAGGATTACACCTTCCTGAGAAGTCATAGTTGCGTTCATCAAAAACTTTGCACCTTTCAAAAGACTGGCTCCAAACATAACCGGGATTGCAAGGAAAAATGTATATTCCGCTGCAACAGTTCTGGAAATTCCAAGTAATAATGCTCCGACAATTGTTGCTCCAGAACGGGATGTTCCTGGAAAAATCGCTGCGATCAGCTGAAACATTCCTATCCAGAATGCCAGTTTATAATCAATTCCGACAAGGGTATTCACCTTTGCCTTTTTTCCTTTGTGATAATTCTCAATCACAATAAATGCTACACCAAACAGGATCAACATAATTGCTACTGTCTGGTAATTGTAAAATAATGCTTCCAACTGCTCATCAAAAAGTACACCTACAATTGCAGCCGGTACACAGGATACTAAAATGTGAAACCACAGTTTAAATATATCCCATTTTATATACGCACCTGCGCCAGTTTTCGCCAATGGTTCCTTGTTATCCTTTTTTCCAAATGGCCAGATCTGATTCCAGAATAAAATTACAACTGCAAGAATTGCTCCGAGCTGGATCACGACTTCAAACATACTGTAAAATTCATCCGATACATTCAACGATACAATCTCATTTAGAAGAATCATATGTCCTGTGCTGCTGATTGGAAGCCATTCTGTAATACCTTCCACGATACCAAATAATATTGCTTTTAAAATTTCTATCATTTTTCCCGCCTTGCCTGATCCTGGCAAATACCTTTCTTTCTTTTTTATGCTTCATAAAATGAAAAAAGAACCCATATTGCTATGGATTCTTAAGAGGCGACAACCAGATTCGAACTGGTGATCAGGGTGTTGCAGACCCACGCCTT
>OGDJ01000229.1_pt1 | contig 42601 bp, 43 predicted proteins | sample 1570401 | NCBI WGS metagenome assembly OGDJ01 (sample SAMEA2582185, study PRJEB24529) | metagenome | biome: Human gut stool | place: China | collected 2011
ACCTCACGGGGCATCCAGTCCAGTTCATAGTCCGGCGTGGCGGTATGCCCGTCCAGCGATACGGCGATGTGCGCTTTGATTTGTTCCATATTGTCAGGTATTAAAGTGATATAAATCCCTACTGTCTTGGCACGTTAGCCGCAACCCCAAAAAAGAAAGCGTGGCATGACGCTGTTTCAAAGTAGAGGTACTGGCATACCCAAAAGAGGAAACAGTGCAGCCACGCTATGACAAACGCATAGCATATCCTGCGCTGAATATCCCCACATTTTGAAAAGTGCCAGTTTTCTACTTTGGGACGTTCGGCGAACGTATATGTTATATATAAAGGCAATATTCCGGCAACCGCCGTCCAACTGCCGTTACTTTTCCGTGTAACTTCTGCAAAGTTAAGCAAATACCCTGAAAAATCACGTGCAAACAGAAAAAATCCTGCCGTGTTATCACAACAGGGCAGGATACAAGCACCTAAAAATACACAAGTTCAGCCCATACGCCTACGGGCAGCTTGCGTTCCTTTGAAGATGATATGAACCGATGACAAAACAGCTTTGGTTCGCCGTGTCTTTGGTGATGATGTCCCTTTCCCGCATGAAGCGGATATAGCTCTTTGCGGTGCGCTCCTTGATGTCCAATACCTGCTGCAACTGCTCGCAAAGGTCTATGTAGGTGATGCGTGTCTGCCGCCCGAAGATGTCACGTGCGACATTCACCAGTTCCCTTTCCTTGCGCTTCTCCTTTTCCTCACGTGGTTTCTCGCCCTTGTACACGTGCATCCCGGCTTCCTTGTCCCAAGCAAAGAGCATCAGCGGCACGTCCAGCGGGCTTCCGTCCCTTACTTTCAGGGCTTTTACCACCGACTGGGTAGGTTCTTCGTCTTTCTCAATGGACAGGATAGTAGCCGCCTTGCGCTGCAACTCGCTGCCCAAATGTCCCCGCAGTTTCAATCCGTTGGGGACGAAGTGCAGCACGCACAGAATACACGTGTTATAGATGCCCGCCAGCCGATAAAGTTCATCTATCACCGCCACGCTTTCCGCTTCATCGTTGGCACTCTTAACAAGGTCGGCGATGCCGTCAATGACGACCAACTGGATGCCGCCGTACTGGTAGTAGAACTTGTCCATGCTTTGTACAATGGCGTTCAGGCGTTCTTTGCGTGACATACCGGTAAGACAAAACGCTTTCAGTTCATCGGGTTTGTCCGGCTGTTTGGCACGTGCCAGCAGGTTGCTTACATTCTTGAACAGTTGCACTTCCGACTGTTCGGTGTCATATAGCAAGACCGCCTTGTGCCTGCCGTTGGCGGTTATCTGTATGCCCAGCGTATCTATGTCCGCACCAGCCGGGCAGATGCAGCCCGCCACGATTGCGGCTACATAATTGCTCTTTCCCGTTCCCTCGCCCCCGGTGATGCCGAACAGGTTGCCTTGTGTTCCTAACGGAACGTCACCCGCCGAAATAATCTCTTGCGCTTTGGCGGGCGGGTTGTTGAAATCTATCTCGCACGATTTAAGCATAATCAATGTGTCGCTATACAGGTTGTCTAAAAATTCGATAAACAGTTTCAGGAAATCTTCACGGGTGTTCCCGGCTTTGAAGTAGTCGGATATGTCCTTTTCCTCTTTCGTTCCCGGAAGCGGCAGCAGCAGGCGTTTCACGCCAAATTCTTCCAACAGTTTTTCCTGCTTGCATGAACTTTCCCTGCCCGTCTTGTCCATGTCAAAGAGCAGGACGATGTGTTTGAAGCGGAACGTCAGCCGATAGACCAGCGTGGGCGGTATCGTCACCGTTTCGCTGTTGAAGCAGATAGCGTGAAAACCGTGCGCCGCCAGCGAAAGCACGTCTTTCTCGCCGCCCGTGATGAATAGCGTGTCGCCTTTGGCTGGCAGTTGTTCCAGCCCGAAACAGTAGTTCTCACCGAAGCTGCCGCCGTAGAGGAAGCGGGGCGTGGAGAACGGGCGGTACAGCTTGATGTGCTGTTTGCCCTTGTAGCCGTACATGGGTTCTGCCACCGATGAAGTGTAGGTGTACGGTTTGCCCTCTGCCGTTTCGCTGTTGTATTCCCGGAGCGAGCAGACCTTGTAACGTTCCAGCAGTTCGGGCGTGATGCCGTACTGTTGCCAGTACACCAGTTCGGCAAGCGGGAACTTCTGTTCCCGGAACTGGTAGGGCTTGACGGGCTTTTCGGGCGTTTCTTCGGGTTTGTCCGGCACTGCCCGGCAGACGGTTGCCGGGGGAACGGAAACCGGAATGCCGGAAGCCAGCCCCAAGCCCAAATCCCGGTCGATGATTTCCAGTATCTCCACGAAGTCAGCCGCCCGGTTGCAGTCCAGCCCCTTTAACTGCCCCACGAGGAAGAAACAGTCGCCGCTGTAACTGTCGTTGCCGAAGTCCTTCATCTTGTAGATACCGCCCCGGCGGTCGAAATAGATGTTGCAGGAAGCCTTGCTGTCCTCGTACAGCGGGTTAAGGAAGTTGCGACCTATGCGCCAGTTTCCGGGCAGGTAGTGTTTGAACACCGCCAGCCCGTTACTTGTTCTTTCTAAGATTTCCTCTTTCCTTAGCATACAACTGGTGGTTGGTTATCAGGTTGTCGATGTTCTCCTTGTTGCTCCTTATCAGGCGTTCTTCCAGCATCCGGCGTATCTCGCTGACCTTGTAGAAGTAGCGTCCCCTGATGTTGGAATAGGCGATAGTCCCCGACACCCGCAGGCGTTGCAGGGTCTTTTCGCTTATTTTCAGGAACGTGCAGACCTCGTAGCTGTCCACCCACATGTCTTCCTCGCTTTGCCTTGCCGTTTCCATGTGGTTGAAGATGTAGTCGGCAATGGCGGTAATCTTGTTGTCCAGTTCCTTGTAGGCTTTGGACTCGAATGTTATTATTTCCATAACGGTAACTGATTGATTTGCCGCAAAGTTCGGGTGTCCTGAAAAATAAAACGCCACAGATGTACCCACCTGTGGCGAAATAAATTTTGTTAAAGCACGGTTGCCTAATCCTGCTCCCTCATGCGCATCAGCAACCTGTCTTTCAGGGTGGAGAGGAAGCCCGTTCGGTCTTTGGTCTTGGCTTTTAGTTCCATGTAGGTGTGGTAGAAGTCGCCGAGGTCGATGTCGAACACGTATTCAAAGTAGGCTACAATCTCCTTAATATCAACCGTCCCCTTGTTCAGACAGCCGCAGGCGTCCAGTGCGTAGATAAGTTCCACCAACGCCCTTTTCGTCCCCGTCCAGCGCAACACCTTTCCCATGAAGCCGTTCTTCACCCGCTTGCGTTGTTCCCGGCGTTCCAGCTCGTGCAGACGGTTGGTGAGGTATATTTCCAGCAGTTCGTTGGCTAAAATCTTGGCTACCTTGAAATCGTGACTGGTGCTGAACTGTGGGTCTGTTTCGTAATAGAAACTGTCCACGATGATTTGTATGTCAGGCTTCCCACGCATGAAATACTGCCTGTCCAAGTAGGTGGCTTTCGTTCGGTGGTACTGGTAGAACGCCAAGTTCCGCTGGAACGACTTTGAAATCCGGTCGGTTTCCGACAGCAGGTAGTCCCTTTGCACTTCCTCGCTGCCGCTGGGGAAGCGCACCTCTATCTTGTAAACGGTGTTGTAATAGATGATTTTGCTCGCTAAAAGCGGTTTCAGTTCCTTGAAGAAGTGTATTTCTTCTTCCGTGCTGGCGAACGGGTAGGAGATTATAAAGTTTTTGAGTTCGCCCAGTATCTCTTGCAGGTAGTCCACGCACAGGCGGCAGAGCGTCAGCGTGTCCGCTGCGGTGTCCTCGTATTCCTGTATCTGCCATTCCACTTTTTGAAGCAGTCCGGCGAAGTATGTTTCCAACGGTATCTTATGTTCCATAACCTTGTGCTTATCTTTTATGAAGCACAAAGTTACGGGCATAAAAAATCTGTTTTATTCTTGATTTTTCACATTACGTTCTTGTAACTGTGCATTTTCTTGTTTCCTGCGCTTTTCTGCGTATCTCGCCCGGTGTGTCCAGCAAGTAAGCCTTGCAGAAGTCGTTCAGGTTCGATGTCGATGCGAACCCGGTGGTGAACGCCACTTCGGTAAGTGTGAGGTTGGTGTTCTTCAGGTAGTGTTCCACGTCCTTTGCACGCTCCTTTATCACCCATTCCTTAGCCGTGTACCCGGTCATTTTCTTTACCTTCCGTCGGAACGAGCCGTATTCCATGCCGCATTTGTCCGCCAGTTGCTCGGCATCATAGACCATGTAGCCTTTCAGACGCACCATTTCGGTGAATGTCTGCCTGCCCAGCTCCGGCAGCATCCGTTCGGCGTGGCGCAGTTCCTTTTCCGTCACCAGCAGGCGGTTGTCTCTTACCGGGTTTCTCCGTAGCAGGTGGAAAGCGTGGCATACCGTGTTGTACACGTTGCAGAGGTACTGCCGTCCCGGTCGCATCCAGTGGAGCGCATCGCAGTAGGCGGTCAGTTCGGGTATCTCGTCCCGCTTGCGGTGCTGTTCCGCCAGTTCGTCCAGTATGGCGTAATGGGTGGTGGACATACCCAGCAGGATAATGATTGCCTTGTAGTCCTTGTATGCCGCCAGTGTCGGCGTTTCCGGCAGGCTCTTGAGCGTGTCGCACACGTGGGCGCACAGCCGCCCGTCCTTGCTGAACGGTTCAAGTTCCAAGTAGTTGTCCATTTTCCGGCTGTTGTGCAGCAGCCATGTTACCTTTTCGTCCAGTTCCTTGCAGGACGCTTCCAGCTCCGCTTCGGGAGCGGGCAGCAATAATGATGTAATCCGTTGTTCCATATCTGAATAAATTGATTTGTTTGCTGTACGTTACCCGGTAGCCCATAGCCAAAACTTTTGGATTAGCCGCCAAACCACGTGATAAAGGAACATGGCGGCAAGCATAAGAAAACCTGCCCGCAGGAAATATTCTTCAATGCGCTGCCAAACGCTCGTTTTTCGTTCGGGCATCAGTATGTCCGCCACTTCCTCAAAGGTCTTGCAGGCGAAAATCACTTGCCGGAACTCGTCTGCGCTGTTCCAGCATTCTTCCTTGAACCACCGTGTCTTGGGGTATCGTTCCGCTACCAGTTCTTGCAGTTTTCGTAGTGGGAACGGTTCGGGGTTGTCCCCGTACTCGTATTCAATGGAAATCACACGTCCCTGCATCCTGATACAATATCCGAATATCCCTTGCCACTTCACTTTGTGCGCCCCCTTTTCAACATATTTCGTCCCGGTTGCATCCACTACAATGTAGTTCTTCCGCTTCTTCAACAACTCGGTATTGGTCGTTGTGTACAGTTCTTCCTTGCGAAACACGTATATCATGTTGCCTTTGGGGGCAAAGCTGAATATCGGGTATTTAAGTCGGGCTTTCATTGGAAATAGTCTATTGTTTTATAAAAGCAAAATAAAGCAGGGTAACACCTACCACAACCCCGAAAAAGATACAACCTGTAATAATGAAAGCCCAATCGGGGTAATGGAAATCAAGTTCTTCATAAGGAATGGCAGTTTTCTTTATACATCTGTTCCATACCCATATCAGAACTTTTCCAAATCTATTTACTGTGATAAGGTTACTCATATTGATTAATGGTTTGACAAGGAGCTGCGTTTAGCAGCTAACTTGGCTTGTTATCAGTAGATTTAACTATCCCAACTACCATTTCTTACTTTCTCTATTTCTTCTTCTGTAAAGAAACACATTAAATACCCTTCCAAAGTATATTCTGGCAAGTTGTATTGTTTTTCTGTTTCATTCATCCATATTTCAATGTCGCACAAATCTTTCCCATATAAATGTTCCTTTATACACTCATAAGTGAAGGACTTTGGCAATTGCATGAACAAAAATCCATGTTCCATTTTCATGGCTTGAAGTAGCTCTTCATCTATAACACAACGGATATACTCTTTCCCGTTTCCGTCTTTTATGGATAAATAGAGAAAATCATCTTCTTTATTCGCTTCTCCGTAAGCATCTGTACCCATTAGATACGAAAATCGTTCATATTCCGATTCACAAACAAGACCATTAAAGGTTGATTTAAACTCTTGCCCACCTTGGTTGTTATCAAGTACTACAACTGCGACATTATTATTACCAAGATTTATTACAAAAACTTCATCCATATTATTTTGTTTTTATTAGTTATACTTTACTGATAATGGTTTAGCAGGGAACGGCTTGTCCGTTATCCTGCTTCGTTAACATCATATTTTATTCTCATTCCAGTGTACCATATCAATACACCATAATAACAAGGTCTTTTTGCGCTTCAACGGCTTCATCGAAAATGAAATTCAAGTCGTCCATTTCCTGCTCGTAATCATAATCTCCGATACCGTTACCCTCTTGCAGTGAGGTGTATTCCGTCCGCTTGCTCTCCAAATCTGAAACGGGTATGCTGATGATATAGGGAAAATCATCACTCAAAGGAATAGGGATGAATGTACTTTGACTGTCCAGTTGCCAAAGGTTTTCCGCACAGTAGATTTGCGTTCCGTAATGGTTGCAAATCTTTTCATACACATACCCGTACATGAAAGCAATTTCGGGATAACGGATTTCTCCGTTCACTATATCTGCCAATGCTGCATAAGCATCTTTATCCGTGTTTAGGCTATCGCTGAAATAATCGTTCAAACTGTCAAGTTCCTGCTTCAACGCAATTTTTAGTTGGTTTATCAGCAAATTATCACAAGCACCATAAACGGATTTTACCTTATCGGCATCAGTCAAATAAGCATAAACCGAGTAACTCATATCTTGTCTTTATTTAATGTCGTTCCAATGTACCATATCGTATGGATAATAGGGCAACCCTTTAAGGCTGCTATCATCCAACCCCAAGACCTTGACCAACGCACCACTTTCAAAGCTCCAATAGCCGTCATGTCTAATACCATATTTATGGTCGTCATGCCAAGCACAATCAGAATGACCTCGATACCATTCCTTTTTAAGATACTTCTCTAATTTCTGAATGGACAATTCTTTACTTTGATTGTTGCTGGAAATTATAGACAATGTACTTTGATAAGGAACTGGAAACAATACTGTGTCAGAACATCTTTCCCAATCGGTTAATCTGTATTTTATTAAAAAATCATATAAGGCATCATTAACATTTTCATTGTCAATCATGCTTGATAATATCCTTATATTTTGTTCATCTGTATCTAACATAATTCCAATAGACAACATCCATAACATCTGTACATACATACCGGTAATCGTCCAATGATTTGTTAGCGTTTTCACTAAATCATTGTAATCATATTTCAATTTTGCCATATCTTCCCCAACTGAATACTTGGTTAGAAATGAATTCAATTTACATCCAAAAAGTGTAACTGTTTTATTGTAAGCAACATTAGAATTTGGAGCAGAGTATAATTGAATATGCTCTTTCTCTGCATTGATAATTTCCATAATACTGCTTTCTAACTGTTTACACCTTTTGGAATATCCAGCAAGTTGTTTCCTATACTGTTCTTCAGTAAAAAGTTTATCTCTTGTTTCCATATATGGTACACTGTTTTTGATGTTAATGGCTAAGCGGGGAACGCTGTCAAGCGTTATCACGCTTCGTTATCTATATTTTCAACTGAATCAGAATGGAATTTTAGAAGCATAAGCCGCATAATATTTTCCTTATCTTCCCAATATTCCTCGTCTATTTTATTCAACTTGGTGATTTCGTTTTCTGTCAAATGCTTGGGAATATCCCATAGCTCTTGTAATTGGCTGTCATTTTCCAATCTTTGGATGATGCTGTATGCCTGTATAAGAAGTTGTTCTGTATATGTTGCGTTAATTGCTCCCAGTCCTTTGATTGCAAGCAAATAAGCATCATAGCCCCAATTACAGAAGAATTGAAGAAATCCACCATTATACATTTCAAGTTCCAGCCAATATAATGCGGCGACCATACTGTCTGTTTCCCCCATATCTTGATAATCGGGACGAATTTCTGTAAACTTACGTCCAATAGGGGAAAAGGATTGCTCCCAATATTGTTCTAAATTTTCCATTCTTATTGCTTTTGTTATAGATAATGGTTTGGTGAGGAACAGCGTTCAGCTGTTATCTCGACCTTGTTAGTTGCTTACTATATTTACTTAATGATTTCAATGTCTTGAATAGGTATATAACCTATATGGGCATTAAAAATGGAATTTATTCTACACCAGTCATTTACTATTTTACTTATAACAACAGGCATTCCAAAACTAACTGCTATACCATCTTCTCCTTCGGTAATTTTTTCTCCATCAGGTAAAGAATAAATGTAGGGGCTGCATAGTATGGCACTATCTCCAACTTGTGGCGTAAAATTCGTCCTTTTAGCATTCGGGGGGCTCTGTAATATTATATTATACTGAGCTTCCATACATTTCGTAGATAAGAATAGGTATGCTTCAAAACAGTCATTACATTCATTCTTTTCAGGAAAATGCTCTATATGAAAACCCGGAGTGTCAGCATACAACTTTCCGTGAGTTTCATCTCCTCTATTATATACCCCATATATCAATCGCCCATTAGAATCATAATATGCGATACTATGCAATGCACCCCCGTCAGCCCATCGCTTAAATACTTTCCTAATATTGTTATCGCTATCGAAATACATAGTGAACAATATATTGGCATTCTTAATTTGACCATCATCTAAGATTTTGTATGAATGGATTTGATCGAATTCCATATATTCATCCTCTATTACTTTTCCTAAACTATCTAAAGGAACAAGGTATGCAATTCTCAAAGGCATTTTGTTTATTGCATCAATCTCTGTTTGAATAGTTTCCTTATAGTTTTGTGCAAAAGTATAAGGTGAAAGCAAGAATAAAATATAAAGTATAATTACTCTTTTCATATTGCAACTAATGGCTTGACAAGGAGCTGCGTTAGCAGCTAACTTGGCATATTAATAATAATTATCATCCAACAACTACGATTTTCAATGTTGTTATTCGTATAAAAGATTCACATTCAGTAGAGGAATACTCTCTTTCAAATCTCCCTTACTTCTATGAATTAAGAATGAAACTGATACTGTTTCAAATTCAGAATCTTCAAGAATATAAGGGGTTAAGTGTACTATTTCACCTTTGCCATATAATGAAATTTTTGTCCATTCTTTTTGTGTAAATTCCGGCCACTTTCTTAGTGCATATCCTGGAATTAAGCTCAATTCTTTTATGTCTTCTTTTATGCGAAAGCAACCTTCTTGGCTGAACTTCCGTCCCAATAAAGGACGGATAGAGTCTGTATCTTCAGTACTGTAAATTGGATATGAATATGGATGAATGCCCCAAGTTATTATGATTATTTCTTCTTCAAATAGTTCGTCGATTAGCTCTGTGTTTGAAAATTCGTCGATTAAATCCAATTTCTGATTGCCATACTTTCGAGTTATTATTTCATTCATCTTCGGTAAGTCCACAAGACAGAAACCGAGATAATCATAAGAATCAAAATATTTGTCAAATACAAAGGAATCCGATTTCTCATTTACTTTCGTTTCAGAAAAATAGAAATAAATAGTGATGATTTCGACAGGTATTGGAAGTACATCTATAAATGGTAATGTCTGAGCTGGCTTGTCTTTGAAAATCTTGACTCCTACATTAAATTCTCCTTGTAATTTCATATTAATTCTATATTCGGGCAAAGTTCCATTTGGGAACAACAATCTTATATCTGACTTATCGTTCATATATACCTTCCCTAAAACTTCTTGATTTATCAGTTCACCTAATATAGAATCACTAAATGTTAATTGATTTTCAACTTTCTCAAACACACATCTAACATTATATTGACCCGATACACTATTCATAATATTAGGTATAGCATAGCTTATATGGTCTATACATAACTGTAAATTACCTATTAAGTCACTGCTACCTGTAAAAGCTATTGTTTCTATATTTTCCATATTGAGTATTATATGTAGTTGATTATATATGAATCTTGTTACGAACTTAATTATTATTAATTTTTCGATAAACGCACCTTATGGTGTAGTTCCTATTCACTATTAAATCATTGCCTAATCATCATCCAAACAATCCAGCGGATTGGGGATTTTTGCTTTATAGGCGTTCGATACGTGCAGATAAATTGCCGTTGTTTTTATATCGGTATGTCCCATAAGTTCCTGTATGGTTCTTAGGTCTGTCCCTTGTTCCAGCAGGTGGGTGGCAAACGTGTGCCGGAGCATGTGCAGGTGTACCCGATGCTTTATTCCGGCTTTCCTTGCCGCTTCTTTCAATATCTTAACCAATGCGCTGGGTGAGTATTGTTCGCCTGCCTGTTCGCCCTCAAAAAGCCATTTTTGCGGTCTGTATTCCCGGTAGTAATCCCTTAGTTCGTTGAGCAGCTTTTCCGACAGTAGGGAATACCTGCACTTCTTGCCTTTCCCGGCAATCCTGATTAGCATCCGTTCGCTGATGATGTCTTGGGGTGTCAGGTTCAGAAGTTCGCTTCGACGTAGCCCGGCAGAGTAAATGAGAGAAATCATGCACCTGTGTTTCCGATTGGATAACTGTGCGAAGATGCTTTTCATTTCTTCCCGGCTTAATACTTCGGGCAATGCCTTGTACTCTTTTGCACGGGCTATCCCGCCATAATATTGCCGCTTGCCTTTCCGGACTTTCTCGTAATAGAACTTGATAGCGTTGATACGCATATTCTGCTGGGTGGCGGATATGTGCTTTTCCTTTACCATGTGGAGCATATAGCTGTTTATGTCCTCGACCGTCAGCAGGTCAAGGTCTTGCCCCTTGTGGTATTCCATGAAGTCGCTGAAATAGATTTTATAGGCTTTTATGGTGGAAAGGCTGTACCGCTTCTGTTCCAGCAGTTCGAGGTAGCCTTTCGGCAGTGTGTATTCCCTTTTAGGTTTGGGATGCCGCACGTAAACCCGGCTGTAATCAATATAGGCGTGGGGCGAATAGCGGTCGTAAAAATCCGGCAGGCTGAAAGCGGCTGACGCTATGTATGCAGAGCCGTTACCAGCCATTTCCATGCCCGTGTCTTGGGCGAGCAGCAGGGCGACAGCCTGACTGTTCGCATATTCTATCCGTATGTAATCCGCACCGTCCCTTGTTTCTTTGTGTAGCACGATGCTTCCTCTTTGTTTCTGAACCTTATCCATGTCGCTGAATTTTGCTTCGCTCCAAAGATAAGATAAAAATATCACTTTTTGAACATCTGTTCAAAAATAATAGAGGTTAAAAAAACAAAAGAGTATCAGGCTTTAAGCAGCGAATAGATATGGCGAAAATTTTCTGCCAGTTCGTCCACGTTCAGACCGTTCAGAAATGCTTGTTCGTATGACAGTCCTAAAAACATTTGCCGGAACATGATAGCCGTTTTCTTCACGTCCGTGTTGCTCCTGATTTCCCCGCTTTCTTTTGCCTTCTGTATGACTTTCTCCCATAGGTCATAGTCTTGTCGGTAGATTTTCTCAATTTTCTGCCTGATGCCCGGATAGTACATACGCACTTGTGACAGAAAGTGAAAGTAGTAGAAGTTAGGACTACAATCATGCGGGCTGCTATTATCACCAATCAGTTCAACAATCCTTTTCATGGAAGCGGCTACCCCCGCCACGTATTGCCCGATGAACTCCGTCAACGTATCGGCAGGAGCGGCAAACTTGTTTTCCGGTTCGTGCATTTGCAACACGTATTTGTCCGCCACAGCCATGAATAAATCCAGCTTGTGCGGAAAATAATAAACGATACCCGTTTTTGTCACCCCGCAGGCTTTGGCAAGCGTGATGATGCTTGCTTTCTCGTAGTTCATCCTGACAAATACGCCGAACGCTTTATCTATTACTTCTTCACGGTTAGTTATTATCATACACGTTTGTTTTTAATCGGTTACGAAGATACGGATTTTGTTTTAAGCATTTGTACCCCAGTGCTTTTTTTTAGTGCAAGGTGCAAGTATATATTTATATATATAGCTTGCACCTTGCACTAACCCAAAAATATTTATTATCAGATATTTGCGAGTTTCAAAAGAAAGCCGTATCTTTGAACCCGAAAGTTAGGCAGACAAACAGCGGTCAAAGTTGGACAAGCCCAACATCTGAAAATCGTTACTGTTTCGTTACCTATTTGAAATTTTGAAAGCAAAGTAGCTGAAATATAAGCGGTTAGAGTTATAGGTTCAAAACCCTGTCTCTCCGCTGAAACAAAAACGAAGGACTTCACAAAAGCCTTCAAAAAGTCATTCAAAGCACCGTATATCAGCTGATTACGGTGCTTTTTTATTTTTGCGCCCCAACAAGGTGAAGGCCTGAATGTAGGGTTTAGCCTTCAAAGTTCGGTCATTATTTGCTACATTTACTGCTACACTTTGAAGACCCCTCAAAAAAATGTAGCAGTGACCGAAAAATGAAGCCCATTTTGAAGCCTATAAAATCATTGATTCATAACTGATTATGTAGAACTTTGTAGCCATGGTGCTACATTAAATTTGAGTCGTTATGAGAATGATTTTTAAAGTGTCGTACTATGTACGTTCAAACTACGAAAACAAGCAGGGAAAGTCTCCCTTGATGATCCGGATTTTCCTGAATGGTGAAATGCTGAATGTCGGTTCTTCCGGTATCTACATTGACAAGAAGCTATGGAACAATTCCACCAACCGGGTAAAGGGGCGTGGAAGCGAATCCTTGAATCTGAATGCTCAGCTGGACAACATCTCAAATTCGCTGCAGATGATTTTCAAGAAGCATGAATTTGACGAAGACCTGACCCTTGACAAAATCAAAAGTATCTTTTTGGGCAAGAATAAGGTCAAGACTACGTTTGTGGAGTTCTATGACAAGTATCTGGAGGACATCAAGGCTCAGGTTGGTGCAGGGAAAAGCATAGCCTTGTATCACAAATATTCGGCAGCCCGAAGCCATTTTGTGAATTTCCTCCATGCCAAATACGGCAGAAAGGATCTCATGCCGGGTGAACTGACGCATCTGATTATCCATGATTTTGAAATATACCTGAAGACCGTGGTTTCCCTGAAGTCAAATTCGGCTACCAAGACGCTCAAATTCTTCAAGACCGTAGTTATCTTTGCTCAGAAGTGCGGTGTGATGACGCACGACCCTTTCTTAAACCACCACTTTCACCTGGAACCGGTGGATCGGGGTTTTCTTACGGATGAAGAAATACAGCGCATCATGCAGAAAGATTTTGAGATACCTCGGCTTGAAATGGTGAGGGACGTTTTTATCTTTTCCTGTTTCTGTGGGCTTGCCTACATCGACGTGGCTCACCTGACGCAGGAAAATATCATCATCCTTGATAACCGTCCGTGGATTATCATCAACCGTCAGAAGACCAATGTACAGAGCAATATCCCATTGCTGGAGATACCGCGGATGATTCTTGACAAGTACAAGGGAAAGATCAAGGAGAACAGACTACTACCTGTTTTGTCAAATCAAAAGATCAATGCTTACCTCAAAGAGATTGCCGACCTTTGTGGCATCAAGAAACGTCTCAGCTACCACCTTGCACGTCATACGTTTGCAACGATGTTGCTCAGCAAGGGTGTTCCTATTGAGTCCGTTTCAAAGATGCTGGGACATACCAACATTAAAACAACACAAATCTATGCGCGTATCACCAACAAGAAAATTGAGCAGGATATGATGCAAGTCGCCGACAAGTTTGATGGCTTCAAAAACTGTTTCATCAATTAACCGACTTGCTTCAGTTCAATCCTTACTTCGAGGGAAAAGACCCGTTACACCTTTATCAAGCCGTATCATTCCAACAGGAAGATACGGCTTTTTCCATATTGTACCTTTCCTCATCCCACTTTTATCCGTCCGAATGCTGCCGGAACAGATTGCCGGAAATAACCAGCACAAACGCAAGCGTCACCAGCTTCCATATCAAGACGAAAGTTTTCTTTACCAGCCATAATGCCAACCGCAGCATTACGCGAATAAGCCAAAGTGCCAACCGTATCAGCAAACCGATAAGAATGCAGACCGGCAACATATATATAAGGAGTAACAGTTCAAACATGGTCATCTGTTTTTAGTTATAAAAAATCTCTGCCGAGGTAGATTGTTATTACCAAATATACTAAAAATCAATGAGATACGCAAGAAATCATCTGTATTTTATTCGTGTCAATACATGTTCTTTCAACCTCATTTTCTGCATTTTATGACCATGAACTCGGTGTTTGTCAAGCATTGTCACTCTGCAACTTTGAACATCATGTTGATTGCCCGAAGTTTTGAATGTCCAGAATGTGTAGGTTCTACAATACGATTACACCTTATTCTTTTTATCCCTCCGGGTTCAGTTCCATAATTGCCAGTACCATTGTTCTTTTTTCCCTTTTATTACAGAACGCATGTTTACAGATTTTCATTGCTGAATGCTCTTTTCCTTGTGTTGTCATGGCTATTTTGATGACAAGCAAATATAAACATAGGTTGAATAAAGACTGATGCCATAGCTATATATCCTATTGTCTTTCAGCTAATGCTCACATGGCAATATGATTGCACATTCTTCTGTTTACAGATTTGTTGTTCCTCTATCTCTTGTTTCACTCATTATGAAAACTGTGCAACACCAAGCAAACAAGCGCAGAATGATGCAGCCATGTAACTGGCATGCCTCCGACAGCTAAACTTCAAGCCTTGTTTCTATAGCCACATGAACAACCGTCGGTTTTTACTTCATGCTTTGTGAACATTTCACCATGATATGGATGAACAAGGAGTTAATGAACAGGAACTTGGGAAACCTTTGAATGCAAGTCACAAGAATGCTTGATACACAGGTGAATTTAACAGAAGATTTTCTCTCAGAAAGATGTTGTGCATTTTTGCGCTTCGCAAAATTTTGCGGTAATTTGGGTCTGAAATCATCCCGGAAGACATCGAACTGCGTTGCATATGGAGCCAAGCAAGTTGTACCCTTGTCATTACAAAACAAGTTTTGTCCTCACAAGGGTAACTTGCCGACTGCCGTGCAGCGGAGCGATGTGCATCGCTGTTTCGCTTCGCGAAAGAGGTGTCCGGGAATCCGAACAACTAAAGTCAAGGCATATGAAAAACCAGCGTACCAAAGTATTTCAGTTACGGCTTACCTCCGATGAATTGCTGAATCTGAAGGAAAAAGCCGTTCCCTACCAGTCCGTGAGCAACTATATCCGCAAAGCTGTTGAAGAATTTACCCATGTGGATGTCAAACAACAGATTGAGATGATGCAGGACTTGTGTGCATTTTACCGAAAGTTCCAGAACGAACTGTCCTGGGCTGGCAGCAACCTGAATCAGTCGGTCAGACGGGTCAACGAACTGGCGGTTGCCGGACTGTTGTCACCCGGTTATGTGAATGAAGTCTTGCTCCCTTCGATTCAGGATGTACAGAACATCTTGAAAAGGATAAAGGATGACTTGGAAACTTTGAATAACAGAACACGGCTGATTAAGTAAAGGTAAACGGATATTTTGTATTTGGGTGTGATGAATAGACTAACCTGTATCCAGTTTTACAAGCGACCGGGATTTTTAGTCTGTCTGGTCCGCAACCCCAAGTTTCATGAATCAGCAAACAAATATATAAATTATGATAGCAACCATACTTCCCGGAAGTGCAGACTTCCATGCAGTCGGTTATAACGAACACAAGGTCTATAAAGGAGTGGCCACCCTGCTGGAGATGCAGAACTTCGGTGGATTGGATGCCTCGGAACATCCGACCGCCAAACAGCTGGTGCAATTTCTCCAGTTCTACAGTTCCCAGAACAGCCGGATTCAGAAACCGCAGTTCCATGTAGCCATTTCCTGCAAAGGCCATGAAATGTCGGAACAGCAGTTGCTTGATTTCGCGCACCGGTATCTGCAGGAAATGGGGTATGCCGAACCCGGACAACCCTGGCTCATTTATGCCCATCACGATACAGACAATACACACCTGCACATCGTTACTTCGAGAGTGTCACCCGATGGTCGCAAGATACAGCACGACCATGAGCGCAGACGCTCGCAGATGGTCATTGACAAGATACTTGGAACCGACAGAACACAAAAGACAGAGAAAGATATCGAGACCGCCAAACAGTACAGCTTCTCCTCCTTTGCCCAGTTCAAGGCCGTGATGGGAACCATGGGCTATGAAGTCTTCCAGAAAGACGGGAACGTCTTCGTCAAGCAAGGCGGCCGAATCCAAAAGAAACTCCCCCTGATAGAGATTGAAGCCCTGTTCAAGAAAGGTTATCAGGACAAGTCACGCAACCGCCAGCTGAGAGCCTACCTGAAGAAATACAGGGATGTATGTGCCAACAAGGAAGAACTGCAGAAGGAAATGAAGAAGAATTTCGGCGTGGATGTGGTCTTCTTCGGCAAGAAAGACAAGCCCTACGGCTACATGCTGATAGACCATACCAACAAGACCGTCATCCATGGGGCCAGAGTCCTTGCCGTAGAAGAACTGCTGGACTTTGCTACTCCCGAACAACGCTTTGACCGGATAGAAGCATTCATAGACCAGCTGCTGACCCTCAATCCCAAGACCACTCAGGGAGAAATCTTCCAGAAACTCAAGAAACAGCGTGCCTATATAAAGAAAGGTGTCATCTACTACGATGGCAAGAGCAGACCCTTGCCCCCTTTCATGGCCAAGGCCATTGACCGCAACAACCGCATCAGCTTCATCGAGAAGTTCCACCCTACCAATGACGCGGAAGTGGACTTGCTCTGTAAGATTTTCAAGGTGGACCGTCCGGATCTGGTGGACATCTCTACAGAACGTCCTCCCAAGTATGTCGATTCCGTCGGCCGAATGCATGAAATCTTCAATGATCCCGAAGTGAAGTCCCCCCGCAGCGCCATGTACCAGGAAGGCTTCATCATCCGTCAGGTCAATGATACCTACTATGCCATCAACTTCAAGGAACATATTCTCATTAACCTGAATGAAGAAGACTTCGATGTGGAACGGGTGAAGAAAAAATCCAAGAAGCCAAAGCGCCAGGGAGTGCCGTTTAAGAAGTCCAAGAAGAAGACGCTCAATCCAGTCAAGAGTTTGCAGCGGAAGTCCCATCAAGGACTGGGCAAGCTACGGAAAGAAGGTATCGGCAGTCACAGCGCCAACCGCGAATGGGAAGTTGGAAAAAAGACGAACTACGATGTGGTGGATGATGGACGTTCATTAAAGATGTAAGGAACTTCTGGCCCTTTGCGGAAGAAGGAAACACTTGCTTACGGGAAAGTAACATTGTTTTGATCATGCAGATAAACGGCTCTTTGTGAAACAGGATATGGCTATAATCCGTAACCGGACAACCAATGGGGACCACTATTTTTTTTGAAAGACTTTCATGGGACTGCCTATTGCAACCAATTCGGGCATATAGACTGAAAAACTCAGGTTCATCCGACTTATTTACCCATGTTTCTGCAATCTCAAGCACATTGATGTTGTGCATTTAGGTTTTCAATGTCTCTGCACATATTTTTGCTTGCAAATTTAATTCAAGTAAAAACGACATGATACAGACCCCCGTCATAGTAACCTTTGCCAACCAGAAAGGAGGAGTCGGAAAGACAACTCTTTGTGTGACCTTTGCCAATTACTTGGTGACGAAAGGTGTCCGTCTGGTAGTAATCGACTGTGATTTCCAGCACTCGATTATGAAGTGCCGTAAGACAGACCTTAAAAAATATGGAGAGGAGCAGGTGCCTTACGAAGTATGGGCTTATGAACCGGATGACAAGACGGCCATGACCTCCCTGATTGAAAAGTTGCATAATGATCCGGAGATTGATGTGGTGCTTATGGATTCACCGGGAAGTCTGAAAGCGGAAGGTCTGGTCCCCATGTTTGTCAATTCAGATATCATCGTTGTTCCTTTCCACTATGATCTGGTAACCGTTCCTTCCACAGCCAGTTTTCTGCTTTTTCTTGACAGACTTCGTCAGGTAGTTGGAGACCGTATGAATGCACAGCTCTTCATCATTCCCAACCTCAATGACAACCGCGTAGGAAAGCGCTCAGAACTGATACTTTGGGACAATACACGGGAAACGTTTTCTAATTACGGTTATGTAACCGGGAAAATACCGAAGCGGGCTGATATGGAGCGGTTCAGTACAGTGGCTGCACTGGATATGCAGATTCGTTATGTTGGCAATGTTTTCGACAAAATCTATTTCAGCATTTTCGGCAAGGTAACTCCTATGAGGGAGGCAAAGCTTACCGGAATACAACTGACGGATAATCTTAATCCGAAAATAGGCAAGAAAAAAAATCGGGAAGAAGGTGTTACACATATTGCCATGGATGAAGATGGAAATGAAGAAGAACGCGAAGCAGGAGGTCTGTCTGCTGATACAACCGATAAGGAAAAAACGGAATATGAATGACGAGATTTAATTTATCAGTAACCATCAAATAACATAGCGCATGAAAAAAGACATTCCGGAAATTGGTGACTTGACACAAGGCATCAATGATTCTGACATTATCCTGACGCACAAGTTGCCCGAAATGTTGGAAAAATCATCCGGCCTCCAGGATCGGACGAATGATACAAGTGAGAAGAAAACGGAAACTGACGGAGAACCTATCCATCTTTCTCCCTCAAAGGAGGTGGAAGATTATTGGAGAGGATTCCTGAAAAATTTGGAAATCTCCGATGAAAGTAATGTCAAAAGCGAACGACTGGTATGCAGGCTGGACCGGGATCTGGCAGACTCGCTGGATGACTGCAACATCCATAACCGCAGCCGTTCGGATATGGTCAATGCCATTGTCCGTACATTCTTTGATATTTACCTTCTACAACTTGTGCCGTTTCGCAGAGAAAAGAAATCATTGTTTACAAATTTCAATCAGAAAGATTATGAGAAAGAAAAGGACTAATTGGACAGAGCAGAAGATTGCGGTTCTTATCCAGCTCTATCCCATAGAAACAACCCCGAGAACCGCAGAGATTTTGGGCATGTGCGAACGTGCTGTAAAGGAAAAGGCCCGCAGCTTGGGGCTGAAGAAAGCGGTTAAAAGCCGTTGGATGGAGCATGCAGAATATGTACGCAATCATTTTGCTCACCGGTCTTATGCTGAGATAGGCAAGGAATTGGGAATTTCACGGGAATATGCCCGGCGCATTGCTGTTAGAATGGGATTGAAGCGTACTGCGTTGGAGGATTTTAAGGTGCTTTCACGAATCCATTCTGATATCATGCGGAGGGAACGACGCAGGGTTATATTCGGGCTGAGTCCGATCACCCGCATTAAGGTTGTGTCCAACCGGGCACGGGTAAGACTCCGTTCATGGCTCAAGTCCAAAGGCTACATTGCCGGAGAGGAATACGGTATCCTTTATTATACGGATGACCTTCACCGGATTCAGGAATCAGAGTTGAGAGGAGCCAAACTGGGCTTCCGTTTTCTGCCTTATCCGTCAGAGGAAACCATTGTATTGTCAAATCTCCTATAACTACAGCTATGACCTACGGACAAGTAATCTTAATCCTCTTTGTGGTCTTGATAGGCTACTACGGCTTTCTGATATTCATGGACATCCAGCATCTGAAGGCAGCCGAGGCGGCAGCGCAGGAGAATCAATCCGAAGAGGAAATAGACATCACGGATGAAGCCCGTTCCTTCCAGCCCCAGCAGGTGACCCGGGACGATAAGAAGAAGGAAGAGGAAAAGAAGCAGGAAGAAGTCGGAAATGAAAATGATTCCAATACGGATAAACAACAGACAACATCTGATGAGCAACCGAATGAGAATGCTTCTTCTGAAAGTGGTGATGAAATTTCCAGTCCGGAAGCATCAACAGCTACCGAGCAAACGAATGCTCCCTCTTCAGTTGAAGCATCTTCTTCCGAAACAGCATCACAGACTCAATTTAATGAGCCGGATAATGCGGATGCCACATCAACTTCTGATGCTACTGATGAAAATGAAATTGAAGACGCTACCCATGCGAATGCCGAAGCAGCCCCATCGGAGGCTGAAACTTCGGCCGGATCTAACTTCTCACCGAGCTATCGGGAACCCATCCTGACAGACGGCATCCTGGTGGATGACATCTTCAAGGCCATCGACCAGCTGGCCGAAACCGGTGAATGTGACCTGGGTACCATTATTTATCACTGCGAAAGCATGCGATATGCCGGGTAGATAAACCCGAAACCAACCGGACGAAAGTCCACCGTTCCTTTAGCGACCTCTGATACTTGAATGACCTCTGTTTCTTTGGCGACCTCTGTTCCTTTGGCGATGAAATCCATTATCAAAGAAATATACAATGAAACAACTCAATCAACTCGTATGCGGAAACGAAAGCATCTTCCGCTCTATCCAGCGTTCTTCTGAAAAAGCAGTCAACCGCCTTATGGCCTGCAGTGTGGTACAGAAATGCCTCATGTTCATCTTTGCCCTTACGGTATCGGTCGGTGAAGCGATGGCAGGCAGCAAGGGAGCTGCAGGTTTTACCAAAGCCACGCAGGAAGTGAGTTCCTACCAGACTCCGGTGTCAAATTTGATGAAAGCGATTGCGGCCGTTATTGTGCTTGTAGGGGCGTTCAACGTCTACTTCAAGATGCAGAACGGCGACCAAGATGTCAAGAAAACTATCATGCTGACGATTGGTGGCTGTATCGCATTTATCGCTCTTTCTGAGGCTCTTCCGCTATTCTTTAAGTAATCCAATCTGTCAACATACTATCCAGAATTATGACGATGAATCAGGAGGGTTATCCCGTTTTCAAAGGCTTGCAAAAACCGCTGGAGTTCATGGGCATACGCGGTCGTTTTCTGACTTTGGCAGCAGCGGCCATCGGTGTGTCTTTCGTGGGTTTTATCGGTTTCTCCATCGCCTTGGGAAAGCTTGCCGGTTTCATCGCCATGCTGGTGATGGCAGTGGTCGGATTGGTCACCATTTACGTCAAGCAGCGTGGCGGTCTCCACAACAAACGGCGGGCAAAGGGTATCTATGTTTACAAGAATCTGAGACGCAATTCGTAAAACTATTTCAAAGATTATGGCACGTACCAAGAAAAGAATATTTGACGGCCTTTATGCACAGCTGGAGGAAACGGACGGCAATATCGTCCTTTTTTCAGCCAAGGGGGAACCGTCGGTTATTTTCGAGATAACCAATCCCGTGCAGCAGCTCTGCACCGATGCGGAGCAGTACATGCTCTTTCAGGATGTGCTCTCCAATGTGGTGCAGACCCTTGGCGAGGGCTATGCCCTGCAGAAACAGGACGTGCTCTGCAAGCAGTCCTACCACCATGAGGTGCCGGAGGATGCGGAGTTCCTGACCAAAAGCTATTTCCGCTACTTTGAGGGAAGAGAATTTACGGAGATACGTACCTACCTTATCCTCACGCAGGAAGCGCAGCGCAGCCAGTTCGTTCAGTACGACCCGAAGAGATGGCTGGACTTCCATTCCAAGGTTTCCAAAGTGAGCGACATCCTCAAGGAGAAGAATATCAAGCATCGGAAGTTGACCAAGGAAGAGGTGAACGAGTATTGCCACCGCTTCATGGCTTTCCAGTTCCGGCATGGTCCTTTCTCGATGACCAACTTCAAGGCATCAGATGAATATCTGAAAATTGGTGACCGGGTAGTCCGTTCCTATCCGCTGGTGGATATAGACGAGATTAACCTGCCTTCGCTGGTGAAGCCCTACACACAGATGAACATCAACGGCTACGGCATCGCTACGGACTTGTTCTCTTTTCTGACGAGTGTGCCCCATGCTGATTGTGTGGTGTTCAACCAGGTGGTACAGATACCGAACCAACGGAAACTGCTCCGCAAGTTGCAAGCTAAGGCCAAACGTCACGGCTCCATGCCCGACCCGAGCAACAAGATTGCCAAGGAGGACATCGAGGAAGTGCTGGACCGCCTGGCGGTGGACAGCACGCAGCTGGTCTATTGCAACTTCAACATCCTGGTAAGCTGCCCGGCACACAAGGTCACCCCGGTCACTTCCTATCTGGAAACCAAGCTGTATGAATGCGGCATCATGCCGTCCCGTACCGCCTACAACCAGTTGGAATTGTTTACAGACAGCTTCCCCGGCAACGGCTATGCCTTCAATCCGGACTATGACCTCTTTTTGACGCTCTCCGATGCCGCTCTGTGCTTCTTTTTCAAGGAACATCTAAAGGGCTCGGAAGATACTCCGCTGACCACTTACTACACCGACCGCCAGGGGCTGCCAGTGTGTATTGACATCACAGGGAAAGAGGGTAAGGTGAAGATGACGGATAATGCCAACTTTTTCTGCATCGGACCTTCAGGAAGCGGGAAGTCATTCCACATGAACAGCGTGGTTCGTCAACTATTAGAGCAAAAGACGGATGTGGTTATGGTCGATACGGGTGATTCCTATGAAGGTATCTGTGGTTACTACAAGGGAACCTATATTTCTTACTCGAAGGAGAAGCCCATCTCCATGAATCCTTTCAAGGTAACAAAAGAAGAGTATGACTTGAACTTCGGGGAGAAGAAGAACTTCTTGAAGTCTTTGATATTCTTGATATTCAAAGGTAACGACTTTCCAAGTAAGATTGAGGACATGCTCATTAACCAGACCATCGTGGAATACTATGAAGCCTACTTCCATCCCTTTACCAAGTTCACGGAGAAGGAACGTGAAGGGTTGAGACAAAAGCTGTTGGTTGCCTCCAAGATGGAAGAAGACTACGACAAGTTCTCCCATAGCATGGAAGACATTGATGCCCAAATCAGAGAAGCCGAAACGGACAAGCAGGCAGAAAGCAGGGCACTCATGCTTCCTGCAGAAGCCCGGCGACTCAAGCTGCTCCGCCAGTGCCGTTCGCTTTTTGCCCTTGCCCAGGATGAAGCTGCCAGTAAAGGCGAAAAGGAACGTGCCCTGCAGATAATCGAGAACTACAAGAAGGAACTCTACAACAACTCCATGCTTATCAAGATAGACAAGCAGATAGACCACATCGAGGAACAGAAACGCAGACTGAAAGTCCGGGAACTGTCCTTCAATTCCTACTACGAGTTTGCTTTGGAGCGCATTCCGCAAATCGTGGCACAGGAGAAGATTCAGTTCAACATCCGCGACTTCGCAGCCATCCTGAAGCAGTTCTACCGGGGAGGCGAACTGGAGATGACCCTGAACTCCGACCTGGACGTGAACCTCTTCGATGAGCAGTTCATCGTCTTCGAAATCGACAAGATTAAGGATGACCCCGTGCTGTTTCCGATTGTGGTACTCATCATTATGGACGTGTTCCTGCAGAAGATGCGCATCAAGAAAGGACGCAAGGCGCTGATTATCGAGGAAGCATGGAAGGCGATTGCTTCGCCCACCATGGCAGAATATATAAAATTTTTGTACAAAACGGTCAGAAAGTTCCACGGCATAGCAGGTGTCGTTACCCAGGAGTTGAACGATGTGATAGATTCGCCCATCGTGAAGGAAGCCATCATCAACAATTCCGATGTGAAGATACTGCTCGACCAGACCAAGTTCAAGGACCGCTACGAGGACATTGCCGCCATCCTGGGACTGACCCCCATCCAGCGGCAGCAGATTTTTACCATCAATGCTCTGAACAACCGGGAAGGACGTAGCTACTTTAAGGAGGTGTGGATATGCCGGGGACAGAACTCGGATGTGTACGGTGTGGAGGAAGCACCGGAATGCTACTGGGCCTACACCACCGAACGCACGGAAAAGGAAGCCCTCAAACTCTATCTGGCCCACTACGGAACCATGCAGGAAGCCATCACGCACATTGAGGCAGACCGCAAACGGGACGGCGGGCATAAGTATCTGGAATTTGCCAGAAAAGTCAATCAACATCAAAAAGTCATGTCATTATGGTCAAGTTAAGATTCCTGTTGATGGCGGTACTGATGCTTGCCGCTTCAACGCAAATGTATGCCGGATGGCGGGTTGTGGTCGACAAGAACTGCATCAAAATCGTGTCGTCCAACCTTGCCGCCCAGAAACTCATCGAGGAACAGCACAATGCCCGGCTGGACACCATCGCTGCCAAGCAGCAGAAGGTGGAACTCTATTCGGTCAGCATGGCCACGATGAAGGAACTCTACAAACTGTCAATGCAGAACATCTCCGGTTTCGGCACGGAGAGTCTGTACTACAAGGAAATCGGCAGCTGTGCCTTCGACATCATCCGGAATGTGCCGGAACTGATAAAGACGGTCAGCAAGGCGAAGTTCACCAACCAGCTCTACTGCCTGACGGAACTCGGAGGGCTGGTGATGGAAACACAGCAGTTGGTAGGCAATTTCGTGAATATCGTGAACAATGCGAAGATACCCAATCCACTCAAGGGAGAAGGCACTGCCGAGAAGAAGAGCGACGGCTACAACATGCTCGACCGCTACGAGCGAATGTCACTGGCCAATTCCATCTACACCAACCTGAATGAGATCCGCTACAAGGTGGACGGCATGATGCTCATGGCACAGTATGCCACGCTGAATGACCTCTGCTTTGCCATCGACCCCGAGGGATGGGCCAACGTGATGACCATGCGCAACCAGGTGGACGGACTCGTATCGGACTGGAACGGACTGGTGGCTGCTAACTAAAAGATGAAAAAGCTATGGAACACTGGAAAAAGAAATTGGGCGCATTGTGTTTGATGCTATCTGTCATGACCTCAAACATAAGCTATGCAGTTGTCATCCCCAAGGACCTGCCGACCATTGAAGCGCTGATAGCCCTGCATAAGTGTATCAAGAAGGACGAGGACCAGGCACTGGGCAGAGTGGCCACCAGTTTCGGGGAGCAGTCCATGGTCACCAAAGGCGCCAACAAGTTCAACGAGGTGCGGACCACGCTGAACACCAAGATGAGCAATGCCCATTCGTACCTGGTACTGGCCGGAGCCATTTCCTCCACCGCCAACTCGCTCTACATGCTGGTAAAGGAATACAAGGACTTTACCTCCAACACTTTCAAGCATGTCAAGAAGAAGCCCTTTGTGGGGTGGTATTATGCCGATGCCAACGTGGCGATAGCCCGGGAAGTGCAGCACTGCTACAAGCTCTACGCTTCCGTGGCCGCCTCGGGCATCAACCTGATGAAGGCTTCCATGGACGAGAAGCTGAACCTGGTGATGACCCTCAAAGCCACCATCGACAAGGCCCGCTACATCGTGGACAATGCGAACCTCTACTGCTTTCTCATCACCGACTGCGGCTGGAAGCCCGACTACATCTGGGAAATACTCAACTCCAACGTGAAGGACGAGATAGCAAATCGTGTCATCAATCAATGGAACAAAGGATATGCGGTATAGAATTTTATTACTCTGCTTGCTGGGCATGACGGTGGCTTCCGGTCTGCATGCCCAGCGTCTGACCAAGGACAAGGAAAAGGCCCGGCAGTGGCAGTCCATGGAGAACGGTCCCTGGGACTTCGCACCGGACTGGTACTACTTCTTGTTGCACAAGAAATACTCGGGTGCGGAAATGTACTGGAAGTGGGCAGGATTTCAATCCGGCTTTCGGGTGCGCTTCAAGGAGCACAAGTCTAATGTGAAGCGCATCATGCCCACCCGGGTGACGGCGGAAGAGACCCAGCGGCAGAAAATCAAGAAGGTGGAGGAAGAGCGGCAGAAGATGGAGGAACTCTATCAGGAGGAACTGCTCCGCGAGGCAGACCGCAACGTGGATTTGATGTTTCCTTCCTACAAGGACGAGTTCAACCGGATGCAGGACTGCATCACCGACGGACTGCTCTACTGCATGCAGAAAAGCAAGGGCAAGCTCCAGTATCAGGTGGACGAACTGAGCCGTCAGAATGAAATCCTCTGTGCCGACATCGCCTACATCCACAAGATGGGAGTCGGTTACGGACTGGAGAATGCCAAACGGCAGAAGGCTTACGAGGAAGCCCGGCAAAAGATGGAGGAACTGGTCAAACGGACCGCCAACCTCTGTGCGGTGGCTTCCACGCATTATTGATAAATGATTACATAATGAATAGTATCAAAGAAGTAATAACAAAGATAAATGTAACAGATTATGAATCTACTGTTAGTACCATTAACCATCGGCTTGCCTGCCATTGACGAAAGTCTGGACAAGCTGCTGGTCGCCATGGAAACCTTTCCCAATGTGGCGGTGCTGGGTGATGCCGTCGGACTGGCACGCATCATCGGCTTGCTGCTGGCACTCTGTGTAGGCTCCTACGAATGCTGGATGATGATGCTTGGACGGCGCGGCATGGACGTGATGAAACTCCTGCGCATCATCGGCATTTCCATCTGTATCTCTTCTTCCTCGTGGATCTGTCAGGCCCTGCAGGTTCCCGGCAAAGGACTGGAAACCGCTACCAAGGCCATGGCAAAAGCCAAGAACAAGGAGGTGGCCGCTTTCGAGCTGAAGGTGGCACAGAAACAGAGTGAATACCTCGACCGCTTGCGGGAGGTGCAGGACTCCATTTCCACCGCCCAGCAGGTAGCCGCCATCGGGCAGGATGCTGCCTGGTGGGACAAGCTCATCTACAACGTGGAGAATCTGGGCAACACAATCAACAACTATGCGCAGCGGGCAGCGGTGGCGGCTGAAACCAAGATGAGCGAATGGATCAACGATGTCATACGCTTTGTGGGGGAACTGATATTCCAGATGTCCTACTACGGCATTCTGGTGGCGCAGCGCATCTTCATGGCCATCATGATGATTTTCTGTCCGATCATGTTCGCCCTGTCTCTGGCTCCGCCCTGGAACTCGGCATGGAGCCAGTGGATGTCGAAGTTCCTATCCCTCTCGCTGTGGGGCTTTGTCACCTATATGTGCATCTACTACATTGACTTCATCCTGCTCTATAACCTGCAGCAGGATTTGATTGCCTACAACCATCTTCTTCACGGTTCGGTAAACTCCTGGGAACAGATTGGCGCACTGGGACTGCAGGGCATCGGTTCCAACTGTATGTATGCCATGGGGATGCTGGTGGGTGCCTATATCATCCGCTTTGTGCCCGAAGTGGCTTCGTGGCTGATTCCGGGCGGTGTCAGCTCCGGTGCAGGTTCAGCAGCCGGCAGTACCGTGATGGGCATGACAGCGATGGCAGGAGGTATGGCAGGAAGTGTGGTCGGCTCTGCAGCCAGCGGTGCCGCTTCTCTGGTCAGACCGAGCAAATCCAAGAACAGCAACAACAAGAAGTAATCACTCAAACCATTCCCTATGCTTATAGAATCATTAGCACAGAAAACGAAACTTGCCCTGATGACGGTGCTGGCCACGATAGGTGGTTGCACCCTTATCTGCGGGTTCACCGTCTGGTGCTGCATCTCGCTCGTGACGAAAGAACGGGAGCAGATTTACATACTGGACGGTGACATTCCCTTCCTGGCACAGCGTGCCCAGCTGGAAGCGAACTTCACGATGGAAGCCAAGGCGCATATCCAGCTCTTCCATCAGTATTTCTTTAACCTGCCTCCTGACAACGACTACATCAAGTGGACGGTCGGCAAGGCAATGTATATGGCAGATGGTACCGCCCTCAAGCAGAAGCAGGCATTGGACGAGAACGGATTTTACTCTGATATCATCTCCTCTTCAGCGGTGTGTACCATCATGTGTGACTCCATTCAGTTCGACGAACATGAACGGAAGTTTACCTACTATGGGACGCAGCTCATCAAGCGCCGAACCCGGGATCTAAAACGCTCCATGGTCACAACGGGGTTCATCGAATCCGTTCCAAGGACAAGGAACAATCCTCACGGATTGATGATTACGAACTGGAGGACACTGGAGAACAAGGACCTCGATTACTGAAAAATAACCGGATAATAAATTCAAAATCATTGCATACATGAAATCATTCAGAAAGACACTTCAGGAAAGCAGGCTCAAGACGCATCACTTGATACGCTCCTGGCTGCAACCCAAGTTGGGAGCTGTCGGCACCAAGTACCGCCTGGCAGGACGCATCCGTCTTGCCAATATCTGGGCAAGGAAATATCCCAAACGCACCTTTACCTATGTCACCGGTTCGCTGTTTTTCCTGCTGGCAAGTACCGTTTTCATAGATGGTATCGGACAGCAAAATAAGCGTGAGCCGGATGTCAGGAGCATTGCCCAGTTGGAACCCATCTTTGCCGGGTTCCGTACCATTCAGGCCAACAAGAGCGTACATCGTACCACACTGACGGAGTTGACCCAGGAAGGGCAACTGCTTCGGGAGGAACTGGACTCGCTCATTGCGATACCGCGTAAAAGTCATCAGGATTCCATCCATATCGTACAAAGTTACAACCGGTTGGAATCCATTGTCAAATCACTTCAAAACAATGACCATCCATGATCAGAAAAATCAATTTCAAACAGCCCAAGTACATCTTTCCGCTGGTGGTGTTCATTCCCCTGTGTGCCCTGGTGTACTTCGTAATGCAGACGTTCGGGGGCGGCGAAGATGCCAAGCAGACGGTTGCCACCGACCGCATCAATACGCAACTGCCGCAGGCTAATGCGGAGGAAGCCGGAGACAAGATGTATGAGATGTCGCGCCGGTTCGGGGACGAGGATGCCTTTACCGCCGTCGGTGCCATCGGAGAAGAAGAGAAGAAAGCCGAGGAACTGGAGCACGGCTACAGCGAAGACGAACTCAACAAACTGGATGCAGCGGAAGCGGAACGCATCCGTCAGCAGCAGGAAATGGAGGAACTAGAGAGGTCGTTGGCCGAATCCAAAAGACACATCAACTCCTTTGCATACGGAGACAATCCTTCTTCTGGAAATAGGTCAGGTAATGGAAGCAGAACTGGTACATCGACTGCTACTGAAGGCTATACTTCACAGGATGACTTCGCCCGTGACCTGGAGGAAATCCAACGCAGAAGTTACGAACGTCAGAAGGCCATTGAAAGCGGATTGGGTATCGGTCGCTTTGACCAAGATGAGTTGGCTGAGAAACAAAGAGCAGACTCCATCGCCAAGGTCCGTCAGGCTGAAAAAGAACGCAACCGCCCCAAACTTGTCATCAAGTCCAGCGATACCAATGCGGAGAAGTTCCATACGGTAACTTCACCCGATGATGTAGCGGAAGCCAAACTCATTCGGGCGATGATTGACCAAACCACCAAAGCCAAGGAAGGTACTCGTTTACGCTTCAAGTTGCTGGACGACATTACCGTCAGCAACACCAAGTTGAAGAAAGGCACCTACCTGTATGGGACAGTGACAGGCTTCGGACAGCAGCGTGTGAAGGCTACCATTACCAGCATTCTGGTCGGTGATAAGTTCATCAACGTGAAGCTTTCAGTGTTCGACAATGACGGCATGGAAGGGTTCTATGTACCGGAAAGTTCTTTCCGTGAATTTGTAAAGGATGCCAGCTCCAGTGCCGTGCAACAGAACATCAGTTTTGAATCGGAAGATGGCTATGGCTCTGGTATCTCGGGTGAAGCCCTGGCACTGCAGGCCTTGCAAAACGTCTATAACTCAGCTTCTTCGGCCATTTCGTCCAATATCCGCAAGAACAAGGCGAAAATCAAGTACAACACGATTGTTTACCTGATTAACTCGGAGGAAGCAAGATAAAAGGTCAAGAATGAAAATAGGTAAACTATCTTACTAATCACAAAGTAAGTAAGGTTACAAGTAATAGAGTAAGCAAGATTACAAATAATAAAGTAAGCAATTCAAGCAATCAGTAAATCATAAAAATTACCCAATATGAAAGCGAAATTATTTTTACTTTTCTTCGGTCTTCTCGGTATGGTCGTACAGGCTGCAGCCAAGGAGAAAATCTACGTGAACAGTGAGGTCACCACCCACATCGTTATGCCTGAGAACATCAAACTGGTGGACATCTCCACGACCAAGATTATGGGCAATCAGTGTGCCGACAATATAGTACGTATCAAGCCTTATCTGGAGCAGGATTCCATCAAAACCTCCTTTGACGAGAATGAGTTGCTGGGCACCATCACCCTGATTGGAGAGCGCCATATCGCTCAGTATGATGTGGTTTATACCCATTATCCCAGCATGGCAGCCTCCATCTTTGAGGTAGCTTACAGCGATACACAGTCCTATATAAACCCCGAAGTGTCAATGCCCAAGGCCGAAATGGTGCGCTATGCGTGGGCAGTGTATGGCAGCAAGCGCAAGTACAATCAGGTGGTGTCGAATGCCCACGGCATGAAGGCCATCGTCAACAACATCTATACCATCGGTGACTACTTCTTTATTGATTATTCCTTACAGAACAAGACGAAGATTGCCTACGATATTGAGGAACTTCGCGTGAAGCTGACGGACAAGAAAGAGACGAAAGCTACCAACTCTCAGACCATTGAACTGACACCGGTTTATTCGTTGAATCCGGTCAAGAAGTTCAAGAAGAATTACCGCAATGTGCTGGTAATCGAGAAACTGACCTTCCCGGATGAGAAGGTGCTTCGTCTGGAAATCTCAGAGAACCAAATCAGTGGCCGTGTCATTGCGCTCACCATTGAATACGAGGACATCCTCAATGCCGATGGCTTTGATTCGGACATTCTGAAGAACTCTTCATGCTATCCTTACTATTACATTTACCGCTAAATCCGACCCGTTATGAAGAAGATTTTAATGATCATCTGTTGTGCGTTTGCCGTTCTTTCGGCATCCGCACAGGGCAAGAAACTCACGCTGAATGCCGGTTTCCTGTTTCCGAATACCTTGAATGCGATGATTGGTTACGAGCATCCGTTGAGCTATGGCAATGCCGTGGAAATCTACGGTGAAGTGGGAAATCATTGGCAGAAACCCACCTGCTGCCGCTTCTGGAAGGGTTACTACTGGGATGGCGGATTGGTCTATAAGCAGCGACTGGTACGCTACAAGAACGGTATGCTCCGCTTCCGATTGGGTCCTCAGTTCGGTGCCACCCAGAAGAAGTTCTTCCTCGGTGTGGAAGCCGGCTTTGAATACAGCTATGTCTTTCAGAACGGCTGGGAGTTCTCGCTGATCCAGAAAAACAACGTCAACTTCCTGCATGGAGATACCTTTCGTAACGGACTCTTACTGGGTGTAAAGATTCCTTTTTAGTTTTCACTCAATCTGATGGCTTATGGCATTCGAAGAAACCCGGGAACAGCAACAGATGTACAACTACTTCCGCAGTTGCATCTATATTTTTCTCATCATCGAAATTGTGATGAATCTTCCCATTACGGCGGATAACCGTGTCACGCAGTTTATACTGGATATTCTGGCCCGATTCAAGTTGTTCAATTCCGTATCGGGCTGCAAGGTGGCAGAGCTGATCTGTATCTGTGTAGTCTGCATCGGGACCAAGGCAAAGAAGGCGCTGAAGTTCAATGTCAAGACGATGGTCATCTATCCGGTGCTGGCCGGATTGACGTTGGTCGGCATGTGCTTTATCTTTCACGGCATGAATATCGGCATGAGCTGGTTCGGCTTCCCGGCCAACCGCATCCTCTATGCACTCTGCTCGGTCGTAGGTACCATGCTGGTGCATCAGGGACTGGACGGCATCGCCAAGTATTACAACTACAAGGTGGGTGAAGACCGCTTCAATTTCGAGAATGAATCATTTCAGCAGTCGGAGGATTTGGTAGCCAATGACTATTCCGTGAACATCCCGATGATTTACTACTGGAAGCAGAAGATGCACAAGGGTTGGATCAACATTATCAATCCTTTCCGTGGGACGATCGTACTGGGTACACCGGGTTCGGGTAAGTCCTTCGGCATCATCGATCCCTTTATCCGGCAGCACGCTGCCAAGGGATTTGCTATCATGTGCTACGATTTTAAGTTCCCGACATTGGCCAAGACACTTTTCTATCAGTATTGCAAGAATAAAAAGGCACAAAGATTGCCAAACAACTGCGGTTTTCGCATCATCAACTTCACGGACGTAGAGTATTCCGACCGCATCAATCCGATTCAGCGGAAGTACATTCCGGACCTTGCGGCAGCATCGGAAACCGCTGCCACCTTGCTGGCTTCCCTGAACAAAGGTGGCGGTGAAAAGAAAGGCGGTTCGGAAGCCTTCTTCACTAACTCGGCAGAGAACTTCCTGGCAGCCATCATCTACTTCTTTGTGAATTTCCATCCGGTAGGCTTCAAGAATGGCAAGAAGTTGAAACGCTACGTTTCTCTGGCAGAAGACTCCGAAGTGGTTATACCCGAGGGAAATAAACTGGAACTGGTGATACGGAACTGGGATGATTACCATGCCCTCGATGCAAAGGGAAACATCATCCTGGACTTTGTGGACAAAGACGGAAACGACGTGTCAACAGATGAAGACCGGATGTTTGTGGATTTAAACGGCTTCTCGTATTTGGACCGGACAGGTAAACGAGTCCACATAGAACGCTGCTGGTACGAAGATGATAAAGGCAAGGAAGTGGAGCCGGACACCATCACCGGGGAGTATTCGGACATGCCGCATGTGCTTTCCTTCTTAGGTAGGTCCTACGACCAGGTGTTCAACATTCTGATGCAGGACGACAAGATTGCTTCCCTCATGGCTCCCTTCAAGAGTGCCTACGAGAACAAGGCGAACGACCAGTTGGAAGGTATGGTGGGTACGCTCCGTGTCAATGCTGCCCGACTGGTATCTCCAGAAGCCTACTGGGTGTTTACGGGGGATGATTTCGACTTGAAGATTTCGGACAAAGCCCATCCGAGCTATTTGGTGATTGCCAACGACCCGGAGAAAGAACAGGTCATCGGTTCATTGAATGCACTGGTGTTGAACCGACTCATTACCCGAGTCAACTCAAAAGGCAACATTCCGGTGAGCATCATCGTGGATGAGCTGCCCACGCTCTACTTCCATAAGATAGACCGCTTGATTGGTACGGCTCGCTCCAACAAGGTGGCGGTGACCCTGGGTTTTCAGGAACTGCCGCAGCTGGAGGCGGACTACGGCAAGGTGGGGATGCAGAAGATTATCACGACCTGCGGTAACATCTTCATGGGTGCTGCCCGTAACAAGGAAACGCTGGAATGGGCACAGAATGATGTGTTCGGTAAGGCGAAGCAGACTTCCCGGTCCATTTCCATCAACGACAACAAGGTATCGACCACCATCTCCGAGAAGATGGACTACCTGGTGCCTGCTGCCAAGATTGCGGACATGGCAACCGGCTGGCTGGCGGGTCAGGCTGCCCGTGACTTCACGACTACGGACAACAGCATGCTGAACCACTTCGACATCGAGCAGTCGGAGGAGTTCAAGACCACGAAGTACTTCTGCAAGACGCACTTCGACATGAAGAAGATTAAGGACGAAGAGGACCACTATGTACCGCTGCCGAAAATCTATGAGTTCAAGAACGACCGCGAGAAGGAAATCATGCTGAACCGCAACTTCAAACGGGTGAACGATGAAGTGGAGAAAATGGTCAAAGAACTGCTGGGTATGGCATAAATGATTTGTATAATGGCATCCTTACAACCAACATATAATCATTCAATCCTTTTGCCTTCATTGAGTGGTAGCGCACTGAAGGTCATCGCCGTCATTTCGATGGTGATAGACCACAGTGCCTACTACTTGATGGAGCACGAAACACTTCTTTATGAGGTCATGCGTTGCTTCGGTCGCATCGCCTTTCCGGTGTTCGCCTTCCTCATAGCAGAAGGCTTCCTGCATACCCGAAACCGAATGAAGTACTTCTTGCAGCTGCTGGGATTTGCCATCATCAGCGAAGTGCCCTGGTATCTGCTGAATGGCGCGGACGGAACGCACAATGTACTCTTTACCCTGGCATTGGGCGTATTGGCTTTGGCTGCGATGGACGCATTTAAAAAGGATGGCATCCTTTGTGGGGCTGTCATCCTTTCTATTGCTTGTTTCGCCACTTGGTCGGGTGTGGACTATGAGTGGCGGGGGATTCTGCTAATGGTGGTGTTCTACCTGTTGGGGAATGTCAGCAATCCTTCTTTCCCTTCGGGTAGAAAGGCGCAGATAATCTGTTCCTTTCCGCTGATGATGCACTATGGGATAGTCGGCGCTTTACTTACCTGTCTGGTGATTGCCTGTTATGATGGAACGCGAGGGTTTATCCATGGCAAGGTGGCAAAGTATGGGTTCTATGCGTTTTATCCGGTGCATCTGATTCTTATTTTTTATATTATTTCCATGTTAAAAACATTACCATGAAAATATAAAGACTATACATTCTATTCTTTCTTTATACAATCTAATATTTTAAAAGGAAATCATTTTGGTATAAGTCTAAAACCTTTACTTTAAAAATATATTCATATTTTGATGAAAGATGTTGAGTTTGAGCTTCTTTCAATGAAGATATTACTTCACTATATTCAAAAGCTCCAATTTTTCCTGCTTCAAGCTTTAAAGTGATTTGTCGCATAGTCTCTTGTACTGAAGAAAGATATTTTTTTGAACCTTGGTATTTTTTCCATGCAGTTTCTGTATCCATTATTACCTTGGCCAACTCTTTTTCTGCTTGTTTTTTAGCTGTATAATAAGCATACTCATTACGTTTTACTTCTAATCTTGCCTTCTTAATAGAATTAATTGTTGAATTACTAAATAAGGGAATTTTTAATCCCAATGAAACATACTGACTTACGTTATCTTTATATTGTTCCCAAAATGGGTATGAAGTATATGTATATGAACCATTTCCATTCTGTAGAACCTTCTGTCTAGCATTAGAATAGCTTGAGCCATATCCAAAACTTAATGATAAGCTGGGATAATACTGAGATTTAGATATTTCCACATTCTTTTTAGACAATTCTATATTTTTTTGGTCATAGCTATTTCAGGTAATTTTTCGATTGTACTCAAAATATCCATATGAGTATAATGATTAAATGGTACACTATCTATGCTTGTCATACTAGGTACAAAAGAATAATAGTCCTTTACTTCTATAAGTTGACATAAATTCATTCTTGATAGGTCATAACTGTGTTTAGCTGATAAAAGTGTGTTCTCTGCATCTGCAAGTTTTGATTGTATTTGCAATAAATCAATCGTGTTTATTTTGCCATGGTGAACTTTTATAGAAACTAATTGCTCCTGTTTTTTTAAGGATTCTACAATATTACTACAATTTTTGAAATTCTCTAGAGCACAGAGAACTTCCAAATAATATGCTGTTATATTTAGACATAAATCATTTTCAGCTTTTCGGTATTTTAACACAGCAGCTTCCTTATTGAGTTTAGAATATTGTAATTGTCGTAAGTTTCTCAAACCATCAAAAAGTAATATATCTATAGAAACGGATGAATTGGAACTTCTCATTGTCTGATTAGTCACAAATTCATAAGTGGTTTCATCAAGAACGCGACCTATTGAAAGATTATATACTGTACTTGCTGATAGATTAGGAGCAAAGGCCCACTTGCTGTCAGATAAAGATAAATTAGCTTCTCTTATAGAGAGCTTTTCCGACTTTAATTCAATATTATTATCCCGTGCGAAACGAATACACTCTTCTAATGTCCAACACTTTTGAGCGTGATTATCATCTTGAGAATATGATATATTCCTTGATAATAATAAAAGCATAAATAATAATGCTATGCGGCTAAGATAAAATTTCATTTATATACCACTTTTTAATAAGGTTATAATTGGTTCAATTAAGCGCATTATTAAGCTACGTTCTTCTGTTATTATTACAGCATCTCCATTCATTTTTTGAATGAGTCTTAGCTCTTTTCCATAAGAAGATTTCATCCCATCTGGAAAAACGACTTCTGCTGTATATTGTGGTGAAGACTGTTGATTAGCAGCTTCTGCCGGTACAGATGACAAATATTCCACTGCCCCAATCAGTAGACCATACTCCATATAAGGATAGCCATTCAACCTAATATTCACCCTTTGACCTTTCTTAATCTTTCCAAAATTTTCTTGTGGTACATTAACAATCCCAATAACTTTATTGGTTTTATTTGGCACTATTGTAAGAAATGTTTCCCCTATACTAATAAATTGACCTTCATCCCATTTTCTGACAAAAGAAACCGTGCCTTCTATAGTAGAAATTAGCAGGTTGGATAATTTCCAGCTTTTTATTGAGGCAAGTAATCTTTCCTTGCAGCTAATTATATTCTGTTCCATACCTAGAATCTCATCATCTTGCTGTATGGATAATTCTATTATCTGTTGCCTATTCTGTAAGATGGATAATTCGGTTGATGTCATCTGGGTTTCAGAAGAAATGACATTATTACGTGTATGAAGTAACTTGCGAGCAGATTCTTCATATTCTATTTCAGACATAGCATTATGAATAAACAATGAGGAGTCTCGTCTGTATGCTTTTTCTTCGTAAAATAAATCTTTTTTCAAAATCTCTACCTGACTTTTTATTTGAGAGTAATATTTAAATTGTTTATCAATTTGTTGCTCCAGAAGTTCTTTTTTCTGCTGTATGACTGCTCGATTTAAATAGTCGCGATACTTTAAGCAAGCAGCTGAATACGAAGTCCATTCGCTCTGCAAGTCGCCAAGGTTGTATAGTTTGTATATCCATTCATTGAACACGATATGACTCAATAATGAATCATTACCTCTCATAATATTCTGCTCAACATAAAGGATATCGTTGTAATCTGCGTTTGAATGCATGACTCCAAGAATCACATTGCTCTTTACGGAGTCTCCACTACTTACCAATATTCGCTCAAAGCTACCTGAACTTTTTGCCACAACATCAATTGGCGAATATGTTGTTGTCATGGTAACTGTACCATTTACTCTTTCCGGATACCTTATAAAACAGCACCCAATTATTATTGTTAGAAAAATCAAGAATATCAATGTGATACCCCATCGTATAATCCAAGATGGAATTTTACCTAATATTTCTTGAGCTTCTTCACTATGAAAATTAGTTTCTTGTGGCATATTTTACTTTTTAGTTTCCCAGTTCTAATTGGTTCTTGACTAAGTTATAATAATATCCCTGCAACTGGGTAAGTTCCTTATGCGTTCCTTGTTCTACAACTTTACCTCTATTCAGTACAATTATATTATCAGCATTCTTCACTGTACTTAATCTATGAGCAACAATAACCACGGTTTTGTTTTCAAAAAGTTCATTCAAGTTTTCCATTATGACTTTTTCATTGTTTGCATCAAGAGAATTGGTTGCTTCATCAAAGAACAGATAACGCGCATTTCTGTATGCTGCTCTTGCTATAAGTAATCTTTGTCGTTGTCCCGTACTTACCCCATTACCTTCAGCTCCAATTTTTGTATTGTATCTGAGTGGTAGCCCATTTATAAAATCATCTATATTGGCTATTTTTGCAGCTTTTTTTACCTTAGTCATGTTTGGATTTTCATCTGATACTCCTATATTATTTGATATTGTATCAGAAAAGACAAAACCTTCCTGCATAACAGTACCACATTCTTTTCTCCAAACGGTAGGACTGTAATCCGAAATTTTATATCCTCCCAGCAATACCTCTCCAGATACTGGTTCATAAAATCCAAGCATCATTTTCAACATGGTTGTTTTGCCACTACCTGATGCACCAACAATTGCAGTTACTTTATTGTGTGGAATCCTTATATTTATATTGTCCAAAACTTTTTCAGAATGAGGGCCATTGTATTGAAAAACCACATCCTTTAATTCTATATCTGCATCGTTCGGAACTTCACAAATATAATCTCTATTATTTTCTTCTTCATCTTTCTTATCATGAATTTCACTTAGTCTTTCTAGTGAGATTTTTGCGTCCTGAGCTTCCTGGACAAAACTGATAAGTTGGGAAATAGGCGCATTCAACTGACCTATTATGTATTGCATTGCCGTCATCATACCTAAAGTCATATCCCCATTTATCACAGCTTTTGCTGCTAAAAAAGAAATGAAAATATTTTTTGTCTGATCAATAAATGTCCCACCTACCTGTTGTATTTGTCCAAGAATCAACCCTTTTACACTGACATTAAATAATCTAGCCTGTATCCTTTCCCATTCCCATCTTTTTTGTTTTTCACAGCCATTCAACTTAATATCCTGCATACCTGTTATTAGCTGAACAATACTACTTTGATTAGCTGATGCTTCCTGAAAGCGCATATAATCCAGTTTTCTTCTTTTCTTCATAAAAAGCAGAACCCATACTATATAAAAAATACTTCCCAACATAAAGATTCCCAGAATTTTCATGTTATAGCCTCCCATAATAAATGCATATACCACAAATGTGACTGTAGCCATCATGATACTAAGCAAAGAACCAGTAAGAAAAGACTGGATACGGCTATGATCTCCTATACGCTGCATAATATCGCCAACCATTTTTGAATCAAAAAACGAAATCGGAAGTTTCATTAACTTTGCAAGAAAATCCGATATTAGAGAGATACTGATTCTTGTTGTCATATGAAGCATTAGCCAGCTACGTATCAATTCATTTGCCATCTGCCCCAAAACCAAAACTACTTGAGCCACCAAGATTACTATAACAAAATTCAAATCACTGGTTCCTATACCTACATCTATTACTGATTGAGTAAGGAATGGTAATATCAGGCTTATTATACTACCTGTTAGCATCGCTAAAAATAACTGTGTTATGAAACGCTTATACGGGAATAAGTATTTTAACACATTCTTGAAGTTTAATTTAGAAACTTCATCATTTTGATCAAAAAACTTAGGAGTTGGATCTAATAGTAAAGCAATGCCAATTGAGTTTTGGCTGGTAGATTGTGAGTTAGTCTGTGCCCAGCATCTTAGGAATTGGTCTTTTTTGTATTTTAATAGTCCTGAAGCGGGATCGGAAATGTAAACATACGTTTCCCTTTTCTTCTTTTCTATTTTATAGGCTACAACAAAATGATCTTGATTCCAATGAATTATACATGGAAAAAAAGCATCGTTACATAGCTGTTCAAAACTTATTTTTACACCCATAGTCCGGAAACCTATTTTTTCTGCAGCATCACTTATTCCTAAAAGGGACACACCTTCTCGATTGATATGGCAATAATCTCTTAGTGTTTGCAAAGAATAATTTTTGCCATAATATTTTGCAATTATTCTCAAGCAAGCAGGACCACAGTCCATCGTGTCTAATTGTATATATGTAGGAAATTTCTTTATCATGAATTTAAATAGTAAGTAGAATAATCTTTGCTAAGCAAAGATTATTTGTTTGTCAAACCTAGAATATCGATATGTATTTTTATAAACTCCTCCATATATCCTTTGTAAAAGGTACAAACGTCATTTTTCTTACCACTAATCCTATTTTCTATTCTTTCTATTGGACACCCTCCATGACATATAGGCAAATACTCGCATGCTAAGCATTCTTTATCTTCAAATATATCTGCTCCATAAAGTTGTCGATTTAACATGACATAATTTATATCTCCTATCATTCCATCGTCTTGCAAATTTCCTATGGCATATTTTCTTTTTCCTAATGTTTCCCAACACTTATATGCATAGCCTTCAGAATCAAAACCTATTGACATTTTATCCCTTATTGCACATTCATTACAAGATGAAGTTGGATAGTCTAGAAAGTTTGTATAAATACCATTTTTATTCCATAAATCCAAAATAAAATCAACCTTTTCTTGTCTATTTAAACAAATTGTATTATTAGTTGAAAAGCTGGTTCTATCATCAACAAACGCCGGAACCACAACAACTTGTTTACCTTTGTACCTATTTAGCAATTCAAAATATAGTTCTTTATAACTTGTAACATTCCTTTTTGTCAGGTTGATTCTAAATGCAACATCAATATCTGGCGCAATGTTGGTTAACAAATCTACATTTGAAAGCACTCTCTCAAAAACATCAATACAATCATCACTTCTTTTTATTTTATTGTGAATGTCACGTGGTCCATCCAAGGTTATTTGTACACTCTTTACTTTTATTCTCTGTAATAATTCAATTGTTGCTTTATCAATAAAATATCCAGTTGTAATAATATTTGACTCATACTCATTGCCATAAACAGATATCAGTTTATTATAAAATTTTTCCATTTCATCCTGAGCTATAAGAGGTTCACCTCCAAACCAAGTTAAGTACAATCTCTTTAGATTTTTCATCGTTTGAATATATCTAATTATATTCTCCATGGTACGCTCTAGCATTTTTCCTTTTGGTTTTTCTGTCTCAAAGCAGTAAAAACAATTAAAATTGCATTCCATAGTTGGTGCTAAGGTTAAATGCATAAATTCTGTTTGTTCTCTCTGAGATAGAATTATTGATTTATACAATAATAATTCATCATAATCATTTTCTACAATAAAATGCTTATCCTTAAGGATAGTGTATACATCCGCATCAAGTTTTTCAATGTCAATACTATTGTTATTTATTTTAGCTTCCCTTATTAAGGAGTAGCTTTCTTGATTGATTTCAAGCAGGGCATTAGATAATGTATTATATAAATAAATTCGATTATGATGTGGAATAACAAATGTATATTTAGATACGTACATAATGCAATATTGTATTCTGAAATAATGTCAAGTAAAATTTAAAGGTTTATTGAAAGATTTTATATAACAAAGGGCGGTAAAATATTCCGTCCTTTGTTATATAAGAGTGTTCAATTATTCATTGTCAACAGTACAATAATTATCTGCTGAAATAGTTGTAACTAGACCCGCAGAACCAGGCTCTCCATTATAGCCACCAGCTAAATTGCAAACAAGTTTATTTTTAAAGAGCCCAGTGCAACTTTTGTACTTAATTGGGCAATTTACTGTTGTACCACTTTGGAAAGTCTTTATACCATCAGACTTGCAAACTAGAGTTCCTCCACCCATAACATTAAGCTGTTCATAGCTACTTAATCTTCCTTCTTCTAGAAGGGCAAATTTTTCTCCATTTTTCATGATAAAACGTTTTTAATGTATTAGTAAAACTACTTCACGATGAAGTATATCTCTTTTATATCATTGCCTACACGCATATATTTATTAGATGTACCATAGAGTACTCTAGTATTAATTCCCATACCATACGATTTTCCAGACTCCAAAGGTACACAAACTTTCAGAACAAAAGTCGTGTCATTCTCGAACTTGGATATATCATCAGGGCTAAGTTTATATTTCCGAAGGGCTCTTCTTGAGTCTGGCCAAATCGAATGATGGTTAGGCAATAACTCAGTAGCATATACATTGAGCATAGGTTCTGAGAATACTATTTTTATTTCATTTATATTACCCTCAACCACTGAACCTATTTCCGGTGTAACAGACACAATATAAGGACGTTTCGCAATGGAATCAATCCTGTCAGCAATAGTGTACATGTGCTCAATAAAAAGAGGCATGAATTCTTTGATGGTGGGATACTGCTTTCTGTTGTCAGTAAACTGCTTCATAAACTTCATGGTTTCGTCAATCCATACATATCCTTCATATCCACCTGTTGCCACTACATGCGATATCAAGTACTCGCTCAGATGCAACTCCTGCATGTAGACAATGGTCATAACGGTGTTAAAGAACTCATTGCCTAATGCATCGGCATCATACCCGGCTCTGTATAATTCATCCTTTACATAGGGATAAATACGACGTCCTATTTCTAAGAAATCTTTTTTATTGGCATGGAAAAGCGGGGCTGTGAATGAATGAGACAGTTCGTGAATGAAAGTTCCCGATTTGATGATATTGTTCTCAAGCATTTTCTTGGGCGCACAGCTGACACCGAGAATCGGACTATATGAAAAGGTTTTGAATCCCAGTTTTTTCTGTGTCTTAATATCAAGGCTTGAGAAGTTATTGACACCGTATGCAGGACTGATACACACTTTCACCTCCGGCAGTTTTTCTCCATATAATGACATGAAAAGCGAGTCGGAAACTAGGGTTGCTAACTGTTGATTCGCTACTTCGAGGTATTTTTCATACAGTTTAGCATGCTTCTTAAAGAAGGAAGCATAATTGCTTTTCTCATAGAAGTCATCCAATAGCTCCACATATTCAAGAAATGTTTCCTTCGTCCATCTATTGTCATTCTTAGCAAAGTATTCATCCAAGTCAACATGCTGATTTACTTGCAAATGTCCGTTTTCAATGCTTAACAAATTATTGGCAATCGGAAGAGAATTATAGGAAATGACGTCAACATCACCTGGAATATCGCGCATCTTCTTGAGAAATGCCATTACCGGATGCGATTTGAACTTGCCAAAAGACTTTTGTATGTCAGAGTAATAAGGTTTGTATATACCTCTGTCAAACTCTTCACATCCGGCAAGAATCCATGTCGTTGCAGAAAACTCTTCAAGTTCGTCTACATAAGCATATTGATACTTATTTTGAGCGAAAAGATTGATACTTATCAAGAAAAAGAGAATGCAGATTTTTATTGTTTTCATAGGAGATATATTGTTATTTAAAAGTATTACATGTACAAATATAGCGATAAAATAGCTTATTGGCAAGATGTTACATAAAAAATAATCTCTGTTCAATCCTAAAAAAAATTAATACTCATTATATCATAGATGTGCTTGGTGTAGCGTCCGCCCTGGTTGGCTACCAGATAAGGACTGACGTAGAGCGAGAACTTCGCCGTGCTGGTGCGTCCGCCCGCGAACTCGGAGTTCACGT
>OGDJ01000243.1_pt1 | contig 40690 bp, 35 predicted proteins | sample 1570401 | NCBI WGS metagenome assembly OGDJ01 (sample SAMEA2582185, study PRJEB24529) | metagenome | biome: Human gut stool | place: China | collected 2011
CTCCTTCGGGAGCCGAGCTGGAACTCTAAGTAAATATGTTATATTAAATTGTTGGGATAGATTACCACAAAAATCGAGCCGTGTCAACAAAAAGTTTTGAAAATACGCCGTTTTCGGCGGTTTGCAAGAAAACGCAAGGGAAACTTTGGTAAAAAGAGAGAAGGCTGGACGGTGCCAGCCCTCTTGACGGCGATTTAGATTAACGTAGTGTCCGCAAAAATTTCCACTTGACAATCCAATGTTGCCTTGCTATAATCCAATTTGCAACCAAGTTGCAAATTCAAGAAAGGAGGGCAATGGAATGAACTGCACTGCAAAACAACGCCGCGCTGCGTGGATCCTGCTGGTTGGTTTCCTGCTGGCCGTTTTGGGTTCATTGACATTCTGCGCGGAAGAAGTCCACCACGACTGTACCGGGGCAGACTGCGCCGTCTGCGCACAGCTGAAATTTTGCGAGAATATCCTGCACGCCGGAAAAGATGGTTCCGGGCCGTTCATTCTAACACCCGCGCCGCATTTTGTGTTGGCAGCCTTGCTGTCGCTTTGCTCTCCGCTTTTGCTGATAAAAACACCGATTCGACTAAAGGTAAAACTGTCGGATTAAGAAATGCTTGTCCGTATGATTCTTGATATCAAACAATGGAGCGCATTTCTATGAAAAAACTCAAACGTATATTCGCTGTATTTTTTTGCCTTTTACTGGCTGCTGGTATTTTGGGCGGCTGTGGGAAGGCCGCATCTTCGTCCGCTCCTGCGCCGTCTGCATTGCAGAGTGGCAACAAGCCGCTGAAGATCGTCACGACTATTTTCCCGGAGTATGACTGGGTACGCGAAATTCTCGGCGATAAGGCCGATCATGCCGAAGTTACCATGCTTCTGGGCAATGGCGTTGATTTGCACAGCTATCAGCCCACCGCAGATGATATTATTAAAATCTCGGACTGTGACTTGTTCCTCTATGTTGGCGGCGAATCGGATGGCTGGGTGGAAGATGCCTTGAAAGAAGCCACCAACAAAAATATGAAAGTTATCAATCTGCTTGATGTGCTGAAAGATACTGTTAAGACAGAGGAAGCAATGCCCGGTATGCAGACAGAGGAAGGACATCATCACGGATATTCCCACTTTGCCGATAGCGATGTGCAGGATAGAAGCCTGTCCGATTGGGATGGTGAGTGGCAGTCTGTTTATCCTTATCTTCAAGAGGGTATTCTGGACGAAGTGATGGAACGTAAAGCAGAAAATGGGAACAAAACGGCGGAGGAATATCGTGCCTATTACGAAACGGGTTATAAAACGGATGTTTTCAAAATTACAATCAATGCCGAAAATAACACGATGTGTTTTGTGAAAAACGGTGTTGAAGCAACGGCTGCCTATCAATATAAGGGCTACCAGATTTATGACTATGAATCTGGCAGCAGAGGAGTACGATATTTCTTCGAGGCAACCGATGGTGATGCTGATGCGCCTAAGTATGTGCAGTTCAGTGATCATGGCATTGCTCCGGGCAAAGCGGAACATTTTCACATTTATTTCGGGAATGAAGGCTTCGATGCGCTCTCTCAGGAAATGGAGAATTGGCCGACTTACTATCCGATGGATATGAGCGGTGATGAAATCAAGGAGGATATGCTGGAACACGCGGAAAAAGAATATGACGAGCATGTATGGCTGTCGCTGAAGAACGCTGAAACTCTCTGCAACGCCATCACCGACGCACTGGAAGAGATCGACCCGGCTAACAAAGATGCCTATGCTGCCAACGCTGCATCCTATCTGGAAAAGCTGGCCGCTCTGGATGGCGAATATCAGACGGTGGCGGACAATGCCGCCCGGAAAACTGTGCTGTTCGGCGACCGTTTCCCGTTCCGCTATCTGGTAGACGATTACGGTCTGAGCTATTATGCCGCGTTTGCAGGCTGCTCTGCGGAGACGGAAGCCAGCTTTGAGACCATTTCTTTCCTTGCTGGCAAAGTGGATGAACTGGGGCTGCCCTGTGTACTGACCATTGAGGGCGCACAGCACAAAATTGCCGAAACTATCGTGCAGAATACCGCCGAAAAGAATCAGTCCATCCTGACGCTGGATTCCATGCAGTCCACCACATCCACCGATGTGGCAAACGGCACGACCTACCTTTCCGTGATGGAAAGCAATCTGGACGTGCTGAAACAGGCTCTGAACTAAAGGAAGGAACCGTCATGTCTCAGCTCATTTGTAAGAACCTTCTCGTTGGCTATGAGGGAAAGGCCATTCTGGATCCTCTGAACTTTGAGATTCACGCAGGCGACTATCTTTGTGTAGTTGGTGAAAACGGTGCAGGAAAAAGTACCTTGATGAAAACGCTGCTCGGTTTGCAGCAGCCCATTTCCGGGCAAATCGAGATAGGCGATGGCCTGCGCCGGAACGAGATCGGCTATCTGCCTCAGCAGACCATCGTGCAGAGGGATTTTCCAGCGTCGGTGCAGGAAATCGTGCTGTCTGGTTGCCAGAGCCGTTGTGGACTCCGCCCATTTTACAGTCGAGAGGAAAAGCAGCTTGCGCAGGATGCCATGCACAAAATGCAGATCGGATCGCTGGCAAAATGCTGTTACCGGGAGCTTTCCGGCGGTCAGCAGCAGCGCGTCTTGCTGGCGCGCGCCCTCTGCGCTACCCGGAAAATGCTGCTTCTGGACGAGCCTGTTTCCGGTCTTGACCCAAAAGTGACTACGGAAATGTACCATCTGATTGAAAAACTAAACCAGCAGGAGGGCATTACCGTCCTGATGATCTCCCACGATATTCAGGCTGCGGTTTGCTACGCAAGCCACATTCTTCATGTTGGTGAAACGATCTTTTTCGGCACACGGGAAGCGTATCTGCAAAGCCCGCAGGGGCGGCTGTTTGCGGCTGGGAAAGGCGGTGCCGTATGAACGTGTTGGAAAAGCTGATCTTTTACTGGAACTATCCCTTTGTCCGCTATGCGCTCATCGTGGGCGTTCTGATTGCCCTGTGTTCTTCGCTGCTGGGCGTGACGCTGGTGCTGAAACGGTTTTCCTTTATCGGAGATGGCCTTTCTCATGTGGCGTTCGGCGGCATGGCCATTGCGACCGTGCTGGGAATGTCCGACCATATGCCGCTGACGCTGGCCGTGACTGTGGCCTGCGCAGTCCTGTTGCTGCATACCGGACAAAACACCCAAATCAAAGGTGACGCTGCCATTGCTATGGTGTCCGTTGGCGCGCTTGCAATGGGCTATCTGCTGATGAATCTGTTCTCGACCTCGGCGAATCTGTCTGGCGATGTGTGCAGCACCCTGTTCGGCTCTACCTCGATCCTGACCCTGACAAAATCGGAAGTTTGGCTCTGCATCGGGCTTTCCATCATCGTGGTCGCAGTGTTTATGCTGTTCTACAACAAGATCTTTGCAGTCACCTTTGACGAAACCTTTGCACAGGCCGTCGGAACCAATGCAAACGGATACAATCTGCTGATTGCCATTGTCATTGCCGTCATCATTGTGCTGGCAATGAACCTTGTCGGCTCTCTGCTGATTTCTGCACTGGTGATTTTTCCGGCTCTTTCGGCGATGCGCCTGTGCAAGAATTTCCGCGCTGTCACCATCTGCTCGGCGGTATTGTCCGTGAGCTGTGCCTTTGTGGGCATCGTGGCTTCCGTCCTGGCCGGAACGCCGGTTGGTTCGACCATTGTTGCGGTTGACATGGCGGCGTTTGGCCTGTGCTGTCTGGCCGGAAAACTGCTGGGGAGGGCATCATGAAACGACTTTTGAAGGGCTTTCTGCTGCTCTGTGCCGCCGTTGCATTGACCGCCTGCGGTGCAAAGCCCGAAGCGGCATCTTCCGTGGCGACGGTTCCGCCAGAAGTTGTTTCTTCCAGTGCTGCCGATGCCTGTGCCCCGGAACGTGAAACGGCTGATGAAAGTGGCATTTACGCCGGGATGGACGCAGACATTGACCTGACCTTACTCAGCGATACGGTTGTGAACGCAGAAGTTTACAATATGCTCGTTACCCCGGAGAACTACACCGATAAAATTGTTCGTATGACGGGCGAATATCAGGAGTACACAGATGAGCAGACTGGTGAGCTGTACCATTCCTGTGTCATCTACGATGCGCTTGCCTGCTGCCAGCAGGGAGTGGAGTTCGTGCTGACCGATGGCGATTACCCGGAAGAAGGCACAACCATTACCGTAGTGGGGCGGTATGAAACCTATACTACGCCCTATTATGATTATTTTCATCTGGTGGATGGAGTAAGGGAAAAGTAAATCAAACAAAACGAATCCCGGCAAGTGCCTACCTTGTAGAACACCTGCCGGGATTTGTTGTTATGTTGGGCTTAATCTTCCAGTCTGCCATGCTCACATCCCAGTGACAGATAATGCTCAATCTCCCCACTCAGCACAAGCTGTGTGTATTCCAGAGGTTTGTTGTACAGCAGCCAGTCCAGTTCTGCCCGCTGTGCCGGGGTATTGCCATATTCATCCTCAATGGCGATGCAGTCAATGGCAACGGCAGAGCCGTCGACGAACCGGGATTCTACCCGGTTGGTGTCCATGTTGTAGCGGCAGGAAAGCAGGTTGTTCATAAGAAAACCTCCATGTTTTTCACATTTACTTCTTCTGCGGTGGAAAGTTCCGGCTGTCCGTTTGCAGATCTATAAATCCACTTTCTGATGCAGCCCTTTATAAGTCTACACCCGCCCACCACACGCCCGATTCTTACACCAAAACTAGAACAACGCTCTTTTTGCTCTGCACAAAATCCTGCATCGTTTGGCGTAAAATTGGCGTATGGTGTAGTTTTTACTGGAAATTCGTCAAAAGAAAAAGCCTAAAACTTCTCGGTACATCAAGAAGTTTCAGGCTTTGTTTTGCTCAAATTGGAAATTTACTGGTCGATCGGCTTCATCGTGGGGAACAGCAGCACGTCACGGATAGAAGCGCTGTCCGTCAGTAACATGACCAAACGGTCAACACCGAAGCCGAGGCCGCCCGTGGGAGGCAGGCCGTACTCCAGAGCGTTGACGTAGTCGTAATCGACCTGTGCCTTGCAGTCGGGCTCGATGGCCTTGCGCTCGGCGACCTGCCGCTCGAAGCGGCCCTTCTGGTCGATGGGGTCGTTCAGCTCGCTGAAAGCGTTGCCGTACTCGGTGCAGTCGATGAAGTACTCAAAACGCTCGGTGAAAGCGGGATCATCCGGCTTGCGCTTGGCCAGCGGGCTGATCTCGACGGGGTAATCATAGATGAAGGTGGGCTGGATGAGCTTGTCCTCGACGAAGGCGTCGAAGAACTCGGCCAGGATGGCGCCCTTGGTGGGAACCTCGGGCAGCTCCACATGGTGCTCCTTGGCAGCGGCGATGGCGTCCTCATCGGTCTTCCAGTCGTTGAAGTCAACGCCGGAATACTTCTTGACGGCCTCGATCATGGTCAGACGCTCCCAGTGGCCCATGTCGATCTGCTTGCCCTGATAGGGGATGACCAGGCTGCCGCAGATCTTCTGAGCGAGGCGCTTATACAGCTCCTCCACCAGGTCCATCATACCGTGGAAATCGGTGAATGCCTGATACAGCTCGATGCTGGTGAACTCGGGATTGTGCTTGGGGTCCATGCCCTCGTTGCGGAAGATGCGGCCCACCTCGTACACACGGTCCATGCCGCCCACGATGAGGCGCTTCAGGTACAGCTCGGTCTCGATGCGGAGCACCATGTCCATGTTCAGGCTGTTGTGATGGGTGTAGAAGGGACGTGCGGACGCACCGATCTCGAACGGGGTCAGGATGGGGGTATCGACCTCGAGGAAGCCCTTCTCGTCCAGATAGGCACGGATCTCCTTCAGGATCTGGCTGCGCTTGACAAAGGTCTCCTTGACCTCGGGGTTTGCGATGAGGTCAACATAGCGCTGACGATAGCGCATCTCGGTATCGGTCAGGCCGTGGAACTTCTCGGGCAGGGGGCGCAGGCTCTTGGCCAGCAGGGTGATCTCCTCGGCACGGGCGCTCAGCTCGCCGGTCTTGGTGCGGAACACCTCACCCTTGACGCCGATGATGTCGCCCACGTCCAGCTTCTTGAAAGCAACGTAAGCGTCGTCGCCCAGCTCGTCACGGCGGACGTAGAGCTGGATGTCGCCCTTATCGTCGCGCAGATGGGCAAAGCTTGCCTTGCCCATGACACGCTTGGACATCAGGCGGCCAGCCAGTGCGACCTTCTTACCGCTGTCGGTCTCGTTGGGCAGATCCTTGAACTCTTCCTTCAGGTCAGCAGAGTAAGCATCCTGAGGGAACTTGGTCAGGGTAAAGGGGTCGCGGCCTGCAGCCTGCAGGTCTGCCAACTTCTGGCGGCGCACCTGCACCTGCTCGCTCTCAGACAGGCCCTGTGCGGGGTTCTTCTTCTGTTCTTCCATAATTTCCTCCCGCTTGGCTCAGTTTGCAGAGTGGGTAATGCCCAGCACCTTGTAGTTGACGGTAAGGCCGGTGGGCAGCAGGACTTCGGCGGTGTCGCCGACAGCCTTCTCCAGCAGGGCGTGGCCCACGGGGCTCTCGTCGCTGATCTTGCCGTTCAGGGGGTCAGCCTCGGTACGGCCCACGATGTCGTACTCCTCGGTCTCGTCCTCGCCCTCCATCTGGATAGTGACGTGAGTACCGACAGAGACGTTCTCAACGCTCAGCTCGCTCTCGTCGATGACGACAGCGTTCTTGACCATCTGCTCCAGCTCGGTGATGCGGTTCTCGACCAGACCCTGGGTGTTCTTGGCCTCATCGTACTCGCTGTTCTCGGACAGGTCGCCGTGGCTGCGGGCTTCCTTGATCTCTTCTGCCAGCTCCTTGCGGCGGACAGTCTTCAGGTATTCCAGTTCCTCCTGCATTGCCTTCAGGCCAGCAGCGGACATCTTGATCTCTTGTGCCATTTGGAAATCTCCTTATCTATTTTTTGGGGTACGGCAGAGTGTCATAAAACATAAAACCGCACACGAATGCCATTTTGACTTATTCATTATAATAGCAAGCCACGGCCTTGTCAATAAAAACTGCCGCCCTGCGGGCCAAAAAGGCCGCAAAAAAGCCCCGCCGACAGAGGGAAGTGCCGACAGGGCTTGGAAAATGTCTTATTTAGTCGTCTGCAGATTCATCCAGATTGCCCAGCTTTCTGGCCTGCTCGACCACGGCGGGAACCAGCATCTCAGGCAGGATCTCGTAGCGGGCGAACTCGGTAGTGAACCAGCCGCGGCCCTGGGTGGTCTGACGGATGAAGGTGGTGAAGTTGGCCAGCTCAGCCAGAGGCACTTCGGCGATGATGGTCTGCAAGCCGTCCTCGTCGGGCTCCATGCCCAGCACACGACCGCGGCGCTTGGTGACGTCGCCCATGATGTCGCCGGTATTGTCGTTGGGAACATGAGCTTTCAGGGTGTGGATAGGCTCGAGGATGACAGGGCCGGCCTCGGGCATTGCGGCCTTATAAGCCAGCTTTGCAGCCATGATAAAGGCCATTTCGGAGCTGTCCACGGGGTGGTAGCTGCCGTCCAGCAGGGTGGCTTTCAGGCCGACCACAGGATAACCGGCCAGCACGCCCTTCTCAGCGGCAAGGCGGACGCCCTTTTCAACGGCCGGGAAGAAGTTCTTCGGCACGCTACCGCCGAACACCTTCTCTTCGAAGACGACCTGCTCGCTGTCGCAGGGCTCGAAGTTGATGATGACATCGCCGAACTGGCCGTGGCCGCCGGTCTGCTTCTTATGACGGCCCTGCTTCTGGCAGGCCTTGCGGATGGACTCGCGGTAAGCGATACGCGGAGCCTCGAGGCCAATTTCCACGCCGAACTTATTCTTCAGCTTGGCCTTGACCACGTCGAGGTGCTGCTCGCCCAGACCGCCGATGATCTGCTGATGGGTCTCGGCGTTGTTGACGTAGCTCAGGGTGGGGTCTTCTTCCATCAGACGGGCCAAAGCGCTGCTGATCTTGCCCTCGTCGCCCTTCTTGGCGACGGTGACAGCCATGAACAGGCTGGGCTTCGGGAAGACGGGTGCGGGCAGCTTGACCACGCGGGAAGCGTCGCAGAGGGTGTCGCCGGTCTTTGCGCTGACCAGCTTTGCCACAGCGCCGATGTCACCGGCACCGATGCTCTCGGCCTCAGTCTGCTTCTTGCCCATAACAGTGAGGGGCTTGCCCATCTTCTCGGTCTCACCGGTGCGGGCGTTGACGAGAGAAGCGCCTGCGGTGATCTTGCCGCTGACGACGCGCAGATAGCTCAGCTTGCCCACGAAGGGGTCGGCCACAGTCTTGAAGACGTAGGCAGCGGTAGGCTCGCTCTCTGCACAGGTCAGCTCGACGGGTTCGCCGTTGGCATCCTCAGCCAGAACGCCGTTGTGCTCCGGGCTGGGCAGCAGCTTATGCATATTGTACAGCAGCATATCCAGAGCCTGCTGGTTGACAGCGCTGCCGCAGAACACAGGGGTGATGAGGCCATCCTTGACGCCCTTGCGCATACCATCGACGATCTCTTCGGTGGTGAATGCCTCGCCGCCGAAGAACTTCTCCATCAGCTCGTCGTCGGTCTCGGCGATAGCCTCGCTCATAGCCTCGATAAGGCCCTGGAAACGGTGGCCGATGTCGGGCAGATCGACCTGCACCTGCTTGCCGCCCTCATACTTGAAGGCCTTCTGGCTGAACAGATTGATGTACACGGGGGTGCCGTCGTCGAGCTTCGCCGGGACGACGCAGGGGCAGACAGTGGAGCCAAACTTTATCTTCATGTCCTCGAGAATCTTGAAGTAGTTCGCGTTCTCCAGATCGCACTTCGAGACAAAGACCATTGTGGCCTTGCCGTTCTTGCGGGCCAGCTGGAACGCTTTTTCCGCACCGACGGTCACGCCGCTGCGGCCCGACACGCACACCAGCACACTCTCGGCTGCACGGATGCCCTCGTACTCGCCTGCCTCAAAGTCGAACAGGCCCGGAGCGTCGATGAGGTTGTACTTGATGCCCTCATACTCCACCGGCACGACCGATGCCGACAGACTGGCCTTCCGCTTTGCTTCCTCGGGGTCAAAGTCCGAAATCGTGGTGCCGTCCTCGACCCGGCCCATACGCTCGGCAGCGCCCGAAAAATAGACCAATGCCTCGGTCAGCGTCGTTTTGCCGCTGCCGGCATGGCCTGCGATCAAGATATTACGGATGTTGTTGCTTGCGTATTTCATATCGGTTTTTCCCTCATTTCCGCCGCACAGAGCATTCTCTCTGTTTTTGTGGCATATTTTACAAAGATAATACCACACTTCAAGCGATTTTTGAATATTTCATTTGAAATTTCCGGCTTTTACCCTGCCAAACTTCCCGGCTTTGTTTTGTGCATTTTGCCTTGAGGGCAAATATTTTATTGTAAAAGCTGCCGTAGCACGCTATAATAGGGCCACCGAACCCAATTTTTATGCAGAACAAGGAGCTCCACACGATGAAACGCACGGATTATATCAACTGGGACGAATACTTCATGGGCATTGCCCTGCTCACGGCCATGCGCTCCAAGGACCCCAGCAGTCAGGTGGGCGCCTGCATCGTCAGCCCGGAAAACAAGATCCTCTCTCTGGGCTACAACGGTATGCCCATCGGCTGCGACGACGACGCCATGCCGTGGGAGCGGGAGGGTGAGCCGCTGAACACGAAATATATGTACGTCTGCCACGCCGAGCTGAACGCCATCCTCAACAGCGCCCACAACAACCTCAAGGGCGCGCGGGTGTACGTCACCCTCTTTCCCTGCAACGAGTGTACCAAAGCCATCATCCAGTCCGGCATCGCCGAGGTCGTCTACTACAGCGACAAGTACCACGACACCGATTCCAGCGTAGCTGCGCGGTTCATGTTCAAAAAGGCCGGCGTCCGGCTCACCCCCTATCAGCCCAGCGGACGGAAGATGGAGCTGGAGTTGTAAGATGTTAAATTTTTTCATAGCACCTTGATTTTTGGATTGGATCTCAATTTTGACAGGTGGGGTCAAGTGCTTCCTCTTGACCCCACCTTTGCTCTGTATTATAATAGGGTCTGTGAAAGTATAAATATTCAAATTTTGGCGCATAGAGAGGAATATATACAATGGATCTTACGAACCGCAGCTTTTTGAAGCTTCTCGATTACACTCCCGAAGAGATCGAAGGTCTGCTGGACCTCGCCGCCGACCTGAAGGCAAAGAAAAAGGCCGGCATCCGCCACGATGCTCTGCGCGGCAAGAACATTGCCCTTATCTTCGAGAAGACCTCCACCCGCACCCGCTGCAGCTTTGAGGTCGCCGCCCACGACCTGGGCATGGAAGTCACCTACCTCGACCCGTCGGGCAGCCAGATCGGCAAGAAGGAGTCCATCGCCGACACCGCCCGGGTGCTGGGCCGGATGTTCGATGGCATCGAGTACCGCGGCTACGGCCAGAGCATCGTGGAAGAGCTGGCCCGCTATGCCGGTGTGCCGGTGTGGAACGGCCTGACCAACGAGTTCCACCCCACCCAGATCCTCGCCGACTTCCTCACCATCCGGGAGCACTTCGGCCACCTCAAGGGCATCAACTTCGTTTACTTCGGCGACGCCCGCTACAACATGGGCAACAGCCTGATGGTGGGCTGCGCCAAGATGGGCCTCAACTTCACCGCCTGCGCCCCCAAGAAGTACCAGCCGGACGCTGCACTGGTGGAGCAGTGCAAGGCCATCGCCGCCGAGACGGGTGCGGCCATCTCCTTCGAGGAAGACCCTGCCAAGGCCGCAAAGGGCGCAGACGTCCTCTACACCGACGTCTGGGTGTCCATGGGCGAGCCGGTCGAGGTCTGGGCCGAGCGCATCAACGACCTGGCCGCATATCAAATCAACCAGGACCTGATGAACATCGCCGGCCCCAAGGCCGTGTTCATGCACTGCCTGCCCGCCTACCACGACCACAAGACCACTGTGGGCAGGGAGATGGGCGAGCGCTTTGGCCGCGACGCGATGGAAGTCACCGACGAAGTCTTCGAAGGCCCCCAGAGCATCGTTTTCGACGAGGCCGAGAACCGGATGCACACCATCAAGGCTGTCATGGCGGCCACGCTGGGCTATAACGGCTGATGGGCGGAGGACACGTTTCGCGCCCCGATTTCGGGATGCCGCAGCCCGACCCGGCCCACCCGCTGACGGAGTTTTACTGCCTGTTGCAGCGGGCCTTAGACCGGGAGGGCGTGTTTGCCCTGCCCGCGCTGTATGCGCAGTTCCGCGCTCCGGCCCGGCGCATCTACGCCGACGAGGCGGCGGATTTTCTCACCCTTCTGCCCGATGAGGAAGAGGGCGCATCCCGTCTGCTGGCTCCGGCGCAGCTGCAGCTGCTCTATTCCTCTCTGCATGTCATGCCGGATGGTGCGCCCGCCGCGCTGCTGCTCACCGAAGAATGCACCCGGACGGTATACGCCGTCCAGCTGCTGCCGCCCTTCGTCTGGGAAGACCCGCTCCCGCCCCTGCCGGACGCTCCGGCGGCGCTGAGCCTCACCCTCACCATGCGGGACGTGGAAGAGATAGACGCCTGCCCCGCCGCGCTGGGCCACCGTCTCGCCTGCGACAAGGCGGGCAAACGCTGGCTCCACCACCCCCGGGCCGAGACGTATCTCTCCGAGCGGGTAGCCCTCTTCCAGCGGCTCTACCGATAACTGAACAGAAGCTCTCAGGGTCATTTGCCAAAACATGGCGGCAAATGGCCCTTTTGTTTTGGGCGTATTCATGTTATACTTTGGATACCTTGTGCGATGCCGGGCGGAAGATTTTTCCGCTCTGCACCATAAACTGCAATAATCGGGGCCGCTCATCCGTATACAGGGTGAATGTCCCCAATAAGAGATAATTTTTCCACCGAGTCCTGCTGTACACAGGACATCAAAGGAGCATAGAACTATGGGACAGCTGACCAAAAACGAGATTTTTGCGCTGGCCGTGCAGCGATACAGTGACACGGTGTTCCGAGCCGCCATGCACAACTGCAGCTGCACCGCCGATGCGGAAGATGTGGTGCAGGATGTTTTCGAAAAGCTGCTGTGCTACAATGGCCGCTTCGAGAGCGAGGAACACCTGAAAGCCTGGCTGCTGCGTGTGACCATCAACCGCTGCCACGACCTGACCCGCGCCGCCCGCCAGAAGGACACCGAACTGGACGAGAATCTTCCCGCTCCGGACCAGATGGAAGACGGCAGTGTGCTGGACGCCGTGCGCGCCCTGCCCGAGAACTACCGCAATGCGGTCTACCTCCACTACTACGAGGGGTATACCGCCGCCGAGGTGGGCCGGATGCTGGGCGCACCCACCAACACGGTGCTCAGCTGGCTTCGCCGCGCCCGCGCACAGTTACATACGATGCTGAAGGAGGAGATCGAAGATGAGGTGGTATGAGTACAAGATGGAGGTAGACGACCTTCACGCTTCGGACGATTTGAAAGCAAAGCTCCTCGCCATGCAGCCGGCAGAAGAGGCACCGAAACCCGCCAAGAAACCGAAAAAAGCCATCCACTTTCCCCGCAAGGCTCTGAGCATCGCCGCCTGCGGCCTGCTCTGCGGCGTTGGTCTGTATGCAGCAGTCCACTCCCCCATCAGCCTGCTGCCTGCGGGCGGCGCGGCCCTCAGCTCTGCCGCTGAGACGGCCTCCTACGCTGCCTACTCGATGGACGACGTGAACAGCGCCCTTGCCGCACCCAAGATGGCCGTCCAGGCCGGTGGAAGCGCCGATACCATGAGCGCCCGCGATGCAGGCGGCACCGGCACCCTCAGCGCCGAGGCAGCGCAGACGAGCACAAAGCTCATCTACACGGCCAACCTCACCATCGAGAGCAAGGACTTTGACGCCGCCCGCACCGCACTCACCGACGCCGTGAGCGCCGCCGGAGGCTATCTGGAATCCAGCAATGAATCCTCTTACACCGGCTCGAGCCGCACCCTCTCCCTCACCATCCGCGTCCCGCAGGACAACTACGCGAGCTTCCTCGAAGCCGCCGCGCAAGCGGGCAACCTCGTGGACAAGAGCGAGCAGGTGCAGGACGTCACCACCCAGTATATGGACATTGAGGCCCGGCTCTCCAACCTGACGGCCCAGCGCACACGTTTGCAGGAGCTTCAGGCCAGCGCCGAAAACCTCTCCGATCTACTGGAGATCGAATCTTCCCTCAGCGACGTCCAGTACCAGATCGAGAGCTGGCAGTCGCAGCTGGACTGGTACAGCCAGCAGGTGTCCTGCTCCACGGTCTACCTTTCGCTGGACGAGGTGAAGGAATACACCCCCACCGAGGAATCCTACCTCTCCCAGTTGTCCAGCGCCCTCCGCAATGGCTGGACGGGCTTCGTCTCCGGCATCCAGCAGCTAACGGTCTGGGTCGTGGGCGTCTGGCCCGTGCTGGTCATTCTGGCCGCAGCCGCCCTCGTCGTCCGCTTCGTGCGCCGCCGCACCCGCAAGTGATATTCGCTCTGTCGAAGCGCCCCGGAATGGGGCGCTTTTTGTTTCCGGCAGCGGCCTTTTCAAAAAAGTCATATTCTTTTTGAAAAAACGCTTGACAAGTCCCCCGCCTTGTGGTATTATACTTGAGCAGTCAGCGAGAGGCCGACAGCAAAAAGTAAATATCGCGGGGTGGAGCAGTCTGGTAGCTCGTCGGGCTCATAACCCGAAGGTCGTTGGTTCAAATCCGGCCCCCGCAACCACCAAGCATCTTGATTTTATCAAGATGCTTTTTCTTTTTCGCATACAAAACGAGGGGCCGCACAGCTGTGCGGCCCCTCATTTGCGTTTATATCTTTTACAGCATCCCGTGCCGACGCTGTTCGGCTTCCAGCTCCTGATCCAGGGCCGCCTTGCGGTGGTCGAGCAGGAGGTCTTTGTTGTACTGGAAATACCGCTCACAGCCGTTTTCGGCAATGAACGCATGGGCGGCGGGCGAGAGGGTCAGTTCGGTGACGAAGACCACCATCTCCTGACTCTCGGCGAATGCCTGCTCCATGAAGTCGAAGGCCGCTTCCAGCGCGGCGCTGGCCGTCTGCTGGGCGGTGTCCCGGGCATCCGACAGGGTGCCGAACTGGGTGCGCAGCACCTTGAAAGCGGCGTCCGCGTCCGGCGCAGCGGCGCACAGAAGCTCTTTCTCCCAGCCGCGCAGGGTCTTGGCAGTCTGCAAGCGGGCTTCCAGCGTGGGCTTATCCAGCAGACCGGCGGTGCGCTTTTTCTGGGTCTCGGCCTCGTAGTCGGCGGTCATCTGGTCAAAGAGCTGCGCCCAGCAGTTCGGCTCCTGCGCCAGCTCTGCGGGCATCTCGGCAAAGGCTTTCTTCGTCTCCCGCAGGAAGGCGTAGCAGCTGTCGGCCGCAGCGTCTGCCCGCCGGGAGGCAGAGAAGCGCGTCTCGAGGCCGGACAGGATAAGGCTCACGAGGCTCAGCTTCTCGTCGAAGGGGGCCTGCAGCAGCCGCGCAAAAGCGGCAGGCTTGGCCTGACCGGCCAGAATGTCCTCCACGCCGTAGTCGTCACGGTACTTATAGTAGAGGTCGAGGTAGGCCGAGAAGTCCTCGGCGATCTTCTGGTGCTGGATATACTGGCGGATGAGTTCTTCATCGGCCTGCAGGCCCAGCGACTCATAGGTATTGAGCAGGTTGGAAAGGTCTTCCCAACCGCGGGCGGTGACGAACTGGGTGCCGTCCACGTCGGCGTTTATCTGATAGAAGTTCTGGGGGTGCAGTTCGAGGTAACTCAGGATCGCGCTGTGGATATGGGCTGCACGGGCGTAGTCCTTCCAGACCGGCAGATCCGGCTCAATGTCCATCCGGCGGACGCGATCGAGGGTGACAATATCGAAATCGCGGACGGATTTATTGTACTCCGGCGGGTTGCCTGCCGCCACGATGACCCAGCCCGCAGGCACGGCCTGATTGCCGAAGGTCTTGCACTGCAAAAACTGCAGCATGGTGGGGGCCAGCGTCTCGGAGACACAGTTGATCTCGTCGATGAAGAGGATGCCCTCTTTCAGGCCGGTGGCCTCCATCTTGGCGTAGACGCTGGCGATGATCTCGCTCATGGTGTACTCCGTCACAGAGACGTCCCGGCCGCCGTAGTTGCGCTGACGGATGAAGGGCAGGCCCACGGCGCTCTGGCGGGTGTGATGGGTGATGGTATAGGCCACCAGCGCCACGCCGCACTCCCGCGCCGCCTGCTCCATGACCTGGGTCTTGCCGATGCCCGGAGGCCCCATCAGCAGGATGGGGCGCTGGCGGATGGCCGGGATGGCGTATTCGCCCAAAGCATCTTTGGCGAGGTACGCTTTGACGGTATGCTCGATCTCTTCTTTGGCTCGTTTGATGTTCATATTCTTTCCCTCGTTATCACGAATTGTTGAGGTCACGGTAGAGGTCGTCTTCCTCCGCCAGCGCTTCGGACAGGGCCGAGGCGCTGCGGGCGGCCTCACCGGTAAATTCTTCTTCGTCCAGCACCACTTTCATTGCCCAGGGCGGCACATTGGCGTCGTCGAAGCGGTCGCCCAGAAATAGAAATGCCGTGTCGTAAGCCGGGCGGCGGGCCGGGTAAGTACCCATACCGTCGGTAAAATAGAGCAGACCCCGGAGGTTCGAGAACTTCTTCTCGGCGCAGAGCTGGCTGACGTACTCGAAAGCGGGCCGGAAATCGGTGCCGCCGCCGCCCCGCAGCTCGAAATGGTTCATGGCACGGATGAGGTCGTCTTCGTTTTTGACGGGAATATCCTGCCGCACCGCGTTGTCGGCCTGGATCAGGTGGAGATTCATCCGATGGAAGAAATTCTCCCTGCCCTTCAGCAGAGTATACGTCTCGGCCAGAAAGGCCCGCACCAGCTCACCCGAGGTGGAGTAGCTGGTGTCGATGACGAGGGCCAGCTCTTCTATCTTCTTGCTCTCCCGGGTCTCCAGCGGCTCGATGAGGGGCAGGTTACCGTAGACCGACAGGCCATAGGTGTAAAAGTTCAAATCGAACTCGTCCGGGTCGAGGTGGACTTCCTCCCGGGTGACGCAGAACCGGCGCAGGAAGTCGCCGTAGCTGCGGCGGCTGCGGTTTGCGGCTTTGATCTGCTCCCGCATAGCGTCCGCGCCCTCACCGGCCTCTTTGTCCCGGAGCTCCAGCTCTGTCTGCATCCGCTCGCCGATTTTTTGCCACGTCTTCTGGGGCAGCGGCGCAGGCATCTGCTGGGGCTGTTCGGGGGCATCTTTGGGCCAGAGGCGGTGGTCGTCGGTGTAGAATTCTTTTTCCAGCTGGCGGAGAACGCCGGGCGTCTGCCGCACCAGCCAGCGATAGATGGGAGCTGCAGCAGCCACTTTTTCCTGCACGATGATCTCCTCATAGGCGTGTTGGCGCACCCACGTCAGGGGGCGCTGGACGCTCTTGCGGCCAAGACCGTCGATGACGTTCTCCACCGCAATGTCACATGCAAGGTCCCACAGGCGTTTGTCCCGCTTGCCGCGCAGCCAGAGGTGGCGGAAGATGCAGTGGAACACCGTGTGGAGATAGAGCCGGTTAAGATATTTGGGGTTCTTCTGGTAGAGCTGCAGCAGAGCGCTTGGCTGGTAGCAGAGGATGGTTCCATCCGTCGCCAGCACGCCGCACCGCTCGTCGGCGGTGGGCGTCAGGGCCGAGAGAGCCTGGTCTAAAAAGCGGAAGTCCAGATACAGCCCGCTGCGCACTACGGCCAGCACCTCGCCGCCCATCCGGGCCTGCCACTCTTCGTGAGTCTCGGGCCGGGCCGACTGGAAGGGCTTGCGGGGGTCAAAAAACTTTTCCTTCTCAGAAATCAAAATCATACCTCTTCTTTTGGGGTGCAGCGGCACGCTTTTTGTGCTCTGCGTCGGCCAGCAGGGCGGCAGCTTCGGCATTGTCGGCCTTGGCCGCGAGGGCTGCGCCCTCGGCAAAAGCGTCGGCGTCCATCACATCCAGCGCCAGCAGGGCTTTGATGCCCTCGGTGTCCTGCGCCTTGAGCAGACGGGTCAGCACCCGCCCGGTGTTGGTCTTGAGGAAGTCCCGGTATGCATCCCGGGCGGCATCGCTCAGCTGCCACGGCCAGCGCAGGCGGTCGAAGCAGAGCATCGCCATCACGGAAGCGTCGTCGGCGTCGTGGCCCTGCGGGAAAATGGCGTCGTACTCCGCCGGGAGAAGCTTATTTTCGAGAAAGCACTGCCGGTAGTGGTAGCCCTGCCCCGAAAAGGTGTGGAGCAGGATGTGGGCGGGCGTCTCCTCGATGTCCTCCCAGTAGGCGGGATACCACAGCCCCGCACGGGGTGCGGCCTCCCCCACCGGCCAGAACAGCGCCCGCACGGCCTCGGTGATGCTGCCCACGAGGGCGAACAGGCCGGTGGCCTGCTCGGGCGTAGCGCGGACGATGAGGTCTTCCAGCGCAAAGCAGTTGAGGAAGACATCGCTGCCCATGGTCAGCTCTCCTGTCCCGGCAGTCAGGCGGCGCAGCCTGCGGCAGTTGTAGAATGTGCAGCTGCCGATGACCCGCAGACTATCCGGCAGGGTGACTTCTTCGAGGAAGTTCCCGCAGATGGGGTGGAGCTCGTCGTCCTGCGCCGGGGCGGCGGGGGCGTCGAAGTCAAAGCTGTACCGCTCTTTGCCGCTCACATCCCGGCCAAAAGCACGGGTCAGACAGAGCTTGCCGTCCTCGGCCCGCTCATAGCGGCAGATCTTTTCCGGCCCGGGCAGACCCCGGGGCTTTTCGGAAAAGCAGTAATCTCCCAGTTCGGTGATGGGCCACTGGCCCTCCCCTTCCGGCGCAGGAACAGCCCCGGGCAGCTTTACGCAGGGCTCGCCGCCGTACACCCGCACAAGGCGGGCCGTGCCGCCCGCCAGCGGCAGAATATCCAGTATCATAAGAACCTCGCTCACAAAAAAGCTGCCGCACAGACACGCCGTGCAGCAGCTCCGTTCAAAACTTCATCACTGTGCGGCCTGTGCAAGGCAATCGTTCATTGCCGCAAATACCGCGTCGCTGGTCATGGTGCTGCCGGAGACAGCATCCACTCCGACGGTCGAGCCAGCCGCCAGCAGGGAGGCCGACAGCGTCTCTGCCGCCTTGCCGCCCAGCTCCGGCGTCTCGCCGGAAGCGTCTATCACAACATTCGTCACCTTGCCGCCGGTGATGGTCACGGTAACGCCCACCTCGCTCAGACAGCCCTGCGCACTGGCGGTGTAGGTGCCGTCGGTGTAGGTGTCAGCATTATCGGCAGCAGGCACGGTGCCGGTGCTCGAGATATAAAGGGCCAGCACGATGCCGAGGATGACGTCCAGCACCAGCATGAGGATAATGTTGCGGGTCATGTGTTTTTTCATGGTCTGTGAAGTGCTCCTTTTGCGATGTTTGGGGTCCGCTCGTTACTTTGCGGGCTTGAAGCTGTCGCGCAGGGTCACGACACGGTTGTACACGCCGGGGTTCTTCGAGTCGGGAGTGAAGAAACCGGTGCGCACGAACTGGAACTTATCGCCGGGCTTTGCGTCGGCCAGAGCCTCTTCCAGCTTGCAGCCCTTGCGGACGACAACGCTGTCGGGATTCAGATAATCCTTGTAGTCGCTGCCCTCGGGGATGGCGTTCATGTTCGCCTCAGTGAAGAGCTTGTCGTACAGGCGTACCTCGGCATCCACGGCGTGGGCGGCGCTCACCCAGTGGATGGTACCCTTGACCTTGCGGCCATCGGCAGGGTTGCCGTTGCCGGTCTCGAGGTCGGCCGTGCAGTGGATGGCAGCGATGCTGCCGTCGGGGTTCTTCTCGACGCTCTCGCACTTGATGATATAGCCGCCCATCAGACGGACTTCGCCGCCGACGGTCAGGCGCTTGAACTTCGGAGGCGGCACCTCGGCGAAGTCCTCGTTCTCGATCCACAGCTCCTTGGTGAAGGCGACCTTGCGGGTAGTGGTGTCGTTGGCTTCACGGTTGGGGTTGTTGGCGATGTCGAAATACTCGGTCTTGTCGGCGGGGTAGTTGTCCACCACCAGCTTGACGGGGTCCAGCACGGCGATGCGGCGCTGTGCGGTCAGGTCCAGCTCGCTGCGGATGCAGGCTTCCAGCTGGCGCATATCAATGAGGTTGTCGGACTTGGAGATGCCGGCCTCGCGCACGAAGGTGAAGATAGAAGAAGCGGTGTAGCCGCGGCGGCGCAGGCCGCACAGGGTGGGCATACGGGGGTCATCCCAGCCGTCCACGATGCCCATCTCCACCAGCTCACGCAGATAGCGCTTGCTCATGACGGTGTTGGTCATGTTCAGGCGGGCAAACTCGCGCTGCTTGGGGAACTCGGTGCCAAAAATGTTCTCGATGACCCAGTTGTACAGCGGGCGGTGGTTCTCGAACTCGAGGCTGCACATGCTGTGGGTGATGCCCTCGATGGCGTCCTGGATGGGGTGGGCAAAGTCGTACATCGGGTAGATGCACCACTTATTGCCCTGACGGTGATGCTCGGCGTACTTGATACGGTAGATGGCCGGGTCACGCATATTCATGTTGGGGCTGGCGAGGTCGATCTTGGCGCGGAGGGTCTTTTCGCCCTCCTTGAACTCACCTGCACGCATCCGGCGGAAGAGGTCGAGGTTCTCTTCCGGGGTGCGGTCGCGCCACGGAGAGGGACGGGAGGGCTTGCCTGCGTCGCTGCCGCGGTACTCGCGCATCTCGTCGCGGGTCAGGTCATCGACATATGCCTTGCCCTCGAGGATGAGCTTTTCGGCATACTCATAGCACTTGTCGAAGTAGTCGCTGCCGTAGAAGATGCCGCCGTTGGGGTCGGCACCCAACCAGTGCAGGTCCTCGATGATGCTGTTGACATACTCCTCACCTTCACGGGCGGGGTTGGTGTCGTCGAGGCGGAGGTTGAACTTGCCGCCGTACTGGTTTGCGATGGACCAGTTGATATAGATCGCCTTGGCGCTGCCGATGTGCAGGTAGCCGTTGGGCTCCGGCGGGAAGCGGGTATGGATCTCGCGGATTTGTCCTTCGGCGAGGTCGGCGTCAATGATCTCAGTCAAAAAGTTTTTATCTGCCATAGTGGCGTTCCCCCTGTCAGGGCATAGCAAGCCCGGAATTACACTTTTGATACCCCTTATAATACACTATTTTCCTCTTTCCTTCAAGGTGGAACGCCGAAGTTCCACCTGTTTTCGGCGTCGTTTTGCGAAAAAGCTTTCCCTGTCTCCCGCTTTTTGCAAAAAAAGCGAAATTCATGCTTGACATTCCGCACAGAATCTTATATAATAATCAAGCATTCAGCGAATGCGACAGATAGATAGGGGTATAGCTCAGTTGGTAGAGCAGCGGTCTCCAAAACCGCGTGCCGTGAGTTCGAGACTTACTACCCCTGCCACAAGCGCACAGAGAGTACTCTGTGCGTTTTGTTTTTGTATTTTTCTCTGAATGTCAGACTTTCCAAAACTTTTTTGACATTTTCTGAAATTCATGCTTGACAACAGCGCGTTTCTCAGGTATAATAACACACGTTCCGGCGGTCAACCGCCAGAAACGATGCACTTGAGCGATCATGGCCCGGTAGCTCAGTTGGTTAGAGCACCAGCCTGTCACGCTGGGGGTCGTCGGTTCGAGCCCGATCCGGGTCGCCACATCTGGGGCGAAAGCCTCAACCTACTTTGAAACTTGTTTTCAGGGCATCATCTAATGATGGGTGCGAGGGTAAACGCACCGAATATGCGGCCGTAGCTCATCTGGTAGAGCGCCACCTTGCCAAGGTGGAGGTAGCGAGTTCGAGCCTCGTCGGCCGCTCCAAATGGAGCAGCAACAGTTGCTCCGAATATGGTGACGTGGCCAAGTGGTAAGGCAAGGGTCTGCAAAACCCTCATCCACCAGTTCAAATCTGGTCGTCACCTCCAAAAGATTCCCGGGTGCTGAGGCATCCGGGATTTTTTGTCGTTTCATTCGTTAAATAATCTACTTATGTGAAAAAGCTTGTCTCCCCTCTTCGCTCTGTGCTATGCTAAAAGAGTCAGTAAAGAACCGGCTAAGAGTCCAGAGGAGGATACAGACCCATGCCAGAGTTCCCGCGCAAAGATTTCCGGCTCCATGTGGGCTGGCGCACCATCAAGACCGCCGTCAGTGCCATGCTGGTGGCCATCGTGTACTGTCTCATCGGCCGCAACCCGGCTTTCGCCTGCATCGGCGTCATCTTCGGCATGGGCGTCGATATGCAGGATTCCATCAAAAACGGCGGCAACCGACTCTTCGGCACTCTCATCGGCGGCCTGCTGTCCATCGTGGTGTTCTGGATCTACCTGCTGTTCTACCCGCAGGGCGGACACAGCGTTTTTCTGGCCGTGCTGCTGGGCTTTGCAACCGTTGTCCTCATCCTGCTGTGCCAGTATTTCTGGCCGGGCGGCGTCCAGCCCGGCGGCGTGGTGCTCTGCATCGTTTTGTTCAGCACCCCCATTGAGACCTATATGAGCTACGCTCTCAACCGCATCTTCGACACCGCCATTGGCGTCATCGCAGCGCTGCTGGTCAACTACTTTCTGCCCCGGCCCCGGGTCGTTTCCCTCTGGGAAGGGTTCAAAGGCTCGTTCAAGAAGGACAGTAAAGTCTGAATGCTTTTCCGCGCTCCGCTCCGGCGGGGCGCTTTTCTTTTGCCCTCTGCCGTGATACAATGGGCATACTATCATTTTCCTTGAAAGGAGGCCGCGCCATGCCTGCCGAACTTCACACCACCCTCACGCCGGACACCCCGGTACGCTATCTCAAGGGCGTCGGCCCCAAGACTGCCGAGCGGTTCGAGAAGCTGGGCATCCTGACCCTCAGCGACCTGCTCTGCCACTATCCCCGCCGGTATCTGGATTTTTCAAAGCCCTACTCCATCGCCGAGGCCCCCGCCGACACCGAGTGCGTCGTGAAGGCCGAAGTGTTTGCAAAGCCCGGCGGGCGCATCCTGCCGGGCGGGCGGCGGATGGAGCGCATCACCGCCGGAGACGATGTATCCAGCCTCGAGATAACGTGGTTCAATAATCCATACGCCGCCCAAAAGCTGGAGCTGGGGCAGGAATACTATTTTCAGGGCATCGTGACGGGCGGGATGCTCCGCCGTCAGATGGTCAACCCGCAGGTGCGCACCGACGCGCAGGTGAAGTCGTCGCCTTTCGAGGCCGTCTACCCCCAGACCGAGGGGCTGACCAGCAGCGCCATCGCCAAGTGCGTCCGCCAGCTCCTCCCCCACGCGGAGCTTCTGCCCGACCCGCTGCCCTCTGAGATGCTGAAAAAATACCGCCTGCTCTCCAAGGCCGACGCCGTCCGGGCCATCCACTGCCCCGCCACGGAGGAGGAAGCCTTTGCGGCGCGGCGGCGGCTCATCTACGAAGAGCTTCTGGTCTTACAACTGGGCATCGGCCGGATGAAGAACCACGGCGCGGCCTCCACCGGCGCGCCGATGAAGAAAGCCGACGCCTCCCCGTTCTGGGAGTCGCTGCCCTTTTCCCCCACCGGCGCACAGCGGCGGGCCGTGGAAGAGATCCTGACCGACATGTCGGGCGAAACGTCCATGAACCGCCTTTTGCAGGGCGACGTGGGCAGCGGCAAAACGCTGGTGGCCGCTGCGGCCATCTGGGCCTGCATCCGGGCCGGGTATCAGGCCGCACTGCTGGCCCCCACCGAGATCCTGGCCAGCCAGCACGCCGAGAACCTGAACCGCCTGCTCTCCCCCTTTGGGATGCGGGTGGCCCTGCTCACCGGCGGCATGAAAGCCGCCGCACGCCGCACCACCCTCGCCGCCATCCGGGACGACGAGGCCGACCTCATCGTAGGCACCCACGCCATCCTCAGCGAGGGCGTGGAGTTCGCCCGGCTGGGTCTGGCCGTTGTGGACGAACAGCACCGCTTCGGTGTGCGCCAGCGTGGCCTGCTGGCCGAAAAGGCCGCGAACCCCCACCTGCTGGTCATGAGCGCCACCCCCATCCCCCGGACGCTGGGGCTGCTGATGTACGGCGACCTCGACATCTCCATCCTCGACGAGCTGCCGCCGGGCCGCAAGCCCGTCAAGACCCGCTGCATCACCGGCAAAAAGCGGGCCGACCTCTACGGCTTCCTTGATAGAGAAATCGATTCCGGACGACAGGTGTATATCGTCTGCCCTGCCATCGAGGACGCGGGCGGCAGCGGCCTGAACGCCGTCAAGAGCTACTATGAGGACATCGCAAAAGCCTATCTGCCGGACCGCCGGGTGGGCCTGATGCACGGCAAGCTCAAGCCGAAGGAAAAGGCTGAGGTGATGGATGACTTCAAATCCGGACGTCTGGACGCCCTCGTGTCCACCACCGTCATCGAAGTCGGTGTGGACGTGCCGAATGCGACGGTCATGGTCATCGAAAACGCCGAGCGGTACGGCCTGAGCGCACTGCACCAGCTGCGCGGGCGTGTGGGACGCGGCGCGGCGGAGAGCTGGTGCTTCCTCGTCAGCGACAATGCCTCCGAGTCGGTGCAGAAGCGGCTCAAGTTCCTCTGCTCCACCTCAGACGGCTTCGCCGTGGCGCAGTACGACCTCGAGACCCGCGGCCCCGGCGACTTCTTCGGAAGCCGCCAGCACGGTCTGCCGACCTTGCAGATCGCCGATTTGATGAACGATACCCGCACCCTCCACGCGGCCCAGAGCGAGGCTGTGGCCCTTCTGGCCGAAGACCCGCTTCTCGAGCGGCCCGAACACGTCCTGCTGGCCCGTCAGGTGGAGCAGATGTTCGACAAAGCCGGAACAATGAATTGAGTAGCGAAAAAGGACTGCCCGCGGCAGTCCTTTTTCGCTATCTTCTCTTCCACCACAGCTTCTTCTCGCCGATGCTCACTACATCGCAGAAGAGGCAGCGGCTCTTGGTAGAGAGCTGCACATCCTTGTGATGGCAGCCGAAGAACCATTTCTCGTAAGTCGTTTTCATGACGACCTTGTCGAGGAAGAGGTGCAGCCGGTTATTCTCGCCCTCAGCCAGCACGCTGAAATCCAGAAATTTGCTTGGCGCGTCGTGGGTCAGCACATAATCTACCTGCCAGCCGTTTGCTTCCAGCGCGGCCTCGCAGCGGGCGTATTCCTCGTCCGAGGGCATCTCCTGCGGCCACCAGTTGACGTGGACTTCCCGCTCTTCCTTGTCCGGGCTTTCCGCTCCGCCGAAGCAGAGGTACTTCTTCCCTTCCAGTTCCAGTACGCTGCCCCGGCAGACGTGGTACACATTGCCTCCCAGCGGCTGCACCAGCCCGCCGAACCGCTCTTCGGTGGGGTACTGTTCCAGCAGGTCATAGTTCTCGTGGCTGCCATCGAGGAAAAGGATGGTGTAAGGCCGCTTGCGCAGCCAGTCCAGATTCTTCTGCTCGGCCTTGCTGCCGTCCCACACAAAGCCAAAATCGCCCAGCACAACGACGAGATCGCCCTTGCCGGCCCGGCGCAGCTCCCCGTCCTTGAAGCGATCCAGCTCGCCGTGGGTGTCGCCCGTAAGATATACCATCCTCTGCCTCCTTTTGCGGAGTGTGAAATCGACCCAAAAGCCTTGTCACGCCCCGCCAAACCTGTTATTATAGAGTATAAGGCCCTTCGCTGAGCCTGTTTTTGTCCCGTAAGAACGGACAGCACATTTTGTCCGATACTCTAATATATTATCGCTTTTTGAGGAAAATGTCCACATGAAACGTATCGTCACCCTATTTCTGAGCCTTGTCCTGCTGCTGAGCTGCCTGTGCGCGCCGGCTTCGGCCATGTTCGACCCCAGCCTCTTCTACGAGGTGCAGGCCAAGAGCGCCTACATCGTCAACACCGACACCAACATCATCGTCTACGACAAGGACAGCTCCCGTCAGGTGCCTGCCGGGGGCCTGACCAAATATATGACCATCGCGCTGCTGCTGACGAATTACGCCGACCAGCTCGACAACACCTTCCAGATGCCTTTCGCCATCTCGGATTACGTCCACAACAGTGACAATGCCGATATGCGCTCCAATGAGACCTTCACCTACCGGGAAGCTGTCTACGCCATGCTTCTGCGCAACGCCAACGAGGCCGCGATGGGCCTCGCCTATAGTCTTTCGGGCGGCGACCTTGCAGGCTGGGTGAGCCAGATGAACACCCTTTCCCAGCGCATCGGCACCACCGGAAGCACCTGGACGGACGCCTGCGGCCTCGACAGCGGCAATGTGACTACTGCCGTGGATATGTACCTCATCCTGCGGTATCTGATGAGCTTTGACGCCTTCGTGGACATCTCGTCGGCCCCCACCTTCACCATGCCCGCCAAGGAAAAGCACACCAAAAGTTTCGTGCTGCTGAACCAGAACGTCGCCCTCAACAAGACCAGCGGCGGCAGCTTCTACCGCAAGTCTATGCAGGGTGGTATGTGCGATGTGATGGCCTACAAAAACGACCACGGCGACCAGAGCTATGTTTCGTGGGCCAATCAGGACGGCTCCACCTATATCTTCTGCATCATGCAGAGTCCCGACACCTGTGACACCTACGGTTACGCCAACCGCCGCCCGGCCCTCTATGAGACGACCCGCCTCATCGACTGGGTGTTCCAGAGCTTTTCCATCCAGCCTGCGCTGGATACCGACCTCGCTCTGGCAGAGATCCCCGTGAAGTATTCCTCCGACACCGACACTCTCAAGCTCTACCCCGACAACAGCATGATGACCCTGCTGCCCTCTTCGGGCGACGGCACCGTGACCCAGAAATACTTCCATCTGCCCGACTATGTCTGCGCCCCCGTCCAGCAGGGCGATGTTGTCGGCACCGTGGAGCTGAAGCTGGCCGGCGAGACCATCGGCATGGTCAACCTCATCGCCGGGCAGGACGTGAGCCGGAGCAGCCTGCTCTACTCTTTCTCGAAGCTGCAGGAGTTCTTCGGCAGCCTCTACCTCAAGGTAGTGCTCGTCATCAGCGCCATCTGCGCCATCATCTATGTGGCGTGGGTCCTGCTCAACTCCCCCCGCACCCGCCATTCCTCCAAAAAAGTCCACCGCTATGGCCGTCCCCGCGACTGAGCCGTGCGGTCAGCTTCTTTTCTGAAAAAGCTGTAAAAAGCAGTTGACAAATACGCCCCCAAGTGGTAATATATACAGGCAGTCCGTGACTGCGAAAAACTGTATATGGGCGTGTTCCCGAGTGGCCAATGGGGACAGACTGTAAATCTGCTGCTTTTCAGCTTCGGTGGTTCGAATCCACCCGCGCCCACCAAGAACTCCAGCGTCGTAAAGATGCTGGAGTTTTTCTTTTGTCCGAAACTTTTCAAAGCATATCCAAGGGTGGATTCGAACAGCTGCGGCGCTGTCGCCGAAGACAGCGCAAAAGCAGCCCAGTGGGCTGTTTTTAGCAGCGCGGCTTGCGACATCCACCCGCGCCTACCAAAAAAGCCCAGCGTATGAAAGTACGCTGGGCTTTTTGTTTTGCCAAATCATAGCAAAAACCGGTTGGCGTCATTCACACCAGCCGGTTTCCTTTTACACTTTCAGATTTTTCTCTTTCCGCTCAAGATAGAGGAAGAAGCAGACATTCAGCACGATGCCCACAGCGGTAGAGGTGGGCGCGGCCAGACCGATCATGGTCAGGCTGGCGTTAGGCTGGATGCTCATGATGTAAGCCATGGGCAGGCGGACCAGGAGGGTCTGCACAAGGCCCTGCACCATGACCCAGACGGTCTTGTTGTTGCCGTTGAAGTAGCCCACCATGCTGAACAGCACCGCTGTGACGATCGTCTCAGGCGCAAAACCGCGCAGATAGGCGAAGGCATTCACAATGACGGCGGCGTCTGTAGTGAAGATGCCGGACAGCAGGTCGCCCTCGAACCACACCAGCGCAAACACCGCACAGCCGAAGACCAGACCGATGGCAATGCCGGTGAACAGAGTCTGCCTGGCCCGCTTTTTGTTGTCGGCGCCGACATTCTGAGAGACGAAAGAGGCCATCGACTGCATCAGAGAGCTGGGGATGAGCATGGCGAAGTTGACGATCTTGCAGGCCACGCCGTAGCCGGAGGACGCTTCCAGACCCAGACGGTTGACGAAGGCGCAGAGCGCCAGAAAGGAAACCTGCGTCAGAAACTCCTGCAAAGCCAGCGGCAGGCCAATGTCCAGGAACTTGCGGCACTGGAGGTTGAGACGGAAATCAGTCTTTTTGAGCTGGAAAGGCAGATGTTTTTTCAGCAGCATCGCCACAGCGCACACGACGCTGACAGCCTGCGCCGCCACGGTGGCGATGGCCGCGCCGGCGGCGTCCATGTGGAACCCGGCCACCAGCAGCAGGTCGCCGAAGATATTCACGATGCAGGCCACCAGCACGAAGATCAGAGGCGACTTGCTGTCGCCCAGACCACGGAAGATGGCGGACAGCACGTTGTACGCCACGATGAAGAAGATGCCTGCGCCGCAGATGCGGACGTAGCTGGCCGTCAGCTCGACGGCCTCCGCCGGGGCCTGCATCAGGATGGAAATGCCGCGTGCAAAGCCCACCATCACCACAAACAGCGCCGCAGCGATGATGGCGAACACCACAGTGCCGCCACCGATGACCTGCCCGATGTACTCGGGGTGCTTTTCGCCCAGATAGCGGGCGATGAGGACGGTGATGCCCATTGCAAACTGGGTCACTACAAAGGTCACGAGGTTGAGCACCTGACTGCCGGTGGAGACAGCGGAAAGGCCCGCGGTGGTTCCGAAACGCCCCACCACCAGCAGGTCTACCGCGCCGTAGGCAGCCTGCAGCACCAATGCGCCCAGAATGGGCAGCATAAAGAGAGCAAGTTTTTTAGGGATGCTGCCCTGCGTGAAATCACTCTTATCGCTTTTCAAGAGAAGTTCTCCTTTCCCACAGAACTTGATAGAATGCTTCGATGGTGCGGATAGTACACTCCGCATCCGCTTCGGAGATGCTGTCCAGACAGGGCGCAAGCTCCCGGAAATAATCCGCATCGTACTTCTTCGAAAGCTGCCGCCCCGCCTCAGAGAGAGACAGGTATGTCACCCGCCCGTCTTCGGCAGAGAGCTGCTTTTTCAGGTAGCCTTTGGCCTCCATCTCCTTGACGGTACGGGTCACGCCGGGGCGCGGCAGGCCCAGCGCGTCGCTGAGGTCAGACACTTTCACCCGCAGCCCCTTTGCCTCCAGCTTCTGGATGGCGTCCAGATATTGGATGTAGGAGGGCATCACGCCATCCGGCAGCGGAGGCAGCATGTCCCGCACCCGCTTTGCCAGATAGCAGGTGTCCATCATCCGCTTGATGAGTTCGATGGTCATAGTTTCTTTCCTTTCCAAAAGTCGCCTCAGATAATTACCTCTGATAATTATATGGATAGGCGCCCCCCTTGTCAAGCCCCCCTCTGCAAAGTTCGAGGTTCTCCGGCAGCGGTCGTCCTCCTGTTAGACATTCCCAGGGGTTGGAACCCGCGGGCTAAGAAACAGCCCACTGGGCTGATTGCTTGCGGTGTTGCGCGCCGCCGCCCTGTTCAAGCCCTCTTTCGCACCGAAAAGAAAAAGCAGAACACGAACGTGTTCTGCTTTTTCCTAGTGCAGTAAAGCAATCCAAATCCGAACCATTTCCCTCGGATGCAACTTCTGTCGCTTCTCCAAAGGTGACGGTCTGTGTTCCTTCTTTATAGTTGAAGGTTATCAAAACCTTATCGTCATACAGGTAAATCGCATTGATGAAGGTATCCACCAATGCCTGCCGCTGGTCTTTCAGGCTCATGTCCAGCTTGCGAAACCGCAGCAGCCAGAACCGGATGAACTCCTCCGTGACCTTGGGCTTTGCCAGCTTTTCTTCCGCAATGCGGGCTTCAAGTTCACGCTTGGTTTCTTCCAGCTGCTCCAGCCGCTCCTTGGTGGAGCTGGTCAGGATACCGGCCTGAATCGCATTGAGCATATTCTGGATACCAGATTCCGCATCCCGAAGCTGCTTCTCGTAGAGGGGAATGTTGGTATTTTCCTTATTTTGCAGTTCCATCACCTTGGCAATGATGGATTCCATAGCGGCATCGTCTTTCACAAGCTGCATGGTCTGGTTGACCACCAGATCTTCCAGCCACTGTTTACGGACAGTCTTTTTCTTGCAGCCCTTGTGTTTTTTGGCGGTAGCACATTTATAGTATCGGTGGACTTCTCCCGTCCGGCTCGTGCCGCTCTCACCAAACATTAACGCCCCGCAGTAACCACAGTGCAGCTTGGTGGTGAGCAGATAATCGTCCTCTGCCTTTCTACGGGCAGGGGCTTTCTTGTTTTTGGCGATTTTTTCCTGAACATCATCGAACAGTTCCAGCGGCACGATGGGCGGAATGGCATCCGGCACGACCACGTCCCGGAATTTCAATTCTCCGATGTACCGCCGATTCTTGAGCATGTGTTCGACACTGTTATAAGTAAACGCACCGTCCACCGGGTTCTTGATACCGTTTTCGTTCAGCCAGTCCCGGATCTCTTTCATTGTAAGACCATCCCGATACTTCGTGAACGATTCCAGCACAAAAGGCGAGGTGAGCGGGTCAATATGGAACTTCCGCTCGGAATCCAGCGTATAGCCAAAGGTTCCACGGCCACCATTACAGCGGCCTTTCAGGATGTTCTCTGTCTGTCCACGCACGACCTTTTCGGCAAGGTCAGCGGAGTAGTATTCCGCATAGCCCTCCAGCACCGATTCCAGAATGATGCCCTCCAGCCCCTCGGAGATGATCTCGGTGGCAGACATGAGCTTGACGCCGTTCTTCTTCAGTTGGGTCTTATACCGGGCACTGTCGTAGCGGTTTCGGGCAAAGCGGTCAAGTTTCCAGACCAGCACAATGTCAAACAGCTTTTTGTCACTGTCCTTTATCATCTGTTGGAACTGCGGGCGGTTATCCGTCTTAGCAGAGATGGCACGGTCGATGTAGTGCTTGACGATGGTGATGCCGTTCTTCTCAGCATACGCCTGCATTCACGGATCTGCCCCTCGATGGATTCTTCACGCTGGTTGTCGCTGGAATAGCGGGCGTAGATTACAGCGGTCATGGCGGGCACCTCCATTTTATACGTTATTAAACGGTAATACGTTCATTAAAGCAATATTTCGTATAATGTATATACCACAGTTTTGCCCTGATTGCAAGCCCAATGATTTATTTTCATGATTCCAACAGACAAATTGTCTTAAGATTATATTCCGAGCAAAATGTGAAGTCCAAGCCCGGCCACGCCGCACAGGCACATGGTCAGGATGGGATTCCACTTGAGCTTCCGTAGCACAAAAAATGCCGATGCAAAACTGCCGATGCCGATCCAGTCTACGTTGGCGAGCGTCTTTGCACTCTCTCCGAACACCACCATAGACAGTATAGAAAGACCTGCACCAAAGACAAGCGCTACAATGACCGGACGCAGGCAGGCCAGAACACTTTGCAGCAGAGAAATATCCTTGTATTTACGATAGATGTAGGATAGAAGTGAAACAAAGAACAGCGCCGGTGTAATGCAACCTAGTGTTGCAATGATGGCTCCGGGTACCTGCGCGATACGCAAACCAACAAAAGTTGCCGAGTTGACCGCAATGGGACCAGGGGTCATTTCTGCAATCGTGATGAGGTCAGTAAACTCCTGCATCGTCAGCCAGCCATGTTGTTCCACCACTTGGCTCTGGATCAGCGGCATGGCCGCATAGCCGCCGCCTACGCTGAACATACCCACCTGCAAAAAGCTGAGAAAAAGCTGTAAGTAGATCATTTTGCACCACCTTTTTTCCACTGGACCAGAGCCAGCACCACGCCGAATACTGCAGCGGCAAGGATGACCACCACCACATTGACATCAAACACCGTATTTGCGACAAACGCTGCGACCATCAGGACAATATACACCCATGAGCGGGTCTTCAGCACCTTTCCGCCGAGGTCGAATACAACATCCAGAATGACCGCCGCCACACCAGCCTGCATTCCCTTGAGTAACAACGCGATATAGCGATTGGTGGCAAAAGCATTGTAGAACACAGAAATGACTGAAAGAATGACCATAGGTGGGATGATGGTGCCCAACACTGCCACGATCATTCCAATCAAGCCTTCTACCTGCCAGCCTACCAGAATTGCAGCATTGACCGCGATTGCGCCCGGAGAGGACTGCGCCAACGCTGTCATATCCAGCATTTCCTGTTCATCGATCCAGTGCAGCTCATCTACAAATTTTTTCTTCATAAAGGTCACGATGACAAAGCCGCCGCCGAAGGTAAAGCTGCTAATGTACAGCGTACTCAAAAACAGCTTCCAAAGCCGTGCTAACCGTGTACCGTATGTTTTATTTTCATCCATACAAGTTTTCTTCTCCCTTTTTGATTTTCGGACAACTATATTTGTTTTCTTACTATTTCAAACAGCTTTTAACTGTTACTGCTTGCGAAAGCCCGTATTTTCCGGTATCCTTGTTTTAAGAACTGCGAAGCACGGAGGGAATCTCTATGAAACATAATACATTTCTCGTCAAGCCAGCGTCCAGCCTGTGCAATCTGCGTTGCCGGTACTGCTTTTATGACGATGTTTCCAACAGCCGAGCCTGCAAAAATATGGGACTGCTTTCCCATGAAATGGCAGGGGAACTGGTTGAAAAGGCTTTTGCAACCACAGAGGAAGGCGGCAGCGTCCATTTTCTGTTTCAGGGCGGCGAACCGACTCTTGCCGGGTTGGATTTCTTCCGGTTCTTTCTGGAAACGGAGCGTTCCATGCAGCGCAATATCTCTGTGTTCCACAGCATCCAGACCAATGGCATTTGTCTGGATGAAGAGTGGGCTTCCTTTTTCAAAGCCAACTCTTTCCTCGTAGGCCTCTCTCTGGACGGCACACAGGAGAACCATGATCTCTATCGGCTGGACGCAGCTGGGCAGGGCACATGGGATAAAGTAACTCATGCGCTTGCGCTGCTGGATGCCTACAGGGTCGAAACGAATCTGCTCTGTGTTGTGACCGGACAGCTGGCCAGAAAGCCGCAGCGAGCCTTCAAAAGCCTCTGCGAGTTGGGACAGCACAATCTGCAATTCATCCCATGTCTTGACCCACTTGATACGATTGGAGGGCAGGCATATTCTCTAACGCCGGAACTTTATGGTCGTTTTCTGTGCGGCGTCTTTGATACTTGGTATCAGCAGCTGCAACGAGGCAATTATATCAGCGTTCGCAATTTTGAGGACTATCTGCGTATCCTGCTGGGAATGCCGCCTACCTCCTGCGCTTCCTCCGGTTCCTGTGGACATTATCTTACCGTAGAAGGTGACGGAAGCCTTTATCCCTGTGACTTTTATGTTCTGGATGAGTGGAAGTTGGGAAATCTGAGCCACTGTACCGTTGAAGATGCGCTTGATTCTCCCACAAGCCAGACATTTCTGGCACAGGGCCGCAAACGCCCGGCGGAATGCGCAGCATGTGCTTATCAGCTGCTCTGTCGGGGCGGATGCAAGCGAGATTGGGATGCCTCTGGAAGCAACCGCTTTTGCGCAGCGTATAAGCAGTTCTTTGCCTATGTGCTTCCGCGCCTGCATACTGCTGCACATTTTCTGGCACAACAAAACCGATAAAGAGATTCTCCCGGAGAGCAGTACTGCCTCCGGGAGAATCTTTATTTTACCTTTTTGATCTTCCGGATGGAATGGCCATCGTAGAGGATGGGCTTCATGACATAAGTGTAGTTCCGGTCATCGCATTCGCCGGTGGAAATCATCTCCATAAGCCGCAGCGCAAGCTGACGTCCCATCTCGAAGCCTTGCTCCACGGAGCAGGTAACATCCTCCTGCCGATAAGTTTCTTCGGAATAATCAAAACAGACCAGCGAATAATCTTCGGGTACAGTCTTCCCCATTTTCTGCAGGGTTTTCATGACCAGCCGATAGATGATGTAGTTGCAGCAGACGATAGCGGTGCATTTAGGGATGCTCTTCAGAAATCTTTCAATGGAACGGACATAGCTTTCGTTGTGGGCTTCGTCCGAAATACACCACTTGATGTAATCATCGTTCAGTTCCAAACCACGATTTCGCATCGCTTCCGCCATGCCTTGAAACTTTTCTACGCTCTGGTAGTTGTCGTACACGAAGATGCCTGCAATGTGGCTGTGTCCGGCATCCATCAGGCGTCCTATCAGCTGATGGGCACATTCGATGTCATTGATCGTTACGCGGGGGCAGCGCAAGTTCCGATAGAAGTTGTTGTAGAATATCACCGGGATCTTACGTCGGTAAAGCTCCTTGTAGCAGTCAAGATTTGGGCTGAGGATGCTCGATTTGACACCATCCACGATGAAACCGTGAAAATTCTGATGTACCACAGTCTCCAGACAGCGGCGTTCGTTGCAGAATTTGTTATCGGTCAGAAATACATGGAGGTCAACCTGCTCCTGCGTCAGAACACTGCGAACCCCTTCGATTAATCCCGAATTGGCACTTGTATCCTGTCCCTGCAGGACAAGGCCGATTTTATAAAGGGCATCATCTGTGTTCAAATCCCGCGTCATTACTTTTTCCCGGTGGAAATAAGTTCCACTTCCCTTGAGCTTGTACACAAGTCCTTCTGCTACCAACTGGTCGATGGCCACTCGTATCGTTTCTCGGCTGACACCCAGCTTCCGGCAGAGCGCATTTTCCGAAGGCAAACGCTGGTTCCCGGAAAATTTGTTTTCGTCAATATAAGCCAGAAGCCAGCGATAAACCTGATCGGATTTTTTCTCAACAGCCGAGAGCATGGGCAAGCGCTCCTTTTCAGTCGGTGATAGTGGGGCGGCTGCCTTCCGCGTGCTGAATCCAATTCAGCAGACGTTCACGAAGTTCCGCCTTGACCGCAGCATATGCAGGATCCGCGACCACATTGTTCAGCTGCCACGGGTCTTTCTGCATATCGTAAAGGAAGTCGTCTGCATAAACATCGGATGCCGCAGCCTCGCCGCCGTTGACGCCGGGTGCATAGACAGAATACATATAATCTGCAGTACGGATGCAGCGTCCGCAACGGCTTTCCGAAATCTGTGCATAGACCTCATTGACTCTATTATGGTTTTTCTTTTCCACAACGTCAAGCAGATTTTCACCGATCATCTTATCACCGACATCCACGCCTGCCAGAGCCAGCAGAGTTTTGGGAATGCTTTCGGTGCTGACCAGGTCGGTGATCTCCTTACCACCCTTGAACGGGCCGCCACAGATGACCAGCGGCACATGCAGGCAACCGTCATGGCAGGAGCGCTTGTAATCATCATAGCCGTTCAGGTGCGCGTCACGGTTGCGGGTCTTGAAGTGAGAGCCATGGTCGGAAGCATAGAGGATAACTGTATTATCATACAGGCCTTTTTCTTTCAGCTTTGACACCAGCTTACCAAGGTTTTCATCAAGGCTGGCACACTGGCCCAGATAATCCGGGTACTCTTCCGCTGCGTTTCCACCCAGAGCCTTCAGATCTTCCGGCAGAACAAAATCTGCGAATCGCTGCTTGGAACCGTTGGGGCCTTCGTAGTGATTATGGTCGTTCTGATGGTGCGGCTCGATCTGCGACACGGTCATGAAGAAGGGCTTTTCGCCGGCATACTGGTCAAGATAGTCCAGCGCAAACTGGTTAATGCAGTCGGCACGGTAGCCCTTGAAATCGATGCGGTTGTTGTTCTCATCAAACACATAGCCATCGTAGCCGTGGGAGGTGAACTCCAGCACATCCGCAGCACGCCAGTAACCGGTATAGCCACCGCGCAGCTCCAGCGGAACAGCGGTGATGGTGTGGTCAACGGTGGGCTTTTTTTCCAGCTCGCCGTCCGAGGCCAGATGCCACTTTCCGATGTAGGCCGTCTCATAACCGGCATCCTTTTCCATGTACTCGCCCAGCGTCTTGATCTGGGAGGGCAGCATCAGGTTGTTGCGGAAGCAGCCGGTCTCGGTGGGGTATTTACCGGTCTGGAACAGGGCGCGGCAGGGTCCGCACACCGGCTGGGGCGAAAAGGCGTTGTCAAACTTCACGCCCTCCGCTGCCAGCTCGTCCAGATTGGGCGTGATGTTCAGCGGCTGACCGAAGCAGCCGCAGGTGTCCCAGCGCTGCTGGTCACTGAAATAAAAGATGATGTTATATGCCACGATTTTTTCCCTTTCTTTACTGTTTCACTTTCGCTTCCTTCATCTTGCCGCGCAGGATGCCGAGGATGACCACTACGATCAGCGCAATGAAGATCCAGCAGTACACGCTGTCGAAGAAGATGCTGGGGCTTCCGTCCGAGATGAGCAGGGCGCGGCGGAAATTGGTCTCCGTCATATTGCCCAGCACCATGCCCAGCAGCACAGGGACAGCAGGCAGCTCCAGCTTGCGCATGAACCACGCCATCACGCCGAACACCAGCGCAACGCTCAGGTCGAAATAGCTGCTGTTCACCGAGTAAGCACCGGCAAAGCAGAAGATGACGATGATAGGGGTCAGGATCTGCTGGGGGATGGAGACGACCTTTGCAAACAGGCTGGTCAGGTACTTGCCCTGCAGGAACATGAAGATGTTCACAAGGATAAGACCCAGCATGATGGCGTACATGATCGCACCATCCGTGGTAAAGAGCGAGAGGCCGGGGTTCAGGCCGTTGATCATCAGAGCGGACAGCATAATGGCCACGCAGCCGTCGCCGGGGATGCCCAGCGTCAGCAGGGGGATGAGGGTCGCACCGCAGACAGCGTTGTTGGCCGACTCCGCCGCCGCAACGCCCTCCACAGAACCGTGGCCGAACTCTTCCGGGTGTTTGGACATATTCTTTGCAGTGTTGTAGGAGAACCAAGAGGCCTCCGATGCACCGGTGCCGGGCACGATGCCGACACAGGAACCAATGATTGAACCAATCAGCACAGGGCGGAGCATCCGCTTGTACTCATCCTTTGTAATCTTGCCGTCGTCGTTGCCGATCTTTCCGGCGTGGAGGTTCAGCTCGCTCCGCTTCAGCTCCGCCTTGCCGATGATCTCCACCAGTGCGAACAGGCCGATGAGGGTAACGGCAAGATCGAGGCCCAGATACAGGCGGTGGACGCCGAAGGTAAAGCGGTCGTAGCTGGTCATGGGGTCTGCACCCACGCAGGAGATGAGCAGGCCGAGGCAAGCGGCGATGATGCCCTTGACGAGGCTCTTGCCCGAAACGCCTGCGATGATGGTCATGCCGAACAGGCAGACCATGAAGTACTCCGCCGTGCCCAGCTGTGCCGAAATTTTGGCCACCTGCGGGCCGAGGAAGAGCAGCACCAGTGCAGAGAAGATGCCACCGAAGGTGGAGGCATACAGCGCGATTTTAAGAGCCGCCTTGGTGCGGCCCATCTTGGACAGTGGATGACCGTCCAGCATAGTAGCCGCCGCGTGGGGCGTGCCCGGGGTGTTGATGAGGATAGCCGACACCGAGCCGCCGTATCCACCCGCACAGTAGATACCCAGAAGGAACATCATGCCGGGAATGGCCTTCATGGTGTAGGTAACAGGCAGAAACAGGATGATGCAGAGGATGACACTCAGGCCAGGAATGGCGGCAAATACGCAGCCGATGAAGACGCCGAGGTTGATCCATATGATATTTTCAAGGGTAAAAAGCAGCCCGGAGGCCGGGCCGATAAAGTCAAACAAACCCATATTCTGCCTCCTCAGAAACTAACATTCAGCACGAAGTGGAACACGACCCAGATCAGCACCGCCATCGAGACGGTGATGGCGTAGTAGAGGGGCTTCTTGCAGCGGAAAAACAGCAGGAATGCCACCGCGCAGAATACAGCACCCACCACAAACAGGTCTGTGACCTCCGCCAGCAGGTAAGTGACCACCAGAATAAGGACGATTACCAGAGCCTTGACCTCCACCAGAAGGTTGAGCATCTTAGTCTTGGCCGGGCGGTGCATTACCATGTTATATGCCTCGCGGCCTACCAGAAGGGCACTCATGGCCAGCATGAGCCAGATCAGCATCGTCGGGAAGGCGCGGCCGTTCACAACGTCCTTTTCCGAAATCTGCACCTGCTGGGGCATGATGAGCAGCAGTACAATGCCGATGACCAGAAACAGAATGCCGCAGATCAAATCAACAGGGTACTCGATGTTCTTCTTCTCGAGCTTCGCGCCCCAGTCATCCAGTCTTGCTTCGATGCGTTCTATCAGATTTTTCACCTGTTTCCACTCCTTTTTAAATATAAAAGCAGGGGACGGTGTCATCCCCTTCCCCCTGCTTCAGCTTTTTGTCGCTATGAGGACTTTTTATCAGCCTGCCACGATGTCCTTATACTGCTCGACGATGCTCTTGACGTTCTCAATGTGAGCCTTCACATCGTCCTCGGTCATGGTATCGACTTCCAGCAGCATGGTGTCGTTCAGCCACTCGACCATCTCATCATCGGCGAGGATCTTATCATACAGCTCTTTCAGCTCGGCAACCTTTGCGGCGTCAGTACCTTTGCGAGCCATGACGAAGCAGCGGTTGCGGAAGTAGGGGTAGCCCTTGGAGCCAACGCCCTCAACGCCTGCGAAGGGGCCGTTTTCGATAGCCTTGTCATCGAATGCGCAAACCACATCAACGCCGCCCTGCTGGTAGGTCTCAAGAATCTGAGACTGGTGAGAGACCGCGAAGTTCGTTTCACCCTTAGCTACAGCCTGTGCAGCCTCCGCAGCGGACTGGTACGGAGTCAGTTTCAGCTGGTCGCCGGCACCCATAGAGCCGAACAGAGCCGCTGCCAGGAAAGCCTCGGAGCCGGTAGCGCCGTTAACGGCCACGGATACGGGGTTGCCTGCCTTGACATAGGCCTCCAGATCGTCCAGATTCTTGAGGTTCAGTGAAGAATCAGCGGACAGGACGAAGACGGAGGAGTACAAATTCTCCACGAACTCGAAATCGTCGTAGCTGAACTGCAGCTTGGCCGGATCCAGAGTCTCGGTAATGGCGAACAGACCCTCACCGGCGAAGACCAGTTCCTTATCATTTGCCTTAGTACTGGACACCCAAGTGTTGACAGTAGCAGCATCGCCCTTGACGGCTTCAGCAACCAGTGTGATTTTATTATCAGAATAATCAGGGGACTTGGCAGCAGCCTTTTGGCTGACCATCGCTGCTACACCAGACGGTGCCCACGGGCAGGTAACTTTCCAGCTCTCCTGTTTGCTTCCGCAGCCGGTAAGCATCGACAAAGCAAGGACACCGGCGGTGACCAACGCCGCAATACGCTTTTTCATCATTTTACTCTCCTTTTTTGTTTTGCCTTTTCGTGTGGTAGCAAGCACTTCACCGTGCTTTTGTTACCAACAAGATAACATTTCAAGCAATTTCAAGTCAACAAATTTTTTTATTTTACAAAAAAAGTTGTCTGGTAAAAGAGCTAAATGACCACATCTGTATTTTGCTGTAGAAAACTTATTGTGCATATTGCACATCAGCTTGAATCATCTTTGTGCAGCTTAAATTCTTTCATGATGTAAAGTGTATCATATTCATAATAGAAGTCTTACTATTGTCTCCATTCATAAATAATTTCTTCGGAATCATCTTGACGTACTCTACGAACCATGATATTCTCTATCACAAATCCCACTGAACTTGTAGATTGATTGCAAATCTTCTGCAAAAGTGGTTGGTTATCACCGTGAGACCCACCACTTCAGTGAGGAAAAATCCACGAAAAAAGCTACCGCCCCGCAACACACCCGATTCATTTTGCCGCCGATTCGCCCCGACAAAATCCATCGCTGCGCTGCATGGGCGGTATTTTTCTTTTACGGGAAACGCACCTTGAAAATTTCATGAGCCGACCGGACGTGATACCGACTTTTCGTCAACGCCGCTGCAAAACAGGGGCAGGAACTTCGTTCGGAGCAAACGGTGACTCCCATACATGAGCAGAGACCTTTTACTTATTTTTTGCGTCTTAACAATTCGAAAACATTTGCTGATGAAGCGTTTTGAGCGCAGCGGTAGAGGGCAAGAACCGTCCCGTGGCCACAAATTTTCAATTCTTGAAAATGTTGTGCTCCACTGGGACTTCACTTCTGCAATGCGTCTGCATTTCCGAAGTGATCTTGTTGGGGCGTGCCTGCCCCAAACCCTGCCGAGTAACAATAAAGTTCATAATTGTTCCATGGACTGAGTATAACACATCCTTCGACGATACACTACTCCTCTTTTTTGCAAAAATCCAATTATCTTCGGTGACCTGTCGTGAGATGCAATTATTTCATGTCGTTTCACCAATCACTTGACTTGGTTTGAAAAAACACAGAGCATATGATACAATAGAACAAATAATGTTGTCTACCGAGAAAGGAAGTGTCTTTCCATGAAAAAAATCCATAAGTTCTTTTCTAAAGATTTGCTCCATATTCTTGGTGCTGTTGGGATTTTTGTTGCTTTTCTGATTTCTATCGCCTATAAGCAAGTTGGAATCGGGGCACTCATAGCTGCGTGGCTTATTGCTATGGCAATTATCGGGGTAGCATGGATTACAGACATCCGCAAAGCAGACCTGCTGAAAAACGGAAAGATTGTTTCCGGAAAAGTTAATGCAGTAAAAAGGGTTCACATAAAATTCCACATGAGTACCTATCACCTTGCTGATGAAGATGTAATTTATCCTTGGGTGATTCGGTACCAATACAAGATTGGAAAAGACACTTATTATGGACAGTCCCATTGGTTTTGGTTCAACCCTCTCGTGAGCAAGGGAACACCTATAAAGGTGACTATTGACCCTCAAAACCCAGAAAGAAGCATTGTTGCTGCATGGGAAAGTTAATAGATTGTTTCTTTCCTCTATGATGACGGAAATTTCAAAGGAGCGTAATCTCCTTTGGCACACGACTTTGGAACAAAGTCTAGTGTGTTACACCTCGATAGAGGTGTGCCGCTCCCAGACACAAAAAGTCCCATGGCCAACACCTCGGCGGTGTGGTCATGGGACTTAATGCTTTTTAGGCCTAGCGGAGTGAACAGTAACCAATCCTGACATCCAGTTGCCGTGTCATTTGTTGAATACTCTTTTACGAACAGTCTGCGGACGTGAAGACCCACCATTATATCATCAGCTTCGACCCGAAGGACGCAGTAGAGAACGGCCTGACCATGGAGCGGGCGCAAGCCCTTGACTTGCAGTTCTGCAAGGACAACTTCCCCGGTCATCCCGCCATCGTCTGCACTCACCCGGATGGGCATAACCGTTCGGGAAATATCCATGTCCACATCGTGATCGGCAGCGTCCGAACACGGGAGGTGGAGCGCAAGCCTTATATGCAGAAACCCCGTGACTGGCTAGAGGGCATGAAGCACTCCAGCACCGCCCAGACCATGCGGCACCTCCGTGTCGAAGTCATGGAGCTGTGCGAGGGTGCCGGACTGTACCAAATCGACCTGCTCAACGGCTCGAAAGAGCGTGTCAGCGAGGCCGAATATTGGACAAGGCGGCGTGGGCAGTTGAAACTTGACTGTGAAAACGCAGCCCTCACCGCAGCCGGACAACCGCCCAAGCAGAAGAAGTTTGAAACCGTGAAAGACACTTTACGGAAACAGATTTCGTCTGTATTGTACCGTGCCACGAGCTTTGAAGATTTTTCCGACAGGCTCTTGCAGCAGTACGGCATTGCCGTCAAGGAAAGTCGCGGATGCCTAAGTTATCTGCCGGCTGGAAGAACAAAGTTCATCCGAGCGAAACATCTCGGTGACAAGTTCGATAAGGCAGCAGTGCTTGCCACGTTGCAGGCAAACGCCGAACGCAAACCCAAGGCGCAGTT
>OGDJ01000252.1_pt1 | contig 40075 bp, 39 predicted proteins | sample 1570401 | NCBI WGS metagenome assembly OGDJ01 (sample SAMEA2582185, study PRJEB24529) | metagenome | biome: Human gut stool | place: China | collected 2011
CAATTTAGTACAGAACGTGCCAAACAGGAAAATGAGAGTATAAATCCATATATGGAAGATACGGATTATAACGAAAAAGCATTTGATATGATTGGTCCGAATGCTCCGCAGGATGTAAAGGACGCATGAAATAGATGCAGTTTATATTGATCTGACATAAATCTAGATGATATCATTAAGTAACGGATGATAATAGTATTTCGTCAAATGACTGATATTGGAGCTGTAAAAACTGCTCGCCATTATTAAGAAAGATAGGTATTAAGTAAAAACGAAGCCATGTTGATATGTTCTATTAAGAGAGTAATATTGACATGTCTTTTTTTATAGAAAACTTGTGTTATAAGCGGTTATGTGCATACGGTATATCCAGAGTGGAAACAATGATGACAAAGTAATATATAAAGTGATTTTGTTACTTTTATTTTTAAAAGTATGATATAATAAATACATCTGTTAATGTAATCGTTTAGGAGAAAGGGGAATATTTTGAGGGTACTATTTTGCAACATTGCATGGATGAATTATTATAAGGGAATTATTCGTTGTATTGATGAACCTAAGAATGGTGGTTCTTATGTAAAGGAAACACTTGATGCACACGAAAAATATAATTTTATGCCGGCACATATTATTGACAGCAGATATCCGGACGGGGATTACTGCCTTGGATTTGTGGAGACAAAGACAACTTCTGCAGGAAAAAGAAACCAGCTTAATATCGAAAAGATTGAAGACTGCATGAATCTTAAGAATGAGACAGAGGTGGATGATGTATTAGTTATTTTTTGTGCATTATATCCAGATTCATTTGACAAAGAAACTTATGTTGTTGGCTGGTATAAGAATGTAACTGTATACAGGCGTTATGAAACTATGGCGTTTGATTACGAGTACAGGTCAGATACAGACAATAGTAATTGTGTCTCAGGTGAATGGATACAGGAATACAATGCAATAGCAAAGAAATCAGATTGTGTGTTACTTCCAAGATCACAGAGAAGAAAGACATATTGGAGAGTGCCAAGGAAGAAAAAAGGGTGGCATTTGGTTTTGGTCAATCGAATGTATGGTTTGCAAGAGGAGAAGATGATAATAAGCTTTTATCAGACTTTTTGGATAGGCTTAAAGTTCAGATTGGTGAATACGATGGGGAAAACTGGATTGATAAATATGCAAATGATTAATGAAAACTGGGGATAGATTAATGATGTATGATATTAATAAGCAGATAGACCAAATTACAGATGAAGAAATCAATATAGCCAAGCGAAACATTACCGCACGGGTGAAGGCTATGATTATAGGAGAGGGAATAACAAATGAGATACTAAACATTGAAGTAAGGACACCTATGAATATGAGCATATAACAGGAAATTATAAGGATTTAGGTTTAAGGATAGAGGGTGATTTAATGGATAAAGTTTCTGCTATTAAACTTAGCGCCCTAAGCATATTGGACGGTAGGATAGATAATGCAAAGAACATAATAAATAAGGAATATCCGTTTAAGAAGATAATACCCGAAGGGAGAAATTACACAGATAAGGAAAAGTATGAGCAGTTTGTAAGAGATGGATTTATTGACAGATACAGTGGAGAAAAACTTGTTAATCCTGGTATGTTAAAGGTATTATCATTTTATATGCCGGATGCATTTCCATATCAGTCTCACTGGAAGATGGAAGAGTGCCACAATGCATACTGGGAGCTTATACCTACAATTGACCATATTGTACCGATTGCCAACGGCGGTGCTGATAACAGCACTAATTTTGCAACTACTTCAATGCTTCATAATTCAATAAAAAGTAACTGGACATTAAAGCAATTAAACTGGAAACTATACCCGGCAGGTGATATGGCAGAGTATGACGGACTTACGGAACTTTTTGTAAAACTAACTGAAAATAATCTTGAGTTATTTGAGGATGCTTATATTAAGAGATGGTATAAGCTGTCAACTGATTTAAAAATCGATTAATTGTTAAAAGAGGTAATAATGCACATATATGTAGATGCGGATGCATGTCCTGTCATACGGATAGTAGAGAACATAGCTAGAAAATACAATATAGAAACAACGCTTATATGTGATACTAATCATGTGCTTACATCCGATTATAGTGATGTAGTAACAGTAAGCGCAGGGGCTGATGCAGTTGATTTTAAGCTGGTTAACTTATGTACGCGTGATGACATAGTTGTTACACAGGATTATGGGGTTGCAGCTATGGCGTTGAGTAAGGGTGCATATGCAATTCATCAGTCAGGAAAGTGGTATACTACCGACAACATAGATCAGATGCTTATGCAGAGGCACATAACTAAATGTGCGAAAAGAGCAAGCAGTAAAAACCATATAAAGGGACATAAAAAGAGGTCAAATGAGGATAATATTCATTTTGCAGAGTCGTTTGAAAAACTTGTGCTGTTGGCACAGACAAAGAAAGGGTAATGTAAATGGGATTATTTAGTAAGAAAAAGATAGTGCATTCTTATGATAAAGATAGCAAAAGACCAGTAATTAAGGCCAGCATCTGCACTGGTGAACAGGTAGCTGGATTTAAGGATATTCATACGGGTAAGATAGAAGAGATCATGCTGATTAGGAGTGAGGCAGACCTTGATAATTTCAAGAAAATGTATGGAATTAACGAAAAAATAGAAAAGGAATATTAAGATGAACATTCAGATATTTGGAACTAAGAAATGTAATGATACAAAAAAGGCAGAGCGTTTATTTAAGGAGAGAGGTATTAAGTACCAGTTTATTGATATGAAAGAAAAAGGGTGAGTGTCGTCCGGTGGACGACTTGCTACGAACCGACCGAGCCGGAAGGCGAGACTGAGCAAGGGCGAATTTAATTCAGTTGCTCAGGTTAATGGTGGCCTGGAAAATATGATTAACTGGGAAAGTAAGAGTAAAAAATTATGATAAAGGAAATAGAAGATAGAAGAAGCATAAGAAAATATAAACCAGATAGAGTTAATAAAACCATGATTGAAGATATGATATACAGCGCTACACTTGCTCCATCTGCTAAGAACAGACAGCCATGGAAATTTATCGTATATCAGGGAGATGAAAAAGACAAATTGGTTGAAGTAATGCAGCAAGGTATTAATGCAGAAAAGATCAGCCATGAACTAATGCCAGAATGGGTATTTGCAATACCAGATGCTGAGAATACTGTAAGAATCATGCAGGAGGCACCATGTCTAATTGCTGTGCTTAATACTAATCAGAAGACACCATTTTCTGGCATAGAAAATGAAAAGAGAATTGTAGAAATCTGTGACTCATTATCTATAGGTGCTGCCATTCAAAATATGATACTTACAGCAACAGGGTATGGATTAGGTACTTTGTGGATTGCAAATACATGCTTTGCATACAATGATCTTGTTGATTTTATTGGAACTGACTGCCAACTGACTGGATTGGTTGCGTTTGGAATTGCGGATGAATCTCCAGATAAAAGACCAAGAAAACCATTTGAAGATATAATTGAATTCAGGTAGATGAGAGATTTCTCAGTTTAAGAAGTTTATGGGGTCTGTCTCCAAGACACTCCAAGACACGTTAATTTGAATTGTTTATTTTCATAAAATGTGTTACAATCAAGTTAGCCGCAACTAATTACATTGTAAAAAAGGTAAATGTATGAGTGAAAGAATAAAACCTACTATCAGTGGCAGTGCTGAGACAATGCTCCAGAGCTTTTATGCCAGAGCCCAATATTCCCAAAGTAAACATAATAAATTCTATGATGCAAAGGCGGTAGAATTAGTCGATAAAATTGATTATGATTTTTCTACAGCGGCTAGGGATTCTACGATGGGGAAAGGGGTAATTGCCAGAACGGTAGTTTTTGATGAATTAGTAAAGAATTTTATAGAGAAAAATCCTGATTGTACGGTGGTTAATATTGCCTGTGGTCTGGATACGAGATTTTATCGCATGGATAATGGTAAAATCACCTGGTACAATCTGGACCTGCCAGAAACGATAGCAATCCGCAATCAGATTTTCGAGGAATCAGGACGTGTTTCTACGATAGGAATTTCTGCACTTGACCCTGCATGGTCAAAAGAAGTAAAAGTGCGGGGGAAAATGCTTTTTATCATTGAAGGATTATCAATGTATCTGACAGCAGAAGAAAACGGTAAGATATTAAAAATAATAAAGGACAACTTTGATAATGCCTGTATTCTTATGGAATGTCTGGCAAAGGTATGGGTAAAGAAAGAAGGAATAGAAAAATCCATACAGCAAACAGGCTCAAAATTTGTCTTCGGTGCAGATCATTTTGAAGACCTAGGGAATATGACAACAGGGTATCATAAAATAAAAGATGATAATATTCTTTGTGGCATGGAGTTATTTTCATCTGCATACAGACTTTTGGCGTTATTACCTATTGCAAAAAAGGTTACGCAGAAGATTCTGATATTTGAAAATGACGAACAAAGCATGTGAAAGAGTCTTTATACGTGAATGTAAAACCACACGTCTGATGTTAAAATTGGAATTTGACGGAGTAATAGATATGAAAATCCGAGAAGTGAATGAGAATAAAAAGCAATTTATAGCATTATTGTTATTAGCTGATGAGCAGGAAAATATGATTGATCACTATCTTGAAAAAGGTACTATGTATGTACTTGAAGATGGTAATGTAAAAGCTGAATGTGTCGTTACTGATGAAGATAATGGAATACTTGAAATTAAAAATATTGCAGTTGATCCTCAGAATCAAGGACAGGGCTATGGGAAAGCATTGATTGACTTCCTTGTAAGTGAATATGCAGATGAATATTCTATTTTGCAGGTTGGAACAGGTGACAGCCCGTTGACCGTACCGTTTTATGAAAAATGCGGATTTGTCCGATCTCACAATATTCCGAATTTCTTTACGGACAATTATGACCACCCAATTTATGAGTGTGGTGTACAGTTAATAGATATGGTATATTTGCAAAGATGTTTATAACTTCCAGTTTGCCAGACAGTTCCGATTTTCTATCGGATTTCTCCTATTAGTGAGACAATAATTATTTTTACACAAATAACCGGAGTCATTTGTTTAAAAGTGTTTACAAGTGATAAACTTTATCATTAAGTCCGGGAGGGCGCATGGCTGGGGCATTTGAGAGCATGGATTAGATAGAACTGCATGAGATTAGACTTGTATAACAGTATTTCCGGGAAATATAATGTTTCTTGTAAGTAAACTTTAACCAGAATTTTTGTAAATATACAGGAGGAAAACATTATGTCATTTAATTGGAAGGCTTCAGGTTTATTCGCAGCAGGTGTTGCTTTTGGTACAGCAGGTATCAAGATTTTATCAAGCAAGGATGCTAAGCGTGCTTATACACAGTGTACAGCAGCAGCGCTTCGTGCTAAGGATTGTGTTATGAAGACTGTTAATACTGTTCAGGAGAATGCAGAGGATATTCTTGCTGAGGCTAAGAGCATCAACGAGGAGCGCGAGGCTAAGGCTGAGGCTGCTAAGGTTTCGGATGCATCTGAGGATGTATGCGAGTGTGCTAAGGCTGATGAGCAGGAAGCAGAGCAGACTGAGGTTACAGCAGAGACTGCTGAGGCATAGAAGATAAGAGGCGGTCATATGAAATTTACGATTAAGCATGAGTCAAGAGGCCGTATGCGTGTTCATATGGAGCAGTACCGCATGACATATGAGCAGGCGGACACTCTGCTTTATGTGATTCACAATCACAGGAATGTTACCTTTTTAAAGGTTTGTGACAGGACGGCTGATGCTGTGATTTAGTATGTAGGAGACAGAGAGCAGATTATAGAGCTGCTTCGCCACTTTCATTATGAGAGCGCCAACGTGCCACAGACTGTTATTAAGGCATCAGGAAGAGAGCTTAATAATTCATATCAGGAAAAGCTTATCGGAAGTGTTGTCTGGCATTACAGTAAAAAGCTCCTGCTGCCTTGGCCAATCAGGACAGCGCTTACTGTTGGACGCTCTATAAAGTATATTGGAATTGGGCTTAAGTGTCTGTTGCAGAGAAAAATAGAGGTGCCGGTGCTTGATGCTACTGCCATCACGGTTTCGCTTGTCACAAAGGATTTTTCTACCGCAAGCTCTATTATGTTTCTGCTTGGAATAGGTGAGCTTTTGGAGGAATGGACACACAAGAAGTCTGTTGATGACCTGGCCAGAAGCATGTCGCTTAATGTAAGCAAGGTATGGCTTAGGACACCTGAGAATCAGGAGATACTCGTTGAGTCTTCAAAGATTGAAAAGGGCGACAAGGTTGTTGTCCACATGGGAAATGTCATACCGTTCGACGGAGAGGTCTTAGATGGCGATGCGATGGTCAATCAGGCTTCCCTGACAGGTGAGTCGGTTCCGGTTCAAAGAACTGTCGGCAATACTGTGTTTGCAGGCACTGTTGTCGAGGAGGGCGAGATTACTATCAGGGTCAAGGAGGTTGAAGGAAACAACCGTTTTGACCAGATTGTTACTATGATAGAGGAGTCCGAAAAGCTTAAATCTGAGCTGGAGGGCAAGGCTGAGCACTATGCTGACAAGCTTGTGCCGTGGACGCTTGGAGCTACAGGACTTACATATCTTCTGACAAGAAATGTGACAAAGGCTATGTCAATTCTCATGGTGGATTTCTGTTGTGCACTCAAGCTTGCTATGCCAATCTCAGTGCTTTCTGCTATCAGAGAGGCAAGCCTTTATAATGTAACAGTAAAGGGAGGAAAGTTCCTTGAGGCTGTTGCGGAGGCTGATACCATCGTATTTGACAAGACCGGTACACTCACAAAGGCACATCCGACTGTGGTTGATGTGGTGAACTTCAATGATGAGTATTCATCTGATGACATGCTTCGTGTAGCAGCCTGTCTGGAGGAGCATTTCCCTCATTCCATGGCAAAGGCAGTGGTAGACGCTGCTTCTAAGAATGGGCTTTCCCACGAGGAAATGCATACAAAGGTGGAGTATATTGTGGCTCATGGAATTGCAACCTCCATCAATGGCAAGCGTACTGTTATCGGAAGCTATCATTTCGTCTTTGAAGATGAAAAATGTGTTGTTCCTGCAGGAAAGGAGCCACTGTTTGAGTCGCTTCCGCTGTATTATTCTCACCTGTATCTGGCTATTGAGGGTAAGCTTTCGGCAGTTATCTGTATAGAGGATCCTCTGCGTGATGAGGCAGCGGCGGTTGTTACTTCATTAAAGAAGGCGGGCATATCAAAGGTTGTCATGATGACAGGCGACAGTGAGCGTACAGCTTCTGTCATTGCAAAAAAAGTAGGTGTAGATGAATATTATGCCGAGGTTTTACCTGAGGACAAGGCTGCCTTTGTTGAGAAAGAAAAGGCTAAGGGCAGAAAGGTCATTATGATTGGTGACGGTATAAATGATTCACCGGCTCTTTCTGCAGCAAATGTTGGTATTGCAATCAGTGATGGCGCTGAAATTGCACGCGAGATTGCTGATATTACGGTGGGCTCTGACGATCTATACCAGATTGTAACTCTTAAATATATAAGTAATGCTCTTATGAAACGTATAAAGAGCAACTATCGAAAGATTGTTGGTTTTAACTCAGGACTCATCGCCCTTGGTGTGGCAGGAGTGCTTCCACCGACTACGACAGCACTTTTGCACAATGGATCGACAATTCTTATCAGTGTGAACAGTATGAAGAATCTGCTTGAGTAGATTTTGGATGTAGTACGGGGCGCTGCCGCAGGTACCGCGGTGGCACACGCACTATCCCGCGTGCTACGCTTCGTGGGTAAGATACTGTACGAAATTATGCTTGAAGGGTTTCTATGCTTGACGAAATCGTCGAAACGCGCCGTCCATGGCGCGGTTCTCCTCGCCCCTGCGTCCTTGCAGGGGCGTTTCTGTGCTTTGTGGCATAATTTCTACAGTTTCTAACCCACTGCGCTATTCGCTTGCGGGATAGCACGTGTGCCACCGCGGTGCCCGCGGCAGCGCCCCTTACGTTGTGGTGGAAATAATGTTTGAAGTGTGATAAACTAACTAATATGTAATGCACATAATTAACACAATATGGTAATAAAACATAGAATTAAAGATAACAATGATAAATGCAGAAGTTGAAATAAACGATAATTATATATGTGTGTATGAGAGGCTTAATGACGATTGCATTAGGCTTCTTCATATGTATGGGAAAAATCCGGTGTGTGTGGTGCCGGATATGCTTGACGGCATGAGAGTGACAGAGCTTGCGGAGTATTGTTTTTCCTTCAAGAGCATGCCTGAAAAATTGAAAACCGAGCTTGGGATTGATGATATTCTGCGTCCTGATATGACGGAACTGTGTGATGATTATATCGAGAGGGTCATATTGCCGGACGGAATGCAAAAGATTGGCAGGCTGTGCTTTTACAATTGTTCAAGGCTGTCTGTGCTTGAGCTGCCATCCGACATATGTGATGTGGATGGTGATGCTTTCATGAACTGCACAAAACTTTTCATGCTTGTGATGAGAGGCTCACCGAAGGATAAGTCGTGTCTTAAGCAGATTCTTTCACAGATAAGTACTCTTGTGAGGGTTAGATGGGCTGACAGCGATGGAAATGCGATTGCGCAGGCATGTTTTTTCGAGTACGACCAGACATATGATGAGATTGGTCCTGCTCATATTTTTAAGCTGAACATGAATGGAGAAGGCTTTCGCGCCAGACAGGCTTTTATGGACCGCGTGTTTGTGTGGAAGCAGTATGATGAAATATTTTCAGAGGCGATTGCGCAGGAGAGTGAGGATGACCTTTTAGATATGGCTTTTTACAGGCTTATTTATGCGTATGAGCTTTCAAAAGAAGCGAGACAGCAGTTTGTGGAGTATATTGTGATGCATCTGAAAAGATTGTCAAAGCTTATCATTGAAAAACGTGACACACGGCTTCTTATGAGCTTTCTTAAGCTTACGGACGATGACGGAGGTTTTATAGCAAATGCTTCTGCTGTCACAGATATGCTTGCACTTGCAGCAGAAGATGAATGGAGCGAGGGCAGCGTGATTTTACATAGATTTAAGAAGGAAAATCTGTCGGTGTCCAGGAAAAAGAGATTTGAATTTTAGATTTGAGTGTAAATACGGCATTGGAATAGTCAGAAAAGGAAGGAGGGCTGCTTCATGAAAAAACATGTCCAGACGGATTCAGAGTGGCAGGAGGAAATGTCACAGAAAATAATAGATGAAATACAGTGCGAGTTGTATCTTGACATGCCTTTTATGAAACTGGCGCTCTCGGCTCTTTCCCCAAAGGTGAACGAGCAGCTTTACTCCATGGCAACTGACGGCACATATATTTATTACAATCCAATCAGGCTGATTGATATATTTAAGAAAAATGGCATGTATCTGAACCGGGCTTATCTGCACAGTGTGCTGCACTGTCTGTTTTTTCACCTGTGGACTAAAGGTGAGAGGGATGAATTCCTGTGGAATACAGCATGTGATATAATGGTTGAGTACACGATTGATACAATGGAAAAGAAAAGCACAAAACGTATCCTAAGTTATATAAGAAAAACCACGTATGAGAGGCTTAAAAAAGAGCATATAGTGATTGCTCCGGGAGCCTTGTACGCGTGGCTATACAAGCAGTATGCAGAAATAAAGTCTGAAGAAATCACGGATATAGATGATATTGCAAACACAAAGGATAAAAATGAGCTTGCACTTTTGGCACGGGAATTTTACACAGACGACCACGCTTTGTGGCCGGAGGAGAAAAACGACAATGCTATGCCACTAAGTTCATCTGATGCAAAAAAGCAGTGGCAGAAAATATCCAGACAGACACGCATGGAGAAAAGCCATTCAAAGGACAGCAAATCCGAGGGCGAGCAGGTAATGATGAGGGAACTGTCCGCGAAAAGAAGCAGACGAAGCTACAAGGAGTTTCTGCGCAGGTTTGCAGTGCTTCGTGAGGAGGTACACGCAGATTATGATTCCTTTGATATGGGATATTACGCGTATGGACTTTCGCTTTATGGCAATATGCCGCTCATTGAGCCGCTTGAAACGAGGGAGACATACAAGATAAGGGATTTTGTCATAGTGCTTGATACGAGCTATTCTGTGAGCGGAGAGCTGGTGGAGCACTTTTTACAGGAGACATTTACGATTCTCACGGAGTCGGACAGCTTTTTTGTAAGGAATAAAATACGCATCATACAGTGTGATGACAGCGTAAAGACGGACGAGGAAATTACAGATGAAAAGCAGATTAAGCCGCTTTTAAATAAGTTTACGCTCGTCGGAGGCGGAGGCACAGATTTCAGACCGGCATTTTCGTATGTGAGAGACCTTCTGGATAAGGGTGAGCTTAAGAACATGTGCGGACTTATATATTTTACTGATGGCAAGGGGATTTTCCCGGCAAAGTGTCCGCCGTACAAGTGCGCATTTGTGTCGGTTGGTGCATATGAGGGTAATGAGGTGCCGCCATGGGCGATGCAGGTGGAGCTGGAGGAAACATTATGAATATAAAACAGGCAAAAAACGAAGTAAAAAATACAGTGAAAGCATACCTGTCAAAGGATGCACATGGAGAGTACGTGATACCGCAGATTAGGCAGAGACCGATGCTCTTAATCGGACCGCCCGGCGTAGGAAAGACACAGATTATGGAGCAGATTGCAAGAGAGTGCAAAATAGGTCTTGTGGCATATACCATCACGCATCACACGCGTCAGTCAGCGGTAGGACTGCCGTTTATAAAGGAGCGTGAGTATGACGGAAAGAGCTATTCCGTCACGGAATACACGATGAGTGAGATTATAGCCAGCGTCTATGAAAAGATGGAAGCAACAGGGCTTAAGGAGGGCATACTTTTTATTGATGAGATAAACTGCGTGTCCGAGACACTTGCGCCTACGATGCTTCAGTTCTTGCAGTGCAAGACATTTGGTAATCAGGCTGTTCCCAAGGGCTGGGTGATTGTTGCAGCAGGAAATCCGCCTGAGTACAATAAATCAGTGCGTGATTTTGATATGGTTACGCTCGACCGTGTCAGATATATATCGATAGAAGCAGACTATCAGGTGTGGAAGGAATATGCCAGAGATGTGCATATCCATGATGCACTTTTAAGCTATCTTGAGCTTTACCCAAACAATTTTTACAGGGTGGAGACCGACGTGGACGGCATGAATTTCGTCACGGCAAGAGGCTGGGAGGATTTAAGCAGCCTGCTTAAGGTGTACGAGGCGGGGGAGCTTGCAGTAACGGAGGACGTAATAGGCGAGTTTATCCATCATCCTGATATAGCAGAGGATGTGTACGCATATCTGGAAATCTACAGGAAATACAATGAGGATTACGGTATAAGCGATATACTGTCCGGAAATGTGAAAAAGTCAGTGTATAAACGGGTGTTTGATGCCGATTTCGATGAGAGAATCACTGTGGTGAATCTGCTTTTAAGCGGCCTGACAGTTGTTTTTTCGGATGTGGCCAGAGAGCGGAAAATGGTGCAGCTGTGGTATGAGTTTTTGAAGGAATACAGAAAGTCACAAAGAAGTAATGAGGAGCAGCATGCTCTGTACAACAGTGCTGTGGAGCAGTTTGCAAAGAATATGGAGATATTGAAGGAAAGCTCTCTTATTTTGCCAAAGGAGTATTACATCAGACAGGATGTATTAAGGCATATAAAGGGGGATTTTGATACGGTGATGGATGATTTTACTGAAGAATCAGAGAAGCTTTCAACTATGGAGGATGCGGCAGGAGAGAAGCTAAACCACGCATTTGATTTTGTGGAGGATGTATTCTCGGACGGCCAGGAGATGCTTGTCTTTGTTACAGAGCTGACCATCACACCGGAAATCAGCAGCTTTTTAGCTGAGAACGAATGTGAAAAATTTGATATCTACAATGAAAAGCTCATGGTTGGAAGCAACAGGACTAAGCTTTTAAAGGAGCTTGAGAGATAAATCCTGTTGATGTATGCAGAGAAAATTTGAAGGAATTATCTATGATTTATATATTTAGCGCTTTTTATGCTGAGGCAAAAAATATAATAGACCACTATGGCTTAAAAAAGGAAAAAAGCCCTGAAACGGTCAGATTTGATGTGTTTGCAAATGATAGTATCAGGCTTGTGATAACAGGTGTAGGAGAAATCAATGCTGCGGCAGCGGTTTCAAATATCGGTGGTGCGTATGGGATTTCACCGGATGATGAGATTTTGAATGTGGGGTGTGGCGCTGGTTTTAGCAGTGATATCTGTTTGGGCAGTATATTTCTGGGAAACAAGCTCACTGAGCAGATGACAGGGCGTACATTTTACCCCGATATGCTGATGAAAGCAAATTTAAGGGAGTGTGAAATAATAACGGCCGTAAGGGTGCTTAAGGAAGGACGCGAACAGGTTGTATATGATATGGAAGCAGCCGCCATATATCAGGCAGCAGCATTTTTCGTGGGACCGCACCGTATGCATTTTATAAAGCTGGTTTCAGATGCCGGTGAGAGAATTGACCAGTCAAAAATCACAGGGCTTTTTGATTTGCAGGAAGAAAAAATATGCGGCTATATTGATAGGCTTTTAAGTGTAGGTGGTAATAAAACTTCAATAGATGATAAGACTAAAGGCGAAAATATGGCAGACGGCAATGCGACAGATGATACTAAATCCACTTGGAATATTGACAGGCTGACCAGCGATATGCGCTGTTCCAAGGTAATGGGAGATCAGCTGGCACAGCTTATAAAGTATTGCAGACTAAGTGGTATAGATTATAAAGCTGTTCTGGATGAGTACTATACAAATGGCTTGCTGCCGTGTGAGAGCAAGCGTGAAGGAAAGAAATGTCTGTTTGAATTGAAACAGAGATTGTTGTAAGAAGGAAATGTCAAATGTGCCAATACAATAAAATGTTTTCACATGTATATGTGGAAAAAGGCGTGGCCGAGCACCCACGTACAAAGCAGATTTTAGAAAAACTGAATAATACAACAGTCATAGAAATTGACCACTACAAGGATGTTTTCTGCCGCAAAAAGCAGAGTATTTCTGCTCAAAGCAATGCCAAGGCGATTATTCTGGCAGAGAATACAAGCGGCTGCATATATGAAGGTGCACCGGTGTGTCAGAGCTTTGGAAATGATAATTTCTACTATTGCTCATGCATGATGAACTGCATATTTGACTGCGAATACTGCTATTTAAAGGGCATGTATCCATCAGGTAATCTTGTGGTGTTTGTAAATCTGGAGGATATTTTTGCAGAGCTTGAAAGTCTTTTAGCGCAAAAAAGCATATATCTTTGCGTGTCATATGATGCAGACCTCGTGGCCATAGAGTCGCTTACCGGCTTTGTGAGGGAATGGATTGCTTTTACAAAAAAGCATGAAAAGCTTACAATTGAAATCCGTACCAAGAGTGGCAGACGTGACTTGTGGAGCAATTACGAAGCCTGTGACAGGGTAATTATTGCCTATACAGTTTCGCCTCAAAGGGTTGCAGCAAAGTATGAGCATTTTGCGTCCGCACCTATGGAGCGGATTCAGGCAGCAAAATGTGCTATGGATAGTGGATTTCCGGTGCGACTGTGCTTTGATCCGATGATATACTGCAAGGACTGGAGAGGTGAATACAACAGGCTGGTTGATGACGTGTTTTCACAGATAGACGGTTCTAAGCTGTGGGATGTGAGTATCGGAAGCTTCCGCATATCGCAGGACTATTTAAAGAAAATGCGAAAAGACATGCCACATAGCGCTGTGGTGAATTTCCCATACGACAATGTGAATGGGTATTACCAGTATCCGGAAAACATACGAAGTGATATGGAAGAGTTTATGATAAAGGCTGTCTCTACATATGTGGATAAGGACAGGATATTTATGTGGAAGTGATATTTATAAAGGAGTAATCAGATGAAAAAAGCAATTGTAACCGGGGCGTCTTCGGGGATCGGAAAAGCTATATGTAAGCAGCTTGCAGCAAAGGGCTGGGTGGTTTACGGAATAGGAAGGAGCTTTCAAAAAAGCGATGATACTACCGGGATAGAGCATATAGTATGCGATATTACCGATACCGCAAAGCTCACTAAGAAAATAAAAGAAATAAATAAAAATCATGACATATCCCTTCTCATAAACAACGCCGGAGTTGGCTTTTATGCTCTTCATGAGGAGCTTAATCCTGTAAAAATATCACAGATGGTGAGGACAAATCTTGAGGCACCGATGATTATTACAAATCTGCTGCTTCGCGATTTAAAGAAAAACAAAGGAACGATAATAAATATCTCATCAATCACTGCAGGTAAGGCCAATCCGCATGGCTGTGCCTATGGTGCCACAAAGGCGGGGCTTACGAGCTTTTCACACAGTCTGTTTGAGGAGGCGAGAAAGTATGGCGTGCGCGTGGTAAATTTAGAGCCCGATATGACCGACACCAAGCTATACAGGAATGCTGATTTTACAGTTGATCAAAATGAAGCTGCAAGGCTGCAACCGGTGGAGGTTGCAGACGCAGTGATTTATGTTTTGGAGCAAAGAGAAGGCCTTGTGATGACAGATATCACCATAAGGCCACAGCTTCACAGAATTGCTAGAAAGTAAACTATTTATATTTTAAAAAGCATCAAATGCCATTCGCACTATTGACTTATAGTCAGTAAGCGTCTGGCTCTTTTTTATTTTCTTCCAAAGCTTCTCAGAGTCCGGGAACAGCCCATGCATATATGCCCAGATTTCCTTCATGCGGAAAATGGCATCCTTTTCACCGGAAAAGATGGACAGATAACCGGATAAAATCTCATCATGCCAGTTTTTTAAGCGCTCGCAAAGCTCTGCTTTATCCATGCTTATACCCTTAAGCTCTGCGATAAGAGCAGGATTTGCAAACAGTCCGCGGCCTATCATGATTTCATCAATATCAGGGAAGCGGTCGGTTAGAGCATTAAAACTATTAGTATCAGTGATATCTCCGTTGTAGCAGAGTATGGTTTTATCAGGATTTATTTTCTGTATGGCGAGGGCGAAGTCATCCAGGCGTGGTGTATTTTTATAAAAATCCTTCTGGACTCTAGGATGCACCGTAAGCTCACTTATCGGATATTTACTGTATATTTCGATAAGCTTTGGCCAGAGCTCATCATCGTTAAAGCCCACGCGGGTTTTTATTGAAACAGGAAAATCGGCTTTTGTATACAGTTCATCGAGGAAGCTATCGAGCATATCAGGATATGCGAGTATGCCGGAGCCTCGTTTCTTGGATACGACGGTGCCTGACGGACAGCCGAGATTTACATTTATCTCATCATATCCGTAAGGAACAAGCTGCCTGTGCAGGTCGATGACCTCGTCTGCCACTATAGACATGGCCTGCGGTATGAGAGTGATTCCGTCATTGTTCACCGGGGCTATGTCTCTTTTTATTTTGGCATTCATACGCTTTGCAGCAGGAATGAATGGTGTGTAGTATTTGTCTATGTAGTCAAAATGGTGGTGAAAGGCATTTCTTACTATATATCCTGTCAGTCCCTGCATCGGTGCGAGAAAAAATTTCATGTGATTGTGAATCTCCTCATTTATGATTTATACATCGAATTGCATGCAGGCATGCAGCGATGATACTTTTTGATCCTTTAATCATAATATGTGAAAAAGCTTGAAATGTAAACCCCCATAACGTGAAAAGAAGCCGAGGGAAGCGGCTTCTTTTCGAGGAGTTTAGTTTATGAAAAAATGTTTAAAAAAGGGAATTTGTAAAGGTGTATCTCCTTTACGAGTATTACTATACTAAATAAATTTGTCCAAATTGTGTCCTTAATCGAAAAGAATAATAAAAAACTTAAATAATTTATGAAGAAAAAAGCTAAAAAATTCATTTGAATTTGCACATTGTATATATTGAAAAAAAAATGATAATTAGATACAATAGACAGTAAACGGATAATTGTATCGGTTGAATACTTATGATTAGGGAGCAGATAATATGAGTTATGCAGATAAGGTTTTTGTAGCGATGTGTCAGGATATTCTGGAAAATGGCACAAGCACTGAGGGAGAGCTGGTACGTCCACACTGGGAGGACGGCACAAGCGCCTATACAATAAAGAAGTTTGGTGTCGTCAACAGATATGATTTGTCAAAGGAGTTTCCGGCTATCACTTTAAGAAAGACATATATCAAGAGTGCAACGGATGAGCTTCTTTGGATATGGCAGAAGAAATCCAACAATATCCATGATTTAAAAAGCCATGTGTGGGATGAGTGGGCAGATGAGGATGGTTCAATCGGCAAGGCCTACGGATATCAGCTTGGTGTAAAGCATCAGTATAAGGAAGGCATGATGGATCAGGTGGACAGAGTCATCTATGATTTGAAGCATACACCTTTTTCAAGAAGAATACTTACCAATATATATGTGCATCAGGATCTGCATGAGATGAATCTGTATCCGTGCGCATACAGCATGACATTCAACGTGACACAGAAAAAGGGAGATGACAGGCTCACATTAAACGGTATCTTAAACCAGCGCTCACAGGATGTGCTTGCGGCAAACAACTGGAATGTATGCCAGTATGCGGTGCTTATGCATATGCTGGCGCAAGTGTGTGATATGAGAGTCGGAGAGCTGGTGCACGTGATTGCAGATGCACACATTTACGACAGACACGTGCCAATCGTAAAGGAGCTGATTGAGAGACCACAGTACGATGCACCAAAGTTCTGGCTCAATCCTGATATAAAGGATTTCTATCAGTTTACGACGGATGATATCAAGATAACAGACTATGTGACAGGTGAACAGATTAAGGATATACCTATTGCGGTCTGAAAATGTGGATATGAAGCAATTATATAAGAAGGTTATTGTTCACTTTTTTGTGTGAACAGCAACGATTACAACAGGGAGAAAATCATGAATTTAATAGCAGCAGTTGACAATAACTGGGCAATTGGAAAAAACAACCAGTTGCTCGTTCGAATACCTATGGATCAGAAGTTTTTCCGCGAGATGACTACAGGAAAGGTTGTAGTCATGGGCAGAAAGACACTTGAGAGCTTTCCAAACAGCAGACCACTTAAGAACAGGACCAACATAGTGCTCACACACAACCCATCCTATGAGGTGGAGGGAGCTGTCGTGGTTCACTCACTTGATGAGCTTCACAAGGAGCTTGAAAAATACAATTCAGAGGATATTTATATCATTGGTGGACAGAAAATCTATGAGCAGCTCGTGGATGAATGCGATGTAGCCCACATCACAAAGGTGGACTTCGAGTATGATGCGGATGCATATTTTCCAAATCTTGACGAGAAGCCTGAGTGGCAGATTACGGGGGACAGCGAAGAGCAGACATACTTTGATTTAGAGTTTTATTTCCTTCGATACGAGAAAGTAAAATAGACTATTAAATAAAATAGAAACGAGGATGACAGCAGTATGGACATCACAGGAAGAAAATTATTTGTAAAAGCGTTGGAGGAGGAAGGCGTAGATACTATTTTCGCCTATCCTGGAGGAACAGTTACAGATTTATTCGATGAGTTATATAAGACTAATTCAATCAATCTGGTTCTGCCGAGACATGAGCAGGGCCTGATTCATGAGGCTGAGGGCTATGCCAAGTCTACAGGTAAGGTGGGTGTCTGCCTTGTGACAAGCGGTCCCGGTGCTACCAACACAGTTACAGGTCTTGCGGATGCGCATTACGACAATGTGCCACTTGTGTGCTTTACAGGACAGGTACCGCTTCCACTTATCGGAAATGATGCCTTTCAGGAAGTGGATATAGTCGGAATCACCAGAAATATCACAAAGTATTCTGTTACAGTCCGTGACAGAAAGGACCTTGGAAAAATCATAAAGATGGCATTTCATATTGCAAGGACCGGAAAGCCTGGACCTGTACTGATTGACTTGCCAAAGGATATACAGACTGCATCCGGTCCGGCAGAGTATCCGGATAAGGTGGAAATCAGAGGCTATCGTGTAAATGATACAGTACATGTCGGACAGCTTAAGCGCGCCTACAAGATGTTAAAGAGTGCCAAAAAACCGCTTATCCTTGCAGGAGGCGGTATAAATGTTGCCAGAGCCAATGAAAATCTGCGTCGTTTTGTGGAGGCAGAGAATGTGCCTGTTGTCACTACAATAATGGGTAAGGGTGCCATACCGACCACTCATCCGCTTTATGTGGGAAACTGTGGTATGCACGGCAAATATGCGGCAAACAAGGCAGTCAGTGAGTGTGATTTACTTTTTTCAATAGGTACACGATTTAATGACAGAATAACCGGTGACTTAAATGAGTTCGCTCCGAAGGCAAAGATTGTACATATTGATGTGGATACTGCATCTATTTCACGAAATGTAGTGGTTGATGTGCCTATCGTTGCAGATGCCAATGTGGCGCTCGACAAGTTAAACGAGTGGGCTGAGCCGAAAAAGACTGCTGAGTGGCAGAAGCAGATTAAGGCATGGGATGAGGAAAATCCTCTTGGCATGAGAAGAGACAAGGGCATGACACCTCAGATGATTATGGAGCATATCAATAAGAATTATAAAGATGCAATCTACGTTACAGATGTAGGGCAGCATCAGATGTGGGCTACACAGTACTTAGAGCTTGACAGCAACAGCCAGCTTCTTACATCGGGAGGTCTTGGAACCATGGGCTTTGGTCTTCCGGCAGCAATAGGTGCAAAGATTGCAAATCCTGACAAGGATGTTGTATGCATAAGCGGTGACGGTGGACTTCAGATGAATATACAGGAGCTTGCCACCTCAGTTGTACAGGGAGCAGGAGTGACCATATGCGTGCTCAACAACTACTATCTGGGCATGGTGCGCCAGATGCAGCAGCTTTTTTATGGCAAGCGTTATTCTGCAACCTGCCTTCGAAGAAGAAAGGGATGCCCGGATGAGTGCAAGGGACCAAACGAGGCATGTCCGCCATACACACCGGATTTTCTCAAGCTTGTTGAAAGCTATGGTGGACACGGAATCCGCGTGGAAAAGGAAGAGGATATCGATGCAGCCTTTGCAGAGGCCAAGAAATATAAGGATGTACCTGTAATTATTGAGTTTATGATAGCTACGGATGAGATTGTTCTTCCAATGGTCAAGAGCGGAAATCCTATGAGCGAAATGATTTTAAAGTAGGAGGTGCAGAAGATGAATAATATTGAAATGAAAAACAGATGGATTGCACTTTATGTGGAGAATGAGGTCGGTGTTTTAGCAAAGGTTTCAGGACTTTTCTCTGCAAAATCCTACAATTTACAGTCTCTTACGGTTGGAACAACAGAGGATGAGACTATTTCCAGAATGACTATTTGTGTTACAAGCGATGATATTACATTTGAGCAGATAAAAAAGCAGCTCAACAGAATGGTCGAGGTCATCAAGGTTATTGACCTGACTGATGTGCCTCTGCATATGAAGGAAATCCTCTATGTCAGGGTATCAAAGCTGACCCGCGAGGAAATCACCGATATCTTCCAGACAGCGCAGGTTTTTAATATTGACGTGGTGGATAAGAATGCCGACAGCGTGATTTTGGAGAGCAAGCTTACAGAGCACCGCAATGATGATCTTATAGCGCTGCTAAAGTCACAGTACAAGCATATCTCTGTTGTGCGTGGCGGTGCCGTGGCCATTGAGGCTATGAGTACCGGCTGCCGCTAGATTATATATAGAATCTTGTGACAGTAATGAGGGACAATTTGTATGTGTTGTTGCACAATGGTAAAATTAGTGTAATATTAACATAGAGTAAGGGACGAGAAGAACCCTAATATGTATTTATAAGCGATTACGAAGTGACTTAGATATTGTTAGAATTATGCCATGAAACACAGAAATGCCCTGCCATGGATGGCAGGGCAAGGCGTTATGCGCCATGGACGGCGCATAAAAGCCGGTTTCGTCAAGCATAAAAAACCTTAAAGCATAATTCTTACAATTATCTTAGCCACGTAGTTTTAAGCGCATAAATATATATTAGGGTTCTTCTCGTCCCGTAGTATTGTCATAAAATTAGCGAGCCGCAACCTCAATAATTTCACCAACATACATAGTGTGCATATCGTGATCACCATACCATTGATGCATAATGGCTTTGTCTGTAAATGAAGCCTCCTCAATAGGTACAGCAGCCATCTTGCGGCAGAGGAATACGAGATTTGCTTCGTCAGGATATGGGATGCCATGGCGTATTGCAGGAGTCAGACCGGCCTTTGACCATTTGTCTTCGCCACGTCCTGAGTGAGCACCACAGTATTTTAGGGCATCGCGGTATTTCTCGCTTAGGAAAGAAAGTGAGAAAAACTCACCATTGTCTATGAAATCCTTAGTATATCTTGATTCCCTGATAAAAATAAATACGACATTTTTGCCCCAGAGAACACCGGTTCCACCCCATGAAACAGTCATGGTATTTGATTTTTCTTTGTCACCGGCTGTCACGAGAGCCCACTCCTTACTGAGCTTGGTGAATGGATTGATATCGAGCATGTCGATTGGATATGGTTGAAATGTATGCATAATTTTCCTCCTGAATATTAATAAAATTGACAAAAGCTGCTAAGTGACATATAATACACTTAGTAAGGCAGTCGGTAGGTGAGTGCACTTCACCTGATCCGGCAAATTAAGTTAATAAGTTATCGTAAGAGATAGCCGTTCCCAGACTTTACCAGAGGCAGGACGGCTATTTCTTATGTTTTTTGTGAATTCTGGCATTTTTATATATTTTCAATTTGGCACTGCTCCTTGCTTACGCTCATTATATCATATGCCACGAACTTTGTGCATATTATTGTAAAAAGATATTAAGGTAATAATATTCATGAAAAATCTGCACATTTTACAACAGGAGTCAATTGATGAGGGGCGGCTTCAGGTGAGAGTACGACAGAAAAACATGGGGACGCCGGTTGCGGATGCAAGGGTGTCAGTCAGCTATTCCGGGGATCCGCAGGGAAAGATAGAGGAGACTGACACCAACGAATCGGGAAGCATAGAGGCGGTTGAGATTGCCACTCCGCCACTTGAATATTCTATGTCGCCCAGTGAGTCACAGCCGTATTCGGAGGTGACGGTAACTGTTTCGGCTAGCGGATACAGAAATATCACGGTTTCGGGCGTTGAGGTGATGCCCGACAGACTTTCCATACAGGATATTGAGCTGGAAGTACTTGATGCACCGGGAAATGATGTGGACAATATTGTTATTCCGGCACATACACTTTACGGTGATTATCCTGCCAAGATACCTGAGCCGGAGATTATGCCGGTTGCTGAGACCGGTGAGATTGTACTTAATCGTGTTGTGATTCCGGAATATGTTATTGTGCATGATGGGGCACCATCGGATTCCACAGCGGCAAATTATTATGTCAGATATAAGGATTACATCAAAAATGTAGCTTCCAGTGAGATATATGCGACCTGGCCTGATGCCACTATAAGGGCAAATGTGCTTGCAATTATGTCATTTACGTTAAACAGGATATACACGGAGTTTTATCGCGGAAAGGGCTATAATTTTAATATCACTTCATCCACAGCATATGATCACAAATTCATCTATGGCAGAAATATATATGACAATATCTCGCTTATAGTAAATGAAATGTTTGAAAACTATCTGTCGAGACCTAATGTGAAGCAGCCGATTCTGACGCAGTACTGTGACGGACAGAAGGTCTCATGTCCGAGCTGGATGACACAGTGGGGCTCTAAAAGCCTCGGTGACCAGGGCTACAGCGCCATCGAGATACTTAGATACTTTTACGGCAGCAACATGTATATCAATACAGCGGAGGCTGTATCAGGAATCCCGGCGTCATGGCCCGGCTACAATATAGGAATAGGCTCGTCAGGGCAGAATGTATACCAGATACAAAAACAGCTCGCCCGCATCGCAAAGGCATATCCGGCCATTCCGTCTATTGTGCCGGATGGAATATACGGACCAAAGACAAAGGCAGCCGTGGAAAAATTTCAGGCTGTATTCGGGTTGCCGGTTTCGGGTGTGGTGGACTACAATACATGGTATGAGATATCAAATATATATGTCGCGGTGACACGTATTGCGGAGCTTGCTTAATTGGATTAAAGGAGCAAAACAGTGCTGGTAAGAGAAAAAATGATGTGATATTATATAAAATAAAAGTAACTATTCAGAACAACTGAGAACAAAAAAGCTGATGCGTCATGCTTGCATGTAAGCGGCAGGTTTTCTTGTTCTCAAGGTGGCTCGAATAGAGCCACCCCCACATATATGAGCAAAATTAGCTGCGAAGCAGCGGGAAAGCACGAGTATCGTGCGGTTTTGCGAATGTATGTGGGGTGGTTGTGAATAGTTACAACCAAAAGTAACTATTCACAACCACAATATTTTCAGATAAAGAAAGACAATTTTATGAATACAGAAACCCAAAATTACAAGATAATTGTGGCATACGACGGCACACGCTACAAGGGCTGGCAGGTGCAGAAATCCACAGATGATACAATACAGGGAAAGCTTCAGCATGTGCTTTCCACGCTGGCAGGAAAGCCGGTTGAGGTCATAGGCTCAGGGCGCACGGATGCTGGAGTGCATGCGGTGGGGCAGGTGGCAAGCTTTCACATGCCGAAGCACTTTTCCAAGGATGAGATATTTATATGGTTGAATGAGCATCTGCCGGCAGATATTGCGGTGACAGCTATTTCAAATGTGCCTGACAGATTTCATGCCAGGTACAATGCTGTGTCAAAGACATATGTGTATACAATACACACCGGTATTGTGTCAGATGTGTTCAGGAGAAAATATGTATACGACTATGATAAGCCGCTTGACACAGACCGGATGAAAAAAGCAGCAGCGTATCTTCTCGGAGAGCATGATTTTAAAGCCTTTTGTGGCAACAAACATATGAAAAAGTCAACGGTCAGGACGATTTTTTCCATTGATATAGAAAAAACAGGCGCTGATATTATTATCAGCTACACCGGAGATGGATTTTTACAGAATATGATAAGAATCATCACAGGAACGCTTATTGAGGTGGGTGACGGAAGGAAAAATCCTGATGCTGTGAGGGAGATTTTAGATTCAAAGGATAGGGCACAGGCAGGCTACACAGCACCGGCGTGTGGGCTGAGTCTGGAAAGGGTAGATTATGGCAAAGTGGTATGTTAGTGCGAAGAAGGCTGATTTTGCGGCAATCGGAGCAAAGTTTGGAATAGATCAGGTGACGGCGCGGATAATCAGAAACAGAGGTGTGATAGGAGATGACGCGGTAAATGAATTTTTAAACGGCAAAATCTCAGACATTGCAGACCCGGCTCTTTTAAAGGATGGTCAGAGGCTGGTTGACATTCTTGCCCAAAAGATAGCTGACAAGGCCAAAATCAGGATAATCGGCGACTATGACATAGACGGAGTGATGTCTACATATATTCTTGTGAAGGCACTTAAAAGAGCCGGTGCATGTGTGGATTATATGATTCCCGACAGAGTGAAGGATGGCTATGGTTTGAATGTGCATCTGATTGACAAGGCATATGAGGATGGGATAGATACTGTGGTCACCTGTGACAACGGAATTGCGGCGATTGAGGAAATCGCCCATGCAAAGGAGCTTGGAATGACGGTTCTCGTAACAGACCACCATGCAGTACCGTTTGAAGATATAAAGGGTATAAAGATTTACAAGGAGAGCAAAGCAGATGCTGTTGTTAATCCACACCAGATAGAGTGCGGCTATCCGTACAAGGAGCTTTGCGGAGCAGCTGTTGCCTGGAAAATTGTCATATTACTATATAGAAAAATCGGCATAGATGAGAAAGAGGCCATGGATTTTATAGAGAATGTGGCATTTGCAACAGTCGGGGATGTCATGCCGCTGACAGGTGAGAACCGTATACTCGTAAAGGCCGGCTTAAAGAGTATTCATCATACGACAAATATCGGCATGAAAGCCCTGCTTGAATGTTGTAATATAGAGGCTGAAAATGTAGATGCATATCATTTTGGGTTTGTACTTGGACCCTGTGTCAATGCGACAGGCCGTCTGGATACAGCCAAAAGAGCACTTGAGCTGTTTTTATGTGACAGGCAGGAGGAGGCCATGCGCATCGCATCAGAGCTAGTAGCACTCAATGATGACAGGAAGGAAATGACTGCAAAGGGCGTCGAAACCGCAGTTGAGATATATGAGAGGGACAATTACGAAAAAGACAGGGTGCTTGTCATATATCTGCCGGATGTGCATGAGAGCATAGCTGGAATCATAGCAGGCCGTATCAGGGAGAAATACAATAAGCCAACCTTTATACTCACAAAGAGTGAGGACGGAGTAAAGGGCTCAGGCCGCTCGATAGAGGAGTACTCCATGTATGAGGAAATGTGCAAATGCAGTGAGCTGTTCACGAAGTTTGGTGGCCACCCGATGGCTGCAGGACTTTCACTGCCACAAGAAAACGTTGAGCCATTCCGTCAGAGAATAAATGAGTATGCATCGCTTACTGACGATGACCTCGTGCCCAAAATACATATAGATGTACCGATGCCGGTGGATTATGTATCAATGAGACTGGTGGCTGAGTTTTCAGTACTGGCACCGTTTGGAAAGGACAATCCAAAGCCTGTTTTTGCAGACAAAAATCTACGTGTGAGCCGCATGTGGGTAGTTGGTAAAAACAACAATGTGCTTAGGCTTTCTTTGATATCCTCATATGGCACGCCAATCAATGCAATTTATTTTGGTGATATAGAAAGCTTTTTTGATTATATCAGGCAAAGGTTTGGTTCAAACGCGCTTGAAGCTGCACAAAGAGGAAGGTTCAATAATATAGTGCTGTCCGTAGTATATTCACCAAAGATAAATGTATTCAGGGAAAATGAGTCACTGCAGTTTGAAATACAGTATTATAAGTGATATTATATTCTAAAAAGGTAACCGGTAAAGGAGAATAGATCAGTGTTTGGGAACAGAGCAAAAATATCCGCTGAGGAATTAGTGTATATGAAAGAACAATTGGATAATGACAGGGGATTTTTCGAGAACGTAAATGCAAAGTCAAATCTCATAGAGGCTGATTTTGATGAGCTGGAAAAATCAAGACAGCTTCAGGAGTCATCCCTTAAGCAGCTGAATGATAATGCAAATAATGTGGTGGAATTTTCAAAGGACAGCATGGATGCCATATCAGCCTTAAACGACAGCTTTACAGAGTGTGTAAAGGCGGCTGCGGACAATCTTACAAGTCTTGAGAGTGCGGCAAAGGCAATTGCCACACAGCATGAGGATACATGTGCGCTTGTCGAAAACAATAAGCATTTTACAGCTCCGGCTAAGAGCTTGTCAGAGACATCGGACAGGCTTGAGGAGCATGTGGATAGCTGTGCGGATATAGCTGCGCAGATGAAGGAGCAGAATAAGCAGATGAGTGTTCTCTCACTCAATGCTGCTATAGAGGCGGGCATGCTGGGAGAGCAGGGAAAGCTGTTCGTGGAGGCTGCTGAGAGCATAAGGGAGGCATCTGTTTCATATGACAGTGCAATTGATGCTGTTAAACAGGAGCTTTCAGAGGCAAAAGCTGAGATTAGTGCACTTAAAGAGCAGGTGAGTCACCTTGTAGGGCTTCTAAAGGACAACAATGTTGCCACGACAAAGCTCATGAAGCAGGGAGTGGAGCTCAATCATGTGTTTTCACAGTGTGATGAGATTTCAGTTGACATGATAGAAGCGTGCAGACAGCAGATTGTGTCAATCCGCAATACACAGGAGGAGATTATCAAGTTTGAGGAGCGCAATAAGCTGCAGATAGAGGATGCATACGCAGAAATTTCGACTCAGAGGAAAAATTCAGTAGAAATAAAATCCACTGTGGACAAAGTGCTCGATTACAGCAGGGAGAGAGTAAGATAACAGGACAGATATGCAGACTTTGAGTGTCATGCATTCTTATGAGTGAAATATAAAAAGACATCAACCGGTGTAAATTCCGGCTGATGTCTTTTTGAGTTGAAAGCTGCAATCATTAAATCAAACACGAACCTTGCTGTTTGCTGCATCCTGGAAGCTTCCGCTTTTCTGTGGAAGATGCATCCAGTTTTTGATGTAGACCACATTGTACATAACGAAAGCAAGCATAAAGGCTGTAGAAACGTCAAATACTGAGTGCTGTTTGATAAACATGGTAGACAGTATAATAAGAACACAAAGCACTAAGGATGTGTGCTGAACGTGCTTTTTATCCTTGAAATAGCTGCTGTTCATCACCGCAAAATGAATGCCGAGCGAATTGTATACGTGAATGCTCGGAAACAGGTTAGTCGGTGTGTCAGTGGAGTAAAGCCACTCGCAAAGCGCTGTAAACATATTGTGGTGCGTGAAATAATAAGGCCTTAAATTGTGACCATTCGGGTAGAGCGTTGATATAACTAAAAATACGGTCATACCGGTATATAAAAACGCACACAGTCTGTAAAATTCTTTTTTGTCATGTAATGCCGTGAAAGCAATTCCAAAGGCCACATAGCCAAACCACATGATATAAGGAATAACAAAGTATTCACAAAACGGTATATAATCATCTATCGGAAGATGAATCAAGTGATAATGCGTGGTAACAGTGCGCTCTAAATATCCAAACCAGGTCAGATATATGATAAAGTATGATAAAATCCACACATGCTTGTAGCGGTTGAAAAGCTCTATAAGCTTATTCTGTATTTTCTTCATAAAACCACCTTTTTAATCCGCTTGAAATTATAACACTGAAAAATAATTCAAACAACACCAAAACAAAAGACTTAATAAATTTTATGAAAAAATTAATAATTAAGACCTTAGATAGTAAGCTTTTTGTGAAATATTTATCTGCAACAAAAAGCATAGGATATAACCTGTGGGCTAATCAGTATAAAGAATACAGAAATCCCATGGTGCAAGAGTTATACAATCGCCTGCTGATACTGTAATGTCATCGCAAAGCTTCTTGAGACCGTCTGCATGGCAGGTAACAGTCTGCTCATCATCCGAGTAGTTAAGCAGATAAATGATTTTTTCGCCCTGCATATTGGTGCCGCGCTTTATGACAACGGGGTAAGAAGCATCAAATTCATTTTTTTGCTCGCCGAAGAAATGCTTCAGGGCTTCTATCAGAGTATCCTCACCAAAAAGTGTGGCAAGATACATGGCACGGCCCCTGCCATAGCTGTTTTGGGTAATGGCTGCGTGTACTCCCCAGTGCTTGTGCTCATACATAGCAACAGGTGTGGCAGTGGTGCAGTCGACCATCTCCATCCAGTCACGCGCTTTTGATGATTTGCCACCACAGGTTACGGTGACATTGTCAGGCAGAGTGAACTCATCATATTGTATGCCGAGAGCCTTGTTTATAATATAAGGCTGTACGTCATGGCGTATTTTAAGATGTTCATCTGAAAAAGCAGATTTAAAGGTCACCACCATATTGCCACCGTTTGCAACAAATTCATTTAAGGCATTGAGCACCTCATCTGTTGCGCTATAGAGTGCAGGCACAAGTATATTCTCGTATGAAGCAAAAAGTGCCGGGTCGGCAGGAATCACATCGTACTCAATGTTCATCAGATACAGGGCATCGCAAAGCCATCTGAAAACAGTATTGTAATTGGAGTCACTTTCGTTGTTCAGCTTAAACTCATTAAGCCCTGTAAGAGAAGCGTTGTCAGCAATAACCGCAAACCTGTTTGTCTTTTTCAAATTTACCAGCCTGTGTCCGTATTTTTTTAATTCATTTCCGATGACGCTGCATTCCTTATAAAGCCGGTTCGGTCTAAGGTCGTGGGAGAGCACGCCCTTCCAGTAGCTTTCTATGGCATTGTGGATAGAATGCCAGTGCCAGTATTCAACCATGCATGCACCGTTTGCAATGTGGCTTATGGCCTGCAGGCGCAGTTGTCCCGGATAAGGAAGCCATGGGTGATTTCCGGCAGCCTCGGTCTCAAGTACCAGATAATTATCACCTTTTATGCCCCTTGCAATATTGCCGCAGGCGGTAATCTCGCGGCCGCTAAGACTGCTCTGGGACGGGTGATATATATCGCAGCCTGCGATATCCATACACTTGGCAGCCTCGTACTGATTGACCTCCGGCTGCATGCCGTAAGAGTAATCGTGCCATTCGAAGTCGAAATTGTGAGTGATGAACTGGTCATCTCTCTTGTATTTTTTGACGATATCGGCCTGCCAGGCAAAAAAGTCTGTCACGAGCTTTCTCTGGAATTTTTTGTATTCCGCATCAAGACTCATATTTATGGTGCCGCGGATATCAGGAAAGGCATCCCAGTCATCCACACGGTTGCTCCAGTAATCTAGTCCAAACTCTTTGTTAAACTCGTCAATGTCAGGAAATTCATTTTTCAGATATTCTACAAATTTAGCCTGTGCGTATTTGGAACAGGTGTCATAGGACTTTGTCTCATTGTCGAGCTGGAAGCCGATCACGCAGTCGTAGTCCTTTACCTGCTCCATAAGCTTTTCAATGATAATCTGTGCATGGCGCAGATAGTCAGGATTTGTGATATCCATGTTCTGGCGGTGGCCGTAGAGCTCTTTGCCGTTATGTGTTACAGCAAGAATATCGGGATATTTTTTGGCAAGCCATGAAGGAATAGCATATGTAGGTGTTCCGACAATGACCTTCAGCTCATATTTTGTTGCGCAGTCAAGCATACGGTGCAGATGTGTAAAATCAAATACTCCCTCCTTAGGCTCCCATGTGCTCCAGGTGGATTCTGCAATCCTGATAACATTCATGCCGGCATCGCGTATCATCTTAAAATCTGTTTCTATGCGGTCGTAAGGCATATATTCGTCGTAATATGCCACACCATATAGTATTTCCTCAAAATTCATTTATATGTACCTCCAATATTTATACAAGGTATACATCGAATTGCATGCAAGCATGCATCGATGATACCTTGTGACCCTTTAATCATACTATAAATATACGTTAGTAAATGAATGGTGTAAACATTAAATCATCAAAAAACAAAATGTTGAGCGAATATGCGTGGAAGAATGAGCCAGTTGCGCAAAAAATCTCATGTCCGGGATGACAAGCGTATGAAGATAGGTTATAATGAAAAACAATAGAGTTGCGCAACAAATAAAAGTTGTTCAGTTATTATTCACATTCAGATGAAAGAGGGGGGCAGAATGAGTAACAATATCACGATATCAGATGTGGCAGAGGCACTTGGCGTTTCAAAGACAACAGTAAGCAGGGCTATATCGGGGAAGGGCAGGATAGGCGCTGCAACAAGAAAAAGAGTGCTTGAATATATACAGGAGCATGATTATAAACCTAATGTAATAGCCAGGGGGCTTGCACAGTCAAAGACATTTAATATATGTGTGGTGATGCCGGGGGATTACGCACTTGTCGATCTGCCCTTTTTCCAGGAAGCTATAATGGGAATTCAGGAGATAGCAGGTATGATGGAGTACGACCTTTTACTTTGTATAGGTTCAGGCAATGATATGGCGGGGCTTAGGCGTATCATACAAAATCACAAGGTGGATGGAGTGGTGCTGCTTCGCACGATGGTAGATGATCCACAGGTGACATTCTTACAGGAGCGAAGGATACCGTTTGTCACAGCAGGCTCATGCAAATATAAGGATGTAAAGCAGATTGACCATGATCATAAAAGTGCCTGTAGGGAGCTGACATCAATTATGCTCATGCGTGGCATGAAAAATATGGCGCTTCTCGGTGGAAACGAGGATATTGTCGTAAATCAGACCAGATATGCAGGCGTAGTGGATGCCTATGAGCAGTTTGGGAAAAAAATAAATGACAATCTTGTATTTTTAAACCTTGAAGGAAAATCATATATCGAAAAAGCTGTAGATGATGCTATTGACAGAGGGTGCGACTGTCTGTTGTGTATGGATGATGCAGTCTGTGCGCAGGCCATGAGACGGCTCCGTGAAAAGCATATAAAGGTGCCTCAGCAGGTGAAGGTGGCTTCATTTTACAACAGTTCAGTGCTGGAAAATAATGTGCCATCCATTACATCGCTTTCATTTGATTCAAAGGAGCTTGGAGCAAGAGCCTGCAAGAATCTGCTTAGACAGATAGAGGGTGAAGAAACTGAGAACAGAACACTTCTGCCATATGAGGTGGTGTTAAAGGAGTCCACACAGTAAATAGTAAAAGCCGGAGCCGACAAAATGTCAGACTCCGGTTTTTGCTTTATATAGTTACCATTTTTGTTAAATCATCACCAGATAAACTGTTGCGAGTGACACAACAATCTGGATGATTGCAAATCTGAAAACAACCTGTGCATTTGACCAGCCAAGCTTCTTTCTGACATGGTCATGGATTGGAGTTGTGGTATTCTTTAAAATATGTATCTTCAAAAATCTAAGAAGAGAAACCTTTATGAGTCCAAGTCCTCCGTCGATGATAAGCACGAGTGCTGCCAGTATGTAGATGAATGGGCTTTGTGATTTAAGAGCACAAATAGCTATGAATATACCCATGGCTCTTGAGCCTGCATCACCCATCAAAAGCTTGCTTGGTGTGGCATTGTACCACAGATATCCGAGCAGACACACTGCAAATAATAAAATACAATAGTTGAAGCTGTCAGCTATTTTGAGCACTGAATCAAGCACGAAGAAAGTCATTATGGTAATGATGGTAAGTGTTCCCGAAAGACCATCAACACCGTCCGAACAGTTTGTGACATTGATTGATACCCAGACTAAGATGACTGTGAGTATTCCAAACACAACAGGTGGAATATTTACAGAGCCGCCAAATATGGCAAAGGTGATTGTGCTTGAGTTGAAATGCAGATACACAACTGCCACAACAATGGCAACCGCAAAATCAAGTGCGCCCTTTAAATACTCGCCCCATGGCTTTTCGGCCGCATCGTCAAAGTAGCCTGTGAGCATCTCAATAACTATAAGCACAAGATAAATGGCAATCTCTACATTGATTTGTGAGAAGAGCAGTGCCGATATCACAAATGTGAATATAAAGATAATACCGGCTCCTCTCGGCTTCCCGGCTGAAAGCTTTCCGTCCACAGCAAACTGTCTGCCGAGATCCTTTGGTAAAAATTTATTTAATTTTGCAATAGCAATACATGTGAGTGCGAATGCAAAAATCACTCCGATGAAAGCTATTATCGACATATCTGCCGAAGTCAAATAAGAAATCATATAGTCCTCCTTTGATATTGTATTACAACCTCATTCATTATATTAGTCTGACAAAAAAAAGTAAAGTTTTACTTGCAATTTTAAATAATTGTGTTATTATACTTATATGCTTTAAAGCGTTGAAGCATTAAAACTTTAAATTGTAACATCTAGCTACAGTAATATTTATATTTGTTACAATAATATTTATACTTGGAGGAAACAAAAATGGCTCAGAAAGGTGATTTAATGACAGCACGCCCTGATATCCGCGTGCTTGACGCTACCATTAGGGATGGAGGACTGGTAAACAACTTTATGTTTACAGATGATTTTATCAATGCTCTTTATCGTGCAAACGTAAAGGCAGGCATCGACTATATGGAGTTTGGTTATAAGGCATCTAAGGAGCTTTTTGATGTAAATAAATTCGGCAAATGGAAGTTCTGTGATGAGGCAGCTATCCGTGAGATAGTCGGGGACAACAACTCTGATATGAAGATTTCTGTCATGGCAGATGTGGGCAGATGTGACTACAAGAAGGATATTCTCCCTCGCGAGGACAGTGTGATTGACATGGTGCGTGTGGCTACATATGTACATCAGATGCCGGCTGCAATCGAGATGATTGAGGATGCAAAGTCCAAGGGCTACGAGGTAACCTGCAATATCATGGCAATCTCAAACACACAGGAATCAGACTTAGACCAGGCACTTGACATGGTTGCCAAGAGCTCTGCAGACGGCATATACATCGTGGACAGCTACGGAGCTCTCTACCCTGAGCAGATTCGCCGCACTGCCGAGAAATACACAGAAATTGCAGAGGCAAACGGAAAGTTCGTAGGAATGCATGCCCACAACAATCAGCAGCTTGCATTTGCAAACACCATAGAGGCTGCAGCCCAGGGAGTCAGCCTGTTGGATGCAACAATGATGGGCATGGGACGTGGCGCAGGAAACTGTGCGATGGAGCTTTTGCTCAGCTTCCTCAAAAATCCAAAATACAACGTATTCCCTGTACTCAAATTCATTGAGGAGCATATGCTTCCGCTCAAGGAGAGCGGTGCTGTATGGGGCTACGATATTCCATACCTGCTCACAGGACGCTTAAATCAGCATCCATCAGCAGCCATTGACTACATCAAGTCAGGCGAGACACATTACGCAGATTTCTACACAGATTTGCTTGATAAATAAAAAAAGATAGATGTATATAAAACAATCCGCTATGCCAGATTTTGGTGTAGCGGATTGTTTTTATGCGCGTGAAAACCAAAGAGTAATGCGAAACTCGGTATTATTATGTGAAACAATAGCCCGCCCATTCATCTGCTTCATCATAAGGGTAATATTTCTGATACCCATGCCGGTGGTATTAAACAGAGAGCTTTTATCTGAGATATGGTTTGTTATCTCGATACCTGCATCTTTATTCCGGTAGATACAGCTTATGCAGACAGGAGCTTTTTTATCTGCATATTTGCATATATTGTTTGTAATATTGTTAAAAATCCGTCCGAGAAAGTTTGAGTTCACAGTGATTTTGAAATCCTTCCATATGAGCTTTTCTATATCAAGTGAAAAGCTGTTTTCACGGAGGATAAAAGCCATCTCAGAGAGATAGTCACCTATTGCACTTTCCATATTGCAAGGAGCATCAAGCTCAAGAGCTTCTTCATTGCAGGCAAGTGAATAGTCAAAAAGCTGGTCGGTAAGGCCTTTTATTTCGCATATTTTATTGAAAATCACATCTATGTGTTCAGTGGGAATCGCACCCTTTTTATTTTCCATTTTGATAATTTCAGCGTATGACTGCAGCCCTGCGAGAGGAGTGCGGATATCGTGTGCCATGCTTCGTATCAGCATATTTTTTTCATTGATCAATTCGGTTTCAGACTGCTCGACAACGTTTAAAGTGCCATGTATTTGCATGAGAATATGTCTGGAAATGAAAAACAAAATCATTATTGCTGTAATTAAAGTGAAGAGAGCATCACAAATAAGCAAAGCTTTGAGATATTTTTCCTGATAGTTATTGTATATAAAAATTTTAGCTGTCCTGTCATTAAAGTTTAAATCTTTAAGGTAAACAGATATTTTCTGATTATATAATGATAGATTTTGGGGCTTTTTGAGACATAAAAATTCTGTTGAAACGTAATGTGTTTCATTATCAATGGATATGAGAAAAAATTCGGGCTTTTCTCTTTGAATCCATGTATCAATGCTTTTAAAATCGTTTGACGAAACCTTATTGTCAGACACATATTTTTGAAAGTCTGTAATATACGCAGCTTGTGTATTGTAAATATAGCTGTCGGAGCTTACATATTCATTTATTATTTTTTCCCCGTAAAGGTATATAGCTGTAAATACAGCAATTGAAATCAATAAAGCTATTAAAAATGAAATCAATAAGCTGCTTATGTATTCCTTATATCCGTTAAATTTATTCTTCAAATTTATATCCCTTTCCCCACACTGTTTTAATCAGGTGGGCACAGCCACAGCCGGCTTCAAGCTTATTGCGCAGATTTTTAATATGAACCATAATGGTGTTATTGGAAAACTGTGTATACGGTTCATTCCAGACGCTTTCAAATATATTCTGTGTTGAAAATGTCTTTGTCGGATGAGAAATTAACAGCAGAAGAATCTGATATTCTTTATCCGTGAGAGCAAGCTGTCTGCCATCGTAACTGACATTGTTGCATTTTGTGTATAAGGTTAAGCCACATCGTTCAATAGTGGATGAAGCGGTGGTGTCTGATGCATCTGCATTGTCGTAGACGCGACATCTTCTGATAAGAGCCTGAATACGCGCTATCAGCTCCACGTAGGAGAATGGTTTTACAAGATAATCGTCCCCTCCGGCGGAAAGGGCTTCCATTTTATCGGTTTCAAGAGATTTGGCTGTCAAAAAGAGAATCGGAACATATGATTTTTCCCTGATTTTGCGGCATACCTCAATGCCGGAAATATTTGGCATCATTATGTCAATAATCAGCAGATCAAAGGTTGCGTCAAATTTTTTAAGCCCTTCTTCACCGTCAAGCGCTTCTTCGATGAAGTAACCTTGATTTTCAAGCAAAATCCTAAGAGCATTTCTAATAGTAACATCATCTTCAATAATAAGTAGTTTATTCATACGCAAATATCTCCTAAGTAGTATAATAATATAAAATATAATAGCACATAAAAACACAATATGCGCTTAATAAAATCTGAAAAATTCTGAAGAAATCTGAAGTGTGGATGTACATGACAATGAAAAATTCAGAAATTTTCATAACAAATTAAGTCGATTTTTCAGAAATATGAGATACTATATAAACATAGACGTCTATGGTAACAATGCGGTAGTAAAAAATTACAAGGAAAGGAAAATATGAGACAGCAATTAAACAGAATTATAAGTGATAAAAAAAGTATAGGAATGATAATTTTTATGCTTGTAATTCCAATTTTGGATATTGTACAGATTTATTATCAGGATATTATTATATGTAATGGAGAAATGGGAAAACCCTATCCGTTATATGTCACATTTCTATCATGCTATTCACAAGGACACATATTTCAAATGATTTATCTGTGTTTTTTGCCATTATATTTGCTTGTAATAGTGGGAGAAGAGTGTATTGTTGATTATATTACAGGATATAAGAATATATTGATATGTAAAATGGGAAAAAATAAATATATTTTACAAAAAATGAAATCAGCCTTTATCGTCTCATTTACAATTGTATTTGTAGGACTGGGATTAAATCTTATACTTTCACAAATAGTATTTAATGGGGGAACTAAAACACGGTTTGATTCAGAACCATTGAAATATAACAGTTTTGTCATGGTAAAAACATTTCTTTTTGAAATAAGCTATACACATCCATTGACAACGAATATAGTCTACATTCTTATAACGGCAATATTTGCCGGTGTTTTGGGAATGATGGGAGCTGCGTTGGCAATATCTATACACGAAAGAAAGATGGTATATGCGTTGACATTCGCAATCTGGTTCATACCAATTTTGTTTAAAAATTCATCAATGCATATTTTTCAACCGTTTATGGAATATGATTTTAATGTTGTTGTTCCAGTGGCGATATGGTGTATAGTGCTTTACATTTTAGTGATTATAACAGCTATTATATGGGAGAAAAAAATTGTTGAAGTATAAATATTTAGTATGTGCTTTAATATATGTGGGATTGTGTAGTATAGATTGTTATTTTTCAAATGTACCTATGCTTAATTCAATAGGGCAGATGGGGATAACGGAGGATGTAATTTTCCTGAATATGCACAATTCAGGCAGTAATTTCTGTGGAATTAAAGAAATATTGGTTGTAGATACAATTCCTGTCTTATTGGGAATATACTATGCATTGGACAAAGAAAAAACATATATATTACTTAGATATAAAACGCGGGAAAAATATAATAATAGCCAGATCAGGATAATTATTGTAATGGCGGCAATATTTTCGGCAGTTCGTCAGATAGTTGATTATATTTTTACGGTATATAGTTTTAAGGGTGCAACAATTAAGAAATATCCATTTGTGCTGTATTCTCTTATGGAATTTGTTGTTATTTGGATTTTCTTTGTCGCGACAGGTCTTTTTTACAAAATACTTAGAGATTGTTTACAAAATGAACTTATTTCTCTTATAGGAGCTTTTGGAGTTAATTTTGTACAATTCTTTTTGATAAAATTTTGGCTCGTTAAGTTTTGGATACCCGGATTAGATGTTGCTGCAGCATATGATTTTTTGGAAGGAAATAAATCGTTTGTAAGCTGTTTGGGTATTCTTGCAAAAAATATAGTAATGGCAATAGTTCTGTACATAGCAGGAATAGTAACGTTTGCAAAAAGGGATATTTTAAGAAATGAAAAATAAGTGGTTAAACATAATATTGATCATATGCATGATTATTATGCAAAGAGTTGTAATACAAATGAGTGGCTATGAGGTATATCAATTACCATTTGCCAGTACACTTTTTATTTTTGACAACCCAACAAGTAATTTAGTGCAAATTTTATATGCATATATACCATTACCATTTGTACTTTTTTACTTTTCGGGTAATGCAAGAGAAATTACAACCGGATATGGTAAGCTTTGGCTGATCAGATCTTATAGCAGAGAGAGGTTATACTTAAAAAATGCTATATTATCAGCAGCGAAATTAGCCTGTATAGTAATAGGTCAGACGATTATTTTTTTAATATGTGATGGGACATGGAATAATTTATCAAGTATAAAATTAATACAGGTAATAGTTACATATTTTGTTGGAGTATGGGCATTGGTACAATTACAATTTTTACTTGAATTATTTATGGATGCCAGTATTTCAAATATATTTGTAAATATTTTTTTGGTGGTATCACTGATAATTGGAAATAACGTACTGATAAATCGTGATTTAAGCCGGATTGGAGTTATGCTTTTCCCCAATATGCTATTTGGAACGCGTAGTGGGATAATTTATCAAAAAAACATATATGTGAGATATGAAGCTTCAATTATATATGTGATTATATTATTAGTAGTTTTAAATATTATTTCAATAATAAAATATAAGAAAACAGACATTTACTGAGGAGATGATATAGTATGATACAATTACAAAATGTAACAAAGAGGATAAAGGAAAATACGGTATTGGATAATGTATCGTATACGTTTAAAAGTGGTTTTGTTTATGGTTTATATGGGCAAAATGGTTCAGGAAAGACTATGCTGCTAAGAGCTATAAGTGGTTTGATAAATCTGGATAGTGGAAGTATTTTCATTGATGGGGAAAAGCTGCATGATAAAATTGAGTTTCCACCTGAGACCGGTATTGTTATAGAAAATATGGAATTGCTGCCGGAATGTTCCGCAAAGAGAAATCTTCAGATGCTTGCAAAGATAAAAAATATTGCTGATGAAAAAGATATAATCTTTTCTCTGGAAAGAGTAGGTCTGGATCCCGACTCTGATAAAAAAGTAAAAAAATTTTCATTGGGAATGAAACAACGATTAAATATTGCACAGGCAATTTTTGAAAATCAGAAAATTATATTGCTTGATGAACCGACAAATGCATTGGATGAAGATGCAGTGCAGCTTATATATAAAATAATAAGAGAGGAGAAGTCAAGAGGCGCAACGATTATTGTAGCCACTCATCATAAAGAAGATTTAAAGGAAGTGTGTGATGTGATATTAAAAATTGCGGAGGGAAAAATTGTTGAGGAAAATGAAAATAAATAAGTATTTTCTTGGAATTGTTCTTATAATCATAATAATTATGTACTTTATGGCTGGAGTTCTTTTCCTGGGAAATACAAGAGAAGATAATAATATGAAAGTTAGTATTGTACAACAGAGCATAGAATATCAGACTTTTAAGTCTGAAACAGAAGGCTATAATCTTGCATCAAAATACGCAGAAAATCTGCAGAATAATTCTTTGGACAAAGAAGCTATTAATTTACAATTGCAGGAGGCAAAGAAATTTTTACAGGATAATATTAAAGGAATAAGCAGGGAAAGTGATAATTTTGCGCAGATGTTTTATTATTGTGGAATCATATATGGGTTAAATAATATTTACAATTGTGGAGATTATGAATTTGTAAAGGTTGGAATGGAAGTCAGAGAGTATATTATTAAAGTTCAAGATGGTGATATGGATGATGAGCTTGAAGCTGACTTATATGATAAGCTGACAAAACTCACTGCTGATGATATACAGGAGGTTGTTAACGCAATTGATAATTAAAACAAGATAAAAATAGCAAATCTCTAGGACACTGCAACAAATGGGATATGTACAGTTCTAAATTAACCCATTCTTTTGTAGTGCATTGTAAAACATAGCACGTCCAGAATAGTTCCAATACGCACAATTTTGACGAGGAAGATTACTTGAATAAAAGCAGATAAAAATCAGTTGTAGAAAATCCAAATAATGGATATAATAATAATATAGGAAAAGAGACGAACATAGATTTCTAACAGAAAGGACGTGATATTATGGTAACAACAGAATCTGTAACTATTAAAGTTCCGGTAGGAATGTCAAAATATCTGGTAACTATGAATCCGGAAACAGAGCTTACCCGAAATGCACTGTTGCTGTATCCATATATACTGAATCAGACGATATCCCATGGTCGTGCGGCTGAAATTCTGGGAATCAGAAAATCCGAGTTGATTGATCTGTATGATAAGCTGGGATATTCCTATTTTGATATGACGATGGATGATCTGGATGATGAACTCAATACTTTCAGAGAACTCAAAAAGAAGGAGGCTGCGGTATGATTGTTGTATCAGATACAACACCGCTGATATCACTTCTTAAAATCAATCGTATAGATTTGCTGGAAAAACTGTTTGGCGATGTTTTGATTCCGCAGGCAGTATTTGATGAGCTGACAGTTAATGAACGATTTCGGCTGGAAGCCGATGAGATCAGGCAGAAGAAATTTATCGTAGTGAAGCCTGTCAATAATCCGGAATCAGCAAGTATATTAAAAAGAGCGGCAGGTCTTGACCAGGGCGAGAGTGAAGCGATTGTCCTGTCAGATGAATTAAAAGCAGATCTGTTATTGATGGATGAAGCAAAGGGAAGAAATGTATCAGCTCAGATGGGACTTAGAATCATGGGGACGATAGGGATTCTTATGGCAGCCTATGAGGAACACGAACTGACATCGGATGAAGTCAGAGAATGCGTGGATGGTCTGCAACGTGCCGGACGACATATCGGACAGCGGCATTATCAGATGCTGTTAAGCAGATTGAAAGACTAAAAATACTCTGGTTCTATAACAGTACCGTGGTTCTGGATTGGTTCTAAAAAGTTTTGAAACGAGATGCAGGATAGAAAAATTGAAAATAGTAGTAAATCTGACGTCTGTACCATTTGTTCTGGGGCTGATTGTAGAACTGGAGGATTGTTATATTGTGACTTCGAACCGGGAGAGTGGATTCGGAAGATACGATGTGATGTTGGAGCCAAGAGATAAGTGCGATGATGCATTTATTATTGAGTTCAAGGTTCAGGATTCGGAAACAGAGAAAGATCTGGAAGATACAGTGAAAGCCGGGCTGGAGCAGATTGAATATAAGAAGTATGCTGCAACGTTGGAGGCAAGAGGAATTCCGGAGGAAAAGATTCATAAATATGCGTTTGCGTTTTGCGGGAAACATGTTTTGATAGGGAAGTCAACAACAGGAGATAAATAGCAAAAATCTCTGGACACTGCATAAAACAGGAGCCTCGCAGGAGAACTTGCTACAAAATCCGCTGTACGAAGCGGCTTAGCAGCTGTTGGAATTATGTCAAGATACAGCAATGGGGCTGTAAAAAAACTTCCCTAGAAAAAAATCGCCCAGGCCTGTGAGGTCTGAGCGATTTTTTGGTATAATTAATTATGCTACTAACAAACTATACTAATGGTAATTATACTATGCGGCAGCTGAAATTACCATTAGAAATCGCAAAATTGATCGATATTTCTGATCCGGTATATACTTTTTGTGTCCAATGTATTGACATAGATCCAATGCTTTGTACCTTTGATGGAAAAATTCAATCGCACATATGGTCATTATCCGAAATATCAGGTTGCTGATGCCGGATACGGTTCTTACAATAATTATCTTTATTGCGAAGAACACGGCATGGAAAAACACATGAAATTTCCCATGTACAAAAAAGCAACGACAGACGAAAGCTGAATAAAACTCAAGCGTGATTAGCTGAGCTTTATTAAATTCACCATTTTTTATACCCAAAGATGCAGACCTGTTCAAAAATAGAAAAATTCATAC
>OGDJ01000283.1_pt1 | contig 37084 bp, 38 predicted proteins | sample 1570401 | NCBI WGS metagenome assembly OGDJ01 (sample SAMEA2582185, study PRJEB24529) | metagenome | biome: Human gut stool | place: China | collected 2011
AATGATGCCACAATCCGCCTTCATTTGTCCCTATTACAAACATTATTTGTGCAGCATAATCATCACCTATTTTAACTGTTGGTGCATAGTCTGGCCTAGAACCTATGGCATCTCTATGTAAATCTATTATAATATCAGATTGTGTTGTTTTTAATATATTTTCTACTGTTTGTAATGAACGTGTATATGATCCTGTATATGATGGGTAGTCATGATATGATTTGTCATGTACTACATTTATATTATATTTTGTTAAATAATTCTCTAGTTCAGTGCCTACTCTTGTTACTGTATAATTCAAATCTGTTGTTCTATAATTTCCTGTTTGTGTTCAGCAGAAATATCCGGTATTTTGATCCTTTGTATTGCCTCTGAAATTTCTCGCATCATCATACGAGCAGCCTCAGATATTACGCCAGTATCAAAATTTTTAATAAATGTCTTTTTTAAAATATTCGACATTTCTTCTATTTGTTTTCTTATCAAAGCAGATGACGATGCTTCTATCTGTCTCTTATACATATCACGCATTAAACTACTATTAGTCTGCATTTGCAGCATTGGCTGCAATGGCTCTAATATCTTCTTTGTACTTTGCTGTATTTTAGCAACAGCATTTATATTCTTCCCCACAGGTTCTAAGAGACTTTGCATTTGTTGCTGCGAAGATTTCTTTTTTCTGAAATTATCCTCATTTAAATTATTCTTAGTTTCCACTTTCTCTTTATTTTCATAATCATCCATCATTTCGCCATATCTTTCTTAAGTCAGCTTGATTTCATCGTAACTTTTCAGGCTTTTCTTATACGTTTTCTTCTTTCAAATTTTCGTATGCCCTCTTCAATAAAAATATACGAACTCCATCATATGCCTCATAATGTTCTTTTTCCAAAATGTTCTGCAAATCACGCTCCAACTGTTCTTTCGTTAAAACTCCCTGTTCAGACAACTCTAATATGTAGTTCTCACATTCTTCATAGGCATCTTTTCGATTTTTCACCAGAGATGTCTTTGTATCTCGTTTCACCACTCCTGTTGCCTGGTCATATTCTCCATTTAGCTTCAAGATCTGAAACAGGTCGCTTTTCATGGATTTTACATACTCTTCACTGTCGGTGTTTCTTTGTTCATAATAAATGGTCCCATCCGATAAATATCTGATCTGATTCATTTGTGTTTCATCAAATGGATTAACACTTTGAAGCTCTTGATTTCCTTTACTTGCATCACAGCAAATACATCTGCTTCTATTTCGCGGAAGATCCGCTCCACCTCTGCAAACGCCAAGATAATTACGATAATCTAACACTTTTTCTTTACATTTGCTCAGTGGAACTAAGTGCTCAATCGACATATGCAATTCTTTATTCTCAATGCTGCTCATACAATAGGCACATAGATAGTGCTGTTCTTCTAAAAGGCACTGTCGAATTTCTCTTTTACATGATAACTGATCAAAAATTCCTCGCATAGCAGCGGTATCTGTTTCTGATATATTCTGCCATTCAGGTGATTCTGCTTTCTCTTTCAGTTCTTCCTGCACACCTTTTGTCGGCTCTCTTTTCTTAATGTAAATCATCGAGATTCATCCCTGCCATTCTTAATGTAAATCGCCCTTTTTTTACCAGACTGTTTTCTGCCCCATATTCTCTTTTCATGTTACGAAGAATTTCCCTGGCTGCTTCGTATTTCTTTGCATTCACTTCTACTTCGAATTTTCTTGACAAATCTTTTAACTTGTCCGGGATTCCAGAACTTCCCTGGCGATATGCAAGCACATCTGCCACAGAATATGCATAAGCATCCGATAATTCTGAAATTGTCTGGTCACGGTCAATTTCCAGTAAAGCAGCATTTTTACAGGAAGAAATAATGATAGGCGAATGTGTGGCAAGTATAAACTGTATTTTCGGGAAACATTCTTGTAATGACTCAACAATTTTCCACTGCCACTTCGGATGCAGATGCATATCTATCTCATCAATCAATACAATTCCTTCGCACTGATTTAGAGATAGTTTCTCCGGATTTAAATTCGCCATTCGAAAAGCCATATCCATAACCATCCATAATAACGACTGATATCCGGCACTTAAATAATTAACCGGTATGGTTTCTCCGTTTTCTATATAAACAATATCTTCAAATGCTCTTGAATACATCACTTCCGGCTTTTCTTCAAGCTCATTCATCTTCCACATAAAATTCGCTACTATCTCTTTGAATGACTGATACTCTGCAATCGGTTTTTGCTTTTGAAAAGCAAGCATTTCCATCTTAAGACACCATGCTTTTAGAGCTTTAATATCCAGATTATTTTCCATACAGCCAATATATCCACATCTTCTGTCATTCAATTTATTTTTACTGGCTGTTCCAAAATTTTCTCTTTTAGGCGGTGCAAGCCTGGATGTACTGTAATAGCAAAACAAAGGGAGTTCTTCAGACAAATCATTTACTTTTCTGTTTGCATAATCAGAAACCTCTTTCCCAATAAATCTTGTTTTTGACTTTGCAGTTTCATCCCGTCTGGTCACTTCTCCTTGTTTTATTCCTTCTTCTGTATCAAATGTCGATTTAATCGTAATTGGTGTACAATAAATAATTCCCTGTGATACATCTGAAATCATTTTTGTATCCATTCTGACATCACTTGTTAAAATTCTTTTTTTTGACACTCCTGATATTCCGTTCATAAAGTCACCAAGAGCAACGGTGATTGCTTCCAAAACAGATGTTTTTCCGACTCCATTATCCCCTATCAGCAAATTAACGCCCGGCTGAAATTTTATATTCATTTCACGAATCGATTTATAATTTGAAATTGTTATCTCTTTAATCCACATATAAACCTCCTGAATCCCTCAAACTTATTACGATTTTAGTTTAACCGAATTTCGTCGCAATTTTTCAACAATTGTTTCAGCTGTGAACGAATTTTTTCTACATAATCATCAATATCCGTATCTGTCTGTAAGGTTTTTGCCTGGAACACAACCTGACGACTGTAAGCACGAACCACCTTTTTCCTGACCGGAGCCGATTTTGATTCTGAAGAAGTCGGCTTCGACTGTACCTGCGGCTTTTGTGTCGGAGGCATAAGAAGCCTTTCGATGTTGCTGACCGTATCATCCTTGTACTGGCACATCGGCAGGAACATGGCATCCAGAAGGGCGAGGCTCTTTAATTCTGCGATTTTCTCTTTGCACTGACTGAAATACCGATCTGATTTTTCAATCAAATGAGATACCTTTATATCACCGTTAGCAACCGTGTGCGTTGCTTCCATACACTGACGAACCGTTTCCAGAACCTCCGCACGTTTTTCTTCCAGCATCTTATCATGGGCAGTACGAACCGTTTCCATCAACGGATTCAGTTCACGAATCCGACTATAATTGAACTTGCTTCCAGTCTGGACCATAGTAATCAAACGAATCGTATTCAGTGCCTTGTGTGCTTCCTCATTTTCCGCAATACGGTCAAGATCGTCACGTAAAGATTTTTCAAACTGTACTGCCTGATCAAATACCGTTACCTGTGTCTTGAAGAAATTCTCAATGCCGTTGCTCATAGCTTCTTTATTATCAAAAAGATCATCTTCTTTTTTCAGTACACGCTCAATCAGTGCAATATTATCTTTCCTCTGGGAAAGAACATCGTCCATCAGATGAATCGCTTCCTGCACCAATATACGATCTGGGTATTTATGTCCTTCATAACGAGCATCCAGAGAAGCATAGTAGTCTCTCTGTTCGCTGAATTTCTCAGTTGCAAAACGAATCAGACCATCCTCATCATCCGGCACATCCATAACATCGAAATAATCCCGAAGCATTGATTTTACATCACGCATCATCGTAGCGGAAATGGTTTTACGTTTGCTGATAGAAGTCTTGCCGATCTCACTCTTTTTATGGAGCATATCCGGCAGTTTCGGATCATCCGGCTGAATGGTATTTCCTGCATACTTAATCGTTACTTTCTGAGAATAAATGAGCTGTGCCGCAACCGCAGCAATATCTATCTCTTTCCAGCCATATGGAATCGCACTGTACTTGCTCTGAACATCAGCCATAGAAGTCGGAAGTTTCTTTGCATCCTGCATTTCCAGATATTCTTCCATAGCAGAGGCAGCGTCACGATTCGGTTCCATACCCGGAAGTGCTGTTACTGTACCTGTCAAAATTGCAATAATATCCGCATCACTGCCTGCATTTTCTGTGATTAAATCAAGTTTGCTATATACATGAGCTACCAGATATTCAAGAGACTGATCAATCTTACTCTTGGCATTTCCGGCTTTGATTTCCAGATGTTCGCCGTCCACATAAAACTGTGCCTTTTCAATGGCATTTTGCAATTCGGTCATGGCACTCAACTCATATTTTCCGGCTTCATCTTGTTGATTTTCAATAATTTTCTGAACAGGCTTTGGAAGCTGGCTTACGTTTCTCTGCTTTACATACTTACGAATCTTCATAGCCAATTCCAACGATTCATAGTAAGGTGTATCTGCCAAAACAACAATTGCTTCATTTCCTTTGGATTCTGTCATCAGGCGGTAATCGGTTTTTTCAATGGCATCTGTTGCCACTGTCAGGAACCGCAAACACATACCTCCAGTTGATACACCCACTGAAATTCCATCTACCATCTTATCAAAGGCAAAATCATATTTTCCATAACGAAATTTACTCGTTTTAAAAATATCACCATAAATCGCCTGAGCGATACGCTCCACGATAGAAGCAGTATCCACATTGGTATCTCTGATTTCCCGCTGAATATCCTGTTCCTCGTCGGTCAGGAAGTTATAAATATCTCCGGTTCTGCCAATATAGTTCTGGCTCATCAGACGGTCAAGACATCCACGGACAGCTTCACGCATGATAATCTTATCTACACGAATATCGTCTGCCATGAGGATAACGATATTGTCCAGATTGGAAGGAATATCATCAATATATCGAATCAGGTACAGAAGTTTCAGTACATCTACATCCTGCTGTTCGATGCCATCGCCATTATTGGCAGCTTTCTGGCAACGCTCAATTACTCGGCGGATAGAACCGTCCAGGAAAGTATGTACGGTATCATAAAAACGGAAGAACGGAACAAGTGCGTATTCATCCTTCTCCTGAATTTTTTGTGCAGCTTCCTGGAAACCGGACAGCATGGAACGCTCACCACCAGACAGGTGCTTACCGGAATTTCCATGTTTCCGGATTTCAGCAAATACCTTCTGCATGATGATAAACTGATACGGCACGAACGGGAAGTTCTCGGTAAATTCCCTTGGGCCGGAATAACCTTTAATATCCAGAATGGAACCGCTAAAGCTGAACAGGTTACGAAGAACAGAATCATTCTGCTCATAAACATCTTCCAGATTTTTAGCTGCTTCTGGTTTCTTTTTCAGAATACGCTTCTGTATAACTTCATCCACAGAAGAGGAAGATAAGCTCAATCTTGTTTTGAAACGAGCCTGAATACGCGAGAACTCATCTGCACGAACTTTGATGATTTCATCAATCGCTTCCTGCCCTGTACAAATCACCCAAATCTTACCTTCGCATTCACTTCCGATTTTTTCAGTCAGAGACTGGAGATTCAAAAGCATATCGGTATCCGTGCCTACATACTGACCAACCTCATCAATCATAAACAGCAGACGAAAGTTGGCAGGCTTGGTATCCACATAGGCTTTCATATCTTCTACAAGCTGTGCAATAGAAATTTCCGTTGCAGTCTTGTCATTGAACCATGCTCTGGCATCATCCTCGCTCATATCCAGAACTTCCATCAACGTCGGGATAATGAACTTGCCATTGAACGCAAAAGCACGCCGCATTTCCAGCCAGGACTTGCCTTTCCTTTCTTCAAAAACTCTGCGGAACTCCTCGGTCTTACCCTGCTGTTCAATATAACGCTCCATCATCGCGACTTTCAGATTTTCACCGTAAAATCCCAGATGGTTATAGAACATTTTTGCAAAAACACGAAGAACCGCCGTCTTATCTTTATTGCTGAATCCTTCAATATCAATATTAAAAAGAATGGTCTCTGTCGGTCCTTTTGTAGCACGGTCAATCAACATAAAGGTTGCCGGATCGTCCTCAAATTTTTTACGGAAACGCTCTACGCTGCGTATGCCTTTTATCTCTTTATTTTTCAGAAGATAAGAAAGCATTTTCAGGAAATGAGATTTACCACTTCCAAAGAAACCGGAAATCCAAACGCCCATATCGGCGGTAGGTTGGTCAAAAGCATCCCCATAATAGTTGAAGAAAGTGATAAAGTGTTTCTTCAATTCTCTGGTAATGACATATTCATTTAACTCCTGCTCGATTACATCATCAGCAGCCTGATCTACTTTAATTACACCATTGATTTTGCGGTTGATGTCATCCGCAAACATATCTCGAATCATCATGGCTTTATCCCCCTTAATCTATGACATTGAATGCCCGGTAATAATCATTTGGTGTCAGACGATTGAACAGTTTTACATGACGACCATCAAACTCCCCCGGATACATCACCAAAATCGGAACATCTGAAAAATACGGTTGTAAGGCTTCCAGTAACGTATGGATTCTCATAAACGGGAACACCTCGCCCACACCTGTCAGCATCAGCACATCACCTGGTTCGTGTGGCTCATACTGGATTTTATCAATGAACTCTCCATTACCGATTGCGGAATTAAGCTGCTCCAGAAGATAAGCACTTCCGTCAGCTTCTTCCATATCGGGAATCGCATCTGTGATGTCCATATCATCGCAGATAGAGAGAAATGTTTTATATAAATTACAAACGATCAAATGGCAATCTAAGGACTGATCAGTTTCCAGCTGATTCACAAAATGGTGGACAACCATTTCATTCTCCGGTTCATAACAGAAGATTCTGATATTCACCTCATTGCTCAGTCCCTTGCCTTCCAGAAACTCTGATTCCTGAATCAATGCCCGAACTTTGTCCAGGCGCTCTTTTATTTCACTCATCTGGTTACCTCCTACACAAAGCAATTAAACGCCGGCAGTATCGCCGTATCGCCATTGCTTCTGATGGCATTTTCCAAAACAGGATGCAGCCATACTGGATTCAAATGATCTGCCTTGAGATTATCGAGATATTCTGTTTCGACAAGCACTCTGGCAATAATCTGTTTTAACTTTGTTATCGTACTATCGCTCCAGGAAGCTACGGTATCATTTTGTTCCTGTAAACGCATAAAAAATGTATTCAAATCAATCTTACCAAAAGACGTGTCCCTTAATCTGTACTTCTCGCCAATGACGGTCAGCATAAATTCCCAGACCAGTCGGCTTTGCTTCATTAACGCATACAGACAAATCTGTTTTGCTACATCTGTTGGTTGTGACGCAATCGCAGAAACCAGAGAATCATCTTCCAGAGCATGAAGCCGTTTGATGCAGGCTTTCGCCATGCGTGTGATAGATTTTTCCGTTGGGTACTGGAAGAGATTCTGCTCTACAATTTCTTTTACAATCGCATCATTGGAAATTCCTTCTACCATTAGCTTTGCGGTAGAACGCATTTCGTAGAAAAGGAACGGCTCTCTGGTCAAAGACGCAATATAAGGATAAGAATGATCCATGTTCCCGTACCTCCTTACTGCTCCTCTTTTTTATCAGGAACAAATTCCATGATATCTCCCACATCACAATTCAAAGCAGAACATATCTTTGACAGAATCTCTGTACTTACATTTTCATCTTTTGATAATCGAGACATCGTTGTTGTACTAACTCCTGTCATTGCACGCAAATCTTTCTTCATCATTTCTTTATCAATTAACAATTTCCACAATTTCTTGTAACTAACTGCCATTTTTTCACCTCAATCTTATTTGCTTGAAATATCTGTTCACATGGTATTTATCATCATATCACAAAAATGCGTTTCAAACAATCTAATCTATCAAAAATCATAATTCAATTCTGAAATATCGCATTTAAAATCACAAGAAACACATCTTAACAAGACAAGCTGAAAGTACAAATGCCACTATATATCCGATTCCACAGAAAAATTTTATCTCGTTTATTTTCTCTGATTGCAATTTTATTCTTTTTTTCAGTTTTTGCACTTCCTTCTCAGCTATCTTTCTATTCTGTTCCGCCTGATACTTTAATGACTGTAATTGTTTTTCTGCTTCTTTTTGTTTTCTATATGCCTCATCAACAGCTTGCACAGATGATTTATTAACCTGTATCTGCAATTTAGCGTTCTGGTCCCGAACGTCTTTTATTTCTTCTTCGAGCTGCTCTTGCTCGCTCCTGCTCTTCAATCCGTTTCTGTTCCTCAAATCGTCGTTGTTCTTCTGAAGCGATTGATTCAGCTTCTGCGTTTCGGACAGTTCGGTTGTCAAATGATGAATTTCGTCGTTTAACTTCCGAATTTCGTCTTGCATTTCGTGATTCTCGAAGAATAGCTTCTGTTTTTCCATTTTCAGCTTGTGTGTCCTTTCCTGAAATTTCTGGATAAACTCGTTCATCTTCTGATTTCTCACCTGTAACTCGTCTCTCTCTTCCGTCACTAGCTCCAGTGACGCCGCCTGCTCCTTCGCAAGCTGCTTCCACTTGTCGGTAATATCCGGCAAGCTCTTCATCTGCTCCGTTTGTTCGTTCTGCTTCGGCTCGCACCCTTTCGTAATTTCTATCAAATTCATTCTCTAAGTCCTCCTTACTGATATCCAGATGAAATGTTTTTGACAGATTGCTGTCTCGCACTTTCTTTCCATCCTGATTCTGAAAAGTAATGTGCTTCCGTTTCTCTGTCCAGTTTACATTCCATCCAAACTGTTTCATTTTTTCTATAAACTTTTCTTTACTGATACAATTTTCCAGTGCTTTTAACACTGCCATTGCACAGTCCGCTACAAAACTTTCCTTTACCTGTTGACGGAACAGGTTATATTTATCTTTGCTCCATGCAATGACTTCCCCTTTTTCAATCTGGCTTCCATCAAAGTGCTTTCCTTTCTCGGCAACTGTCAGTCCACATTCCCGGCACATCTGGTTGGTAAGCTGTTTCATACGTTCCAGATCTTTTCTGGTATTATGCAGCTTTCTCCCATCTTCATAACTCACTGAATTAGTAACCAAATGGCAGTGGATATGGTCTTTATCCTTATGCACAGCCACTAAGGTCTGGAATCCACTGAACCAATTTTCTGCAAACTCTTTTCCAAATTCTAATGCCTGCTCCAGAGTAATCTGCTCGTCCTTATGCCAGGAAATAACGTTGTGAGCATACATTCTCCCAGAATCTTTATCCCACACTTTCTTTTCCTCTAAAAATGTTCTGTATACCAGCTCATAATCGATCTCGTCATGACAGTACGGGCCTGTTACACAGGTAAATAATTCGTTGGTCTTGTCCTGTCGCAAAACATATTCGATGCAGTTTCTCATTGCTCCATGTGTATTTGTCCGCTTATTAATCGTCTTATTAATAGCCATATCTTTTCACTCTCCTTCCGGTACTTAAGAATATTTTTATTGAGGAAATACAGCGTACTGTCATTTGGAACTTCTCCATCTGTATGCAGCTTTCTTGCAATCTGATTGATATTTGTAGTAGCTCCACGAAGCTGACTGAGAATGTCGGCAAACATCTGATTCAATCTTTTTAGTTCTTCCACTTCCTCTGTAGAAGCTATCTTCAAATCTGCGATTGCTTTTATTACTACTTCCTGCTGTGTTCTTCCGGATTCTTTTACTTTGCTTTGAAACAGCTCATACTCTGCTTTATTCATTCGTATCGTTACCGTATAATTTCGTTTTCGCATAAATCTTTGTCTCCTTTCTCCACTCTATCTTTTTTATAAATCAGCCATAACCTTTCCGGCTGGTAGATTAGCAGGGGATTCCATAAGGGGAAATGCAATATTCCCCTTTGGCAGGTGCAGGACAGCGTCCTAGTCAATCAGTAAGTGTTCCGTAGGAATGTCCGGTGGACATTTCGCAGGAATACTTACGCCATTGACGTGCCGGGGTTCCAAGGGGCGGAGCCCTCTGGCAAGTTTAGGAACAGCCCAAAGGCTGGCTCCGGTGCATAGTGGCTTGCCACTTTGCGAAACTTGCCTGTCATCTCCCCACCACTGAACTAGCACCAGTCAAGTAACATTTCTCCTCTGCGTTATCCAACCTAAATAGAGATGACGGTGGTTTTGTGGTGCAGGAACTGACTGTGGAAGAAAGAGAAAAGCTCCCCTTTCGATAGATTTTCTCTTTCTGAAACAGGCTGTTCGTGCATCACTCCGATGCGAAGTATCGGACAATCATGTGCCGTATCCGGCACTCTATTCTTTTCTTCGCCTTGCTTGTTCAATCCACCCATCTGTCAACGCTTTTCTGTTATATTTTCCTGTTATTTCTGTCTTTCTTTTCCTGGATCTCTTTCCATTTCTGCTAAAAGACATAAAAATAGCAGTCATAAACATTTCTCCAATTCATAATGTCTGAAATGTCACCACTGCCATTGTCTTTTTCTGCTATTCTGTTTTTGTAAAGCTATTCCTTACTGTCAGTCTGTTTTCCTGTTACTGCTATTTCATAACCATCTAAAAACTGTCTGCAAAATCCAGTGCTGCATCCATATCAGCTTCTTTCTCCCAGTCCAGATTATCTTCTGCGATCTCTCCATCCGTTTTCTCCATTGTTAGTGTTCTGTCCGGCAGATTAATTTCTCCTACCGATTCTTTTACAAACGGTACAAGCATTTCCATCAGATTCTTCGCTATAGCCATCGGGGCAGATTCTTTCACTCCATCCCGGACAGCTGTTTCCACTCTTTCCAGAAAAGCATCTTCCTTTTCTCTGGTTTCCAGATACGGATCTGCTTCATTCCTGTACTCTCTGGAAAAATAATCGTTTAAAGCAACTACAACTGCTCTGGTGTACGATTTATATTTTTCCCTGTCCATCGTCTGCAAATATTCCCATGCCTGCCTGTCCTGTTCATCACAAAGATTCAAACGGATATTTGTATTGATGATTTTCCGTTCTTTTCTCATACAAGCATCCCTCCGTTTCTCTGGATTTTCCTTACGGTCATTGCTTCATAGCCTTTCGCTGTGGCACAGATGTCCCGTACAATTGTCACCCGGCTCTTGTCATATTCTCCAAAATTCTGGATCATACAACCGCCACCGCCGACCACATACAGACGCATCAGTTCTGGATTATATTCCCGTTCTCTCAGCTTATGGAAGATTTCTTTCGTATAATCTCCGGCAGCTTTACGAATGACTGTCAGATATTTCTCACCAATATCTGCTGTCCCGGTACGGATCACCTGCTCAATCACCAGATCGTCCACCACTGTTCCCAGTTCTTTCAGCAGGGATTCCCTTACAGCAAGCACACACTGATGCGTTCCATATTTCTCTGTAAAGCATTTCTTCTCTAATGGACGGGAATTGTTGATATACATGATGTTCATAGTTCCGTTTCCAATATCCACCAGCATGTTGATTCCTTTGAAATCCTGTAAGCGGTAAAAGGCTGCTGCAAATCCCTGTGGGTAAATATCAGCTCCTGCAAACTCCACATGATATTCTTTATTGCGGAATGTAAAATCCACACGTTCATTCTGTAGAAGATATTTCTGGAAATCTTCTTTCTGTGTAGCAACCCAGGTAAGAGGAAGTCCGGCTGCGATATGCACCTTTGCCCGGTTCATTCCTTTCCCGTCCAGTTCCTTTGCAATAGCTGCCAGTGTCAGCACATAATAGTCCTCATCCTGCGTTTTCTCTGCACAGAACTCCTTGTGTTCCTCTCCGATCTGGTAATACATGCCATTGTAAACAAGAAGATTATTCTGAAAGATTGGCTCCTTGTCATATCTGGCTACACCGGATGGAAAGCATCTGGTGGCTGTTTTCATGTTTCCATACCCATGATCAATCCCGATCACCATAATTGTTTCATTTCTGTTATTTTTCATCATTCTCATAATCATACCTCATTCTTTCTTTTCTTATCCAATCCTATTAATACTTACGTGAATTGATAAGATGGATATTTTATTTACTGGTTCTTTAATAATTCATATTTAGTAACATAGATTATTAATAGCAACGATTTGTCCAGTATGGGATTTACCATATCTGGTTTTCCTATTTTCTGATGTCCGGAGATAGAAATTTCCTATGACCTGATTGTCCAAAATTGGACTATCTACCCTTAGGCACTTCTCTTCTCCACTTAATCATTTTCTTCTCCTAATGGAACTTCCCGGATAATATATTCGGTATCGCCATAAAAGCCATACTCATTACGCAATCTATGACGTTCCACATATCCATGATGCTCTAATTCCTTAATTGCAGAACGAACAGAATCAATCCCATCTCTGCTCAATGTTGCCAGTCCTTGCATATTGTAATTCCAGTCATCTGGCAAACTTAACATCAGCGATAATAGACCTTTCGCTTTCAATGTCAGATTCTTATTCTTGAAATGATGATTACTCATTACCGTAAAATTCTTAGTTCTCTCTACACGAAAAATCTGTGCCATGCTCCCATCCTCCTTTCCAGTTCAAAAGAAAAAGACGCAAGCCATATCTTATGACTCACGTCTTACTTCGCTCACAATATTCTATTTTTATCAGTTACCTGCCAGATTAGTTACTGGCAATCCTTATACATAAATCAATTCTTTCAGGATAATCTCTTCTGCAATCGCTCTGTGCTGATTGGCAGCTCTTACCCATGCCATCTGATCTTTCTCCTTATCCGGCAATGGTTCTTTTTCTTCTAACTGTTTCAGTATTACCTCTTCCCGTTCTCTGGCTGCCTTGTCCACTTCCAGAAGATGCTCTCCAATGGTATCCTGTAAAAGCATCACCTGATAGGTTGAATTTCGATAGTTTTTCAGATAATCTCTGCGAAGAAAACCATACTTGCCAAGTTGCTCCATCTGCTCACCGGATTTATAGGTGAGATTCGGGATCAGATATCCATTTACATTTGTATACGTTAATTCCATTTTATTAGCACTCTCCATTTCTCATCATTTTTTGACCACAAATTTACGACATTTACGACAAATCTGACACTGCTTTACAATACCAGACAAAATGACTGATGCCCCGGAAAGCCTGTAAAACAGGCACTTCTAGGATACACAAGACAGGACAAAAATCGACTTCCATTATCAAGGGGTGAGTGCTAATTATTTTTATTTTCCAATTATAAAATCCCGCAACACCAGTATTTACATGGGATTGCGGAATTATAAAATATTTATAAACTATATTTTTTCAGTCGTTTCAAAAGAAAATTATATAATTCTTTATTAAGTTCTCCGTTCTTTTCCTCATCTTCCATATATTCAGGAAGCGGCATATTTGTATCACATTCTCCACATATATCAATACCTAAAACCTTCTGGTTTCTTATAATTATCCCAAGCATATGCTCTAATGTCCCAAGCTTCATATGTCCCTGACTCCAATTGGTTTCACTTATGCTTTCATCAAGAACATCCTTATCAATAGATATGTATACAGGAACTGATAAATCAATCTGGTTTGTTTTAGATTCCATTGCTTCGGCTCTTATCTCCTGTGCTGAATATGTTATCAGTTTATTACTTCTTAACCCAATCGCATTAATATCTTTCTTCTCTGGTCCCACCAGAATAAGCTGGCAAATATACGGATTGTCTTTAATCACCTTTCCTGCCCAGTCTCCGCAGCTTGTTAATCCTTCAATCATAGGTTTTTGCATATCGGTATGGTGATCAAATACAACTAAAGAAAACGGTTCCTTAATTCTGTCAGTCATTATCTTAGTAACATAATGGTAGTTACCCGAATCAAGAAAATGTATTCCATGAATTCCAACAGAATCAACTCTTTCACCTATCTGTTTTTCAGCTTCGTCTGATACATACATATCACATCCTGTAATATCAGTGCAGTCTATCCATGTAAGTGATGTTTTTTCCTTAGCAAATTCATCATCATATACACCTGTGAAATCAAGAATAAAATTGTTGTTTTTTTCTCTTTGCATTATACAATCACCTCAATGGATGTTACTTTTTCTCAAATTCCTCGCTTATCTTCTCCACAAGATTATTCTTTGCAAGTCCATAAGCAATCTTAACTGTATTATACACTGTTTTGTCCGTTGCTGCTCCATGTCCTTTGACAACCGGTTTCTTAACACCAAGAAGAATTGCTCCGCCTTCATTGTTGTAATCAAACTTTGGCTCAAGTCTGCCAATAAATGCCTCAAGCTGTGCCTTTTGGGTATCAGATGCACCTGCTGCTGCCCTTCTTATATCATCAAACACAACCTTTGCTGTTCCCTCGATTGATTTAAGAAGCACATTTCCTGCAAATCCATCACATACAACAACATCTGCGTTGCCGTCTAACACTTCTTTGCCTTCAATATTACCTGTGAAATTAAAACCACATTTTTCTAAAAGCTCATGAGCTTCCTTAATAACATCACTTCCCTTTCCAGCTTCAATGCCATTAGAAAGTGTTGCAACTGTCGGATTCTCAATTCCGAGTGTCTTCATGTAAGCTACACCGAGTCTTGCAAAATCGACAAAACGGTCTGCCTTGCAGTCAATATTGGCACCGCAGTCAACTATACAGAATGGCTTGTCATTACGGCCATTAAGAACTACTGAAAGTGCCGGTCTTGTCGCATTTAACTTGCCAAGTATAAGGATAGAACTTATAAGCACAACTCCTGTTGCACCACATGTCACGAATCCTCCGATATCCTCATTCATACGACACATTTTAAGTCCCTTGATTAAGGACGAATCCGTCTTATCGTGGTAAGCATCAACCGGGTCATCATAATTAGTTATCTCCTGTGTACAGTCCACTATCTCAAGCTGCGATTCATCATAATTTACATTGGCAAGGAAATCCTCAAGCTCGGTCTTCCTTCCCATCAGATATACATACAAATCTTTATTCTCACTGATTGCCCTGATTGCACCCAAAACAAGCTCTGTCTGCGGCTTGTCAGCACCAAGCAAATCTACAACTATCTTTATCAATTTTGAGCCTCCTTCTGCTCCCTCCAGAAATTATCAAGCAGATTCTTATACACTGCCTCTGAAAATGGAGCTTTTGACAGCTTCTGCTTTGTCTCCTCTGACAAATGCTTTGTAGCAGCAAACTCTTTTCCAGCCGCCTCATACTTTGACAAATATCTGTCAAGTCTTGAACTTGCACCCAGTTCAATTAATGTCTTTACCTGTGGACATAGAATTGCTGTAAATCCATTTTTACCACATATGCACTCATATTCCTTAAGAAGCGAATCATAGACTGACTCTGACTCTGAATAAGCACATCCAGATATAAGAACCAATTTCTGTCCCGTCTTTGGATTTCTTATGCCGTGGAATGACTCGCCATTTTCAGGCGGCTTCTGTCCCCTGTAAGTACACATCATGCTTAAAAGTCTGTCTGTAAAAAGCTTCATCTGTCCCGGCATGCCAAAGAAATACAACGGATAACTTTCAATTATAATGTCTGCTTCTTCTATTTTTTTCTTAACTGCCGGCATATCATCATTTTTGATAACACACTCGCCCTCAGTCCTTGCCCAGCATGAAAGACAGCCCATACATGGAGTAACATTTAAGTCGGAGATATTGATTATCTCCGACTCGTATTCACCACCTTCGCACATTCCCTTTACAAATGCGTTGGTTACCGCCATTGTAGTGCTGGCACTCTTATGTGGACTTCCATTTAAAACTAATATCTTAGCCACGTCCAAATAATCCTCTTCTCTTTCTTGCAGGAGCCTGTGATACACCAAGTAACTGTGCTGCTCCAGGAACCTCTCCTACTGCCTCACTGTATTCGCTGTAACGGCCTATTTTTCTATATTTCTCGTATCTGTCATCAAGAAGCTTATCAACCGGCTTCTTCTCTAACTGCTTTATTTCTTTTGAAAGGTTGTCAGCAAGCTTTTTCATAAAATGTGATGTTTCTTTCTCTTCTGAAAAATCTTCCGGTTCTTCAACAACCTTTTCTACGATACCCATTTTATTAAGGTCAGCGGCTGTAAGCTTGAGATGTTCTGCTGCCTCTGGCGCTCTCTTAGGATCTTTGAATAGAATACTTGCACATGACTCAGGTGTGATTACTGAATAATATGCATTTTCAAGCATCCATACTTCATCCGCAACAGCAAGTGCAAGTGCGCCACCGCTCCCGCCTTCACCAATCATTACTGATATAATAGGTGTCTTAACATCTGTAAGCTCATACAGGTTGTTGGCAATTGCCTGTCCCTGTCCTCTTTCTTCTGCGCCCTTACCGCAGTTAGCACCCTGTGTATCAACAAAACAAATAACAGGTCTGTGGAACTTTTCAGCCTGCTTTATAAGTCTTAATGCTTTTCTGTATCCTTCTGGAAGAACGCAGCCAAAATTCCTTAAAAGTCTTTCGTTTAAATCTCTTCCTTTTTCAATTCCGATTACAGTTACAGGCTTTCCGTTAAGTCGTCCGATACCTCCAACAATGGCATGGTCGTCTGCAAAGCATCTGTCACCGTGAAGTTCAACAAAATCAGTTATTGTTGCATTTATATAATCTGATGCAGTTGCTCTGCCGCTCTTTCTTGTACGGCAGATTCTGTCATAAACACTTAAATTCTCGTTTGCCATGATTAATCTTTCTCCTTATATTGCAATGCAATACTGTTATGCACTTACTGTTTCTGCATGTATTGCAAGAATGTTAGCAAGATATGCTTTCTGTTCCTGTCTTGGCACGATATCATCTATGAATCCGTTCTTTAACTGGAACTCTGCGCTCTGGAAATTATCCGGAAGCACTTCACCTGTAACCTGCTCTACTACTCGCTTTCCTGCAAATCCAATCATTGCACCCGGTTCAGATATGATTATATCTCCAAGCATTGCAAAGCTTGCTGTAGCACCGCCCATTGTCGGGTCTGTTGTACATACAACATATAAGAGTCCTGCGTCACTGTGTCTTCTGGCTGCTGCCGAAACCTTTGCCATCTGCATAAGTGACAGTGCGCCCTCCTGCATTCTTGCACCACCTGAAACTGTATATCCGATAATTGGAAGTCTGTTCTTTGTAGCATATTCAAAAAGTGCTGTAATTCTGTCTCCGACAACTGTTCCCATAGAACCCATCATGAAGTTAGGCTCCATAATGAATATACATGTATCATTCCCACCGATAGTTCCTCTGCCGCATACAACGCCCTCTGTCTCACCGCTCTTTTCTCTGGCAGACTCATACTTTTCCTTGTATGATGGAAAATCAATAGGATCTGTAAATTCCTGATCATTAAACATTACATCAAACTTTTCTGTAAGCATCTGAAGTCTGTTCTTTGCCGGCATACGGTTTAGCTTCCCGCATAACGGGCATATGTAGTAATTCTTCTCCAAATCCTCTTTATTGATTTCTTCTTTACATTTGTTACATTTGACTATCATTATTATTCTCCTGCCTTGATGTTCTCAATTGCCTCATTCAACGCATCAACTGTTGTAACTGTGTACATCTTTGCTTCTGGAAGTGTCTTCTTAACAAATCCTGTAAGCGTCTTTCCTGCGCCTACCTCAATAAATGTGTCTATTCCGTCAGCCCACATATTCTTTAATGTGTCCTCAAACCTTACGCTTGAAGAAGCCTGAAGAGCAATTGTTTCTATAATCTGTGCTATATCCTGTGGATAAGGCTTTCCTGTTCTGTTGGCATATATCTCTGTCTGTGGAGCATTAATTGTCATTGCCTTGAGTGCCTTCTCAAGTTCTTCACTTGCATCCTTCATATAAGGAGTATGGAATGCACCGCTTACTGCAAGCTTAACTGCCCTGCCGCCTTTTTCCTTGATTGCAGCGCAGAATGCGTCTATCTCGTCAGCACTTCCTGCACATGAAATCTGTTCAGGACAATTATAATTAACCGGCCAGATTTCCTTAAATTCCTTACATGTCTCTTCAACAACTTCTGGAGCAAGCTTAAGTGCTGCTGCCATTCCGCCTGCATACTTTGTAGAAAGCTCACCCATCTTGGTTCCTCTGATAACTACCAGTTTAAATGCGTCCTCTGTCGATAAAACTCCTGCATAAGCAAGCGCCGGAATCTCTCCAAGCGAAAATCCTGCTACAGCGTCAGCCTTAATCCCAGCATCCTTAAGCGCATTGGCAAATGCAAGGTCTGTAAGGAAAAGTGCTGGCTGTGTATTCTCTGTCTTGGTAAGCTCCTCGCCTTCTCCTTCAAAGCACACCTTAACTGTTCCCGGGCGGAGCGACTCCCCCAAATCATATAATTTCTTTGCATCAGAATGTGAATCGTAAAGGTCTTTACCCATTCCTACATACTGTGCACCCTGACCTGAAAATAATACTGCTATTTTTCCCATTACTTTATTCCTCCGTTCCATATATATCCTTACGGTCTACTGTTGTAAATGTCATGCTTCCCTTTGCGTACACATTGCCATCTACCTTAACTACTGCGTCAAATGATGCGAGAACCTTGTTGATTCTTGTAGCTGTAACTGTAATATCAAGTGTATCTCCTGGAATTACAGGCTTTACAAACTTGAATCCGTCTACTTTAAGAAGCACATATAACTTGCCCTCTTCCCTGCTCTTTCCACCATCATCGATTACAAGTGAACAGAGCTGGGCACAGCTTTCAATTATAAGTACGCCCGGCATTATAGGAGCGTCAGGAAAATGTCCCATAAAATATGGTTCATTAATTGATACATTTTTAATACCTCTGGCACTTACATTAGGCTCAAGCTCTAACACCTTCTCAATCATCTGGAAAGGTGGGCGCTGTCCGATTCTTTTATTAATCTCAAATATGTTCATCATAATGATAATCCTCCATCAAGCACGATAACCTGACCTGTTACATATGAAAATGCGTCTGAGCAGAGTGATGATACAACATTTGCAACATCTTCTGCCTTTCCTAACTTATGCATTGGGATTGCGTCTAAATACTCTTTCTTCTTCTCTTCTGGAATTGCATCCAGCATCTCTGTCTCTATAAATCCCGGTGCTACTGCATTTACACGGATTCCGTAACCTGCAAGCTCCTTAGCCATTGTCTGTGTCATTGAATTAACAGCACCCTTTGTTGCACTGTATACAGACTGTCCCGGAAGTGCGAATTTCGAGCTGACTGATGACATGTTGATGATGACACCGCTCTTCTTTCTGAACATTTTAAGTACTGCCTGCTGTGCGCAGTAGAAGTAACCCTTAACATTCAAGTCCATGCATGTATCAAGTGTATCCTTGTTGAGCATGAGAAGATACTCATCTCTTACAATTCCTGCGTTGTTTACGAGTACATCTATTCCGCCAAGCTCCTTGCTTACATCTTTAACCATCTGCTTAACCTGATTAAGGTCTGAAACATCTGCTTTATATGTTATGGCTGTTCCGCCTGCTGCCACGATTTCATCAAGAACCTTCTGTGCCTGTTCCTCTGAATGGCTGTAATTGATGACTACGGCATATCCGTCTTTTGCCAGACGTATAGCACAAGCCCTTCCAATACCACGGGAAGCTCCTGTAACTAATGCTACTTTCATATCTGTGTGTCCTTTCTTTAAGAAAATGTCAGTTCTTTGTCATGGGCATCTGCCCCTGCTTCATTACTTGCTGAGTACGATTGCTGTGTATGAACCCCCTGCACCATATGCAGCCACAAGTACATTGTTTAACTTAGAAGCTTCTACATTAGTCTTAGAAACGCTTCCGTCTGCTGCAATGCTGTATGCTTCCTGTGAAGGTATCTTTCCTGCAAACATAAGTGCTGCGTGTGCTGCTGCTGTTGTTGCTGCTGCTGCTCTTGACTCACCAAGAACTTCCTTTAATTCTACAACCGGTTTTTCTGCCAGTTTGTCACCAAATACTGCTGTCAATCCCTTGATTTCTACATCATCGACAGCCTTCATTCCGTTTGCAAAACCAAATACTGCGTCTATATCATCAATTGTCATTCCTGCGTCTGCTAATGCGTTATTAACTGCATTAGTTAAACCAGCCTCTGAGCCTGTAAGTGTTCCGAACTTAACATTTGAATGAGCCATTCCGTATCCTGATGCATGGCAGTAAATTCTTGCACCACGCTCTTTGGCTGCCTCCTCATCCTCGATAAGAACTGAAGCACTGCCATCGCTTAATACAAATCCATCATTTCCTGCAAATGGAGCTACAACTTTTTCAGATGTGACACCTAATTTACCGAAAAGCTCTGTCATTATATCGCTGTTCTCGTCAGAACCTGTAGCTAACATAGCATTTTCCTGACCTGAACGGAGTACGCTCATTGCATATGCCATACTTGCAAGACCAGATTGTGCACCATTAGTAACTGTTACATTGTAGCCCTTGATTCCTGAGCAGATTGAAAGATATCCTCCTGCTGCATTGTATACAGTGTTAGGGAATTTGAATGCGCTTCCTGAAGCATTGCCCTTCTCTGTAATCATGCTCTGGAAATCACAGCATGTTCCAAGTGCGCCCTCTGATGTACCCACAATTATTCCGATATCTGTTGCATTATCGTCTGTTACTGCATAATCAGCATCCTTAAGTGCTTCCATGCCTGATACTGCCTGAAGCTGGCTGAAATTATCAAGCTTCCTGTAAAATGACATCTTAAGTCCAAGTGCATCATAATCTTCCTTGCCGACTGAACTTCTTAAATTAGCTTCTGTCAGAGCTTCGCTTTTTACTGCATTTGCAACATATGCATCTACACCGTTGCCGCTTGGTGTAACCACGCCAATACCTGTGATAACAAGAGGCTTCTTCTCTTCCTTAACTGTCACATTGCCAGCCTCTTTGCTAAAGATAATACTTGCGTTATTACCGCCGAATGCAAATGAGTTGTTCATTACGCTTGTAAGCTCTTTCTCATGTGCCTTATTAGGGCAGAAATCTATCTTTCCGGCCTTTTCGGCAAGCTTATCCATATCCTCGTCCTTAAATCCGAGTGTTGGAACTACTGTATTAGTTGTAAGTGCCTTGATTGAAAATACTGCTTCAATTGCTCCTGCTGCACCGAGGCAGTGTCCTGTCATAGCCTTTGTTGAGCTTACTGAAAGGTTATCGTTCTCGCCGTCAAATATTGTATGTAATGATAAGAATTCTGCATCATCGTTCTTAGCTGTTCCTGTTCCATGTGCATTAACATATCCGATGTCCGATTTCTTCAATCCTGAATTCTTAATTGCTCTGTTGATAGCTTCCATCTGACCTTCTCCATCCGGTCTTGGAGCTGTGATATGATGTGCGTCACTGCTGACACCAGCACCTAATACTTCACAATACATTTTTGCATTTCTTGCCTTAGCATGCTCGTAGCTTTCTACTACTACGACACCTGAACCTTCACCAAGTGTAATTCCTGTACATCTGTTGAATGGTGAACAGCCATCTGCGTCAAGTGCATGAAGTGATAAGAATCCGGCATATGGTACTGCTGCAAATGTGTCTGAACCACCTGCGAGCACTACATCTGCCTTGCCTGCTCTGATAAGCTCGCATGCGTATGCAATACTGATTGTTCCGGCTGCACATGCATTTGCAATATTAGTAACAACACCGCCTGCATGACACTGACCTGCAACCTGAGGTGCAATTGAAGATATTGGCATCTTAGTTACATCACTTGCTTTCTTGCCATGCTCATAATAATCAGAAATGCTTACTGCTCCACCGACACAGCTTCCGATTATAACCGAAGCCTTAGGATCTCCTGCAAAATCATCAAGTCCTGCGTCCTTCATTGCCTCGCCAGCTGCCTTGATACAAAGCTGTGCTGAACGGTCTGCATCTTCGCTTCCCTCAAAATCTCCAAGTGTGTCGCACTTAACTTCTGCTGCAAGGTCTGCGTAACAGTCTGTTGTATCAAGTGTTGTTGTTTTATGTATTCCTGAAACCGAATTAATGGCATTATTCCATGCTTCATCTACTGAATTACCGATAGCACATATCATTCCAAGACCTGTAATGACTGCGCGGTTATTATTCTCTGTCATAATTACTCCTTATTACTATTATTATTCTATTTTGTTTGTTAATAACCTGGAGTCATTTATGACTTATAATCAACTTATTCCGCACCGTGTGGATGTTAATGCCACCATATACTAAAGTGCGGTGTGGGAAATCTCGTTCAAGCGTAACGCGTTTGATTTCCCACACCGTAATAAACTTTGTATATGGTGGCATTTACTTCCACTAGGTGCAGGAATCCTGCGATTATAAGTCATAAATGGCTCCAGGTTATATACTGTGAAATCAGAATATATTATGCATTTTCTTCGATATACTTAGCGATTGTCTCAATGCTGTAGAAGTGTTCTTTGCCAACACCTGTCATCTGAACACCGAATTCATCATCAACGTAAGCAATGATTTCAAGCGAATCGATTGAATCAAGTCCTATTTCACCATCTCCGAAAAGCTGTGTATCAAACTCTAAAACATCTGCATCAATTCCTAAATTCTCACATAAAAAGTCTTTTAACTTTGGCATTATTTCGTTAGTGCTCATTATAATATTCCATCCTTTTTCTTTAATTATATTGTGCGTCCACTAAGAAAAGCACCCACACATTATATATTTTTTTGTAAAAATTTGGCATAACAAAACCCGTGTAGTGTTCGAAAACGCTACACGGGTTCTATAATTGTACTAATTTCGGACATTTTCATCAAAGTGTCCGAATATTATCAGAACTTCCTAAGATACTCCACCATCATATCAATAACCGCACTGCTCTCTGGCAGAAACGGCTCAAACACACTGAACGCATGTGTAAGCTTTTTATTCTTAGGAAAAACTACAAGTTCATGCTCTCTTTCTGCTCTTGTCAGTGCCTTCTCAAAATCTGTTGTATATCTTCGTAAGAAATCATTATGGCTTGTCAAGAGCCAGACTGGTGCAAGTGAGTTCAGCAGTTCCCTGTTTTCAGGATTAACATACTTTGCGAATGGAGTTTTCTTGTAATCCCTGCCATACAGATACTTTGGAAGAAAAAGTCCAATCTTATCAAATCTTGATGTATAGAACATTCCGCTTATAAGCCCAAGCGCATTAATGCGAAGTCCTGATGGTGTGACATTAGCTGCCCTCGCTATATTAGTGCTGTTCTGGATAGCATTGGCATATGTGATAAGGCATGCGCCGCCGCTGTCACCTGCCATATATACATGTGACGAATCACCGCCATCTGCTGCCAGCCTCTCCTTTATATAATCCATTGCCATGAAAACATCTGCAAGCTGGTCATATATAAGGCAGTCTGGAATCAGCCTGTACTCTATGCTGTATACAAGAAATCCCTTCTTGCAAAGCAGAGCACAGAAATATCTGTTAAACTCCTTATTACCAATAATAAGACCTCCACCATGAACATTAATAATTACAGGAAGAACCTTTTCCTGTGAATCTTCCGGTCTGTATATGTCAAGCAGATGTGCTTTAATTCCATCATCAGCATATGCAATGTCAGTACTGCATCTTACTCCTTCCGGAAATGTTAATCCTGCATCTCTTCCTGCACATGAATCTTCAAAATCTTTTCTCTGCCTATAAAACTGTTTTGTTAAAATATTCCCCATTGATGTACTCCCGATAATTACTTCTTCATATTAGATATAATAAGCTCAAGCTGTCCCTCAAATAATTTCTCGATTCTTTCAACGGTATCCTTGATTTCATCAACAGTCTTAGTTTTTTCTTCTTTAATAATCCATCTCATAAGCAATCCAAATATAGCTTCTTCATAGAAACTACATATAATCTCAACATCCTTAATAGAAAGTATGTATCCTTCAGACATTTTTCTAATCTGCAAAAGTGCCAGATAATGAATTCGTGTCTTAACATATTTTTCTAGCCACTCTCTTCCTCTTGCATCAAAAAGATTAGCCCATACTTTCCTATGGATTATACTATATTCAATAAATCTCATAAGAACCTTGTCCATTTCACCATTGTACTCTTCATTGAATTCATCAATCTTTGCCTGGACAACACCATCCAATACATCATATATATCAGAAAAATGATAGTAAAATGTGCTCCTCGTAATACCACATTCATCGGCTATATCTTTAACTGTGATTTTCTTCAGTGATTTTTTTTCAGCAAGTTCAAGTGTACACTTCATTATTGCTTTTCTTGTCAACTGCGACATGTAAATCTCCCCGTTCACTTATATTTGCCTGCATATTGTAGCATATTTAACGTTGAAAGTCACTTTTCACTTAATTATATTACTTATTATAAACATTTTAATTAATGAATATTTTATGACACATTTTCAACAAGGCTGTTGTATCTGATTCTCTTAGTAAGCATAAGATATCTTTTAGGTGTCATTCCGCAATATGTCTTAAAATCTCTTATAAACTGCGGCTGGTCATAATATCCAAGATTAACAGCTGCTTCTGTCATATTATCCACATTGCCATAATTAAGGAATTCCAGACTTCTCTGAAACTGTATTATCTTGCAGAATACCTTAGGGGAAAAACCCATCTGCTCAATAAAAATCTTATTAATATATCTTTCTGTATATCCAACTGTGTCAGCCATTTCTGAAATTCTCATCAAGCCTCCTGAATTATATGCCAGCTCTTTAACTGCCATAAGTATCTCCATCTTACCAAACGGCTTTTCCTGTCTCATCTCCAGTTTAGTATATTCTTCAAGAAAATAATTAATCCTGTCTTTGAATGTCTTCTTTTTTTTCATCCCACTTACAAATGTTCCATTATTATCAAGAAGTATATCTTCCAGATAGAATCTGCAGTCAACAAGATCCCGCAATGTCACATTAAGTCCAACCGGCATGCTTCCAGGCATGAACCTTACTCCAAAATACTCTTTCTTCCCCTGCCACTCTACATCTAATGCTTTAATAGGACTACCAATTGCATAAGCAGTCATTCCATTTTCTCCATATTCGAAAAGCATATCTACACAACTATCAGGAACTGTAGTTATTTCCTTTGTTTTTTCAAGTCTGAATGTGTAGAAATGTGATATCCCCTGATTAAGATATATTTCCTGCTTAAAATCCTGCGTCTCCAATACAAGAAAAGGCTGGGTTGGTCTTAATTTGTCTGTTTTATACTCCATATTGCCTCCTCTTTTCCCCCTACATTTAAGTCAACGACAAGTTTGGACTTTTAGCAGATATATAACTCCACCAAAAGTCCAATCCATATTATTTATATTTTAGCCTTAAATCTATCATATCGCAATGCATTTATATCTATAGATGTTTTTCCATCTACTATTAAATCTGCCAGTTCATGACCAATTGCGGGTGCTATTCCAAAACCGTGGCCACAAAATCCTGTTGCAAGAACAAGCCCCGGAACCTCTGATACATTTCCTAATACAGGAACACCATCTTTCATCTGGTCAGCCCAGCCTGCCCACGTCCTTACTATCTTGGCATCCGCAAGATCTGGAAAATATTTCATAATACCTCTGCATATACAAGGAGCAGTAATGCTGCTGCATATCGGGGTTCCATTATCCTTATTGACTGCCTCATAACCTGATGAGCCACCAAATACGAATGAACCATGCTTTGTCTGATGTCCATAAAAATCAGCTTCTGCTGTTCCTAACATCTGGTCAAACATATGTGGTTCAGCTTCTGTTACAAGTGCTTCAATAAGTACTCTGCTCATAGGCACATCTATTCCTACTGTACCAAGAATTTCTTTACTTTCATATCCGGCTGCTACAACGACTGTATCTGCTTCATATATATTATTAGGGGTGATAACCTGTCTTAATCTGCCTTTTATCTTCTTTAATTCTATTACCTTTTCGCCCGTAATAAATCTTACTCCAAGCTTTCTTGCTGTCTTATAGAAGCCTAATGTTGTTGTAAGCGGATTGGCATGACCATCTGTTGGGCACCAGCTTGCACATGTTACCTCATCTGACAGATAAGGATTAATACGGCGTACTTCATCTCCATCTATCATTCTTACATCAAGTCCCACCTTGACAGCCCTTTCGGTAAGCCCTTCAAGGATCTGTTTATGTTTGTCATTCTTTCCAAGTCTTAAATTTCCATCCTGATGATATTCACAGTCAACTTCAAGTTCCTCTGATAATGATGGCCACAGATTCTTTATTCCATACATAACAAGAGGAAGCTCTCTCGGGTCTCGTCCTGACTGGCGGACACCTCCGCCATTTCTTGACGAGCCACCATTTCCAATATGGTCGCTGCCTTCAAGAACAATTACATCAGTGCCTTTCTTTGCCAGATAATAGGCTATGGCATTACCTATAATTCCGCCACCTATAATAATTACATCTGCTGTATTTGCCATAATTACACCTCCTTGTTGTCCTCTGCTTCATTACCAAGAATTCTCATTTCTGTAGGTCTCATTGGTGCTCTGCTTGTTGCTGGTTCAAGTGTTGACGGTGATACTCCTAATTCCCTTGCAACAATTCCCTTAACAAGCTTTGCACAGGTCTGTCCCTGACATAGTCCCATTCCTGTTCTTAAATATCTTCTTATTTCTGTCATTGTCCACATTCCCTCATGAACAGCTTTTCTTATCTCGCCCTTTGTAATTTCTTCACAACGGCAGATGAGCATATCGTCATCTGGTGCCGGAACAAATTCTCCTATATCCCTTGAACGGTCATTTACTTCATGCATATTCAATCCTCCTTATTTTGCGTAGCAAAATCCAACCCCTGGTGAGGGGAGGATTACGCCTCCTTCTTGAAAAATCTTGCCTTCATAACATATTCTGAAGGAACTTTTATAGTAAGCAGATTGGTTTTATCAAATGCTGGTGAAGACTTCACACTGATAACCTCTGCCGCACATACCTTCTGTCCATTACGTCCAAGAGCTATTCCTCTGTCACCCGTCTTTGGCAAAGGTAAGAACTCATACGGCATCGTAACGCTTGCAAAGCCTTCTTCATATGTTTCGTCAACAAGGAAAATTGCCTGACCTGAACATGAAGCCACGCACATTCCACAACCAACGCATGTTGCACTTTCATCAACACCCGGAAGTGAAGTAATCTTTTCTCCTATCTTGATACATTTCTTAGGACATGCATCCTGACATGGATTACAAGGTATATTCTGGGTACATTCCATTACAGGATGAACTCCCGGTCTTCTTGTCACACCCGGAAATCTCTCAATCTCATCATCTGCAACATATCCTTTAGTAAGAAGTGTTGTAGAAATATCGATTCCTTCCTCTGTTTTTTCTATAAGCTTACCTCTGTTCTTTGGTGCAAACATTCCCTGTCTTAAACCATCAAGTGCTACATCAAGATTCTTTAAATTCTCATCTAATTCCGTTTTATCTATGTATCCCAGATACTCAGCTGCTGCGATTCCTGCCATACGTCCTTCAATCATAGCTGAGCTTGCCTCTTCAATTCCTGAAACATCTCCTGCAACGAATACCCCCGGGATAGAAGTTCTTCCATATTCATCACATATAGGAACCTGTCCTCCACGCTTTGGATTATCCTCCATCTTACAGCCTGACATTTTAAGAAGCTGTGACATAGGCGAAAGTCCAACAGCCAGACATATTGTGTCTACATCGAAATGTTTTTCTGTACCTGGTATGAATTTAAAAGATGAATCAACCTCTGCTATTGTTACTCCGGTAACATGGTCATCTCCTTCTGCTGTTACAATCGTATGTGACAGATAAAATGGAACTCCTGTACGTGCTACCTTTGCTGCATGCACTCCATATCCGCCAATTCTTGGTGCAGCATCAACAAGTGCCACAACCTCACAGCCACACTGTATAAGCTGATAACTTACAACAAGTCCTACATTTCCTGAGCCAAGCATAAGAATTCTGCTTCCCGGTTTAACTCCATGAAGATTCATCATTGTCTGTGCTGCTCCTGCACCAATAACCCCCGGCAATGTCCAGCCCGGAAATGTAACCATATTTTCTGCTGCACCCGTGGCAATTATTATTGAATCTCCCTTAAAATGATGTATCTCATCGCCAATTCTTACTGTAATCTCTTTGTCTTGATACATTCCACAGACTGTTGCATTAAGAACAACCTTAACTCCTGCTTCATCTGCTTCATTTAATAAATCCTCACCTATCTTAAAGCCTCTTATCTTAGCCTTATGCTCCTTAGAACCAAAAAATTTATGTATCTGCTTAAAAAGCTGTCCTCCCGGTTTTTCATTTTCATCAAATACAACTACTTCAAGTCCTCTCTTAGCTGCCTCTATTGCTGCTGATAACCCCGACGGACCTGCACCAACTATAATAAGATCAAATCGCTTCATATCCACACTTCCTTTCATCTACTGCTCTTCAAATGGTTTATCACTCACTCCATACTGTGTCTGGACCTTCATACCCTCCTCTAAAGGAGTAACACAAGTCCTGATATTTGGTTTTCCATTAACAACCATTACACAGTCTGTACATCTTCCTATCGCACAGAATATTCCTCTTGGCTTATGCTCTTTCTTTGTATATCTGTGTATCATAACTCCCTGTGCTTTAAGAGCCGCTGCAATTGGTTCTCCCTCATAGCCTGTCAGTTCTTTTCCATCAAAATAAAATGTTACAAGCCTTCCTTTTTCTTGTTTTCCCAATATTGGATGTTCTTCAATTCTTGCTCCCATAACTACCATCCTTTCTACATCTCTTTCTGGCTGCCCGCAATCTGTACGATATACAGGAAAAGCGCCCAGCCAACGGATTCCGCTGTACTGGGCGCCTTTGCCTTAACAATTGTATGCTTTGAATTGTACGACCTCATTTATATTATAAATTGTAAAAATCAGAACTAAACTGTGCCAGAATCTATATACATAAACAAGTGCTGCTGGTTGCAATATGTTCGTAAGATTTGTATTTGCTTGACTATCAAAATAAATTTACATAAATTTCATGCATTCTTTTCCATAATGTGCTAGACAAATGTATTAAAAGGTGTTACTTTCTTATAGGACTAAAGGACTATTTATATTCGGATTTATTATTCGGATATAAAGCATTTATGAAAGGAAAATTAATGAACAAGTACGGACATGTAACCGTAACCAAAAGACTTACCCCTAAGCTTAAGAAAAGACATGATCTTGCTTTAAGACTTGGAAGTATTATGCCGGATATTCTTCTGCATACATATATTAAGGGACATACATGGGATTCTTCCTACAATAAAATTTCAAGAAGGCTGCAGCGTCTTGAAAGACATGGCAGAATGAACTGTTTTTCTTTTTTGTCTTTAGGCTATGCCTTACATTACATAGAAGATTACTTTACATTTCCACATAACTCATGGTATCCGGAACCGATGTCTGAGCATGTGTTATATGAAATTAAGTTCATGAATTATATAAGAGAAAACAAGAACGATATTAACAAACCTCTGATATCTAATAATGGTCGCGGTGTGTCTGCTGACAGAATGTTAGATTATCTCGTAACTAACCACAAACAGTATGCTGCTAACGAGCAGGGCTTCGATAATGACTATAGTTTCATCACTTCCGTTGGATATGCATTTGTTACCAACTATGTTAAGCTGTTCATGATTAACAGCGGCAAGGATATCGTTATTGATATGAATAGTGATTCCTTTGCACTTAATACTAATATCTAAGGGCTTCGCTCCTTATAATAAAAATGCTATAAAGACTGATTGCTGGTCATGTCTTTATAGCATTTTTTTATATATTTCTAAATATTATTTTTCTATGCTCTCTTAGTTTTAACTAAAACGCATGCTCCACCTGCTAAAACTGCCACAACAGCTACAATTGCGTACACAAGTGCATTGTGAGCATCACCCGTTTTGATTTCTGCATCAGTCTTTTCTGACTCCTGTGCAATGTCTGCACTCTTTTCTGAATATACAACGACATATGGAGAGAATGATGTTGCTGTAATCTTTACACCTTCTGATGTAAGTTCTGCCGGAACTTCTTCCATAGAACCATCAGCTTTTATGTGGTAAACCTTTACTGTGTACTTATCTGCTGATACATTTTCCTTTGCAGGAATAGTAATTACAACTGAACCATTTTCAAGCTTTACAACATTTCCAGAATTATCAACAAGGCTGATATCAACATAATCTACAATACTGTTGTCGTTAATTACAACATTATTAGCTGCAAGCTTTTCCTTAACTTCCGTAACCTGAGCTTCGCTTAAGTTCTCTGTTGAAGCAACTACATTTTTGCTTCCTACTTCTTTGCCATCAGCATCTACTATCTTAGCATCCTCTGAAAACTCTGGTGATTTCTCAGAAACATCTGCACTGTTATCCTGACTTTCTGATGTCATCTTTACAAATGTAATGCTATTAGAAAGTATTGTTTTATATACTTTGCCACCAGCAGTAACATCTTTCTGATTACCAACTACATCAAGTGTAACAACAACCTTGCCATCTGTAACCTCTGTATCATATACATTAATTACATCTTCATTGCTGACGCCATATCCAGCAGCCCAATTTCTGTCGATAACTTTAATATTATCTCCTGCCTTTACTCCTGATACATTGAACTCTAATTCCTGATTCTTAGCCTCACCGTCAGTTTTCTTGATAGTCACCATACCCATTATCTCAACCTTAGCTCCCTGCTTATATGAATTGCCAAGTGCCTTTATTACATTCTCTGTAGAGTCAAGACCTAATAGCTTCGGATATGAACCTGGATATTTCCCATTGTAATCAAACGTAACACTTAAATCATATGATTTCCCGTACTTAGCTGCATCCATAGTTACAGTGCTTGCATAATTAAGAGCCTCTTCGCATGTTCCACTCTCTGAACCCCAAGGATGTATTAAACCATCATCCTGCTTACCTTTTGCCATTACTGGCATAACCATCATAACAGACAACAATCCTGCAACAACTGCTGTTGTTATTCTTTTTACTAATTGTTTCTTAATCATCTTATTCTCCTTAATGTATATTTAGAAATATATATATTAGATCTGCTTGTTCCAGATTTAATACCGCTTAGTCCACAGGCAGATAAAATATCTGCATAATGAGTTTCTTTAATGATTCATTATCCGTATAATATTCTTCATATCTGATACCCTTTTTTACTTTACCCGGAATTGTAATTATACTGTCCATATTAAAATCACTTTCGGCTATCTGAAAAAAAACATATACAATCTCTGCATTTGTCATATCTGTGTACAGCATGTCATTGCTTTTTAGCTCCTTAATGATTTTCATAATTAAAAATGGATTCTTGCGAACTTTCTTATATAACAGCTGTTCTAATGCCTGCATATACTGTTCCTGCCTTGACAGCCTGTCCATTGCGCTCTCCGCTACATTACAGTCTCTTTCCTGTACAAACAGCCTTGCCTGCTCACCTGTTAAATGAATGGTATTGCCTTTGACAAATGCTTCATCTAATACCTCTCCGCTCTCATCCGTAAAATCATTTTCAATTGTTACTGTTACACCACCAACCGCATCATTAATTATGGCTATTGAGTTCACGCTTAGTACAACAACTCTGTCTATATGTATGTTATAAAGAATTCCGGACACCGATTTTGCCATAAGGCTTGTACATTGCTGTATATCCTGTCCATATCCATACTGCAATGTCACCTGACCTGTATTGACTGCAACTGTATTTCCATCCTTGTCTGACATCTCAATTGTTGTCATGGTATCTCTTGGAATCCCGACAACATGAGTTGCCTTGCTCTGTGTATCTATACTTACAACATAAACCGCATCACTCTGTCCCATATCTCCTGGCGAATGATTATCATAAAGATTACCTTCTCCATCTATTCCTAATATAAGAATATTTATAAGACCTTTTTTATATACATATGGCTCTCTGTTAAATATAACAGCTTCATTAGTTTTATCACCGTCACAGTTATTTCCCTGAACAATACGGTCTGCTGCATTATACAAATGCGACTTTCCTGTTAAAATTATGCTTATCAGTGCAATTACTGCTACCGCTGCTGCAAGAGCCAGACCTGTAAATATATTAATAATCGTTCTGTGTTTCATTGTTCTGACTCCCTGACCGCCAGTATCAGTACCCTCTCATTTCCTATATGGACTGATATGGTTATTACAACTGAATTCCTGTCAAATTCTGTATCTGCATCCAGATAATAATTATTATCTGCTGCCGATATGTCCGTAATATATGAACTAAATCCATTGAAAGATGTAAAATCGTAATTCCCGCTTATATCTGTGTCACTATAACTGCTTACTGCAAATATTCTGTATGACATATCCTTATCTGAAGTATAAACATTAATAATTCTATGACTGTCCACATAATCGTTATCCAGATATTGTGTAATGTCCGCAAATGTGCCACTGTCAAGAAATATTACGGTGTTTCTTTCTGAGAATTTCTTTGTATTATTACTCTTTGTAAATGCATACCCAGATGTTAAATCATCACTTCTTATTACCGGTGTCTCTATTCCGGTTCCAACAATATCTATATATGCATATATTCTGCTGTCTTCCTTTGTCAAAGCCACAAAATCAACTTTATTGCCTGATGAACACGTTATTATTGAACTGACAGTATTATCTGAATCAATAACTGTATCTTTGTAATCTGCCTTTCCAGTATCAGTCATACTCCATATAATCATCATGATACCCGCCAGAAATACTGCCAAAGCTGTAATTACATAGTATAATCTGCCTGCAATTTTCATTTTTCATGCCATCTTTCTTTCATATTTTAAACATCAATTTTAGTATACCCCCCCCCCAAGAATATTTTTGTCAATATTCAAATACACATTTGCATAACTAATATACATAAAAAAAGAGAAGAAAATACCTGAGCATTCTCTTCTCCTCTAAAAATCAATTATTCTATTATCTTGCTTCACGCACAACTTTCCGCTTTATTATATTGTATGCTATAACCATTATTATTCCTGTCACTATCCATGAGATTGGATATATTATGATAAGCACCCAGAATTCATGGAACACTTTACACACTGTTGATATCCATATAAGTCTTAATACACATGAACCAACAACAGTTATAATTGCCGGCAGCAACGAATGTCCAAGACCTCTCATCGCGCCTGCGCTTATTTCATACACTGCAGTAAGAAGTTCTAATGTAGTCGCAATTATCAGCCTCTGTTCTGCATAATACAATACATCCGGGTCTGTCGAATAAAACCCTAAGAACATACCTTTTCCAAGCACAAATACTGCCGATAACAGTCCGCATGACAGCAGTGCAAATGCCATTGATATATGATATATTTTTCTGCACCTGTCATATTCTCCTGCACCAAAGTTCTGGCTCGTAAATGTTACCGTAGCCTGTGCAAATGCACTTACCATAAAATATGAGAAAAACTCATAGTTAAGCGCAGCCGCTGAACCTGCGATTGTTGCTGAACCAAAGCTGTTAATAGTACTCTGTATACATACATTTGCAATTGAGAATACCATTCCCTGTAATCCGGCAGGCACTCCAATCGTAAGTATCTTCTTTAATTCTCTTGGCACAATTGTAAGCTTTCTTACATCAAGTCTTATAGGCTCTGATTCATGCATAAGGATAACCATTACAATAGAGGAACTAACTACATTTGAAATAACTGTTGCAATCGCAACTCCCGAAACCCCAAGCTTAAATACTATTACAAGTATCAGATTAAGCACTGTATTGACTATTCCGGCAACAATAAGGCTGTAAAGTGGTCGTTTGCTGTCACCTGTACTTCTAAGAATTGATGAACCAAAGTCATACAGCATGATAAATGGCATGCCAATCAGATATATTCTGAGGTAAAGAACTGCAAGGTCGATAACATCCCCTGGTGTTCCCATCAGAAGAAGCACAGGCTTTGCTATAAACTGCCCAAGTATCATGACAAATACTCCGCTGAGTATGGCAACAACTATAGCTGTATGTACTGCTGCATGTATGTTTTTCTCTGATTTCTGTCCGATATAATGTGCTATAACCACATTGGAGCCTAATGATATTCCAATAAACAGATTAATCATCAGAGATATAAGCGAACTGTTACTTCCAACTGCTGCCAGAGCCTGACTGCTCGCAAATCTTCCTACAACCGCTGTATCTACTGAATTGAACAGCTGCTGTAATATACTGCTTGCCGCAAGTGGAAGCGCAAACATAAGTATCTTGTTCCACAGTGAGCCATGCGTCATATCCATGGTTATCTTCTTATTAAGCATTATCTTTCATTTCCTTCAAAAATAAAATTGTACTCAAAAAAGCACAAGTATAATAGCACTTCTGCTTAATAAACGCAATAGCAGTTAAACACTGGGTTTAAAACCTTTTTAGTAGAATTGTAAAATTCTAATACAATCAAAGTATTGCTTGTTTTGTTATAATTCGTGTGTTATATTAGACATGTAAATGATTTTTGCTCAAATCATTGCAGGGCTTACTCTCTTCCTTGGGTAGGCCTTTTTTATTGCTTTATTCACCTTTTTGAGATTTAACACCACTTATTCTTGTTGATACAATCGCGCCAAGCGGAACCATGTCTACATGCACATCTCCGTCAGCTTTTCTTGTAATCAGCGTTCCTCCGCGTTGTATATAACTCTTATTGATTCCCTTATATCCGAGATAATCTATTGACATTCCATATGTCATCTGGATTCCCTTATATATAAGTGAAAGTGTATTCAGATGGTCATGTCCGCAAAACATCCATTTAATAACGCCATTCTCCACTGCTTTGTTAAAAAATGTTCCTTCAAACTTTGAAATTCCAAAATGCTCATTCTTCTCAGCAATACTGCCATGCTGATATATTACGCTTTTATCACCAAGCTTCATCTTACGGTATGCTTCCTTAAATTCCGCAGGCGGCATGTGGAAAAATGCCATCGCCTTAATATCCGGATTACATTTTTTCAAGTCATTAAGCCTGTTCATGCACCACTCCACCTGATCATCATGTATCCGGTCAAATCCGCTGTAAAACCAGCCTCCTTCACCATACATATTAGAATCAAGCATAACAAGTGGCAATAAAGCATTGCCATCTGAGCCGGTAAGATTAATAAAGAAGTTTCCTACACCTGTAAGTTCTTTCCTGCCTTCTGTAAATATGCAGTATTTCCCTTTCTTATAAATCTGTGCAAGCTCTTCTTTATTGCAAGTCGAACCCATCTCGCAATCGTGATTACCAAATACAAGTGTATACGGAATTGCAAAACTGTCCATGAATTTCATCAGCTTGTACGCCTGCTTTCTGTTATTAAGCGTCCCCGCCTTTGGCAGAAATGGAAATATAGAATCCCCAGTTAGCACTATCATATCAGGCTTTGCCTTATGAATAATCTTTGTTACTGCATTTAGCGCCAGCTTATCCTTCTTTCTTGATATAAAACCAAATCCCAGATGAAGGTCTGTAAGTTGCAATATCTTAAAATCTTTATCTTTATCTATTGTAAATGTAAATGTTTCATTGTCTGTCTGCTTTAAATTCACTGAATTAAACATGTTATCACCTCTTTAGCTGAGTGGTATTAACGCTCCGATAGCCGAAACTATTGTCGATACTACCATAAGAATCTGGAATGGCAGAGTTCCTATAACTCCACATATCGGACTCTCACCCGCTTTCCGCCTTGATTTGCCATATGTCAGAACAAGCATTATGCTCACCATTACAACAACGCCACTCATAATTCTTGTAAGTATTATAAAGCTGCTCACTCCGAATATTGCAAATAATATACATGGAACTGTCGCTATAAGCCAGCTTACACGGTTGCCGATTCCAACCTGCTCATGCACGACATCTCTTAAAGCAAGTGTGTTACTCCAGAATGTTGTAAGCAGTGCAAAAAGCGAAAAGATACCTGCAAGAATAACTGCCCATTTTCCGATGCTTTCTCCAAGCTGCATATAAGCAAGTTCCTTATCTATTGTTCCCTTAGTTCCAAGAAGAACAGTCAGTGTCACAACCAGTACAAATGCAGACGATAATCCAAACCCTATGAATATTGATTTCCTTATCTTACCCGGATTGCCGTCAAGCCCTTTAACGACCTGAATAACCGCCTGATTAGCAGATGTCGCAAATACAACCATACTATACAGTGCAAGCAGATTATTCCAATGAAAAGGTGCTGTATAGAATCCATTAACTGGATGTGTAAATGTTCCTACTGTCATAACTGCAACTATTCCCATAAGAAGTATTACAGCGTATTTCTGTGCAATTCCTACCGCCTTCATTCCCATAAATACAACAATTCCGGCAATCACATAATATATTATCTGCGCTGCCCATAGTGGCAGTCTGAACCAGTTCACAAATATCTGTGCCCCACCGTTAATATTGCCGCTCACTCCTATCATAATCGCAAGCCCATACACCACAAAAACAATCCAGCTGAACACCTTCTTCATAACTCCGTGGAACAATTCCCCCTCAAAGCTTTTTACAAGCTGTACACCACCGTTGTTATACGAAAGTTCCGCAATTATAAGATGTAGAATTACATTAATGATGTAAGCTGCTCCTACCATCCAGATAACATCAATCATACTGTTCTTCGTTGCAAGATACGGAACTGCTATTATTCCCGTTCCAATGCTGTTTCCTACAATCATGCTAATCGCCTCAAATGTGGTTAATTTAGCTTCTGATTTAATTGCCATAATTTTCTCCTTTTTTCGTAATTTGTTTTTATCTTTTCCTGCTTTTCGCCCTGGCTTCAATTTGCCTACTAATCCGTCGATTTCTACCTCTTTCGTAGGTCTTTCCCAACCATTTTTCTTTTCCTTCTACTTGCTTCAGCTTGATTTTGCCTACTAACTCGCTGATTTCTTCTTCTTTCGTAGGTCTTTCCCAACCATTTTCTCTTCCTTCTACTTGCTTCGACTTGATTTTACCTACTAATTCGCTGTTTTCTTAGTCAAGTCCATTTTTGTGTGTAAATTCATCTTTCAGCTATATTAAATATGTTTA
>OGDJ01000284.1_pt1 | contig 37073 bp, 39 predicted proteins | sample 1570401 | NCBI WGS metagenome assembly OGDJ01 (sample SAMEA2582185, study PRJEB24529) | metagenome | biome: Human gut stool | place: China | collected 2011
ATATAGAAACACACACAAAAAAAGGGTGCGTCACAGACTTATGACACACCCTCTTACTTTTTTAGTCTGGTATCATAGTTTGACATGTTTGTATACTCTAATTTCCGCAACACTATAATTTAATATTTTTTATAAGCACCTGAGCAACAAAAAGTTGCTCAGGATTTTGCCATGTCAGAAATTTCACTTATCTTAGTGTTGCAAAATAAAAACAAACAAAATTCTGACATACAGTTCACCTTAACACCCGTTAACCAATTCGTTTAAACTTGTTTCCAGGTGCAAAGGTAAAAGAGAAGTGATCTTCATGGAAATGACTTACAAGTACATACACAGGCTTACCCTTGGACAGAATCACCGGCATACAATCGGCGGGATCCATCCAATAATCGAAGACCAATACGCAGGATTGAGTCTCCACTGCAAAACCACTATGAAAGATATATGTCAGTTTCATGATTCTCATTCTGATTTACGATTGAATCTCTGAATTCGTTCTTTGACTATTCGTAAATAGGTGCGTTTCATCTTGTCTGTCAAAAAAGAATTATTGACCAAATGATCTACTTCGTCAGGCAAGACTGAAAAAGAGTCAAGGATCATTTCTATACGCTTCTTCTTCAGACCGATATGCTCTCCGAATCTCTCAAAGTCCAGACGGCAAGGATGTCCTGTTCGCTCATACACATCACTTTTCTCCAGAGTCAGAGAAAGCCCTCCATTCAACCCCAGATCATCGCCATCGATATGGAGACAGGTGTTCATCAGGTCATAGGCGGGAGCAAGCTGGTAATGCTCGCCAATTCTCATGATGGAGAAGTTTTTCAGATGGTCGTCGCCATTGCCGTAGATGTAATTGAATACAACCAACTTAAAGAAACGCTCCATGGCTATCATCCAGGCAGGAATGAATCGTTTTATTGCACAGGCAATATCCTCAAAGCATCCATCATATTTGAAATACGTACCTTGCTCAGCTTCATTCTTACCAACCAGAGAAGCGAAATCCTCCATGAGATATTTGCTTCCATCCTTGGCTATGTCCAATCTCTTGGTAATATATACCATATCTCCATGAGGGGTAAAGCAAAGACCGTTTTCTGCTGTAATGATGCCATATACCTGTGAGGCTATCTGCATAGTAAGATGCTCGTTAGCAGGAATCTGCTTCCTGGTATAAAGAGTATTGTCCCAAGGTGCTGGCTTCAGAATATAGCGAGAACGTTCATCCGTCTGCGAGATTCTGATGATTCCATTCTCTATCACTGCAGGAAATTTCTCCTGAGCTCCAGATACGGAGATACGTCTCATGGCTATCATAGTCTCTGATGTCTTACTGATTTCATCTATTTCAAAATCAAGCAAATGCGACACTTTCTGACCATCAAACAGTTTTTTGCAAGCTGTAGGAGAGTAAGTGGAAAACCCATCTGCAAGGGTGGATGGGCAATGATTTAATTCTTTCATGATTCTACTTCTTTTACGGTTATTGCTCCTATCGTATCATGGGTTGCTATCTTCAGAAGAAGTCCAAAGAAATCCTTCTCATCCAATCGCCAACTTCTGCAGACTATCTTTCTGTTTGCTCCTTCTGGAAGCATATTGGTAAAAACAGGGAATAGATAATCAGATTGATAAGGCTCTTCCCTGAAAGGCATGGTAAGTGAGACAGGATCGTGGGTCCTATCCATCATATACTGCTTGTCGTATGTGAAGGTATAACCTCTGCCAGGAGTAGCTTCCTCTAAGAGTCCAGCCTCTATGTAGTGGCAATAAACGATAGCTTTTCTCATATCCTACTATATTTAAACGGTTTGACGAATCTCATATTTAACCTCCATGCCAAGGATATCCATGATTTTTTCAACCGTCGATAGGGAAGGGTTGCCTTTACCGCTCTCTATTTTCTTGATGGTAGAAATGGCTATCTCAGACATGTCAGCGAGGTCTTGCTGGGTAATCCCCAAGGCCTTACGCTGCAATTTCATTACTTCTTGAATTTTCATACCAAGTAGTGTATTATATTGTACTTTTCCTGCAAAGTTAACAAAAAAATCTAGATTACGCAAGAAAAGGTATAATACATTGTTCTTTTTATAAAAAATTATAAGTTCCTGAGATTTTTCTTGGTTATTTGCCATTGAATATTGTTTTTTTTCTTAACTTTGCATGCTCAATTCATTATAGAAATCATGACTATAGAAGAAGCTATCAAACAAAGACATAGTGTACGAAAGTACATACACAAACCTCTTTCAACTGAGGTAGTTAGAGCACTTGAAGAAAAAATCGGGGAGTGCAACAAAGAGGGTGGCCTTCACATACAACTGGTTACCCAAGAAACCAAGGCATTCTCCGGCATTATGTCATATGGAAAATTTCATGGTGTGGAGAACTATCTTGTAATGGCTGGGCAAAAAGCTGACGATCTTGATGAGCGTATTGGCTATTATGGCGAACAGCTTGTGCTGCTTGCCCAAGCCCTAGGACTCAACACCTGCTGGGCAGGATTAAGCTATCGCAAGGTGAATGAAGCCTACAAGATTGAAAAAGGGGAGAAGTTGACATGCATGATTGCCTTGGGATACGGAGAGTCACAAGGGGTTAGTCACAAAATCAAGACCATGGAACAGGTGAGCAATGCAACCAACAATTCTCCTTCATGGTTCCGAAAGGGCGTGGAAGCAGCTCTTCTTGCTCCCACTGCCATCAATCAGCAGAAGTTCTCATTCTTCCTGCAAGACCAGGAAGGTACAAAAGCTGGTTGTAAACCCAAAGTTCTTGCCAAGAGAGGCTTCTCAATGGTAGGATATACCAAGATGGACCTCGGCATTGCCAAGCTTCACTTTGAAATAGGAGCAGGAAAGGAAAACTTTAAGTGGGTGGTAAAAAAAGGATGAGAGACTTCACGGAAATATGGCAACTTCAAGATACCATCATTACAGCAGTCAACGCATGCGGTTATGGTGTTTGGGATTTGCATGCTACCAGTTGGGGATTTCATCTGGAGTTAACAGAGCATTTGGATGATGCAGAAATCTGCAATATCTGCAGTCAACTTCCGCTTTCTGGAGATTATGAAGGAGAAGGCATAAATGGTTCTGTTCTAAGTTTATACAACTACTGATTATTGATGTTCAAAAATAAAAGATAGATTATTATGCAGATATTATTGGCAAATGCAAAAATCATGTTTGATAAGGCAGACAGGAAGCCTATCTCCGTGCCACTCTTCCAATCAGTTGCCAATGTCTTGGCCGAAGAAATGGCAAGGATGAATGTAGAGGAATTGGCTAGGCAACTGGATTGCAGCAGCAAGATTGCAACTGAAAACTGGAAACGCTATCATAATTTTATGGCAGAAGAAAAGATGCCTGCCATCCTGGCTTACAATGGTCAGGCATACAAACATTTGCGTGCCAGCTCTTTAAGTGACGTTTCATTAGAGTATGCCCAGAAGCATCTCTGGATTACCTGTTTTCTCTATGGTTTGCTTCGACCAATGGATGGTATCGTGCCTTATCGTATGGAGCATTGCGTATCGCTTGAAGCCACAAACGACAAGCCGGTCAATCAGTTCTGGAAAGACAAACTCACGGATGTTCTCATCGATAGTGTGAAGGCTGACGATGGCATACTCATCCATCTATCAACTGAGGAATATGAACATCTGTTTGATTGGAAGAGAGTATGTAAGGAGATAAAGGTCATTCAGCCACTCTTTTATGTCCGTCAGAAAGACGGCAGATTGAAGATGCAGGCTGTATGGGCTAAATCTTGCCGTGGAGCCATGGTGAGATATATCCAGAATAATCAGCTTCTTACTCCAAAGGAACTGGCAGGCTTCAGTTATGAAGGTTTTGAATATGCGTCAGAATTAGGAGAAGCTGCTTTTCCTCATTTCGTTCGTTAAATAGAACAAAATCGTACTTTTTTACTAAAAAGAACGCCTAAAAAAGCAAGAGATAGCAGAATGATGCTTTTATTTTGAGTTTCAAGTGGTTGTGGCTGTCGTTGGCTTTAAGTGGCATAGACGAGGAAAAGCGAAAAACGCAGATCGGAGAAACAGAAACGCTTTCAAATCATTACCTCGCAGAAACGCCCTAATAAGCATTTTTAACGGTGGCGGTTCATATTTCCCCATTCTGCGTAAGTTTTGGTTTTGCCATGCAACTCTCATAGTTTAATTTTGCACCGAACAAAAAAGTAAGAATTATGAGATGCACTTTCAAGACAGTCTTCTATGTAAATGGAAGCAAGGAGAGAAACGGAATTGTCCTTATCATGAGACGTGTGACAATCAACGGAACTATCGCATAGTTCAGTTGCAAGCAGAGCGTTACAAAGGCTATCTGGGATTCCAAGGGCAACAGAGCCATAGGCAAGAGCAAGGAAGCCAAGGAGGTGAATTTATTGACAGCCATTGTCCTGCAACTCTACGGAGGGACAAATACTTTTAGCTAAGAATGGTCGCATCTTTGATGCTTCGGTTATTTGTGACTTATTGACGTACTGATTCACTGTCGTATGGAAGTACAGTTGCAATTTGATCAAGAAGTATCCATACAAAGAAATGTGTAAACATATATGCATTGATGTCATACATTCTTCCCAAAACATTGTGTCCATAAAGACACAGCAAGGTATGTTTTGAGTAACTCAAAACCTTTTGGGTTACTCTCCAAGATTCTTGTCCTAATTTGGAAAATCTGCTTCGAAATCACTCATTTATTAAACATGTCACATAAATTGAGACACCTTAGCCGTAATTTTGCAGCCGAAATAAAAAATAATTGTATTATGACATTAAAAGAATTACTCGACCCGCTTTCGTTCGACGAAATTGCACCATACCTTATAAGGCATTATACATGCGATTATGCGCCAGGAGATTTGGTGCCTTATAAGCAGCATTTCGATTATCTTCGCAGTCTTACGCCAACCAACCGGGAGCTTATAGAAAACAAAAAAGTTCGAATATCCTTGGGCAAGCATAAACTGAACGCTTATCCTTTAGAAGGTGATGATTGGGAGGATAGTTTGGCAAAAGAACTTGTATTGGACAAAGATGTGAAGGCAAGCCATGCTGAAATCGCAGCTTGCTGCTTGTGGCATACATCATTTTGGGGCTACTTGCCCTACCAGCGTGAAGAATCTTTCAGAAAAATCATCACAGATGATCCGAGGTTAATACGCACGGCAAAATTCTATAAGAATAAGTTTTCTGAGATTATCCCCTCAAAACGGGAAATGATGCAGATTCCTTCTTTCCGCAACAAGATAAGGAGCGATATGAAAAGTGTGCGTAAGAATCATCCCAAAAAGAATGGAAAAAAAGGCAAATTGTTCAGATTCAATAGAAAAAGACTCTGGCGTTCTTGGAAACGTGATCTTATCAATCATGAATATGACAAACGTATCAAGTACTGTTCTCCTTTCATTGAATATATATCAAAGACAAGAAATGATGCCTACAGTTATGGAATGCTTTATAAAGCCAACCATGTTAGCATCCTGCGACTTGAAAGCTATGCCTTTGATGCTTATAAACGTTTTGACTATATCAAAGAACTCGTTGAAAAGTATGGCGCAATGGAGCATATTACTAGATATGCCAACTGTATTATCTGTGTCAGTTTTTCTTCAGCACATCCTCTTCATGAGATGCTGGAAATATGTCATTTCTTTGCGGATTTACTTCCTAAAATATTTTGTCACAGACTTGACAATACTCTTGGTAAAGAAATAAGAATAGATGTGGCTTATTACGAATAAAAAAATGACTTCAAGCAATATTGAAGAGTATAGAACGTTTTCCATATAAAAAGATTCAAAATATGACTGCATTGGAGAAATATATTTGGATAGTAAGAACACTCTATAACAAAGGAGATAGAGGGTTGTCGCTGAAAGAACTCAACGACAAGTGGATACATGACGAGAACATCAGCAATGGAGAGCCTTTGCCACGGCAAACCTTCGACCGGTGGAAAGGAAACATTCTGATGATACTCGGCGTGAACATTGAATGCCGGTTAAAAGGTGGTTATCGCTATTACATCTCCAACCCTGAATGTTTGAGTGAAGGTGGGCTGGTCCGTTGGCTACTGGATACGTATTCTACAGCAAATACCTTGTCGCAAAGCATTCAGTTGAAAGACAGAATTCTTGTTGAAGAAATACCATCTAACCGTAACTACTTGACAGACATCATAGAGGCGATGAAGAGTAATAAAGTGGTAACGTTGACGTACAAGAGTTTTATACATGGCTCCTCTCATACGTTTTCTGTAGAACCTTACTGCCTAAAGATGTTCCAAAAAAGATGGTATTTATTGGCGAAGAATCTCGTTGATAACAATCTGCGTATCTATGGGCTTGACCGTTTGGAAAATTTTGAGGAAACCCAAGAGCATTTCACGATGCCCAAGAATTTTGATGCAAACACCTATTTTTCCTCATTCTATGGAATAGTAACAGACGAGACCATCCCATTGCAACGCATTGTGGTTCGGGCAAATAGGCAACATCAGCATTATCTTCGTTCTCTGCCATTGCATCCTACGCAGAAAGAGATATTCACCTGCAAGGACTACGCAGACTTCGAACTGACATTGCGACCTACCTATGATTTCATCATGGAACTGTTACATTTTGGAAATATGATAGAGGTATTGGAACCACAATCCCTACGACAGACCATGAAAGGTTGGGTAAGTGACTTGTGGGAGTTATATGAAAACGACTAACAAAATCTAGATTATGGAAAGATTTGATATTAACAAAGAGCTCAAAAACTTAGAAGGACTGTCTGTCAGAGCTAAATGCTCTGCATTGGATGACCTATGCTGTACACTAAGAGAAGCCATATCAGATATCAGTAATGCCAAAAATGAGATTTTGGAAGAATACGAGCGTTCTTGCCGAAAGAAATTCATCGATGAGATCAATTCGGAGATTAAAGCAAACTTCGATGGCAGAATACCCTACGTGGACAATTACGGATATCAAGTTAGCTACGATGGGATTACCACGTATATCAACTTCTCATGTATAGAAGGAGAATGGTATATCTATTTTACTATATTGGAAGGTAGCCTGAAGCCTGTAAAAGAACTTGTCAAAAGAATGGGAGGTGATTCCGAATCCCTGGAGCTACGTGTTTCAGAAGAAAACCTTGTTTGGAAATTCCTGTACGCTTTATACTCTACAGATGACTATACCCGAAAAGAAGTTATCTTCAAGTTCGGTGACCAGGCTAATACTGTCAATTCAGAAAACTGGAAAACAATACCATTAGAAACCATGGATTCAAGAACAGATTGGGTTGTAATTCTGACTGATGACGCAGAAGCTTATCTCAATGAAATAAATGCGATAGTCACAAAAATGAAGCATCCCAAGACTTGCTTTGTGATAGATTTGCATCCATGTGCCAATTACAAGCATTTACAGAAACTATGGGACAATTATATCATGACAGACAAGGAATCTGTAGGAGTACTTCTTAATTTTATACATCATCACTTGGTGAATCCAAGTAGGATAACTTTCTTCATACAAGATTTCAGAGAATACAGCGTTCCATATCCACTTGTGAGAGCTGGCTCTACTGAAATCGGGAAGAAAGTCACAATTGATTCTAACGCAAAAGCTATATATTATGGTCTATGCTTCGAACTGAATTGTGAATTTGCAGATTCTTACATGAATACGTTTAATGAAAATTTAGACGAAATGGGTGAAGATATTGGTTTGCAGTGGTCTATCCAAAACTCTACAGACAATGTTATAGAGGTTCTATACTTGTACGAACCAAAAGTTTAATTATAAAACATATTAATTATGAACAATTTAACAAAACAACTGGCTAACTTATATGAGCCAAAGTGGAAGGAATTGAAACAACAGTTGGATGCTAAAGGCATCAAGGTGCAATCACCTTTTATGCTGGGTGTAGCATTGGAACGTAACAACCAAGGAGGTTATGTTGACGAGAGTTGGTGGACTGATGCCGACTTGAAAGTCATGGTGTTCGGGCAGGAACCTCTCAATTGGCCTATGCCAATATTGGATGATGGCTCCCAAGTACAGTCTGATGATTTCGTAGAACTATACCAACGTTTTTATTCTGACAACTATAAAGGGGAATATTTCCTTACAGATTCTGACAACCACTTGGCTAAGAATAAGTTCTTCAGCATGGGATTCAATGGTATCATGTCGGGTATCAAAGACTTCGTTCTCGGCGAACAGTATTCCGACAAGAAAGTAGCATACCTTTGGAACAACATTTCAAAGTTGTCTGTAGGTGGACGCAAGGGTGTTGATTCTGGCATTCATGATTTGGAGAAAGAATACTTCCATGTCATCCCTCAGGAGATAGAAATAACAAAGCCCGATGTTCTCATCTTCTTGACTGGTCCTGGTCAAAACACCTATTACAGCTACATCCAAGATAACTTCAACGTAAAGGGTTCGCCAATTCCTTTGGCAGGAAATGATATTGACGCAGTGGCAAAACTTGATATTGAAGGCATCAGTCTTGCTTACAAGACCTATCATCCTACAGCGACCAAGGATGGAGACAGAGGCATCACAGATGCGGAGAAGTGGAAGTATTATCATGCCATTTTAGATGACATGAAGGAACATATCCATGATATTTTCAACAATAAATAGATGAATCATTCTAAGATTATATTTCTCGATTTTGATGGTGTTTTGAACACAGAACACCATCAAAGACAATTACTGTATGAAAGGAAAGCGTGGCAAGACAAATATGGAACTTGTTTTGACCCAGAAGCCGTGAAACAACTGCAAACCATAGTAGATATGACCCATGCGGACATCGTAATAGAATCCTCATGGAAATATCTCGGTTTGGAGGCAATGCAAGACATGTGGAAAGACAGACAATTGCCAGGAAAAGTAATAGGTATAACTCCGTCTGCTATCAGTGATAACATTTTGCTCTCGACAGACTTGGATGTGTTAGATTCTTCTATGCTTCATTGTAAAGGGGCGGAAATAGCTTCGTGGCTTCATGAGAATAATATGCAAGAGGTTCCGTATGTCATTATTGATGATGAGTATGTTATATTGGAATCTCAACTTCCTCATTTCATTTTAACCAATCCCTACGACGGTCTTATAGAAGAATTGGCAATGAGAGCCATTGGTATTCTGAATCGGCAATAAAAAGCAAAATAATTTAATCTTAGTCTCGACGTGTCATAATTTGTGGGACACCATCGCCATATCTTTGCACTCAGTTAAGCAATTAAAGTTTCAAAGATATGACTAATGATAAATCAAACAAAGAGTTGGATAAATCTACTTTGCGTATTCCTACATTCAATATGATACTTCGTAAGATTCTTGTTGTTAATGCTTACGGAGACAAAAGCCTTCGCGATGAAATACTCCTCCAAGATGAACTGTTCTACAACACCGTCAGTCAGTTGAACTTTTCAAAGGATTCAAGCGAAGTGAGACAGCTGTTGTCCTATCTTCTCGAATTGACAGGAGAGCCTGATAGTTATCTGGTGGAGGAGATTCTGCTGGACTTTGTGATAGGAAAGGGATGCACAGAATGTTCAAGGACAGTCTGCGAAAACATCTTTGGCAAGCATCCTACGTTTGTCGACATGATGCGCCATCCTTGGTTTGAACACTTGATGAATCATCCTGCACAAACTGAACCCTACAATCCGCGTCCTTCATTTGTTCGCAACGACGCTTTCTACTGGCGCAATTTCCATTTTCCTCTGTTCTACCATCTTCAGAAAGGTAACAGTTTGGCTTTGGAAGTGTTGGAGCATCTTGCGGCTAAAGGCGACATTCTTTCCATGGAACGTGTGTCACTTTACTACTTCGATAAATGCCAATTTTCCAAGGCGTTTCTTTTATTTAAAGCATTGCATGAGAAAATGCAGACAACCGAATGGTATGATTGGGCGATTAAGCAAGAAATCACCTACAAACTCGCTCATCTATATACCTATGGAGAAGGTGTGGAGCAAAATCTCGACAAAGGGGCTCAATACTACAAAGAACTTGATAGCGGCTACAACTGGGGAAACAGAGCCCAATACCAGTTGGGAAGAATGGCAGAGAAAAGGCATAACTATCAGGAGGCGATGGATTACTATCGTAAAAATATAGATTGTAGCGAGTATAGCAAGTACAGCTTCTACAGGGGAGATAAGCCGAAAGACTTGTTTCCACTTCGATTGGAGATTGCTTTTAGACAGATGAAGAAGAAGCTCAACCCTATAGTTGACTGTCTGACACTTGCGACTTGCCAAAAATGTAACGACATGGTTCTTCAGTTGAAGGTCATGATGAATGCAATAGTCACAATTGAATGGGGTGATGGTGAAACTGAATCAGTAAAATGGAAAGTGGATGACTGGGGACAGGTAAGACATTCATATCAATCGCCAGGCTATTACTGTATTACAATAAAAACAGACGAGGAGAACGTATTGACTGGATTCCATATTGTTTCTCACAAGGCAATATGCTCAATAGACGTTTCCGGCTGTAAGGGATTGACGCATCTATTGTGTCCAAATCAAATGTTGAAACAAATGTCTTTAAGCAAGACTGAATATCTCTCTGTGCTTGATGTACATGGAAATAGGCTGCAAAGAATCAACCTCAGAAAGAATCCGTTACTTACAATCGTTGATTGTTCTAACAATCCGTTGCAAAAGATAGAAGCAGTGAAGCATCCTCCATTCAGTTTAATGTGCATAAGAAAAACAAGGCTGGGAACTAAAGCAAAAAGGAGATTTCATGAAATCGTTCGTTTGAATGCAGGTCGATTATTGAGTGAGGGCTTTGTTAACCAATTGACAGAGCCGCTTTTGCCTACGTTGCTGTTTTATATAAAGAGCAGCACTTGGGAAGATGTCTTGGCATGCTTGCAACAGGAAAACGAAGATTCAAAGGTAAATAATAACTTCACGGTATTGCATAGAGTCTATGCCTTGCTTAAAGCATATCGTCACGTCACTCCGTGCCCATACAAAAATGGTTTTATGTGGGCGTCAGGAACATGGGTCGTTATTGCACATAAGTTTAAAACCAAAAGAACGGGTCAAATAGTAGAATGTGAGACTTCCGAAGAAGAGTTCTATTTGTATGAACGCCCTTGGAGCATGATTCTTGGAACACCAGTAAAAGCATGGGACAATCATTTGCCATTCATGATGCTTCCACAACATCCAAATGCCTACTATGCAGCCATGTGCTTATATAATATGAACAATGAAAAAGAAATGAAGAAACATAAAATTCCAAAGATTGCTTATGGCAAAGAAACTTTCTAAAATCATCTTTCTTGACTTTGATGGTGTTCTGAATACAGAATACCATCAAAGACAATTACAGTTTGAAGGAAAAATATGGTAAGACAGGCACGGTGCAATGAGAGCCATCAACATATTGAATCAACAATAAAACTTTCAAGGAATTTTAATTTAGTTCTAACCTGTCATAAATAATGGGGCACCATAGCCATACCTTTGCACCCAATAGCGTAATTAAATTTTCAAAGATATGGCAAATGATAAGTTAAACAAAGAGTTGGTTTCTCGTATGATGGACGATGCTGCATGGAAAGAACTCTCCAAAGACTTTCCATGGACAGAACAGTTGCTTGAGAAGTATATGAACTATGTGGACTGGAAAGAAATTTCAAGAAACTACAATGTAGTGTGGACCAAAAGCCTACTTGAAAAATTCAAGCACAGACTTGACTGGCACGAATTGACATCAAACAGTAGTACACTATTGTTTACAGAAGATAACATAGAGACATTTAAGGATTGTTGGGATTGGAAAGTGCTATCAGACAAGTCTTGTATCGACATGACCCACGAACTTTTAATCAAGTATGCTGACAGATGGAATTGGGCATACATAATAGATCGATATGGTGACGATTCTATTACCTACAATGAGGAATTTCTCGAAAAGTATGGAGATTATATTTCTGCATCAGAACTGGGCGGTTCTAAGCTGTGGGACAATATTACCGAACACCGCATAAAAGCAATCAAAAAGAAAATTCTGACTTAAATTATTATTTTAGGTACCGATACACGACTATTGTCAAAGGAAAGCAATGCATATGGCTTTAGTTTCAAATACTCTAAAGCCACATGCATAGCTTTTTATCTACCATAATGCTACTTTTCCTGCAATCCCCAAATCAATGGTTGCAGTTACCACACCAAGAGCTTTGAATACTCTTCGCATAGTAGGTATTGTTATACTATAACCTCTTTCCAAGCGAGAAATCTACGCTCTTTTCACACCTATACGCTCACCAAGTTGTTCTTGTGTCAAGTTCTGTTCTATGCGAGCCTTCTTGATGACTTCTCCCAAACGGTATGCATGCAATGCTTCATCCACATCACTTTCAAAAGCATCACGTTTTGGAGTGCCAACTTTCCCAAAGTGCTTGTCGAGCACATCGTCCAATGGGGTAAGATTCATTTGTGCCATACATTCTCTATTTGCTGCAAAGATCGGTATTATGTTTCATAAATAAGAAACAATTCAAGACACACCGCTATCATTACTACCGGCTGCTACTATCTTTATATTTTTGTCGCACCATGATTTTCCCTTTACCATCAAGACGTCAGCTTCGTCCTTTTGGCATCTGTGATGTCTGAAGATATCCTTGGAGAGTATATAGGTAAAAGAGGTATGAGGGTAGCACTGGCGCCATGAAAAAATCTCATAAAAGAAGCATACAAAAACGTTCTGACGTTGCCCCTTTGAAGAATGAAGTTTTTGTAAATATAGGTTTTCCACATGATATGACTATCTCTGGTACTATGAATGTAGAGGAATTGGCTAGGCAACTGGATTGCAGCAGCAAGATTTCTTCATCCTCTTTCGGGAACTTGCTTTCACCCCCACTCCAATTATATAAGGTGTCTTATGGTAAATAGGATGTTTGCAGTACACCCTATTGAGAGGAATCACTATATAACTTTAGCAATTAGTTTCTTTAATGATAAAGCATTTAAATTGCATTGCAAGGATTATGACAAATAGTAAATTTAATATGGTCTGTATAATGTAATATCAGCCTCTCTTTTGTGCCGTAAATATTAATATCCTATTCTAATTAAGACATGAATGTTATTAGTAGTCTAAAAATAATCGTAAATCTTTAAAGAAATACGTTTAAAAATTTGGAGGTTACATAAAATCGTTGTAACTTTGTGCGCATAATAAAATTATAGTAATCATGAGAATTAACAAGATAGATATTGTAAACTTTAAAGGATTCCAGCGTGAAATGAGGGAATTCAAGTCGAATCTTATAGTGGTTATTGGCAACAATACCGCAGGTAAGACTACTTTGCTCAAGGCTTTACAGATAGGATTGGGTGCCTATTTGCAATGTTTGAGTAAACTGCCTAGTGCAGTACAATATCGTCGCAACTTTAGTATTCATGATCGCTTTATGGCATTTGATTCAACAGAAAAAGATTATGTCCCAAACGGAGAGCGTACTCGCATCACAATAGATGCAGATTTCTACGTTACTGATTCCATAGAAAATAATGAGCCACAATTTACTCCTATTTCTATTTCATGGTCTCGCGAATTCACTGGTAGTACCACAACTCATAGCAGATCATGTGCAGGGGAACTGATGACTATGGTTTCAGACATGGAAGCCAAAAGATATGAGCATCATGATGGTGCAATATATCCATTAGTCTTATCTTTCGGAGCCAAGAGAACCAGCGATGCCCAGATGAAGATTACCCGTAAGATAAAGGAAAGAGCGTCTAGAATAGAGAAAGCCTACAAATTTGCTCTCCATGACAAGGTTGACTTTGATGGTGCTATGGAATGGTTAGCTCGTTACGATAAAAATGTCAGGGATGGAAAAGAATTTGTGGGAACTCGCGAAGCTTTCTTTGAGGCACTGCAAACAGCTATTCCTGCTTTGTCAGAAATCGATTTTGATCATGGTGAAATAGAAGCTGTGGTATCGGTAACAGGACATATTCCCTCTCGCCATCATTTCTCTTACATGAGTGATGGACTTCAGTCAATGATTAATATTGTAGCAGAGATTGCCCATCGTTGCATCGAATTAAATGGTTGCTTGGGACGGAATGCTGTTAAAAAGACACCTGGTGTTGTGATGATAGATGAGATTGATCTCTATCTGCATCCTCATTGGCAAAAGCATGTGCTTCAGGATTTGGCTCAGGCTTTCCCTATGATTCAGTTCATTGTATCTACCCATAGTCCATTTATCGTTCAGAGTCTTCAAAAGAATCAGCTTATCAGCTTCGATGAAAATGTAATGATAGAAGGTGAACCTTACCGAGAATCATTAGAGGATATTACTGCCGATCGAATGGGTTTGGAACAGAATATTAGAAGTAAAAGATTTCAGGAGATGCAGGAAATCGCAAAAAATTACTTCAAGTCGATACAAAACGGAGAAGAAGACAAGAATTTGTTGGAGAAGCTAAGAGAGATTGAAGCTACCTTCAGCGATAATCCTGCCTATCTTGCTTTATTACAATCTGAATATAATACGAAAGGAAATTAGCCGATGAGACCAGTAGAGAAAAAGAATGTTGGCGAAACTGTCTCTTATGTAAATTCCAAGAATCAAACAATAACAGAGACTATACAAGAATACTATTCTCCCTATAATAATGCCAAAATGCCATTATTGGGTAATCTTGGCTGGTTTTGTTCTTATTGTGAAGGAACCAAGTTGCCAAATGAACTCGCAGTGGAACATATTGAACCAAAAGGAACAAATGGAGAAGAGACGGCATGGAATAACTTTTTAATATCCTGTGGTATCTGTAATTCCACAAAAGGGCACCCTGAAATTCATGAAGAGGATTATCATTGGCCACATACTGATAATACTTTCAGAGACTTCATCTACACTGCAGGTGGAGCGGTCATGCTGAATCCTCATTTGGATGAAGATGAAAAGGGCAAAGCCAAGAAACTATTTGATTTAGTAAAACTTGGAGCATATCCTGGCAATGAATTAGGACCTACTCCAAGAGATTTCCGATGGAAGAAACGCCTGGAAACATGGGATTTAGCAGAACGATTACGCAATAAGTTCAATGCTGGCATTGCAGATGTTGAAGAAATTATCTGTTTGGCTCAGAAACTAGGCTATTGGTCTGTTTGGTTTACTGTCTTTAAAGGATACGATGAAGTTAGAAAACGTTTAATCTCTGACTTTACCGGCACATGCGCCTCCTGTTTTGATGTAAATAATCATTATGAGCCGATCAAGCGAAACAAATAGAAAGCGTAGCCTCTCACACCTTGGTGTGAGAATAAGTTTTTTGGTGATTACAAATACTCCTTACATGATAAGGTTCTGGATGATTCAAGAGCCTTCATCATGTGAGGAGTTTCATTTTCTTAAAAATGTCTGATTTGAAGGCAAGCACATAGCCGTTGCTTCAAGTCTTGAGCTCCTGTGAATAGGATACCATGTATACCCAAATGGTTGGCGCCATCAACATTCACTTGCCTGTCATCTATGAAGATGCTTTCCGATGCCTGGAGGCTATAGCGATTCAGAAGAAGCTGATAGATTTCTGGATTCGGTTTTACCAACTTCTCTTCCCCACTCACTACAATTCCTTCAAACATGCCAAAGAGACGGGCATGGACTTCCTTTACTATCGGGAATGTCTCATGAGACCAGTTGGTAAGACAGTATAGACGATATCCTCTTTGCTTCAGTTCACACATGATCTCATAGATGCCAGGGATTTCACCACCATCCATATCTTTGTAACAGTACCAGTAGGCAACAATATAAGGAGCATACTTGGGATAAGCCTGTTTTAAATCAAAGAGACATTCATCTATAGGCTTTCCCAAGTCTGTCTGATCATTCCATTCATTCGTCACCACATGATCGATTATCCACTTAGCCTTCTCCCTGTCGCCATGGAACAGAGTAGTATAAAGGTTCATGCGCATCCAGTTCACCAATACACTTCCTACATCGAAGACGATATTCTTGTATCTACTCATTGCTATCTGATTCTTTAAACATTCACATAGAAAAATTCAGGCTGCTTAGGTTCCGAATACGCTTTTTCGAACTTCCAGCTGACAGCCTTATACAGCAGGCCACCGAAATGTCGGGCATGCTCGGGACAGACCACGACACAGCGTCCGCAAGAGATGCATTTCTTTTCATTGGTCTTGTAGGGTTCCTCCATAGTGATGGCTCCGACAGGGCACATTTTCACACAGGCATGGCAGGATGTACATTTTCCCCTACTCCCTTCTGGATGCAGAGGAATAGGCTTGGTATCACGATAAGGGCGATTCCCCTTTACCATCAGTCGGCTAACTGCTGACATCTTTGGTATCTTGAGTAGAAGTTCCCTACTCTTTGAAGCAAAATCATGGAGTTTCTCCATATCATCCGCATTAGGTCTTCCTTCTGCTATCTTGGGAAATATGGAATGCTGGGCTATGACGGCAGCCGCAGAAAGTAACTTGAAGCCATTGGATTCCACCAGATCCTTCAGCTCTATGAGCGTATCATCGTAGGCTCTGTTACCATAGACTGATACGATGATGGCTGGGGTATTGTTTCCAAGAAAACGTCTCAATGAACGAACTGCCATTTCCGGGACTCTACCAGCATAGGAAGGTACGCACACTATCAGCAGATCGCCATCACTTCCCAGCGAGACATCATCCTTCAGCACGTCTGAGGTAATGTCATACTCAATGACAGGCTTCTGAAACTGGGATGCTATCTCACGAACGATACGTTTGGTGGAGAAAGTGGCACTAAAATAGGCCAAATGGATATTCTTAATGTTCATAATGTCTTTGGTTTCTTTTTGTTCGATGCAAAGTTACTATTTTTAGGCGAAACCAGCGAGTGATTTCTAGAATTTTGTTATCTTTGCAGAAGATTTGCTGCACTCGGCAATTTGAAAACAAGTTTTCATTGCGCTCATTTGCATTATCTTTGCAGAAGATTTGCTGCACTCGGCATCATATTGACGAGGATTTTTGAAATAACAAAGGAACATAAAATGATAGATACAAGACTGAAAGTTTTCAGAAGTGTGGCTACACTCCTGAGTTTCACTAAGGCTGCCAACGAACTGTTCATCAGTCAGCCTGCCATCAGCAAGCACATACAAGAGCTTGAAAAGGAATATGGGGTGCAACTGTTCGACAGAATCGGCAATCGCATCCAGCTCACCCGTGCCGGACAACTTATGCTTGACCATGCCTGCAAGATTATCGATGCATATCAGAATCTCGATTTCGACATGAAGAAGCTCACAGAGAAATCAGGTGGCGAACTGCGCATCGGAGCCAGTACCACCATCTCACAATATGTTCTCCCCGAACTGATTGCTGAATTCAGGAAACTATACCCCGACATTCGTATTACCCTGCTCAGCGGAAATTCTCATGAGATAGAGGATGCGCTTGCTGCAGGAAGGATAGATCTGGGTATGGTGGAAGGCATCAAGCGGCAGCCCACCTTTAAATACACTCCTTTCATGAAAGATGAGCTGGTGGCGTTCGTACATTGTTCCAATCCCCTAGCCCAGCAAGATGAGATTTCTCTGGACCTTCTCAGGCAGACACCGATTGTACTGCGTGAATTAGGTTCCGGAACTTTGGATGTCATCCAAAAAGCCCTGCAGGAAAACGGCATTGCTCTTTCTGATCTGAACATTGAAATGAATCTTGGAACCACAGAGGGCATCAAGCATTTCGTGGAACATTCCTTAAGCATGGGTATCATCAGCATAAGAGCCATCTACAGGAGTATCTATGAACAAGTATTCAAGGTTCTGGAAATTGAGAATCTCAAGATGGAACGAGAATTTCTATTTGTTGAGAAGAGGGGCGAGACCGCTAAACTCCAGCAGACATTCAAGAGATTCATAACTAAAGATTATAACGTATAGTTATTATGTATATACAACATCTCATGATTTTTCGTACCTTTGCACCCGCTTTTCAAAAGCGAATAACCGACAAAAAAAGAAAAATATGAGATTATCAGAACAAAGGAGCAGTATGCTGCATGGCGTATTGCTCATCGCGCTCTTCGCATGCGCTGCTTTCTACATCGGTGGCATGGACTGTGTGAAAGCTCTTTCGTTTAGCCCCATGGTAGTGGGTATCATCATTGGTATGCTCTATGCCAATAGTTTACGTAACAACCTGCCCGACACCTGGGTACCGGGCATCAAGTTTTGCAGCAAGCGAATCCTCCGCACAGGCATCATCCTTTATGGTTTCAAGCTCACCTTCCAGGATGTGATGGCTGTGGGCTTCTCTGCCATCGTAATTGATGCCATCATCGTATGCGGCACCATCGGCTTGGGAATCCTGGTGGGAAGACTCCTGAAAATTGACCGCAGCATCGCACTGCTCACCGCTTGCGGAAGTGCCATCTGTGGAGCTGCTGCAGTATTGGGTATAGATGGGGCCATTCGTCCGAAGCCTTACAAGACGGCAGTAGCCGTAGCCACCGTAGTCATCTTTGGAACATTATCCATGTTCCTCTACCCTATTCTCTACAGGGCTGGCATCTTTGACCTATCACCAGATATGATGGGACTCTTTACGGGTTCCACCGTTCATGAAGTAGCCCATGTGGTAGGTGCAGCCAATGCCATGGGAGCCGAGGTGAGCAACAATGCCATCATTGTGAAGATGATAAGGGTGATGATGCTGGTACCGGTATTACTGGTGATTGCATGGACCGTTGCAAGGGATGTTGCCAAAAGAGATAATCTGGAAAATACTGATACCAACAAGCCTAAAATCAGCATTCCATGGTTTGCCATTCTCTTCCTGGTAGTGATCGGATTCAATTCTCTTGGTTTGCTTCCGGAAAGCATAGTGGATTGGATTAACCAACTAGACACCTTCCTCCTGACCATGGCCATGGCAGCATTGGGAGCCGAAACAAGCTTTGACAAATTCAAGAAAGCTGGCATTAAGCCTTTCCTTTTGGCTGCCATTCTTTATTGCTGGCTCATTGGAGGTGGATATTGTCTGGTGAAGTTTGCCATTCCTTACTTACAATAATAGTATCACATATATGATACCGTCAAAACTGAATATCCATGTGAAAAATTGAACGATTCACATGGATATTTTTATTCGTTAACGTCTTTACTTTCTTCTTCTCCAAGGAATTTCAACCGTAGGCTCGTAAGCTTTCAATCCTTCATCACCTGTAAAGCTTTCAACTTCATATCCTAAATCTGTATAATATTTTACCACCTCAACAATAGAAGCATCGCCTAAAGCTTGCCCTCCTATAACAGTGATCTTCCACTTCTCTGCCAACTTTTTTAAGTTTTCAGGATTCCACAAACTGCTTTGTTCAGTAAATGCAGCCCATGGTGATTTCTCATCAGCAGAATCAATCATGATTTGAGCAAATTCCTCACCTAATGACATTCTGTCTCCTGAAGAATGAGCTATATGATTTTCTGTCTCAATGATCGTTGCCAGTGCCAGGATAAAGGTTGTTCCTTTCTTCTTTTCTTCCTCTATTTTCTCAGAGACCATCTCGTATGTAACCAAGGCATTGCTTGGACCACAAGTTTCCTTTCCTGGTATTTTGAGCCAAACGTAAAGTACACTCGTATCAATCACCAATACCTTTCTCATTATATTTTATCGTTAACCATCATTCTACCAATTGTTCCTGAAGCCATCAATTTGGTTAGATCCTCTTTTTCTTCCAAGAGATTGACATGACTATCACCATTCTCATCACGGGTAACATAGCTGACAAACGGAATCATCTTGTTGCCTAACTCATCTAACAAAACTGGATTATGCGTCGTACAGAGCACATCAACCTGGCGCTGTCGTGACAAGTCCTTCAACATATCAACCAACTCCTTAGAACGAGAAGGATGCAAGCCATTATCCACCTCTTCGATAAGCAATAAACTATGAGGTGCAACCGCCAAAAGAGCTACGACAATCGCTATAAAACGAAGCGTACCATCACTCATACCTCTTGCATCAACAGGTTGTTCGGGATTCCAATCCTCATAACAATAAAGCATGGCATCCGACTTAATCAGGCCAACAGGCTCAGATATAACCTTATTTATATCACGTTCAGGAAGTGGCGAACATAGCTGGACACCAGTGCTTCCACCTTCTTCTTTTCCTCTGGAGACAACGCACATAAAACACCTGCTACATTACTACCATCAGACTTCAACTCTTTTGAAATCTTGCAGTAATCACGCATCTTAGCAGGAACAGGATCAAGAATGATGATGCTACTATACTTGCCCAAATTGCGGTGAGTTAATAGACCGTGACCTGAATGTAGCAAAAAATATACTTGATAAAGGTTTAAGAAATATATCGGCAGGAACTGTCGATTACACCGATGGAGAGGGCGTAAGACTTGCTTGCAAGCATTCCTTGAGGAAGTCGGAATCCTACAAGTCTTTAGCTTGTGGGTAGTTCAATTAATGTTAGCGGATAATAGTATCCGTTTTCAGCCTGTAAAAGTACAAAAATAAGATACTACGTCACAAATTACTCAATAATTTGCCACAAAAGTACAAATTTTCAGTGCATCCTATCTGCACAGTACTAAAAAAGCCACCAGTTTTACTGATGGCTCACCGATTTAAGAAACAAACTAATCAATTTACTATCCGTTGTATTCCAAACATTATGATTGTTCTAAATACTACAACTCCATCCTGTACCATACAAATGCCTGTTATGAACCAGGTACTGATGAAGCTATCAGAACTTCCTTGCCAGTTTCTCTGCCTCTACCGGCTTATTGGTAGTAATGAAATCAACATTCATTTCAATGAGCTTCTTGATGATAACATCATCATCAGAAGTCCATCCATTTACCTTCAATCCCAATTCATGAGCTTCTTTAATCCACTCAGGATGCTTGAAAAGTATCTTATAACTATAATCAATACCTTGATAACCAAGTTTCTTCACTTCAGCTGGTGTATAATTGCCATTAACATAATAAATAACAGCATTAGAATCCAACTGACGAACCAATGCACAAGCTGCAGAACTGAAAGAGATATACTCCACCTGTTTGGTCAAGCCCATACGATTCACCATCTCCACCGTTTTGCGAGTAAGACGATCTTCGTCGCACTGTAAAGGTTGTCTTTTGATTTCAAGAATCAGTTTTATTGCAGGATGATTCTTCAACTCATTTAAATATTGCTCTAAGGTTGATACTTCTTCTCCATTTTTTAGAAGTTGTATTTTCAAATCAGCATACTTTGAATCAGCAATGATCAAATCATTGATTTTCGGGTCATGGTTAACAATGATAACACTGTCAGCAGTGATATGCACATCACATTCAGAACCGTAAACCTTGGCATCTGCAGCCTTACGCAAAGAAGCTATCGAGTTTTGGGCCGAACCTTTCGTATCCCAATACCCACGATGTGCTATTATCTGAGTCTTAACTTTTGAATTTGAAATCAGAACAGTTTGCTCATATTTCTCTCCAAAACGATTGGTGAATACCACCGTAATACTCTTGGCATCAGAAGAAGGCAAGGCTCTAAACAGATGCCCGGTAGCAGTAAGACCTTCCTTATGTCCTTTGCTCGCAGCATAGGCTTCATCTACATCAACAAACTTCTCCATCGCACCCATGGATTGTCCGTCCTGCAGCCATTCAACCTTGCAGCTTGGATCCCAATCCCAAACATTTACCACTACATATTGAGGCTGACTCAACATATCACCTTTACCATAAACACGCATCTGATAATCAATGCTATAACCTGTGGATTTATAATGCCATTTCAGCTGATTCCCATCCACATCCATCACCAGATAACCATTAGGCGCTCCACAGCGATTAACCTGACTCTTCCACCAGGCACCACAGGCGGCACCAATATTGTGTTCCAAAAGTTGAGCATCCATGACATTGTTCTGGAAATAATGAGTATGACCAGTCAAGACATGTACCTGATAATCCTTTAGGGCATCGGCCAACTCCTCTGCATTGCGAACATTGCCCTCACCCTCTGTGCTATTCCAAACAGCCGCATGCATATTGAGGAAGACCAAAGAGCCCTTCGGTACAAAACTCAAATCATGCTTCAGCCAGTCTAAATCAGCATCCGTAATAGCCTCTATATACTTCTTGTGACCCACGTAATTTATATTCTTCAACGTAACTACGTGTACTTTACCTATGTTGTAGGAATAATTGACAGGTCCGAAAAAACGGTGATAATATTGCTCTCCATATACAGGTGTACCAAGTGTCATATTATGCAAATCCTGATAACGCTTGTCGAAATCATGATTGCCTATACATTGGAAGGTAGTCATTTTGATGCCATCAAATGAGGCGGCATATTCACCATACAGGTTCATACTGTCAAATACTAAATCTCCCAAGGTATTGGCCACTACCTCTCTCTCTTGGCTCAGGGTATCCACATAGCCCTTCAAATCGCGGATAGATTCCTGCTTCCAACGCTTCATGTCATGCTCATTCTTTACCTGAGGATCAGAGATGGCAATATAATAAAACTTATCAGATAACTTTTTCCTCTTCTCCAAAATGAAATCATGTCGGCTGTGATCTTTTACAAGTTCATCCACGCGAACGTAAAAGCCTTTAGCAAGGCTCTTCTGGCAGGGAAGCACATAGGATGAAGGAGTGGATATACTGACGAACTTGCAGACATTGGTATCAGTAGGCAATGTCCATTCTCCAAGAGAATTGGTTTGCACAAAACTTCGGCCATTGTTTACAACCACCCCGGCAATCCCCTTACCCTTGATGTCTTTTACCTTACCGGAAAAAACAAAAGAAGAAGCTTGTTGGGCAGCCATACCCAATGGCATGGCCCCAATAGACGCTAACAACAGAATTTTACTCAGATTTTTATTCATCACGCTAAAAACTAAACATTTATCAATTTAATATGGTCAAAGAAAGCCAAAGCCTCTTCTGCAGTATTGGCATCACCGGCAGCTTCCTCCAAGGCTGCAGTATCACTCTCCAGGCAGATGATGTTGGCACAATCCAGTACATGACTCATGATTCGAATTGCCTCCTCTTTGGTCATATGCTGCGACTTATAGCTCTTCTTTACATATTTGTTCACACGCTCCACGGCCTTGAAGACAGCCGGCTTTCTAAATTCTGTTCCTGAAGAACTCAACCCCACCTCTACCTCATAGGTGTGGGTATAGTTACAGAGGAAAGTATTCCATTTCTTGGTAATCTCACCACCTAAGAAATGCTCTTCATCAAAAGCTGGCTTGACATTGGGAATCTCCCCACCATATACTTCGAGCGTAAACTCTTTCTTGTCCTGTGCAGCCATGTGGGCAACAGTACCCATCAGAAGCGCTGCAATCAAAAATAGTCTTACTTTCATTTTTTCAATCCTTTCATTAAACATCTAATCAATTATAATTCTGGTCTCTTTTGCCAAATCAGTCGGGTATTGAAATCATCACCACCCATCGATTTCACAGCCTCCAAATAATGTTCACGATTCATACGTTGCAAGATAGCTGGGTATTTGAAACGATATGGCATATGCAATGAAGCATCTACACCTGGACCTTTCGGTACATCAGGATAACCGGTACGATTATACTCAAACCATTGCTGGAAATCAATGAAGAAGAGTGCATAGAACTTCTGTTCCATGATGCGGCGAAGCGTTCCATCATACGCTGCCTTCCCGTTATCAAAATACCCGTCAGGAACCTCAACTCCCCATTGCGTAATAGCTGCAGCAACAGCTTTTTCATAGAGCAGCTTGGCATCATCAGAGATAAGACCGCGTTGTGCCAACTCTGCCTTGATGAAGAGTACCTCTGCATAGGTGAGACACTGTATATCCTGTGGCGCTGTGGCCAGATTTGCCGCATTTGGAGAAGAAGCAGTAAATGTAGGCTCCACATCATAACCACTAGGCAAACCGATAAAGGAAGTAACCTCTTGACCGGTTTGAGGATCCTTATTGGTAGCCTGAGTTGCAAACACTTCCAGACGAGGATCCTTCCAATCCTGAAGACGATCGATGAAAAATGCAGAAAGTGACTTGTAGGCAGAAAGGTCTGATGGACGTGTCATTGGAGCTTCATCAGGAGCAATTCCTGAGATATGTACCTTAGCATTGTCATCATTCGATTCAAAAACCGGATAAGTAGTAGGATCTGCCAACATCTTCTTCAACTCTGCCTTGGCCAAATCACCCAATTCCTTGGAATCTATGACACGCAGCAAAGCGCGCAAACGCAAGGAGTTGGTAAACTTCTTCCATTTCAGGATGCCCTGCAAGTCAGAACCGCTGCTGCAATACATCTTGTCACCATTGGTATTGAACTGCAAACCTTTTTTGAGATTATATATGCTGTTCGCCACATCCAAGCTGTCGATGATAAACCTGTAGACATCAGTCTGAGACTCAAACTTTGGATAGTAGAGCTGTTCCTCACCACGGCATGATTCCTGTACAGGAATATCACCGAAGGCATCTGTCGTGTTCTCAAATATCCAGCATCTGAGGGTCAATGCAATTGCCTGATAGTTCGGATCTCCTACTTTCACGGCTTCGTCATAGATGGCCTTGGCATTGGTATTCAACTTGTAATAATTGGTCCAGACGCCATCACCTGCCGTATCACTGATGTTGAACCAGCCCACACCGCTGGTGGAGTTAGTTGTTACAAGGCACTGCATCAACTGGAAAGTCCAGCTATTGTATCGGGTCCAAGTGTAAGTGCCCATACCATAAATGAGAGGATCCAAAAAACTTCCAGCATTAGCAGTATTCATACGGGTTGGATCCACATTGGTATCGTCCATTGATTCGCATGCCGAGGTCATCAGCATGAAAGGAACGGTCATCAGCATTATTATATTTCTAAAAATCTTTTTCATCGATTCTTTCTTTTTTTGTTCATTACATCTTATTCTTAACTAGAAATCAACTTTGAGATTAACACCCCAGGAACGACTGGTAGGAAGAGTACCCACCTCTACACCTGGTACAAATGTATTACCATCAAGTGAGGTTGTCTCCGGGTCATACATTGGATAACTGGTAATGCAAAGCAGATTGCGCCCATATATACCCACTGAAGCATTGTTGATGAAAGTATTCTTCAACCAAGATTTTGGCAACTGATAATCCAGACGAACCTCGCGAAGCTTGAGATAAGTGGTACTGAAAGTATTGGTTTCCACATTACCAATGCGGTAATACTCCTTATAATATGACTCCAGGGTGACAAGTTTCTGATTTGGACTATAAGTACCATCTCCGTTATCAACCACACCCGGTGCTATGCAATACACACCAGCTACAGGAGTAATCTTCTGCTTTTCAAAGAGATTCAGAACATCAGGGTCCGCAATATCCAGGTAGAGACTGGTTCCAGGCTTTCTACCATTCAAGGTCTCAGCCAGGTGACCCTGTTCGCACATCTTGTGATGTGACTGAGAATAGGTCATACCTCCAACCTTTCCATCCCATTGCATGGAGAATGACCAGTTCTTGAATCGCAAAGAGGTATTGAACGCACCCTCCCAGTCTGGTAAGGCACATGCCACATATTCAATCTCAGAAGGTCGAGCAGGCAAACCGGCAGAAGTGATAATCACCTCACCCTTAGCATTACGCTTGAGTTTGTATCCCCAGATATCTCCCGTGGTTCCACCTTTAGTGCCGATGATACTTACATTGCCACTCACATAAGAACCGAGAATCTGACGCTCATCAGCAAATTCAGAAAGTGATTCTATCTTGTTCTTATTGGTTGACCAGGTAGCGGTCATATCCCACTGCCAATCTCTATTCCTGATAGGAGTACCACGGAGTACGATCTCCACACCTCTGTTGCTGACACATCCCGAATTGATGGTACCCTTGGTGTATCCAGTAGTAGGATCAAAGGGAGCATTGAGAATCTGATTCTTGGTGCGATTATAATAATAGGTCACATCCAATCCCAAACGGCTGCCAAATGCTTTGAAATCTAATCCTCCTTCCCAGTTGGTAGACATCTCGGGCTTGAAGCCGGCATTATAAAGTGTACCTGGCTTAACCAAAGAACCCGAGAAATCACTAGTTGTATAGTAAGGTGATGTCTTGTAAGGCTGAGTATCATTACCCACCTGTGCCCAAGAAGCGCGCACTTTCAGCAGATTCACCCACTTTGGCATTTTCATCATGCTATTCAACACACCACTCAGACTCACAGAAGGATAGAAGAAAGAACGATTCTTGCGCGGCAAGGTAGATGACCAGTCATTGCGCCCTGTTATATCCAGGAACAACATCTCCTGATAAGCCAGATTAGCCATGAAATAAAGCGAGTTCACACGCTTCTTGCGAATAGTGGTACCAACCAATGGATTTGAAACTCCATTGGCCAAACTATATACACCAGGCGTATTCAAACCGGTAACAGAAGCTGACAACAAATCATAATACGACTGCATCATGTTACCACCCGCTGAAGCATTCACGTTGAGTCCATTCTCGAAACTGTTATGGTAAGAAAAAAGTACATCAGAGTTAACCTCATAGTCAAAGATGTTCTGCTTCTTGAAGAAACCGGTAGGGAAAGCCTTGTCATCCCATGGTCTGTGCTGCTCCTGCTGCTGAGCCGTAGCCTGTAAACCAGAACGCAACTGCAAATCAAGGAAACGATTGATGGTAAAATTGGCAGAAATATTACCATTGAAACTATGCTTCTTTGCAGGGTTGGTTGCCTCGTAAAGCAAAACATACGGATTAGGCAGATAACTGGAGAATGGACGTATCTGCTTGATATTCTCCTTACCCTTGTACCACATTGGCTTAAACCAATCGAGGTTGAAGTTAGGATTCATGAATATCAGGAAATAGCTTAAGGAGTTAGAGTTATAGGTAAGCTGAGGAGTATTCTCCACATCTCTGTAAGTATAACTCATACGTGCATTGATCTTCACACGCTTGGAAATCTGCTGTGATCCGGCGAAAGCTGCAGTCAAGCGCTGATAGCCAGAGTTAGGCAAAATCCATTCACTCTTACTATGAGTCAAAGAGATACGCATATTGCCTGTACCGTTATTACCAGTCAAGGCCAGGGAGTTGGTCATCGTATGCCCCGTTTGGAACAATCCGGAGTGATTGTCTTTATAGGCTCTCCAAGGAGTGGCCACATCAGCACGACCTTCTTTCTCCGGGTCATATTGATAGAACATCTGTCCATCAAACTTCGCACCAAAAGCTGAGCTTGTACCACTGGTGCTAGCCAAACCATCATCACCTGCACCATAGGAGTAATAAGGTTGTCCAGCCCACTCTGTCCCCTTAGAACCGATGTTCTTGGCTACACCCTGTCCGAATTCATACTGATAATCAGGAAAGTGAGCAGCCTGTTCCCAGGAATTATTGAAATTATAACTGATACCTAATCCCCTCTTGGCTTTCTTACCAGACTTGGTGGTAACCATAATGACACCATTAGCAGCTCTTGAACCATAGAGAGCAGAGGCAGAAGCTCCCTTCAATACCTGAATGCTCTCAATGTCATCCGGATTTAAATCAGAGAATCCATTACCAAAGTCAATCGAACCTTCGGAGTTGCCACCAGCACCATAAGAGCCACCAGGATTATTCATAGGGCTGGAAAGTGGCACACCATCCACAACGATAAGTGCGCCATTTCCGTCCATATTCATGGAAACGTTGCCACGAAGATTAATCTGGGTTGATGACAGGGGACCACAGGCTGAAATGACATTCAAACCTGCCACCTGTCCCTGCAAAGCTTGAGACCAGTTGGCAGGCATCGTTGCCGTAATTTCAGAACCAGATACGGTTTGGGTAGCATATCCGAGACTTTTTTCCTCACGCTTGATACCCAAAGCGGTAACCACTACATTATTCAGTTCTATAGGATCGTCGCTGAACTTCGACTTCTGTATTTTTTTACCATTTACAGAACTTTTCTTTTCAATAGTCTTGCTGCTATCCTGTGCAACTTGACCATACATGCTTCCTGCAGTACAGCATAATGTGAGCGCGAAGAAACAATGCTTCATACGTTGCTTTTTCATTTACTACCTTTTTATAGAGAATTCATAACTAACAATTTCTGGTGCAAAGGTAGGACTATGATATTACGTATTGAGGTCAATGAGGATACATTCTATTTACTTTCTTGTTACCAAAGAATTACAAACAAAGCTAACTTCCACATATACAACTGATTGCAAAAATTTAGAGCAAACTAAAGACAACAGTTTGCAAAACTTAGCCAAAGGAAGAATGCTATGATGCCTTTACTTCATTACCTGTTGCTATCTTCCTCTAACCTGTGATACCGTTCATATAAATCAAGAGCATACTCCTGCCTGAGCAGTTCACCCCGATGAAGCCCTTCAACCACCTCTTCCGTAAGTCCACAATCACTGAAATCAACAAGATAAGTACAAAGCAACTTGTTGATGATAGGAATGAGATCCTTTGCTCCTAAGCTGCAAGCTAAATCAATGGCCGCAGCCACCACGTAACCATCACAACAGTCAGCGGTTTCCAATCTGTCATCATAGAAGACGAGCATGTCCTTCACCCACGCTGTCGCCTGTTCCTTCAAGGCAGGATTCTTTTCAACATAAAACTCCACATATTCGTAAACGTTCATGCGGCAGTAATGGTCAAGCTTTGGCGTTTTCAGGAATTTCGTGAATTCAGAGAAAGGATCCGGATTCAACTTGTAGAGGGTTGGGGCAAAGAGATAATTGGTCGCCAGCCAGCTCAACTGATCTAAGAAATAGGGTGTCCAGTTCTGTGTTCCAGTTTTTAGTATCAAAAACAATGTAATAACCATCTAAATCATTGATAATCATTCGCTAAATAAACTATAATCTTGTGCGAATCTACATCAGACTTTTTGATAGTTAAATTTGTCTTATATTTTGTGCTTAATTTACAGATTTACAGTGTGCTAAGTTGCTAAAACATAATCAAAAACGAGAACATGGAACTGGACACCCTAGTTATTTGATTACCAAGAGGATATGAAGGAACGGATTGAAAAGGCGATGCGCCTTCATCGGTCCGTGATGGCACAAATGCCAACGGGTACGGGAAAAACGGTTCTACTCGCTTCGGTCGTAGAATCGTTTTGGAGGGAACATTCCAATTGCAATGTTTGGATTGTTGTCCATAGAAGGAAGTTGATGTCGCAGATAAAAGACACTTTGAATAAGTTTCTTTTGAATTTCAGTTTTTCGAATCACCCCGTGAGGGTGTGTCATAAGTCTATGGCGCACCCTTTTTTCTTATAATCTGACAGGAATCCCTATCTTGTTACACACATATCAATGCGAGAAAAATGATATATATAAATTATTGCCACAAAAACAATATATCCGATAGCAAAATGTCATTTTTAAGGCTAAAAACAAGTGGTTGACCCATATCAAGAAAAACATATTGCAATGATATTTCTCGGCAAAAGATGCCGTTATTCGATAAAAAAGTGTTAACTTTGCACTCGCATTTAAGGAATAACAAATAATAAATTTTAAAAAGGTTAATAATTATGATGACTATTTTTACAATGGCTTTCGCCGCAGTTATGTTTTCAGGTATGGTTCTTTGCATGGGCATGTTCTTGAAACACGTAGTAGACTCAATTCCAGAAATGGCTAACATGAGCCATTCTGTTAGCTTGAGCAAGTAAGAATAGAACACTACAATATACATATATGAATCACTTTAGAAATAGAGAGAGATTTATATAACGATGGAGGGTGTGTCATAAGTCTGAATAATAGTTGGCGCATAACAGTTGACCACCGCATGCACAACAGCTGTTGTGCATGCGCATATCAGCTGTTATGCAAGCGCACAACAGCTGTTGTGCGGCCGAAGATACTGACTGTCTCAACAACATATCCTATCTCTTCCAACAACATATCCTATCTCTTCCAACAACATATCCTATCTCTTCCAACAACAAGAAGAGGGTGAACCATAAACTTATGACACACCCTCTTAGCCTTCTTAAGCGTAAGATTGAAAAATACGGTCTAGCTCGTCGAGTTCTTCCTCCTTTGTTGCCCAGCTTGTCACGAATCGACAGATGATTTCATGTTCGCTCTTTCTTTCCCATATCTCGAATGCTACTTTTGGGGAAAGGGCTTCGTAGAGGGCAGGTGAGAGTACAACAAACTGCTGATTGGTTGGAGAATCGTAGGCAATGGCGATGCCATGCTTTTCGAAGATGCTGCGGATGCGGGTAGCCATAGCGATGGCATGGCGCGATATCTTGAAATAGAGCTCATCCGTAAACAGCGTGTCAAACTGGATGCCGAGCATTCTGCCCTTGGCAAGCAAGGCTCCATGACGCTTCACGTTGGTGAAGAAGTATTTCGGTGCCTTCATGCCCGAGAATACCACAGCTTCTCCCATCATGGCACCCACCTTGGTTCCGCCGATATAGAATACATCACAATGTTTTGCAAGGAATGGCAAGTCATAGTCGCATGCCGCTGAAACCAGACCGTATCCCAGTCGTGCACCATCAATGAAGAGACGGAGGCCATATTTCTGGCAGGTTGCATACAGCGCAGCCAGTTCTTCTCTGGTGTAGACCATTCCGAACTCAGTCGGCATTGAGATATAAACCATGCCTGGCTGTACCATGTGAGGATGCGATTCGTCGGCTAGGAAGGTATCCATATAAGCTGACAGGGTGCCGGTTGTCAGCTTGCTGTTTTTTCCTGGCAGGGTAATGACCTTATGCCCGAAAGCTTCTACTGCTCCTGATTCATGTACCTCGATATGACCGGTTTCCACACAGATTACTCCTTCGCATCCCATGAGGACGGAATCAATGACCGTAGTGTTGGTCTGCGTACCGCCTATCAGGAAGAACACTTCTGCATTCTCATTGTCCACAGCCTTGCGGATTTTCTCTTTTGCAGATTCTGAGTATGGATCAAAACCATAACCAGATGTTTTATCACCGTTTGTCTTGCCAAGAGCTTCTAGAATCTCTGGCAGCATACCATTGTTGTAATCACTTTCAAATGAAATCATATTCTTAATATTACGTGTCTTAATTAAAACTAATTTCTTTATTCTGTTTCTATTTTACTTCTGTCAGTTTACCCGTCTGTGAGTCGACGGGTATAACCATACAGATTGCAAAAGTAATGATATTTGCTAAAATGTGAGTAAAATAACTATTAATTAATCAAAAATAGCCCTATTTCAGGTATAAGTGGTCATTATACAGATGTCATGTTCCGTCAGTTGACCAGGCTTATTTTTTTTTACAAAATCATGATTTAAATCCTCTGAAAATCACGAATTTCCACTCGGAAAATATTTCTTGAAGAATATTGGAAATATGGCGAAATTCGTAATCGTCAGATATTCAACGTGTTATAAATCTCACTAATTTCTTCGGAAATCCGGAATTCTGTAGTCGTACAACTGTAGCCTTACGGTCGTACAACTATAGGTGATTCGTCTTGCAGAGAGCAAGTAATACGCTATCAAACCAAAAGATTTTTATCATCATGACCTTCTAGATTGAAAATACGGAAATTGCGATAATTAAGAAACAATATTTGACACCCGCATATTTCCGTAGTACAAATTCCAAACTGATATATACGTACCGTCTATTTATCATAATCACCCTTAGAAAATGGGAAAGTACTAACCAAGAAAAATTCCATGAAATAATAATTTTTTATAAAAAGAATATTATATAGGACCTTTTCTTGCGTAATCTGGAAATTTTAGTTACCTTTGCACGAAAAGCACTACTTGGCATGAAAATTCAAGAAGTAATGAAATAATTTGTGTTCTTCAGCAATCCAGATGGTTTGCCGATAGAACTGTATGAAAAATAATAATTTAAATTAATACAATGAACATCAAGTCAATAGGTAGTAAAATCAAGGGAAATCCTAAGATGGTAGAGGGTACGGTATATTCCATGCTCATCATCTGTAGCATTTCCCATTTCTTGAATGATATGATTCAGTCGATTATCCCTTCCATCTATCCGATTGTGAAGGATAAGTTCGACTTCTCGTTTGCACAGATAGGTATCATCACGCTGGTCTTCCAGATGACGTCTTCTATCCTGCAACCTTTTACGGGGCTTTATGCTGACAAGCATCCCCGTCCCTATGCTCTTTCCCTCGGCATGTGCTTCACCTTGGTGGGCTTGCTCCTGCTGGCTTTTGCCGAGAATTATTTTCTGATTCTCCTGGCTGTGAGCGTCGTAGGTTTGGGCTCATCCGTGTTTCATCCCACAGCTTCAAGAGTGGCACAGATGGCATCGGGAGGCAAGAAGAGTCTGGCACAATCTATCTTTCAGGTGGGCGGCAATGGCGGATCGGCAGTAGGTCCGCTGCTGGCTGCCATCATCATCCTGCCTTTCGGACAGCATGCCATCTACTGGTTTGCCCTTGCAGCCCTCCTCGCTGCCATCATCATGGTAAGATTGGGAGTCTGGTACAAGGCACGACTGGCTTACGTGGTGAACCATCCGCAGAAACAACCGCTTCTCAATACCCATATTTCTAAAAGGGTGAAGTATTGGGCACTGTTTATCCTCATCATGCTCGTGTTCTCCAAGTATTTCTATACGGCATGCATCACGAGCTACTTCACCTTCTTCCTGATGGATAAGTTCGGTGTCTCGGTACAGACTTCACAGCTGTGTCTCTTCGTGTTCCTTGCAGCCTTTGCCATAGGAACTGTGGCAGGAGGAATGCTGGGTGACAAGTTCGGCAGAAAGTATGTCATCTGGTTTTCCATTCTGGGAGCAGCACCTTTCGCCATCGCCATGCCTTTCGTCAACTTCACGTGGACCATCATCTTTACCTTCCTGTCAGGATTGATCATTGCCTCGGCTTTCTCTTCCATCGTGGTATATGCCACCGACCTGATGCCAGATAAAGTAGGACTGATAGCCGGCATTTTCTTCGGACTGATGTTTGGTTTGGGAGGTTTGGGCTCTGCTTTCTTCGGCTGGTTAGCAGACAAGACGAGCATCGAGTTTATCTTCCAGGTGAGTGCCTTCCTGCCATTGCTCGGCATCATAGCAGGATTCTTGCCGAATACACAGAAGAAAAGCGTTGAAGAAACGGATGAAAACGCAAAGTAAATGAAAAACTAAAATGATAAGAGAATATTAACAAATGGAACAAGAAGAAAAGAAACAGAAATCTCAAGCTGCAGAGAATCAGGCATCCTGCTCTCGCTGGTACTCTATCTCATCATCGGACTCTGTTATGATTCCAAGCCAGTGGATATCAGCCAGTATCTTACCGGTCTGAGCCATGGATTCAATATCTCTCTGTTTACGATGCTGGTTCCGGCTTTTACAGGATGGCTCATCTACCGCAAGACGCCATCTCTCATCACACTTCTTCTTTCAGCCCTTTCAGCATGCATCTGTGCCCTCATTCTCCAGCCGGAAGTACTTGTAGGGATAGCAGGTGAAGACAGCATCTCTGCCAAAAGCCTCTTTGAAGGGATCATGACCACCTGCTATACCCATACCCAGGTAGATTGCGGTATGGTGAACATCAATGATCTCGTAGCCACCCGAGGTATGGCTGGCATGCTCAATACCATCTGGCTTATCCTCTGTGCCATGTGTTTCGGTTCATGTATGGTAGCCAGCGGCATGCTCCACGCCATTACCCACATGCTCCTGAAAAGCATCAACAGCACCGTATCACTTGTCTGCAGCACCGTGACATCAGGCGTCTTGCTCAATCTCGTTATGGGTGACCAGTTCTTGAGCATTATTATGAATGCATCTATCTATAAGGATGAATATGCCGAACGAGGCTACCGTCCGGAACTCTTGAGCCGAAGTACAGAGGATAGCGCTACCGTAACGAGCGTATTGGTTCCATGGACAGCCTGCGGTATGACGCAGAGTACGGTTCTTGGTATTCCGACACTTGTCTATCTCCCCTTCTGCTTCTTCAACATCATCAGTCCTTTGATGAGTTGTCTGGTTGCCATTCTTGGCTTCGTACCCAACCCACAACCCAGGGTAAACAAAGCATCTGCATCGGAAGAGTCTGATATCCATTAATATGAATAGGAGATTCCTAGATATAGGAGGCTAATTTTCTGCAGTCAGGACAAGACATGGCTTCGATATGCTGTCCCATGAAGCCACGTCCCTCATATACTTCGGTCTCGTACCCACAATCCTGGCATCTGAATATCTTCTGGGACCGCCATGCTAATGGTGGAGATACATTGGAGACAGAATAATATAATTATTCTTTGTCTATTCGTTTAAGTTCTGTTTTCATCTTTTTACCATAGGCTTCGCCTCGTGGAGCAAGATATTGAAAGAATATAGTATCGCCAGAAAACTCAATTTCTAGAGTAAATAGTGCTCTATAGTCACCTAAACGAATTCTATATATATTACGATACCCAACAAGTTTCTTGCAGTCAGAGATATCTTGAATACCTTTGGCTGCTTTAACTTCTACTATCGTACGTCTTAAAGAATCGAGCATCTTGCCTGAAAGACGTTTGGAAGCTTTGACAAAGGCTTTGGAAAATTCGACATTCATACGCCTAACCACTTTTCAAAATCTTCTTGTTCTTCTTTGTTGGCACGGATGAGACCCTCTGGCTGCTCTTTTCTTAATTTAGCATAGAGCTTTGCGTCTTCGTAATCTTCGGCTATGCCATTGAGTATATCCTCAATATAGTTTTTGAGGTTGGTTCCCTTCTGAATAGCCATAATGGATAGAGTCTTAAAAGTATCATCTTTTAAGTCAATGATCTTTCTTTTAGAAGGTGTTACTGAAACTGTACTCATAAGTGTATTTATTTAAATGGTTCTACTTTGGTGCAAAGATACATAATATATTTCATATATATGGTATATCTCTATGTATAATTAATAAAGATTAATAGTTAGATGGATGATAAAACTGCTTTTCAACACATTAAGTATTTACCTTTGCATCCGAATTCTTAAAAATCAGAATTATGGAATTGTCATTAATCACAGCCAGAGACATTTTTTCTACTACCATACTTCTACCCCTATAGGTTCTTTACCAGTACGTTCCAGACAGCTTTTGCGAACCAAGTTCTCCAGTTTCTCCACCATTTTACATTTGTTTTCCTTAGAAGCATTCCAACGGCGTAGAGCCTCTTCTCTTGTTAATTTTGTTGTATCCATATATTCTTCCTCCTATTTATTCTAGTTCAACATTCAGCCGCCAAAGTTACGCTTTTTTCTCGAAACCGCTAAAGAAAATCACAAGAAATCTGCAAGTTATCAACGAATTGCTACAAAATCAACTGTAAACTATAAACTGCTATTCTATAATGAATTGTGCATGCAAAGTTAAGAAAAAAACAATATTCAAAGGCAAAAAATCAAAATAAATCTCAGGAACTTATAATTTTTTATAAAAAGAACAATATATTACACCTTTTCTAGCGTAATCTAGATTTTTTTGTTAACTTTGTAGGAAAAGTACAATATAATACACTACTTGGTATGAAAATTCAAGAAGTAATGAAATTGCAGCGTAAGAGTCTGATATCCATTAATATTAATAGGAGATTCCTAGATATAGGAGGCTAATAGAAATGAAAAAAGAATCAAAAGTAAACCAAGCAAAATATGTAGAACTCAATTTGTTTCCTGAGGAGAAAGAGGATCATCAGAAAGACCCTATCTCTTCAGAAGACATGGAAAGCGAAACTTCTCCAGACAAAGAGTATGACTTGACTGATTTGTTTGAAAGACTTTCCAAATCAGCTTTTCGCAGCCGTTTCCATCTCTCGAAGAAGGATAAGGAATATATTGCAGAAAAGGGTTTGGCTACCATCCATAAGCATGCGGTGGATTTCGTTGCCAAACGCCTTGCTCCTGCCGTGATTCCCAATGACGGCAAGCAGACGCCTATGAGAGGGCATCCTGTATTCATTGCCCAGCATGCTACAGGCTGCTGTTGCCGTGGTTGTTTCTTCAAATGGCATCATATACCTGCCGGAAGACAGCTGACAGGAGAAGAACAGCAGTATGCTGTAGCAGTACTGATGGCATGGATTGAAAAACAGGTTTAAAAAGCATGAAGTTTTAGCAGCAAAGTTTAAATTAATTATCCATTGTTGTCAATTTTGCAGAATCTTTAGTCAAAATTGGCAAAAACAGTTTACTCCAAATCTATAAACCGGGTTGGCACGTAACTTGCTCCTACATAGAGTGAAAGCCGAAGCCGAAAAGGCAAGGGGAACGATAAGAACCCTAAGTAATGACAGTTGAGGGTTTCTAGAAATCCTTGAGCCTCGTAAGCCGAAGCAATCGTTATTAAAAAGGATAAATTAAAAACAATGAGAAATCCCGACTGAGCCGGAAGGCGAAGAGAGGACGAGAAAAATAGAATTTGGAGGTTTTACATGATGTTGTTAGCTCGTAGAAATAACAGTGTTTCAAATTGGTTGAACAGTTGGTTTAATGACAACTTCTTTGATACAAGCTTGATGCCACGCATGAACGCAACAGCTCCTGCAGTCAACGTCAAGGAAAGTGCTACAGCTTATACGATGGAGGTTGCAGCTCCTGGTTTGAAAAAAGATATGGTCAAGATGAACATCGATAAGGATGGCTATCTGAATGTATCCATCGAGAACAAGGATGAGAAGAAGGAGGAGAAGAAGGAAGAGCATTACTTGCGTCGTGAGTTCTCTTACAGCAGCTACTCTCAGAGTTATGCTTTGCCTGAGGATGCTGATCAGGAGAAGATTTCCGCTGAGGTCAGTGACGGTGTCTTGAAGGTTGAGATTCCTAAGACAGCCAAGGAGGAGAAGAAAGACGATGTTAAGCACATTGAGGTTAAGTAATCTTTCTTGAAGTGCTATGCAGCTTTCAAGATACATTCAGAGAGTGTAAACTAAACTGTGTCAAGCTACAATAAAAGTAGTTTAACACAGTTT
>OGDJ01000293.1_pt1 | contig 36207 bp, 37 predicted proteins | sample 1570401 | NCBI WGS metagenome assembly OGDJ01 (sample SAMEA2582185, study PRJEB24529) | metagenome | biome: Human gut stool | place: China | collected 2011
AAAACTGTGTTAAACTACTTTTATTGTAGCTTGACACAGTTTAGTTTACACTCTCTTTTATCAAGAATTTTATAAATTCATCCTTGACATTAGAGATTTCTCCCTTGTCATAGATTGTAAGAAGAGTTACATTCATACCATCCTCACTAACTTTTACATTAAGAGTTAGGATTCTTGCACCACCACTTTTGCCTTTACCCTTGTCAGCAATGGTCATTCTTATCTTACGAACGCCACCACCAAGGTCATCTCCAACAAGAGGATTCTTGTAAATTTCATCTAACCAAGCATCATAGTCAGATTTCAATGAATGATATTTTTTAGCCAAACGTTTAAACTGTCTTTTAAACTCAGAGCCATATTCAACATGTATTTTCATGTCAATCTTCCATTTCTAAATCTTTTAATAAATCCCTTGCATCTGGTAGCTTTCTTCCTTCCAACTTAGCAAGTTTCACTTCCTGCAATGCTCTTGTCAAACTTTCCTTCACAAAAGCTTGCTGCTTCTGTGTCTTTGTCAAGACAGGCTCTTTTACAACTGTAGTTGACACAACACCACGAAGCATATTAATAGCCTTACGAATGTTTTGCAGAGGCTGGTTAGTATCTACCGTAACTAATATCTGTTTCATAATCTTCTCCTTTTAAACGTTTTACTGAATTAGGTTGCAAAAATACTTTTTTCCCCTCACACCGCCAAACTTCTTGCATTATTTTAACGTTAAAGGTCTATATTCCAGTCCATTCTTGTCATTATCATCAAACCATTTCTGAAAATCACATTATTATTTAGTTTATATAACTTGCCGCCAAGATTACGCTTTTTTCCCGAAGCCACCAAGAAAATCACAAGAAATCTGCAAGTTATCAGCAAATAACCACGAAATCAATCGTAAACTATTAACTATTAACTGTAAACTATAAACTGCAATCCCCATGCGGTCCCATCCCGCACTACCTGGCGAAGACCGCTTTGGTCCGCCAACCTTAGAGCGTAGCGGTTCTGAGCACCGGAGGGCGGTTACATCCCTTGCCCTTTTGGAAAGGGCGAGGGCTTGGGAGTGGGTTAAGGACCCTCCCTCAAGGGTTTCTGTCCCCTACAAGGGGAACCGAAGGGGTAGTAAAGACTATTGAAGACAGGAGGGCCTATTTACAATACATATTCTCATAATACTTCTGATACTCCCCAGAAGTAACATGATCCATCCATTCCTGGTTATCGAGATACCATTTCACCGTTTCCTCGATACCCTCCTCAAACTGGAGAGATGGCTCCCAGCCGAGTTCCTTCTGCAACTTTCTTGAATCGATGGCGTAACGCATATCGTGACCCTTTCTGTCTGTTACATAAGTAATCAAATCCAAGTCAGCACCCTCAGGGCGACCGAACAATCTATCAACAGTCTTGATAACCACCTTGATGATATCGATATTCTTCCACTCGTTGAAACCGCCGATGTTATAGGTCTCGGCAATCTTACCCTTGTGGAAAATCATATCGATGGCACGGGCATGATCTACTACATACAACCAGTCGCGCACGTTCTCACCCTTACCATATACTGGCAATGGCTTGCGATGACGAATATTGTTGATAAACAGCGGAATCAACTTCTCAGGGAACTGGTATGGACCGTAGTTGTTAGAGCAGTTGGTCACGATGGTTGGCATACCGTATGTATCGTGGAAAGCACGGACGAAGTAGTCTGAGCTTGCCTTGGATGCAGAATATGGAGAGTGAGGATTGTACTTGGTAGTCTCCAGGAAGAACTCCTCGCCGTAAGCTTCATGGTTCTTATCGCTGGATGCCTTGGTGGTGAAAGGAGCAGGAACGCCCTCAGGGTGAGTCATCTGCAATGCACCATAAACCTCATCGGTAGAGATGTGATAGAAGCGCTTACCCTCGTATCCCTCAGGAAGACTCTCCCAGTAAATCTTTGCCGCCTGGAGCAGAGACAGGGTACCCATCACGTTGGTCTGAGCGAAAGTGAATGGATCCTTGATACTTCTATCTACGTGGCTCTCGGCAGCGAGATGGATAATGCCATCCACCTTGTAGTCCTGCATCAGCTTCAGCATCAGGTCGAAATCACAGATATCACCCTTAACGAAAGTATAGTTAGGCTTGTCCTCGATGTCCTTGAGGTTAGCCAAGTTGCCTGCGTATGTCAACTTGTCGAGGTTGATGATGTGATACTCAGGATATTTGTTCACGAAAAGTCTTACTACGTGTGAGCCGATGAAACCAGCACCACCTGTTATTATTATATTATGCATATATATATTTTAATTATAGGGAACCCTCATCCAGGCGGTCTCATCCCGCAAAATATGGCGAGACCTCTGACGGTCCGACAACCTTAGAGCGTAGCGGTTCCGAGCACGCCAAAAGTGTGCGGTTACATCCCCGCTTCCTGAGGTTTCTGTCCCCTAGAAGGGGAACCGAAAGGGTCGTAAAGACTATTGAAGAGGGGCTTGGGGAGAAAGTGGAGCTCCCTTTGGAAAGGGAGACGGAGGGATTCGAAAAATATTTAATACTCAAGATTCTTTGTCAAAGAAGCTTCATTCTCTTCAAGAATGGAAAGCAGATACTTGCCATAGTCATTCTTCAGCATTGGTTGAGCATTCTCACGCAACATATCACTATCTATCCAACCTTGGCGATAAGCAATACCTTCCAAGCAAGCAACCTTCAAGCCCTGGCGCTTCTCCAAGACTTCGATAAAGGTTGAAGCCTCAGAAAGGGAATCATGGGTTCCGGTATCAAGCCAGGCGAATCCTCTAGCCATGGTCTGTACTTTCAGCTCCTTATCCTTCAGGAACTCCTGGTTAACTGTGGTGAATTCCAACTCTCCACGAGCAGAAGGCTTAATATGCTTGGCTACTTCCACTACCTTGTTAGGATAGAAGTACAAGCCTACCACGGCATAGTTGCTCTTTGGATGTTCTGGCTTCTCCCCGATGATATCATGATCTCAGGGATACCTGCCAACATCAGAACCGAGATAGGATAATAAATCATCGGTTTATCAAAGATAGGAATCTTTCAATTATTCCCCATCATACGATACGGAAAAGGTGCCCCCTGACACGCTTTAACAGAAACGGATGACGGAGATAGAAGCAATACCTTGGTACCAATTGCACCGATACGCATGATACCGACACAGCGTTATCGTCAATATACTCTTTATGCTTTATGTCCTTTGCGGATAACAAAGTCAAGTTCTTCAAAGAGGGTATCGATGGTTTTAAAAGCCCATTCCTGTACTCTTGTTTCGTCCCAGCTCTTTTCATATGGGGCTGAAGCAATATTATAGTCCATTGCCAGATGCATATCAGCAATGTCTATCTTTTCAGATTTCGCATCCGTATCCAAAGTATTCAGAAAACTGCCTTGTAATGTTTCCTCAAATTTTTTAGGCTGTTCTTCTTCCTTCATACCACTTTGAGAATAAGGATGAAAATGCCAATGAGGTTGAGGATGCGGCATATCATCTTTAGGCTCTTCTGTCCATTCTGCTCTAAACAACAATCTTTCCATATCAAATACCTGAAAAGAAACACTCGATACAGCAGACTTTTTCTTCTTCCCCATGTTTGTATATCCGATAGATGCATACAAGTTGAAGCCTTCTCGAATGGCTACTATCGGAACATATTTGCCATGAGTGCCTACCATTTGGAATGTAGCGGAACTGGCATTGTAGTCCCTAAGAGTGTAGGAAATAGAATTACTACCATATGCCTCTTCCATATTCAAATTTCCAGATTGCCCGATTCTCACTTTTAGTTTTTGTAGAACACCTCTAACAAGAGTTGGTGTATTTTGTTTAGCAGCCATAGAGTCCCCTTACCAAGTGTTCACATTTGTAATAGTCAAATCTAACTCCATTAGCTATTTTCTTGCCATATCCAATCAATAGTTGCAACGTATAGTCCTCATTATCCGAGAATCTTGGCAATGGAATCTGATCAACAAACTTCTTTTCCAAGTTAAACCAAATTCCGCCAGCCAATTGCTTGGAATATATTGCTAACAGAGTGTTATAATACTCGGATGATAATATGGCAAGATAAGCATAGAGATTATCAATAGGCATTTGCTCGTCTTTGGGCAGCCACGCCAATCCTCTTTCTACGACAAATCGCCCTGATTCATCTATAGAGTAATTAGATGAGTTACCAAATTCAGCTGAAACCAATTTTAACTCCGGTGTATATTGCCAAGAACCAGGACGTGTCAATGCCCACCATTCCCTGATGCCACTAGCACGAGAGGCCAAGGATTCCTTTGAACCTACTATTTTCCGATAATACGTAGGAACTTTATTCTCGAGTTGTTCCTCGCTAAGAATGTTAAGTCCATTTTCACCATATGGAAAGAATACGTATGACTCCTCTTGAAGAACATTGTTTTGCAAGCTACCACTGTCAACGGACGGTCTAAAGAAAGATTGTTCCTCTTCTCCCATAGCCAAGAGCTCTTGTTTCTTTATCTTGAACAGACTGTTGTTTCCTGTACGACAGCCCTGTCTTACGTTAAAGACATCCTTAACGCGCTCCATAGCACCACAAGCGAGCAAACCGTCCAATGTTTTTTTTACCTGCATCTCTTTATAAGACAGAGGCATCCAAACTTCATTGTTAAAAACACTTTTAGCATCTTGTTGATAGATGCTAACATCCTCCATGTTCAACGGAATGGCAGCCCCATAATCTATCATACGCAACTTCCGCAAGGCATCGGGTACAAGCTTTCCTTTATTGTCTGTCCACAACATGGTTATGCTCCCATCAAAATCTGCTCTAACTTTTGCCATTACGACACATACATCCACGAATGCTCTTTGGAAAACGAAACTTCCCAAACGACCAATATAAAAAGGTGTTGCTTTTTCCTTGGAAATCTTTCTAAGCTCTTTTGTTGAATCGTTTATCAAGAAAGAGGTCGGCATTACACATCCGATGACACCACTCTCTTTCAATGCATTTACCGCTTTCAAATAGAACACGCCAGAAAGATTTGGCTTTCCTTTTGGCATCAATTCCTTTACGGACTCTCGCTGTTCATCGTTCAACTGTTCCCAGGAACTATACGGAGGGTTCATGAAAACGATGTCCACGTTAGGCCAATTGCATACTATAGAATCATGTTCCTCTATATGTAACTCCAAGCTATTATTCCACTCTTCTTTCTCAAAGTGGAGTACAAAATTAGCTATATTGATAGCTATGGAAGACACATCCCATCCGTAAACTTTCACCTTGCCCGTAAATCCAATGGTCTTCAGTTGGCGCAATGCTTCAACCAAGAACTCACCAGAACCACAGGCTGGATCCAAAATGGATATTTCCTCCTTGTCTTCAATATGGCTTTCTTTTATAACCTTCTCGACTATAGAACGTGCCAAATAGGTTGGTGTATAGAACGCTCCCAATTTCTGAGGGTCATAGGCATACTTGATGTCATAATTAGTAAACAAGCTCAACTGAGGATTGAATTTCGCAATATAGTTTGCCTCTTCAAAAAGTTGACCGGCTGCATGACGTAAAAGTAATGATATATTAGGCAGAAAGCCATTCATACCTTCTCTCAGATGTTGCAGATGCTCTTCCATAGTAGTAAGTTTACCCACTATGTCAAGAGTGTTGGCTGGCAATCCTAAGGATACAAGGCTATCGTTACCGATATTGCCGTTGTCCTTGATGAAAGCCAGCATATATAACAGTGCAGTCATTGAACTCTCTGCGCTATTCTCTTCACGAAGCCAATTTCTGATACCACGAAATTCTTTCATGACAAAGGGAACAATGCCTTCAATGTTAGGCACGTCCTGTTTTGGAGAAATGTACTGATAGAATTTCTCCATGTTATTCAGTACAAGGCTTTTTGAAATACGCTCAGGCGAAACATTCCCCACCCGATACAGCATAACATCATCTCCTGCCACACGTATATAATTACGCATATTTGATGACCAAGCTTGCTGTTTGTAAGCATCAGCATCCATATCTTGATTTTCAGAATAGTCAAGACAGAAATTGTTGATGTCACCATCTAACATTGCATATTTAAGAACACCAGCATTTTGACAGTGAAGCAGGTTCACTGGCAAAACACCTGTTTGCTTAACCCAAAGAGATATATGTTCGTTCATTATTGTTATATGTATAGTTCCTTGCAAAGATAATATAAATCATCGAAAAGACATGTAAACCAACGATAATCTTAACTTATATTAAGGTTGCAAACGTCACTTCAACCCCTTCCTGTCATTATCCTCGAACCAGTCAGCGAGAGCTTCCTCAAAATTCCACTTAAACTGATAACCGCAGTTCTTCAACTTCTCACCACAGATATTAGTTGAAATCTGGAGTTTCTTCACTCTCGCAGGACAGATACCCATTGGCGAACCAAGAAGCATGGCAGCTCTTGCCATAGGCATGATAACCCAGTTAGGAATATCAGGCACAAACTGAGTCAATCCTGTTACCTTCTTCATAGCCTCAACAATATGCTGAATAGTATAAGCAGGCTCGAAGCAACAGTTATAAATCTCCACGCCCTTAGCAGACTCCACGTCTGCCCCATTCGTGTTATTCGAGTTATTCGTGTTCACCCCTTCTTCCACCTTCCATAGCATGAAGCGAACCAATTCCTTTACATAGATGCAAGCCTTGATGGTATCCTTTCTGCCAGGATAAGCAAACTTATGACCACGGATAGCCCAATACAATCTGGTGAAGTTACCATTCTCACCCTTTCCGAATACCACACCAGGACGAACGATAGTGAGCTGGCGATGAGCAGCATCACCATTCTGCCACTTCTCATGAATCTTCTCAGCCACCAACTTAGAGATACCGTATGCAGTATTTGGAGTAGGCAAAGTAGTCTCCTTCTTCAATTCCTCAGCAGCACCGTATGGTGCGATACTAGAAGTAAACACAATCTTCTTGATATTCCACTTCTCTGCAAAAGCCACCACATTCTCAGCACCACGGATATTCGTCTCGAAATACTCATGATCTTCATGACCAGGAGTACGATGAACTGCAGCAAAGTTGAAGATGACATCATCCTCTGTAGGAGTAAACGGCAAGTTCTCGATAGGCTTGCGGATATCATACTCAACGAAAGTAGACTGCAACTTCTGACCATCACGCAAAGCAGGCTTGTAATCCTTCACTACCGGATTAGGAGTGCCAGGCTTCACGATATCGAGGTTATATACTTGGGCGTTAGGATAACGCTCCTTAATCAAATTTGTAAGATGGGTACCGATGAAACCGGTACCACCAGTGATAATATAGTTCATACTAGATTTTCATATTTACACAAACAAAATTATTTCTTATAGCCAAGTTCCTTCAAGAGTTTCTTGTTCCATTCAGAACGTTCCTTATCAAAGAACCAGCCCCATTTATTGAAGTACTTCACCATATTCTCCATGTGAATCTTTAACATTTTCTTACTTTTATAAGATGCTGCCCTATGCGCATGAACCACAGAAACCATTGGCCAATACATTGTGCGATAATACTTATGCATTCTTCGTGTGATGTCAATATCCTCAGGATACATGAAGTATCGCTCATCAAACAATCCCACCTTATCAAATGCAGACAAGCGGAAGAACATGAAACTTCCCTGATGATATGGTATATTTGCAGGAGTCTTGTGATCCCAAAACTCCAAGGTATAGCGATAGTTCATTTTCTTTCCCATTTTCTTTGGCATAAACCTACGGAAGATAAGGTCGAAAGGAGTTGGCAACAAACGAGTGGTCAACTGTAGGCGACCATCAGGATAGCGAAGCATCGGCTGAAGCTGAGCCACATCCTTGTTTGCTTCCATATACTCAGTTATCTTTGCTATAACGCCCTCATCAAAATACACATCCGAGTTTATCACCAGATGATAGTTGGCATGAATCTCCTGTGCCTTTTTAATAGCCACATTATGTCCAGGTCCATATCCTATGTTGGCATTATTAAAGATATACTCCACTCCATCCAACTGAGAGCAGAATTCTCGAAGTTCATCACTAGGCGAATTGTCACTTATATAAATAGGTGCAATACCATTCTTGCGCATAGAATCTATACACTTCTTTAATTCATCGTGATCTGTCTTATAGGTCACAATAGATGCAGTTATTATCATAGCGAAAATTAGAAAGTAAATGGTGAATCAAATTCTTTTAGCAAAGGATGCTTTGTATCCTTTTCCGAAAGATTAGCATGTTCTGTAGGAATGCACCAATCAATCCCGAGAGATTCATCCAAGATAGAGATACCACCATCAGCTTCTGGATGATAGAAATTATCACACTTATATTGGAATACCGCAGTCTCTGATAGTACAGCGAAGCCATGAGCAAAGCCCTTAGGAATAAAGAACTGGCGATGATTATCCTCTGTCAGTTCCACCGCCACATGCTTACCGTATGTTGGCGACCCTTTGCGGATATCCACAGCAACATCCAGCACTCTACCCTTCACGCATCTCACCAACTTACTCTGAGTAAACGGAGGTCTCTGGAAATGCAAACCTCTCATCACACCATACGAGCTCATGCTCTCGTTGTCCTGGCAGAACTCTACATGATAACCAACTAAAGGTTCAACCTTCTCTTTAAACTCTCGCTCGCTAAAGCTCTCAAAAAAGTAACCACGAGCATCACGGAAGAGGCGTGGCTCAATGATGAGCACGCCTTCTATGTTTGTCTTAATTACGTTCATTTTTAAATATTATTTGAATTGTTTTTTTACCTTTTCTAAATCCCCACATAAACAATAATGGGAATCCTACGCCAAAGAATGCGTATAACAAAAGTAAGAGAATATTACCACCAACAGCTGGTGTCAAATCACAAAGATTTGCCCCCCCATAACCTATGCCCTGTAATGCTAAAGTACAAAATTTAAAGCCAACAAAGTGCAAAGCCATAACGTAGAAAGACTCCTTTCCAACATACGCAATAGCCTTACCTACTACATTAGCCTCGATATGCTTACCTATATACATTATAATATATAGAACTGCAGGCGCAGCAACTAACAGCTGAAGTATATCCTTATATTCATTACCATTCAGAGCCACACCGCCAAGCATACAAGCTACCTCAAAAGCTATCAATCCACAAGCAATAGCAAGATAGCCATTATCAAAAGACAAATTCATCTTCTGATACATTATTTTGCCAACATATATCAGCAGCATTGCTGTAAATGTATTACTAAATCGACGGATGGTCAAACCATACTTATTACTAAGAATGCCTGCTACCATACACATTGTTAGCAATGCAATGAATCTCATCCACTCATATTGTCTATCAGTCTTTGTAATCTTCTTGATTGCCCAGGAAACAATAGATAAACCTATCAGAGCCATGAAAAGCACATACACAAACCACATTGCACCAACGATAGGTTCTCTTCCTCCCAAACAGATAACCAATACAGTTTGCTTAACGAAATCCATCATTGAATAAGTATTGATTACTGGGTCAGTGGACTCTAATGAATACCACCCTATCTTTATCAACACATTATGCAACAATACTGCAGGAATATAGAAATACAATATTTTCAGATAAAGCGATGAGAATTTCTTCTTAAACCACAACTTAGGTTGAACAAACTGTTCTTCCTTTATGAAGAAACCAGCTAACAAGAAGAAAACAGCTACATGCCAAAGGTAAATGAACAAATCTTTAGTATTTACTAATTGCCCTACAGGATATAAGAAATTAATATGTCCCAATACTATAGCTATAATAGAGATACCTTTTGCTATATCAACTGAAAGAGAACGTTTTTTTTCCATAATATTATGCATTTACTATAGAATCAATATAATCTTCAGCCACTTTGCTATCCGTAAGTTTTCGTGCTGTAGCTATTGCATTTTGGGAAATTTGATAAATCTCATTTTGAGACATATTATTAATTTTATCTATAATTTTTGCTAGCTCTTTTTCATCACCTGCTTTACAGAGAAAACCATTTACGCCATCTTCTATAATGCCGTCCATCCCTTCATTCCTTGAAGCAATTGTAAGGCATCCCATCGACATAGCTTCCAAGTACACAAGTCCAAAAGTTTCCTCTTCACTAATCATAACGAAGCATTGAGCTTTTCCCACAAAGCTTGGCACCTTATCACGACTTACAAAACCATGCAATTTTACTTTATTATCCCACTTGTTGGTATCTATTAACTTCTCTATGATTGTTCTATTTGCACCATCACCAACATAATCAACTGTAAAATCTTTCAACTGACAACCTTTTATACCTAGCAATAATTTCTCAGGAAACTTACGTCTAATGAAAGACCCCACATAAACAAAGCGTCTAATTGGTTTAGATACATCACAAGTATAATTAGTATTTAAAAAATGATTTGGTATGCCACTATAGCACATAAACCATTTTTTAGGAATTACCCCAGATTTCGTTTCAAAATCTCTTTTCAATGGCAATGACCTAAATCCCCAAATGTCTACATTGTCTATTTCTTTTTTATAATCATCACCACAATAGCGTAACATTTTCCAAACTTGCTTATGCACAACGACGCAAGTTTTAGCATTCGGAAAACAGCCCACTTTCAGTTGATTCACCATCGGAAGGTGAGGATAAAAATTGTGAGAAGTTATTACGTCTGGAGAAAAATTATGTGATTCGCAAAATTCTGCTATTTTACAAATTTGTTGCTCTAGATTCTTATGAGGAACTTGAAACCTCGGTAATGGTTTAAACAAAGGCATTCTTACTACATGTACACCATCCATATCAAACTCAATATCTTTACTTTGATAAGAAGTTGTTACAGAAGTGTTAAATCTACTGGCTATGTATTTCTCAGCTTTGGATGCAATCCAATGGAATAGTCTTAGATATATTGGATAGTTATGAATAACCAAGACTTCATGTCCCTGCTTTACCCACTCTTTTGCAAAATAATGCACAACATTTGTATTATTAGCAATATTTAAATCAGGTGCAGGATATATTGTTGACAGAACTAAAATCTTCATTATTAATTATATTTAGTATGATCTTTAGAAAATAACACATTTAAATGTAGTTTAATATACCATAGCAAACATTTCCAAAGAGGATAATATTTTTTATTAAGATAAAAATCCTCAATAGGGTTAAATCCTAATGGAGAATATAATAATTCGTACCTCCTAAATAACGAATATTGTTTTCTACGAAATAGTGGGATGGGATTATTTCTCTCACATAATCCTAAAAATCCTGGAGCAATAATACATTTAACACCATTTTTGGTAGCTCGCAATCCATACTCAATATCGCCAAACGAATGATGAAAAAAAGGATCTATAATACCAATAATGTCTACTACTCTATTAGGAATAAGTACAATATTACCATTAAATGTTGCACATTCTTTAGTTTCTACAGAGTTAGGAGCAATTATCTTATGCTTACGCGACATTTCTCTACCTCCATAACTTAAATTACCAGATAAATCACATGTCGAACCTACAACTATTACTTTATTTTTATATTTAGAAGCAGTATCTATCAAAGTTGTCACCGCATGATTATCTAATAAGGTATCATCATTTAGCCAAAGATAATAATCAGGCTTATCTTGTAACGCCATTTCCCAAGCTTTATACATTCCTCGATTCCAAAACAAAGTTCCATCACCAGAAATAATCTTCACTTGTGGAAATACTCTAGTTACGGCATCTACAGTACCATCAGTACATCCATCATCTGTTAAATAACAAATAATATTACTATCTATTATTTTATTTTCAAAAAGTCGGGTTAAGCAATTCAGAGTTTTTTCTTTACGATTATGAACAGTCATAATGACTGCGATTTTTTTTTGTAACATAATATTAATATTCGAAATAATTAAAAATTGAATATCCTAAATAATCATTACTACAAGTATAGGTCCATTGGCTTAAGCTTGAGTTATATATATTCCAAAATACAAACAAAAAAACAGAAACTAAGAGTATTGAAAATGGATATAATTTATAACTTGCAAGATATATAGCAATAAATAATGAAGCATAAGTCCAAAAGAAGAAATTACAGCGTAGCTGAAGTTCAGGATTGGCACTATTACCTAATATAAAAAGGAGCAAAATTGTAGACATATGCAAAAACAAAGAACATGCGACATTATTCTTTAAGTTCTTTTTATGCACATAAATTGCTACATAACCTACAATCACAAAAGCAACAGAGAGTAACAACTGAGATAATGGCAATGTCGTTTCAAAAGAAGTACCATTTGCCATTTTGTCAGCAATATAACCAGCTGCAGAATCACTAGAAGCAACAGATAGGAGTTTTCCACCTATAAAACTTATAGAAAAAATCACTCCAACTATTAGTAAATACAATGGAACACTTTGTCTTGAAATTGGTTTAGCTATTTGCTTTAAATAAAAGAATGGTAATATAAAAATAGCAGAAGTATGAATAAAAATTGTTGCAACAGCAAATATCGGAATCCACTTTTGCTTTATACCACAATAATACTCAAACAATAGCCATAATATAATAGAAGACGCAAGAACTTGTCTTACAATATGAACAGAGATGGCATATGTATAAGGGAAAAAGCACAAGAAACTAACAGCACCCACAAAAGCCATGTTAGTTAGACCTAATTGATTCTTCATAATAATCAAAACTCTTAGTAAGCATGAATAAGATATCATACTCATAATAAAAATATAAATATGATAATTTTTCCCTCCAAATAAGTGAATTACATATATCAAAATTTGATAAAGCTGTTCCTTTCCACCGGTAAGCATGCCTAAATAATTCTTAAAGCTCGTTTTATTTGCAGCTAAATAGAAGTCAACATACCAACTAAGATCATTTTCTGGAATTTTTGTCGCATTATATAAAGAAATAAATGTTATAGTAACCCCCGACCATATTAAGACCTCCTTATTCTTATTAATATTGTTAAGTATATAAATTGTTAACAAACCCCAACCGACGAAGCTGTTGACAACAAATATCATAAGAAATAGCAGTACTATATTCAAATTTGATTTTTTCTTAATTGCTGATTCCATCTCTTATTAATCTCTTCTAAAAATATCTCTTGTATAAACCTTATCCTTCACATCATCCAGACAAGCATCGTAGCGGTTGGCAATGATGGCATGGCTCTGTGCCTTGAAGGCATCAAGGTTGTTCTCTACTCTACTACCGAAGAAGGTGCTGCCCTCTTCCAAGGTTGGCTCATAGATAATGACCTCGGCGCCCTTTGCCTTGATACGCTTCATGATGCCCTGGATGGCAGACTGACGGAAGTTATCGCTGTTTGACTTCATGGTCAGACGATAGACACCAATTACACAGTTATGCTCCTTGCTGGCATCATAGCTATTATCGTCAGCATAGCTATAATAACCTGCCTTCTGGAGAACAGCATCAGCGATATAGTCCTTACGGGTACGGTTACTCTCTACGATAGCCTCTATCAAGTTCTCTGGAACATCGGCATAGTTTGCCAGGAGCTGCTTGGTATCCTTTGGCAGGCAATAACCACCATAGCCGAAGCTTGGGTTGTTGTAATGGGTGCCGATTCGTGGGTCAAGACCTACACCATCAATGATTGCCTTGGTATCGAGTCCCTTTACCTCTGCGTATGTATCCAACTCATTGAAGTAGCTTACTCGGAGTGCCAGATAGGTATTGGCGAAGAGCTTAACTGCCTCGGCTTCTTTCATACCCATAAAGAGAGTATCGATGTTCTCCTTGATGGCACCTTCCTGGAGCAAAGCGGCGAAAGTCTTGGCTGCTTCCTTCAACATCTCGACATTGGTTACAGTCTTGATTGCCTCATTCTCCTCTTCGAACTCTGGACGCTCGATAATCTTTGGATAGCCTACGATAATGCGGCTTGGGTAGAGGTTATCATAGAGTGCCTTGCTCTCACGAAGGAATTCTGGAGAAAAGAGAAGGTTGAACTTCTTCACGCCCTTTTTGGCATACTTCAAGTAGAGGCTGCGGGTATAACCTACTGGGATGGTACTCTTAATGACCATCACTGCATCTGGATTTACCTCCAGAACCAGGTCGATGACTTCTTCTACATGGGTTGTATCGAAGTAGTTCTTCACTGGGTCGTAGTTGGTTGGTGCTGCAATCACTACGAAGTCAGCATCCTTATAGGCTGATTTGCCGTCAAGGGTTGCCACGAGGTTCAATGGCTTTTCTGCCAAATACTTTTCGATATAATCGTCCTGGATAGGAGAAATCTTATTGTTGAGTTTCTCCACCTTCTCTGGGATTACATCTACTGCTGTTACATGATGGTGCTGAGATAACAGGGTTGCTATACTCAGCCCTACGTAGCCGGTACCGGCTACTGCTACTTTTATATCTTTAAAATTATTCATTATCAACAATATATAAAAAATTACAGATGATTATTTGTATTGTTTTGACCTATATTTACTAAGCAATGTGGAAACTATATTTTTCACAAAATTTTGTTCTACAGAATTTAAGAATATATAATATCCATAACTTGGTAGAAAAAGTATTGCTAGCAAAATTGAACAACCTAGGTATAAGATGCCCGAATTATTCAAAAACATACTTAAGACATAATATAATGCTAAATATACTACAGTATATGGTATAAAGCATTTAACAAACAAAAGCAAATAATCAGACAAACATATTAATCCAAATTTCTTGGCAAAATATACTCTTACCAACAAGCAAAGAACTGAAGATAAGATCAAAGAATAGTAGATCCAATTAGCATCATGGGTAAACTTAAGACCAAAGTATGACAATAATGTGCATGAAATCAAAACAATCGTATATGAAATTTGTGTCCACTTTATATTTCCGTTAGACTCTATAAGAGTACTTAAAGTTCCTGTTGCAGCTACAATTGCAGAATTCACTAATAGCAGTTTTATAAATATAGGAACAAAATCCGGATATTCCTTAAGCCACAAAGTTAGTATAAATTCTATGTTAAAAGCAATCGGGACAGCAACTGCAACAATTAAAAAGAACGAGAGCTTCATCCCTGAAAAAACAACTTTTCTTAAATAAGAATCATCATTAGAAGCAAAACTCTTAACGATTTGTGGTTGAATTGCTGAAAGAAAGTCTTGAATAAACTTATTAACATAAGAATTAACTTGAGTTGCAATAGCTTGGGCAGCATTTACTAATGGACCACAAAAAACATTAATCATCATATTACTTAGTTGATTCATTGTCACCTGACCTATTCCACCTAAAAAATTCCATCCACCAAAACTAACCATCTTCTTTAAGACAAGCACGTCTATACCTGAAAAAGGTTTGAGAATTACAGTATATTTTCTACTTCCAAATTGATATAAATGAAAGATTATCATTGTAATCAACAGGAAAAACAACGCATATAAAATAATGCGATTCGATGAGAAACAACTAATGAGATAAGCAATTGTTAGTTTCAAAATAGATTCAACTATTGTAAGAATAGAAATCCAATCAAAACGCTCATAAGCTGTAAGTATTGCTCTATAAGGAACTATTAAAATATTATATACAAAAACCAATATCGAGAACTGGAGGACTAAACTCATTTCTACTAAACGGTCTTGTGGAACATTCATATAGTTATAAATAAAAACCAAGCCTACAACTTCACATATAGCTACAATTAATAAAGACAAAAATCTATGTATCTTTAATGAGCCATAATAAACTAAAGCCAACTTCTGCATATTATTGTTTCCTAATTCAAAAGAGATAAATCTCTGTGTAGAATTTGCTAGTGCTGACGTCAAAAAGGAACATAATACAACAATACTTCCTATCGTATTATATAAACCATAATCAAATACACCCAATGAGGCTAATAAGATGCGAACAGAGTACAAAGTTATCAACATTTGTAATCCTGTTCTGACATACATAAATAATGAATTTTTAAGTGCAGCTTTACTTTTACTCATTTCAAATATTTTTTCCTAATAATAATTTCGATAACAAAGAAGATTTTACAATATACTTTATAATCAACATACATCCCATAATATTAAGACAAGAAAGAATTAAGCATACTAATGACAAACAAAATTGACTACACTGGTTACAATCAATTAAGAGACAAAATATTCGATTAAAAATATAATGCAACAAATATATCTCTAATGTTGAACTCCCTAGTAAACACAGAAAGCTTTTAATTTTATCATTTAAGTAACTATCAATTCTTTTAATAATACTCATAACGAGAAAAGAACCTATTGATCCTATTAGTATTCTATAACCAAAAGCAAGCCATTGCTCTAGGTTAGATAGTGCCCCTCTCGTTAATGGTGTCACGTAAACCGTATAATCATATTTCCAAAAATAGAGTAAACAAATGTATAACAATAATAGAACAAAACATACTCTTAGCGTAAACTTTGACTCTATTTTTTTGAAAAAAATGCCTATCAATACAAATGGAAGTGTAAAATTCACTCTAAACATATCCATATGTGGAACAACTAGAACTATCAATAGCGCTAAAATCGCCCCCCCAACGCTATTTGTAACCTTTACAGATACTATTATGAATGCTAGAGATATGAATAATGATTTTAAAAACCAATAACTATTGGCAATTGTCCTCAAATCATGCGGCTCTTTAAAAACAAGAACCAACAAGGTGTACCAGAAAAATGTAGGCAAAACTAAATGCAGAAACTTTTTCTTCAAATAATCTACAATTTTATTATTCTTTAGCTTGCCTAAGTTTAAAAAGTACCCTGACATTATCATGAATAAAGGCATATGAAGAGACTGGATAGAAGTAAAACCAATCTCATTCATATAATTGTCTTGAGCTATATTTTGAGCAGTATGTGTATAAACTACCAAAAACATAGCTAATATCTTAGCAATATCAATATATGTGATTCTTTTGCAACCTGTCATCATACACAATATTTTTTCCATTCTTTTCTTTCAATAGTACCTATGACTAACTTTAATTTTAAGTAAGCCATAAATACATAAGAATGCTGATTTATCAAGTTTCTAATTAAATTATTATCAAAGATTTCATTAAACCACAATGATTCCTTATCATAGAAAGACAAGAAACTGTCTTTTTGTTCTGGTAACATATCTGCAAAATGAGAAACACCTCTCAGTCTCTGAGAAATAATAGACTTAATAATATTTAGCCAAGATGTTTTTTCCTCATCATGAATACCACACAAGCTATGCTCACTCTCAATATTATAAACATTCTTATAATAATCATGTATCGTTTGCTTAAGAACGAGTCTGTCCTTAATGTATTTAAAAGGAACATGCTTTAATACATCGTTACCAAAAGGATAGAACATAGAATAAGTCTCCTTTACCTGTCCTGTCAGACTTTCAAATGCGCCACAACAAATATCAGAACCATTATCATAACGATACTTCAAAATTGAATTTGAATCATCATTCTTAAACAATTCGTTTTTAATATATGAATGAGTTGCTTTATAGAATTGATCTTTCTCAAATACTCTTATTGGATAAAAATCCTGTACATCTGTAGGTAATGGAATTTGGATAGTATTCTTACCAGCTTTAATTAAGTGATATAACTTTACCATTTTATGGACTTTACCACTTTTTACACCTCTTTTAAGATATCTATTACCCTCATAATTTTCCATGATATCTAATATATCAATACCCTCGGCAGACATAGCCCTCACACCAGACAGCAAATCAGGATGACCTGCAGTAACTAAATAATCAAAGTTTAAACCATAACGCTTCGGATTAATTGTCTTGATAAAGTTTTCTCCACCAATTGGAAAATTCTTCATTTCTATATCAATCTTTTCTTCAACAGGAGTCAAAGACTGATCTAACTTCATAATATTAATGCCAAATGCCTTTGCTATTTTATCTATATAACAATAATTATATGGTTTCAAACCTAATTTTGACATATTTCTCTTTCCTACAATCACAAAATATATCGGTTCTGTACCAAACAATCCAGGAAGAATTCGAGAGTCTAACCCGCCGCTTATGCTCAGCCCTATTTTTTTTGTTGCAGTTATTCTTTTTATATAACTGGAGAATTTCTTCAATGCCTCATTAAACTGATGTGCAGAAGTCTCCAATGAGAGGCTTTTGTCTTCAACAAAATCTTGAAATTTATAGTACTTAGATTCTGTAAAACTAAAAGTACTAAAGTCTAGTATAAAATTACTTCCTGCAAGAACGGATTTTAAGCCCTTAATTGGTGTATTATGATACAAATATGAGTTATAAACTCCATATCTACATATTGCTTCAAGATCCAACATATCCTTATCAGGATTTAGAATATCTACGGAGTTCCAGAATCTATTTGACACAACAAACATTGTCTCACTACAATAATAATAGATGGATCGTATAGACATTGAATCGTTTGTAATATAGACCTTATTCTTTATCTTATCTACTACTATAATATTATAGGAACCCTCCAATTGATTAAAAGACTCCAATCCTTTATTCTTAAATAAAGAGAGAATATTTGCACTATTAAAAGACTCATCAATAATAAATCCTTCAAAAAATACAAGATAGTCCTCATCGTCACTTATATTTTCTCCACGATAGTAAAGACTTCCAAATGTTTTAGCATGTGGAAATGCAACATTACTAATTTGTATTAATTCTTTCATAACTAGAATATATCTTTAAATTCTTTTATTGTCTTTGGAAAATAAATAATGCCTTTACCATTCAATCTATTTTCCAAATATTCATAAAATCTCTGCTGCGATGCCTCATTCTGAGGTTTCATAAGGTATAAGGTGGATATTACCTTTTTACCATTTTGAGCTGCCTCCACCAACAACGTACTAAAATAACCTATGTATATATCAAAAGCATCTAAAATAACATTCCCTGGAATATATTTTGGCAGTTCATTAAGCTCTCGTTCTTTTCCTATCATATCATCGAAACGTGGATGCATTTTTACAGTAGCATTTTCAGTCCCAATAAAATTGATTATCTCATTGATGCTGTTTTCATAATCTTCCTTTGAAACAAGATTTTCTGCAACTACAGATCCGCTAACAAACAATACGTTACCTTTGATATTAAGTTTATCATTTAAACTTTTTACTGCATTGCAAATTAAAGCTCTATCAATCTTTGATTCAATAGGAACAGCCTTTAAACGCTTAAAAAAGCTATTGGGTAAAGAAGGGAACAGATTTGTTCCATCATCCAACACATCTGGAAAATAATTGAAACATAACCACTGCTTCATTCTTATTTTTAAACCTTGATACCATTTTGCTTTAGGAACAGGTATACTATCAAAAAGCTTATGGTACTCAATATTTACTCCTTCTTGCGCAAATTTCAAGAGAAGCCAATTAGCTAATTCGCCAAACTCAGCATGATAAAAGATAACTTTAGATATACTATAATTTGCAAGGAAAGACTTCATTTTCTTCTTTTCCTTAAAGATTACAGATACTTTTCCAGTAGTATATGCTAATAGAATGACATTATCAAAATTAAGCAACTCAAAAAATTGGTTGATATTTGGTGTATCAGAAGCCACAATATATCGTTTATTCTTATTCTTTAGACATTCCGTCATTACATAAGGAACAAACATATTAGAGTTGCATATCAACAATTCTCTTTCTTCCATAAAACTTAAATATTTGAAATTTAAAACAGTATCTAATTTACATATCTATCCCAGAACCAAGCATACCTAACAATATACATAAAGTTGGTTATTTCTTGAGATGCTTTACTAAATCCTTAGCCTTCTGATATTCCTGAGGAGTACCTATATCAATCCATGTTCCATTAAGCGGATAACGGATAACATTCTTACCTTGAGCGATAAGCTTCTCCACAAGATGAGTGGCATGGAAGAATGTATTTTCAGGAATCTCAGCAAGAGCTCGCTTTTTGATAAGATAAATACCAGCATTGGCATAATAGTTATACTTCGGCTTTTCAATGAGTCCCTTGATGTTACGACCATCTAAATCAAGAATACCTAGTTCTATACTGACATTGTAAGGAACTGCTGCAACCGACATTTCTGCATCATTCTGTTGAAAATGAAGGAAGAAATCTTCATAATCGATATTAGTGAAAAGATCTGAATTCATAACGAGGATGGTATCATTATAGAATGTATCTACAAACTTAATGCTACCAATAGTACCAAGAAACTTAGGTTCTCGGAAAGTACGAACCTGTACTCCATCACGAGGAGTAGCAAAATGTTCCTCCAACTGCTCTGCAAGATAATTTACAGTTACATCAATATGATTAACTCCATAAGAAATCAATCGGTCTATGTTATGATCTATGATACATTTACCTCCAACTTCTAGCAATGGCTTTGGTGTTTTCTCTGTTAAAGGACGAAGACGCTCTCCCTTTCCTCCTGCCATAAGAACTGCATCAATAGGAAGTCGTGTAATATACTTTTCCAGATTGACTATATCAACAATATGATTGTCAGAATCAAGAATCGGAACCAACTTCATTTTTTTTAGTTTCTGCTCATGAAGATGCTGTACATCATCATCAACACCACTACGAAGGAAATTGAAGTTTTTATGCATCACCTTCTCGATAGAGTCATTAACTGAAACACCAGCTATCAAAGCTCGGCGAGAATCGCCATCTGTCAACGTACCCACCATTCTGTCATCGTCATCAACAACAAACAAAACCAACGGTTCTTGTTCCATTGCATTGATTATCTTTAATGCTGACAAAAGAGATTCTCGTTTATTAATAATATGTATTGTATTCATCTTATTTTACTAAACCTTCGTTCAACATGAGTTCTGCAACCTTCCAATCAAACATAGTGTCTAAATCAACAGAATGAGTATCATCCATTTCTACAAAACCAATTTTGTGGAAAAGATTATATGTACCTTTTTTCAAGGCTTCAACGTTCATAACATAGACAGCACCGTTATACTCATACACTTTTGGAGCATCCTGCCTTCTATTAATATTACCATCACCTTTAGAAGGAATAAGATAACCATCTTTATTGCTCTCAAAGCAATCATAATATGGATTGGAAGAAGCATTCTTTACACTCACCACCATTTCATAGTCTGGCGAATACTTTTCAACACATGCTTTCACATCACCTAAACTTCTAAAAGGAGATGTTGGTTGAAGCAAAACGATTGCATCATAATGCTTTCCTTGCTGTTCGTAGAAGTTGATAGCATGCATTATCACGTCATACGATGAAGAGTGGTCTGTCGCCAAACTGTCAGGTCGTTTGAATGGTACATTAAGCCCTGTTTGTTCTACTGTTGAAATAATCTCATCATCATCTGTAGTTACACAGATGTTTTCATCAGCAGTAAGCTGACGAGCCGTTTCTATGGCATAATAGATGAGAGGTTTTCCTCCAAACAACTTAATGTTTTTATGAGGAATACCTTTACTGCCACCTCTTGCTGGAATAATATATAAAAAATTCATACTCCTAAAGTTTTATTTCTTCATCAATTGAATAATCTTGTTGTGCAACTCTTCCTGCCACAACATCCCAATAAGAAGCCTTGATACCATTGTCGCTACGCTTTACGGTCATATTATCCTCAGAAAGGATCTCACCTTTCTTGATAGGACGGCTTGCAACAATACGTTTCAAAACTACCTTTGAGATTTTCTTTTCACTCTCATTTGGCTGCTTTATTCCATCTCCCAAGGCCTGCTCAATATGGCGAATGGCAGATACCATTGCCTTAAGTTCTTCGGGATTCAAGGAAGCCTTATGATCAGGTCCTTCCATATTCTTGTCGAGAGTGAAATGTTTCTCTATAATTTCTGCTCCCATGGCAACAGCAGCTATTGGAACTTCAATTCCCATGGTATGATCTGAATATCCCACCCTGCACTTAAATGCTTCCTTCATTGTCAGCATGGCACGTAGGTTGACCTCATTCATAGGACATGGATAATTGGTTGTGCAGTGTAAAACAGAGATATCCTTGGCACCAGCCTCCTGCAATGTATCATAAGCTATTGCTACTTGTGACAAATTTGCCATGCCTGTAGAAAGTATAACCGGCATTCCATATTTCGCAACAGAGCGAAGATATGGAATGTTAGTGATATCACCTGATCCCAACTTGATAAATGGCATACCCAAATTTACCAAGAAATCCAGAGACTCTGTCTCATCCGCAGTGGAAAGAAACTGGATACCGATTTCATCACAATGCTGCTTAACTATTTGAAAATTATCATAAGACAACTCCAATTTCTTCAGCATCGTAAACTGGTCATCATCATTATTGAGATTTTTTTCCTGATACTCTGCTTTCTTGGTACCTTTGGTTATAATAAGTTCCGTTTTCCATGTTTGGAACTTCACGGCATCAACACCGGCAGCTTTTGCAGCATCGCAAAGCTGCAGAGCTAAATCGAGTCGACCATTATGGTTTACTCCTGCCTCTGCTATAATGTATACATGTTGATTAGTCATTAGTATCCTTGAAATATAATCCGTTATACTTAAGCATCATGATGCCTTCTTTGTAAGAATCTAAAGAAACTTGATTCTCATTACCATTCAGATTGTTTAATATCAAATTCATGAAATTGACTCCACATCCATAGGCATGAGGATAACCTCCTCCAAATCTTGGATTAATCTCATTGATATAAACTTCTCCATCATTAGATACAAATACATCAATATCGATTGGCCCATAAAGGCCTTTGATATTCTGCACTTTTAAAACCTCATCTATAACATTTTGAGAATGAACAGAAATTGCCTTATCTGTTTCTCCAGCTCTCATTGCAAGTTTCTCCTTGATAAACATTGAAACGAGCTTCCCTGATTTTAAATCAAAGAAAGTATCAACCCCATATTCCTTTCCTGCAATAAATGGCTGATAGATATACTTTGGTTCACTCTTCAGTTCTTCAATATCCTCAAAGCTATTAATCTTCTTTATGCCAATGCTGGCACTTCCATCTCTCAATTTAGCAAATAGAGGGAACTCCCATTCTTTACTATTAAGTTTGTTCAAAGCATCTTCTGCCGAACCAACAGTTTCTACTAGTTTAAGAATACCTTTATATTTATTGTAAAACTCAAACTTATCAAAAGTGGACTCTACAAAATCAAGATTTGAGAGTATAAGCTTTACACCAAGCTGATCAAACTCCTGCTTGTAATGAGAAAGAAGAACTAATTCTGGATCTATCAAAGTAATGATAGCGCCAATTTCCTTCTCTTTGCAAATTTCTAAAACCTTATTGATATAGAGGTCAAGATGTGCAAAATCCTTATCTATACGAAAATATTCATCACCAAAATATAAAGCTGGAGCCTTATCGCTCATATCCAAAGTATAGACCTTTCGGTTTTCCTTATGGAAAGCATCTTTAAAGTATTGAACAATTTCAACACGTCTTCCGGGACTAAGAATTAAAAGATTCTTCATAATTACAATTTACTTTTTTGAATAAACTCTTTAGTTGTCCATTTCTCTCGGACAACTTCCTCGTTACCATTTTCATCAGTGACTATAACTGTCGGAAAATATTCTATGAATAATGGAGTCATTGACATTGTATATGCACCCACATTATATATCGTTATTCTATCACCCTTTGCCAACTCAGGTTGATTATCTAAAGTCAAGAAACGATCCATCTCAATGCAAGTATAACCTGTAACGATTTGCTTTTCTTTCAAATTACTGGATTTAGTATTAAGAGAAGACACAAAAGGTGGGGCTTTCATTTGAGAAGCTACATGTTTTACAGAACCATCAGTAAAGACAAGACTTCTATCCTTAATATCCTTAACGTCAATTACAGAGCATACATAAGAAACCGGTGAAGCTATCAATGCAGCACCTGGTTCAACAAGAAGTTGTACTTCTTTAGAGATTTGATAAGCTTCAAGGACATCGACTACCGTAGAAGCATATTCTTCAAAGGTCGGAGCACCAGGTTTGTCACCAAACAAACAACCACCTAAATCCAAGTATTCTAATGCAGGTATCTTTTTACTTACTTCGCAGAGATGCCTAGTTATACTATTAAAGATTCTCAAACTCTTTGTACGAGTACTGTGATGTCCATGCAAGCCTACAACTTTAACTTTCTGCAGATGACTTAAGCGGTTTAATGCCTTATCAAAATCACCATTCTCAAGATTAAAACCAAAACGTCCAGGTTCTTCACCTGGAATAGTTTCACCAGGACATTCGCGTTCCAAATCAAAATTGATGCGCAAACCGACCTTGATGTCATGAGTGAATGACTGGATATTCTCTTCAATGAAATCAATCTCAGCAAATGAGTCAAGGTTTACTATACTTCCGTTTTTTAACGCTAACAATAAGTTGCTTAAACCTTTATGCGGACCATTAAGTATGATGTTATTAGGCTGATTCCCCACATAAGTAGCTAATTCATACTCTGGTTCAGAAACAACTTCTGCCATAACCCTTTGTTCATGCATCCACTTTACAAGCCAAGGTAAGTTATTCGTTTTATAAGAATACCCTATTTGGAAATTTGGCCATAAAGCTTCAAAAGCCGAGCGCAATGATGCTAAGTTCTTCTGAAGCTTAGATAAATCTATATTATAATAAGGTGTCGCTATCATTTAAATAACATTTAATCTGTTCTACTATCCGTTCTGATGCATGACCATCTCCATAAGGATTGTCTGCCATCTTACATTTATTATGAAATTCTTCAGTCTGAAGTTCTTTCAACGCATTCTGCATACCAGGTTCAGTTCCATCACAACATTTTATGTTCGATGTTATTAATCTTCCCTTTTGTCTATCACCAATGTTCAAGACCGGAAGTTTAACGAATGGTGTTTCGAAAATACCACTAGAAGAATTTCCTACCATCATAATTACTTGGTATAGAATACTAATGTATCTCTTTTGACCTAATGATGCGACAAAATGGAAATTATCTTTTTTCTCCGCATATTGTTGAAGAATATCGTTTATCAAATTGCCACCAATATCTGAATTTGCTTTGGTAAACAGAATTTCACAATCGGTACATTCTTTTTCAAGAGATGCTAGAAGATTATTAACTCGCTGGATATTTTCTGGTACAGATAATGTTGTTTCAGAATGATAAGTACCTAATATCCACTTTTTAGCAGGATCAAGTTTTAATGATTCAGCTAATTGATGGCGGTTTAACAATTCTATCTTGCGGAAATTATCCAGGTTTGTCTCACCGGTAACATATATATTGTCTGAACTTTGGCGCATAGCTCTGATACGAGCAGCAGATTCTTCAGTACCAGGGAAATGAAGAGCCGACATCATTGTCACTGCATTTCTCACTTCATTGTCAATTGCCCCCTCTGTGATATCTCCTCCAGATATATGAGCAACAGGAATTCTCATAACCAAGGCCGTACCTACGATTGGAAGCAACTCATATCTATCTCCCAAAACCACTATCATATCTGGCTTCAAGCGATTGAATGCATCTGTCATTCCAATGGAACAGAGTCCCATTGATTTGGAGATACCAACAGATGTTTCAGAAGAAAGAAGCATTTCCACTTTCTCATCTATATGATAGCCATCCTCTTCTATCGCCTGATACGTAAGTCCTTGTTCAGGAGAAAGATGCCCACCTGTAACTACTAACTGTAGTTGCAGGTCTTCATCTTTTTCTATTCCATCTATCACCCATCGCAAGAGCCCATATTCAGAACGGGCTCCTGTGATAACGCAAACTTTTTTCATTAAATTTACTTTTATGTAATCAGAACTTTCTATTTAAAACAGACTATTCGACTACAATATAAATATAGCCCATATTTGGTCCCTTCAAAGCAGGTCCGATATCTATCATTTTATTATCACATCTTGTAGGATAACTACGTTGATAATAGGCTATCAATTCTTGTTCCAGCTCATCAATCAAAGCCAAAGTCTCATTTCCATAAATTAATTTGAAAAGGCTATACTTTTGACGATATTCCTCATCAAATCTGTCATAAGGATTTAATTGAGCCGTCTTTCCAATTTTGAAATGTTTTGATGGATATTTCATCAAAACTCCTGTAATAGCCAACTGGCACGCTAACAATGACATATAACTTTCTTTCATAGTTTTAATGCTTAATTATGTTATTACTTTGACAAATCTATTTGTCGAACAGAACTTGGAATATTCACGACTCTATCCGCAAACCAGATAGTGTTCTCCAAGCCATCGTTCTCACAATTCTCAAACATTGGCAGACGATTCATCAATTCCCAGATTGGGCGAGTCATCACACCATTATCATTCGTTTGGGTAAGGAAGTCTATCTGTGCCTCCTTATCTTTCAAAATAACTGCATTGAGCCAATAGTTGGAAACCGTATTAGGAGAATCTACGAAGAACTCAATATCTGGTACATTCTTGAAGTACTCCTCATATTCAGCAGCAACCTTACGCTTGCTTGCTACATACTTGTCTATGTTCTCCAACTGGGCGCATCCCATAGCTGCATTGATATTTGGCATACGATAGTTGTAACCTACATGGTCATGACGGAACTCCCAACGATGTGGAATCTTCGCCTGTGTAGTGATGTGCTTTGCGTATGCTCCCAACTCCTCATCATTGAAGAGCATCATGCCGCCGCCACCAGTAGTAATAGTCTTGTTGCCATTGAAGCTAATCGCACCAATCTTACCAAATGTACCAGTGTGCTGTCCTTTGAATGTAGAACCAATACTCTCTGCAGCATCCTCTACAAGTTCGATATGCCACTCTTTACAGATAGCTGCAATCTCATCAATACGGACAGGATGACCGAATGAGTGCATAGGAACACATGCCTTGACACGACGGCCTGTATTCTTATTATAGCAAGCCAAGTCATCCTCTTCGAAAGCGAAATCCTTACTTTCAGGAAGTTCTCCCTTGCGAGTGTTCTTGCGAACCTCTGCATTCTTCTCGAGCCATGCCTTCAAAGAATCTGGAGAAAGACCCATTGTTGAACGGTCAACATCGATGAATACGGCATGGGCTCCAATATAGCTCAATGCATTACAGGTTGCAATGAAAGTAAGAGCCTGAGTCAATACTTCATCATCTTGCTTTACACCTACGAGCAACAAGCTCATGTGAAGAGCATTAGTTCCACTAACACATACCACTGCCTTCTTGGCACCTGTATATTTTGCCATATCCTCCTCGAAGCGATCAACAAACTTACCTACGGATGAAACGAAGGTTGTATCGATACACTCGTTGAGGTATTTCTTTTCATTACCTGCAAAAACAGGAACAGCCAAAGGAGTAAACTCCTGATTGCCATAAACTGACTTGATAAAGTCTATTGTTTTCTTAAAATCTGCCATAACTTTATATTTAAATAAAAAATCCCACCAACCCACCCAGTTGCTTAGATATAATTCAACATTGCTTCAAGGTATGGTTGACACCATTGGTATATTTCAACCAAATTATTCCATATCCACTTTGTTGCAATTATACTATTATACAACCATACACCTGCATTAATTAAAGACTACACTCTAGACCCGCAGGTGCTGAGCTTCTAGAGGAGTCTCTTCATCTTTCTTTGCATACTTAATGAATTTATTTTATAGGTCATGAGTTTTATGTCTGCGACCATTTATAGACAGTTTCACATTTTTTGATCCAAGTTCTTACCTTTTTCCTCATGCTCAAAGTTAGGTATAAACTTCTTGATTGATGTCACGATTTCAGCCTTGGTGAAGTCTGGCTCTGCAAAGATGCCCTCCAACTCATCGAAGAACTGATTAATCTCAGGCATCGGACGACGGGTAGTCTCCTCAACTACACCAAGTGCAGAGAAACGAGTCATATTGATTTTCTCACCAGGAACATAGAATTCCTCGTAAGCTTTCTCGCCAGTAGTATCACTCTTGAAGTAAACAACAGGATAGTTATCACTTTCGTAATCCATATCTGCAGCATACTTCTTTGCCTCAGGATCATTCTTGCACTCCACCTTCTTGAAGCCTTCTGCCTTTACGAAATCATCACAGATTGATGAGAAGGTAAGCATCTGCTCTTCACCCAACTTAGGGAAGAACACCTCACCGCCATTACCAAGGATACAAGCCAACATACAAATCTGGCCAGACTCCTCTGGAGATACAAAATAACGCTTCACATCAGATGGTGCTGCCAATGGCTGCTTCTTCTGCAAACGGTGAATCCAACCGTCAGGCAAAGAACCATTAGAGAAAGCAACATTAGCAAAACGAGCAGTAGTTACCTTGAAGTGCTCATTATAAGCCATCACCAGGTCTTCCATAATACGCTTGCTGGCTCCCATGATATTAACTGGATTAGCAGCCTTATCTGTAGATACGCAGAAGAAATGCTTTGGTGGGTACACGCAAAGCAAATCCATCAGTTTCTTTGCCTTGATGTCATTATTCTCGATGAGCGCCTGAACACTATACTTATCTTTCTCTGAACGTACATGCTTATGGGCAGAGAAATTGGCTACAATGTCAAAACCCTTCTCCTCACGGAAAATACGTTCGAAGATTGGATCTGCAAAGTTGAGGGTGTAGCAACGGAACTCATCAGGTACATAAAGTCCTTCTGTGCTTCGTACATCACGAACCAATTCTGCCAATCCATTCTCGTTCAAGTCAACAACGACTACGCTCTGTGGTTCAAAGCGAAGTACTGCCTTGATGAATGAAGAACCGATAGAACCGGCTCCACCAATTACACACACTTTCTTGCCTTTGATTTCAGCAGAAAGTTTCTCCTTGTTTGCCTCTATATCCTGAGCAAACATACTCTTTTCACGATGGGTCACATACTGACCTATGAATTTACTGAGATTAAACATGATTTATATGTTTATTGTTTTATTTACTTTTTTAATTAAATATTGTATGAGGGAACGGCCGACACCCATCACATCTATGAGCTGCTTTGGGTAACCGGGGGTTGACATAGGCCAGAAGCGGCTGCCTACGCCGCCAGCCATGATTATGATTTGTATGTTGGTGAAATTATGCATTAATCTTGTTATTTATTTCGAAAACCTACCCGTCCTTCCTTACCCTTAAGGAAGGCTCCACCTCTCACCCCGACCCTCTCTCCTCAGGAGCGAGGGAGAAAACCGCCCTACTCGGTGCTCGGAACCGCTACGCTCTAAAGTTGGCGGACCATCAAAGGTCTTCGCCATATTGTGCGGGATGGGACCGCTAAAAAACAAAGGCAAAAAGATGCCTCTAATTATGTTTAAATCTAAAGAATAGAACTTAATGTACGCAAATGTGCTTCCTCGCTATGTTCATTCAAATGCTTTATGAAATCATTATATCTATTTCGCTCCAGATTGTCTCCATCAGAGAGAAGTTTGGTATGAATAAAACATAGTTCGTTTCTATTGAACAATTGTCTTGGATTAATTCCTATCTTTCGTATACTATTTCGGATTTGACTATCTGAATTCTCATCGTAAGTGAAAATCGTAATTCTTTTCTTTTTGAAATCTCCTTTCTCGCCAGCCTGCTTCAAGAAGAAATCTCTGAAGTAATCGAAATCCATACCATTAATAGAATGACCAAATATAACCAACTCATTTGCTTCATCCAAATCGGTAGCCATATTATTGGACCGGTAATATCTGCTATTGTCTTTATAAAGAAACGAATATTCTTCGGGTACAACAGATGCATTATCTGCCATTACTCCTAAAATAATGTCATCATCAGCAAGAGAACCATGAACATGCATTATATTAGCTTCGCCTAATGTTATACCATTATCAGAAGCTATCTGACGTAAACTAGTATAGTTGAATGTATAAATAGACCGGAAATAGCCGTTTGCAGCAACAGCCTTTAAAACCTCTACAGCTACATTATTCTTTCTTTGACTATGATACGTTTGTACATGCTTTAAATACATTGATAACGCATGACAGAGTTTGCGAAATGAATATTTATCGTCATTTATATCATTATCAGGAATTCCATACTCATTTTTCTTATTAGTTACATAGTTCAGCATGCTTTGTTCTATATCAAACCAAGCATTCTTTTCTTTCTCCTTATTCAAATACCCTAGCAAAGTACCAGGTCGATAGAGTTGCATGTCATCTTGAAAGCTTTGCTTCCAGATATCACTATTTGCAAAATCTGAATAACGAGTCTTCATACCAAGGTCGAGATCAAACCCGTTGCCTAAAATTAGCACTTTACCTGACATAATAATCAATATTTACTGTTCTAAAACATCATATAACTTTTTGATTTCTCCTACAATACCCTTGATTGTATTATTCTCCAAACGAGAGTAAAGTGATTGGCGAAAATCTAATCAGTCTATCATCATCATTATATTTTCTATCTCTTTCAACAATTTATCAAGATCTCCTATCCATTTATAGTTTTGAGAATAAGCCATCAGTAACTTAGAATAAGTATCAGGCTCTTGCTCTTTCATTATAAACAATTTGGCTCGTTCTGAAAGTAACTCCGGTCTAGTAAGATTACATATCTTTATTGTATTCTCACCTTTCTGCGTCAGCCCTTTATACAGCAAGCCATCAATGATTTCAATATTATCAAAATATCGATCTATATGTGGATGTATTATCAAATAATCAGATGATTCTGTAGGGAGGTTTGTTATATCTTTATTGTCCAATACTTCCTGGTTGTTCTTTGCAGAATTGCATAGTGGACAAGATAAACATAGATTAAAAGGCTCATACATCCATTCAGGATGCAAGGACTTCGGTACTATATGTTCGATATCAAAATACCCAGTAGCGGAACTGACATCCATACGACAATATACACATTTTCTATTTTGCTGTTGACGATAATACTGTCTAACCCGATCTTTAAAAGCTTTTAGTGAAGAATTCTCCCAATCCTCCTTTTGAGGTTTTCCCTTACTGGCTTTAGATACCGCTTTTATATCTGCAGAAGTCATCGCATAGGGTGATGTTATTACAAAGTCAGATAATTCTAAATCACTTTTCATGATTAAAAGTATTTACGATGGTCGTAATTATCTTTTTCATTGGATCTACATCACTCATATTGGGCAATACTTTTTCTAAGAAGTCTACCTTATACGAAACTTCCTGATAATCGATTTCACCCTTGGCTATTTTGTCAAGCATTTCACCTACTATTTTAGCCAAATAGATGTTACGAGTAGTAGGAACCTTGAAGACTTTCAACAACACCTCCTCAGCAGACCATCCATAAGTTTCCTCTTTTATCCTCTCTGAAACTAATCCTTCATGAGTTTTATTCAGATAAGTAACTGTTGATTGATTTTTTGTCAAATCTGATACCAGAAAATGAGAATGAGTAGCTATCAACAGATGACAAGGAATATCCATCAACCCATTATTTAGGAAATCAATAATTGACATCTGCCAATTAGGATGCTGGCTTATCTCTGGCTCATCTATAAGAATCAAAGCATTCTCCATTTCTGAAGCAGATAAAGCTCCAACCACAGTACAGAACATATTAAGTTCACCGGAACTAATGTCAAGACTATTGATTTGCTTACCATTTTTATATAGAAATAAATTTGTTTGTGTTATCAATCCCATCTGCTTCAACAGATACAAATTTCTAAGATCATCTTTATGGGATTGAACTTGCGATTGGTTGAACTGAAAATCATAGTGACATACACTTAAGCCATCATCTGCTTGTTTTCGAAGATCTTGATAAGTCGAAAAAACTTTTTGCTTATCATTTTTGTCCTTGGACAAGAAGTTTTCAAGATACCATCTTCTACGGCTAATAGATGTACCGATATCCATCGTTTTCTTTAAGGCTTGAACGAATCCTCTAAAACTCTGTACATTGGCAAGTTGTTTGAATCTACACGTCAATCTCATACGATCATCATATCCCATATACTTAAGAATATCACGAACTTTAAGTATAGTTTCAGCTTTCTTCAAACTCAACAAATTATACAACATGTGGAATAGAGAAGAACTTGCGGAAAATGTATTATTTGCAGCTCTTGCTCCCACATAAGTATAAAAAGGAACATTATATCTATTAGTCGATAGAGACATCGTATTTTTTATCGGAAACTTATCAAAAACGCCAAAGCATGAAGCAACAATATTGGGGATTGGTATATTCATATTTAGCATATCAGAATCATTTACATAGAATTTCTTTTCAATTTCGTTCTTATAAACATAATAAGAATTTCCGTTTGCCCGATATTTTACACCAACTACCTGGATGTTTTTACGAGGTGTCGTTCTATTACCATTATGGTTATAATATTCATGAAAGTCGATAAAGAAATCTATTATACTCCGTAAAATGGTTGTTTTGCCTACTCCATTAACTCCTATAAGAAGGGAGAACTGACATAAAGAGTCATCGAAAAAGGAATCTTTCTGGCGGCTCAAGTCTATGTCTACCATCTGACTATTACAAACCAAGAGTTCGATTTTATCAAGTCTAAATCCTGCTCTTTTTGGCTCTTCCTCAAACAAGATAATATGTTTTATTGGGTCATAAGTTACCATATATCTAAGTGTATATGTTTATCGTAAATAGCACATGTGTTATTCTTATTTTAGAGAATTACTTTTCAGCTCTTTGCTGATTACTTTTCCCATGACCTTCTCTATATCGAAGAAAGTCATGGGGTCGTTGTAATCTATCTCAGAAATGGTGTTGTCCATATCATTAACGGCATAGCCTATCCATTCAATGGATTCTTCAAGGTCTTTCATATCGATTCGGGAATAGGTTTCCTCAAAACGATCGAGAAAGAAGGATACCACATTGGGATGCTTCTTTAAGTACTGATGAAAGGTCTTGCAGACCTGGGCCTGACCTTTGTAGTTGAGCTTACGAATATCTTCAAACATCGGCATAGCGCAGGAATAGGACTTGACGGAAGAAACCTTCTTTCCCATCTTCTTGCGTATCTCCTTTGCCTCTGGAATCGTATCATCGTAAATGTCTTGAAACTCTTCTGGGAGCATCGAGAGCATTCGCTCTAAAAATTCTTTATCTGCCATAATAGTGTTATTTTCTAAAATCAACGTATATTAGCGACAGTATGTAAGGAGCTCCTTACATACTGAATCTTCGTACGAAGAATGTACTTCATTTTCTGAAATCCGCTTTCTATTTTGTTTCTTCACCCCAAACGGCTACCAGGCGGTCTTTCCAGAGTTTCAGAGGGCAATTCTTGGAGATCTCGGTATAGAGCTTGAGGCTCTTCTCTGTTAACTTGACAATGCCATCTGCTACTGATGGATAATATGGGAGAGCGGCTGGCTTGATTTTGCCATTCCAGTCTACCTTTACATCCATGCCTAAGCCCATCGTCTCCTTACCATTCATCGACATGATGCCTGCTTTCTCGAAATCATCGTTGGTCAGGATTTCTACGAAAGTTGGACAAGGACGCTTCATGATACCGTCGAAATGGTCGATTTGGGTTATTGAATCCAAATGGAGGAAGTAATCGCCCCAATCGGCATAAAGGGTTACTTTGGTATCATCTACAATGTACATGTAAACATGAGTGTAGAAGCTTTTCTTACCAGACTGGTAACGGTAAATAACCTCAATGCTATCTTTATGATAGACGAGAGTCTGGGAGCTACCTAAGAAAAAGGTTGCTCCTGGTTTGATTGATAAAAAGGATTTCATGATTATATACTTTTTTGTTCCTCATTGCAGTATCGCTCTGCACTTGTCGTCACTCGAATGAGGAGGTTATTCTAAAGTTCCACAGATCTCACAGATTTACACAGATTTCTTCGTTGCAAGCAACGGTAGTCACTATGCCTCACAGCAATAGATATTTCTCTGCACGCGAATTACGTATTTTTTTTCGGAACACGAATTGCACGAATTACACGAATAAGTTGCTTAGTCTCGAAAGATTGTAAGCGGTCACTTTAGGTACGTTAAGCCATAAAATGAAGGTTCTTGCTTTTGTACTCGGTTCGAAACTTACGAACCATTGAGGCATAGTACTTGCCTTCTTCGTTTATATTCATTTTGTCCCAAATTTAAAATTCGGGGCAAAGGTATATATTTTTATTAACGTACGCAAGACGGCCCAAAGTGACTGCTTACAAGTGACTGCTTACCATAAACACACTACCCAGTTGTTCCGGCAGCTTCTACTGCCAGAACAACCTCGGTACTTATTGAGTTCTAAAAAATAATCTTAACTATCTAATGTGTTTTTCAAGGGTATCATTATCAATAGCTCTCTCCCATCTCCCTATACATATCCTGCAGCATCAGGCATCTTACACCAAACTTGGCACAAGCATCAGGGAGTTTTATCTAGCCAGCATTTCTTGGCGCAGGACGTTCCATGGATACTATAGCCCATTCTTCGGGGGCTACAGCAGCAAAAGCTACCAGATAAATATCAGCCTTATCCATTCTGAGGAACTTCTGTTTGGCCTTTGGAGTGTAGAAAGTATGACTATCAGCCCATGCAATAATCTATATCCTCGATGGGGAGTGATAAAACTATTGGAATCTACTATATACCTCATAACTGTTCCTTCCTACTTTTTGAACTTATACGAAGAATGGGCTATCAACAACTTTACGGAAAGTATCACCCTTTAGTCCCGTCAAACGGAATGCATCCATATAGAGCAGCGCATTGTTCTCTACTGCATTGCTTACATGTATCAGGAACGAACGGCTCACTCTCTTGATGGCTGTACGACGGAAATCACCGCCGCTACCTTTTATTTCTTTGCGGACAAGAGGCTCTGCCATCCATTTCTTATATAAAGCAAAGAAATGCTCTTTCGTAATCAAGCCATAATCCTTTGCACATCGAGCTATAACAAAGCGACTCACCTTGAGTTTCTTTGACAAGATCTCATAGTTTTCACCCACCTCTGTCCAGACTTCTTTCAGCAAGTTTTCCGGCACAAGGTATGCAGCAGCCACTGCATCGCAGAATTGTTCCGTAATATCCGTGCTGGAAATATCGCTATTACCTAATCCGGCACTATATCCTGTCAATATATGCGCAAATTCATGTACCAAAGTAAACATCTGGGCATACTTGGCATCCCTACTATTGACAAAGATAAACGGAGCATAATCATCTACCAAAGCGAAGCCACGACACTCTTCTACAGCTATAGGTCGCTTATTATTAAAACCGACTACGCTATTATAGCTTATGACTACACCTAGGTTTTCTATCGTCTCTGTCAGGAATCTCAAAGCATCATCTATCTTGCTATATTCCAGCATCCAGTTGACAGGCAAGCCTAGAATTCGGCGCATAGAAGAACATACCTTATCAATGCCATCTTCCACACGATGAATTCCCACAAAAGGAACTTTGGAAAAATCACGTTGATGAAGATAACCACTCAACCACTCCTGACGTTCCTGCAACTCATTGACCGTATCATAGACATTGATGTCGAGCTTGTCATTGATTCGGCGGAACAAAGGTATAGGCATCGTCTCGACAGGAGGAGTTGGCAAGAACAGATATCCCATTGGCACAAAAAGTTCCTTGGCGAACCGCTCCAACTGCTTTAGAGTCGGTCTATCCAAACCATCCACCCACTCTTTTACCTTAGGATGCTGCTCCAGATATGCACAGCAATCCTTACCTGAGCGTTCTATAGCCCAAGCAAGAATGGATTTATCTATGTTTAACTTAACACGACTCATAACGATAACTTATATCTTTACGCCTGCAAATATACGACTTTCTTTCGAAAACGCCAAGCGATTTCTTGAATATTTTCTTAAGCTCCCACAGATCTCACAGATTAACACAGATTCTTCTTCGTTGCAGGCAACGGGGATTCTCATTTTGCCTCTCTGTAAAAAATCCGAAGGAGTAAAAGATCTGTGAGATCTGTGAGATCTGTGTGGGAAAATTCAACACTCAACATTATGTTTTAAGTCGCACACGGATCTCACGGATCTCACGGATTCTTCTTCGTTGCAGGCAACGAGGGATTCTCATTTTGTCTCTCAGTAAAAAATCCGAAGGAGTAAAAGATCTGTGAGATCTGTGAGATCTGTGTGGGAAAATTCAACACTCAACATTATGTTTTAAGTCGCACACGGATCTCACGGATCTCACGGATTCTTCTTCGTTGCA